>Ga0209794_1001083_pt1 | contig 25405 bp, 26 predicted proteins | sample EBPBio232013_DNA_FD_185869 | JGI IMG/M metagenome (GOLD analysis project Ga0209794, IMG submission 185869) | Wastewater treatment Type I Accumulibacter community from EBPR Bioreactor in Madison, WI, USA - Reactor 1_5/23/2013_ DNA (SPAdes)... | ecosystem: Engineered > Bioreactor > EBPR >... | reverse complement strand
AGGAGAAGCCATCATGGCGAAGGCAAAGTTTGAACGGACGAAACCGCATGTCAACATCGGCACGATCGGCCACGTTGACCACGGCAAGACCACGCTGACCGCGGCGATCACGAAATACTTCGGCGATTTCAAGGCCTACGATCAGATCGACGGCGCGCCGGAAGAGAAGGCGCGCGGGATCACCATCTCGACCGCGCATGTGGAATACGAGACCGCGGCGCGTCACTACGCCCACGTCGACTGCCCCGGCCACGCCGACTACGTGAAGAACATGATCACCGGTGCCGCCCAGATGGACGGCGCGATCCTGGTCTGCGCCGCCTCGGACGGCCCGATGCCGCAAACGCGCGAGCACATCCTGCTCGGCCGTCAGGTGGGCATCCCCTATATCGTGGTCTACATGAACAAGGTGGACCTGGTTGACGACGAAGAGCTGATCGAGCTGGTGGAGATGGAGCTGCGCGAGCTGCTGTCGTCCTACGAATACCCCGGCGACGACACCCCGATCGTCAAGGGCTCGGCCTATCAGGCGATGATCGGCGAGATGAAGGAAATCGGCGAGGATTCGATCCGCGCGCTGATGGCCGCCGTCGACGAGTTCATCCCGACGCCCGCCCGCGCCGTGGACCAGCCGTTCCTGATGCCGATCGAGGACGTGTTCTCGATCTCGGGCCGCGGCACCGTGGTGACCGGCCGGATCGAGCGTGGCGTGATCAACGTCGGCGACGAAGTCGAGATCGTCGGCATCCGCGACACCAAGAAATCGACCTGCACGGGCGTGGAAATGTTCCGCAAGCTGCTGGATCGCGGGGAAGCGGGCGACAACGTCGGCATCCTGCTGCGCGGCATCGAGCGTGACGGCGTGGAGCGCGGCCAGGTGCTGTGCAAGCCGAAGTCGGTCCAGCCGCACACCGATTTCGAGGCCGAGGCCTATATCCTGACCAAGGAAGAGGGTGGCCGTCACACGCCGTTCTTCGCCAACTATCGCCCGCAGTTCTACTTCCGCACCACGGACGTGACCGGGACCGTCAAGCTGCCCGAGGGCACCGAGATGGTGATGCCGGGCGACAACCTGAAGTTCGAAGTCTCGCTGATCGCGCCGATCGCCATGGAAGAGAAGCTCCGCTTCGCCATCCGTGAAGGCGGCCGCACCGTCGGCGCCGGCGTCGTCTCCAAAATCCTGAAGTAAGCAACGCGGTGGGGTGGGGCCTCCCGGCCCCGCCTCCAACCCCGAGGGAAAAACGATGCAAGGTCAAACCATCCGCATCCGGCTCAAGGCCTTCGATTACCGCGTGCTCGACGCTTCGACCGCGGAAATCGTCAATACGGCCAAGCGCACGGGCGCCCAGGTCCGCGGGCCGATCCCGCTGCCCAACAAGATCGAGAAATTCACCGTTCTGCGCGGTCCGCACATCGACAAGAAGTCGCGCGACCAGTGGGAAATCCGCACGCACAAGCGTCTTCTCGACATCGTCGATCCGACTCCGCAGACCGTGGACGCGCTGATGAAGCTCGACCTCGCTGCCGGCGTCGACGTCGAAATCAAGGTTTAAGGAGCCGATACGATGCGCTCTGGAGTCATCGCAAAGAAGCTGGGCATGACCCGGCTGTTCCTGGAGGACGGGAAACAGGTTCCCGTGACCGTCCTTCAACTCGACGCCCTGCAGGTCGTCGCGCAGCGCACGGCTGACACCGACGGTTACACCGCGGTCCAGCTGGGTGCCGGCACGGCCAAGGCGAAGCGCGTTTCGTCGCCCATGCGCGGCCATTTCGCGAAAGCGAATGTGGCGCCCAAGCGCAAGGTCGCCGAGTTCCGCGTCTCGCCCGAGAACCTGATCGACGTCGGTGCCGAGATCTCGGCCGAGCATTACGTTGCCGGCCAGTTCGTCGACATCGCCGGCACCTCGATCGGTAAAGGCTTCGCGGGCGTCATGAAGCGCCACAATTTCGGCGGTCTGCGCGCCTCGCACGGCGTCTCGATCTCGCACCGGTCGCACGGTTCGACGGGCCAGTGCCAGGACCCCGGCAAGGTGTTCAAGGGCAAGAAGATGGCCGGTCACCTGGGCGCGGTCCGCGTGACCACCCAGAACCTGCAGATCGTCCGCACCGACGCCGACCGTGGCCTGATCATGGTCAAGGGCGCGGTTCCCGGGTCGAAAGGCGGCTGGGTCACCATCAAGGACGCGGTGAAGAAAGCCGCCCACGCTGACGCGCCCCGTCCGGCCGGCCTGAAGGCTGCCGCGGCGACCGCTTCGGCCGAGGCTGCGCCTGCCGCTGAAGGAGCTGACGAATGAAACTCGACGTGATCAAGCTCGACGCCGGCAAAGCCGGGGAAGTCGATCTGAACGACGCGATCTTCGGGCTCGAGCCGCGTGCGGACCTGCTGCACCGCGTGGTCCGCTGGCAGCGCGCCAAGGCGCAGGCCGGTACGCACTCGGTCCTCGGCAAGTCGGAAGTCTCGTACTCGACCAAGAAGATCTATCGCCAGAAAGGCACCGGCGGCGCCCGCCACGGTTCCAAGAAGGCCCCGATCTTCCGCAAGGGTGGTGTCTACAAGGGCCCGACCCCGCGGTCGCACGCCTTCGACCTGCCGAAGAAGGTCCGCGCCCTCGGCCTGAAGCACGCGCTTTCGGCCAAGGCCGCCGCCGGCAAGCTGGTGATCCTGGATGCGGCCGAGATGGCCGAAGCCAAGACCGCGATGCTGGCCAAGGCGGTGAACGACCTGGGCTGGAAAAAGGTCCTGATCATCGACGGCGCCTCGGTCAACGAGAACTTCGCCGCCGCCGCCCGCAACCTCGACGGCGTGGACATCCTGCCCTCGATGGGCGCCAACGTCTACGACATCCTCAAGCGTGAGACCCTGGTCATCACCAAAGCGGGTGTCGAAGCTCTGGAGGCTCGACTCGCATGAGCGCGAAACCCGAACATTACGACGTGATCCGCAAGCCGATCATCACCGAGAAGGCGACCATGGCTTCGGAAGCCAATGCGGTCGTCTTCGAAGTGGCGATCGACTCGACCAAGCCGCAGATCAAGGAAGCCGTCGAGGCCCTGTTCGGCGTGAAGGTCAAGGCGGTGAACACCACCGTGACCAAGGGCAAGGTCAAGCGGTTCCGGGGTATCCTCGGCACCCGCAAGGACGTCAAGAAAGCCTATGTCACCCTCGAAGAGGGCAACGCGATCGACGTGACCACGGGTCTGTGATCCGCGCCGGTGGGGTGTAACCCCACCCTACGCATTGGAAGGCCCCTCGCCGCAAGGTGGGGGGCCGTCTTGCATTCGCGGGCCGTGTGGTGGATCGTCTGCCCTCGTGGAGCGGGCCTGCCGTGAGCGGCAGGGTCGAAGAATGCGGCTTGGAGGAACGGTCGGTTTGAGTTTTCGCGTGAAGATGGTGCTTGAAGTCCTCACATGGTTGGGCCTTGCCGGATGGTATTGGTGGGACGCGTCGGCTTTCGATGACTCCCATTTCCGCCTTGCTGTGCTGGCAGTTGTCTATTTCGGCCCGATCATCATCGCCTACGAATACCTTCGGGACAGACGGCGGCAACGGGCCGCGTTCGTGGCGAAGGCGCTCTTGCTGTTCCTCCTGGTCGTGCCGTCGGACGGGGCGCAGGCGCAAGCCGGTGACCAGGTGGATCCCGTGCCGGATCTCGTTGCCTGCCTGACGCTCATCGAGCCGCTGGATCTTGCCTATCGGAACCGCATGCAAAGCGCCTGCATAACTGAGGCGGCGGAGGTCTGTGGGGTGGGGCGGAGTGGTCCCGTCGAGGAGTGTTTGCGCGCCATGACCTTGTCGGTTCGGGAAGAGTTCGATGCGGTTTTCCCTCTGCTTCCGGCAGAGATTTCGGACCGAGGGTTCAGTGGGCGAGGCTATGCAAGGGGGGTCGCGCGTCTGAGGAGCGATCTGGACGACTTGACCTTCTGTGCTGCGGAAGAGGACACGCGGTACGTGGGTTGTGAACTGGGCGTCACGGTGGCCGTTTTCGTCCAGCTCCTCTTCCGGGCGCGTCAATCCGGGACCGCTCTGCCATAGAGACCGATTGCGTCCTTGGTCGCGTAGCGCACGGGTTCTGGTTCTTCCCGGAGGGGACCCTGAGTTGCGTTACGGCCCGGTTCTTGCCATCCTGCATCCCGGGAGGCCCGGATGGACAATCACCGCATCTACAAGATGAGCGTGGCGAGCGTGTATCGCCACTATGTCGCCAAGGTCGAGAAGAAGGGCCGCAGCCGCAACGAGCTGGACGAGGCGATCCGCTGGCTGACCGGGCATGACCAGGCAGGCCTCGAGGCCGTGCTGGAGCAGGGAACCGATCTCGAGACCTTCTTTGCGCAGGCCCCCGCGATGAACCCGGCGCGCGCGGCCATCACGGGCACGATCTGCGGCGTGAAGATCCAGGATCTGCCGCCGGGCACGATGCGCGAGATCCGGTATCTGGACAAGCTTGTGGACGAGATTGCCAAGGGCCGGCCGATGGCCAAGGTCCTGCGCGGCTGAGACAAGGGCCAAGACGGCGGGTCTTGCAAAAAAGTGCGAGGCCACTATGGACGCGGGGCGCGAAATCGCGTAACCCCCGCGCATCGCACAGCCCCGGATTCGTCCGGGGCTGCCGATTTATGGAATCGGGGTCGTCCGCGGCCCTTGCACTACGGCCACCTTCGGGGGGCTTCACACAGACAGGCGGGGCAACCCGCCGCAAAGCAACGGAAGACAGAAAGCATGGCACTCAAGTCGTATAAGCCGACGACGCCTGGCCAGCGTGGGCTGGTTCTGATCGACCGTTCGGAGCTTTGGAAAGGTCGCCCCGTCAAGTCCCTCACCGAGGGTCTGACGAAGACGGGCGGCCGGAACAACACCGGACGGGTGACCGCGTTCCACAAGGGTGGCGGCGCGAAGCGTCTCTATCGCATCGTGGACTTCAAGCGTCGCAAATTCGATGTCGCCGCCACCGTCGAGCGCATCGAATATGACCCCAACCGCACCGCGTTCATCGCGCTGATCCGCTACGCAGACGGCGAGCAGGCCTATATCCTGGCTCCGCAGCGTCTGGCTGTCGGCGACCAGGTGATCTCGGGCGCCAAGACCGACGTGAAGCCCGGTAACGCGATGCCCTTCTCGGGCATGCCGCTCGGCACCATCGTCCACAACGTCGAACTGAAGCCCGGCAAGGGCGGTCAGATCGCGCGCGCCGCGGGCACCTATGCCCAGTTCGTCGGCCGTGACGGCGGCTATGCCCAGCTGCGCCTCTCGTCGGGCGAACTGCGCATGGTGCGTCAGGAATGCATGGCCACCATTGGCGCCGTCTCGAACGCCGACCACTCGAACCAGAACCTCGGCAAGGCCGGGCGTCGCCGCCACATGGGCATCCGCCCGACCGTCCGCGGTGTGGCGATGAACCCGATCGACCACCCGCACGGCGGTGGTGAGGGCCGGACCTCGGGCGGCCGTACGCCGGTCACGCCCTGGGGCAAGGACACCAAGGGTACGCGTACCCGCTCGAACAAGGCGACGGACAAATACATCATCCGTTCGCGCCACGCCAAGAAGAAGGGCCGCTAACACATGGCACGTTCTCTCTGGAAGGGTCCCTTCGTCGATGCCTATCTGCTGAAGAAAGCGGAAAAGGCGCGTGAGTCGGGGCGTAACGACGTCATCAAGATCTGGTCGCGCCGCTCGACCATCCTGCCGCAATTCGTGGGCCTGACCTTCGGCGTCTACAACGGCAAGAAACATGTCCCGGTCAACGTGACCGAGGAAATGATCGGCCAGAAGTTCGGTGAATACTCGCCGACCCGTACCTATTACGGGCATGCGGCCGACAAGAAAGCGAAGAGGAAGTAAGCCATGGGTGCGGAAAAGAACCCCCGCCGCGTGGCGGACAACGAGGCGATGGCGAAGCTCACCATGCTGCGCACCTCGCCCCAGAAACTGAACCTCGTCGCCGGCCTGATCCGCGGCAAGAAGGTGGAAAAGGCCCTGGCCGACCTCACCTTCTCGAAGAAGCGCATCGCCGTCGACGTGAAGAAGTGCCTCCAGTCGGCCATCGCCAACGCCGAGAACAACCATGGTCTGGACGTCGACAACCTGGTCGTCGCCGAGGCCTGGGTGGGCAAGAACCTGGTCATGAAGCGCGGTCGTCCGCGGGCTCGCGGCCGTTTCGGCAAGATCATGAAGCCGTTTTCGGAAATCACCATCAAGGTGCGTGAGCGCGAGGAGCAAGCGTAATGGGACAGAAGGTCAACCCCATCGGGATGCGCCTGCAGGTCAACCGCACCTGGGACAGCCGCTGGTACGCCGAGGGCAAGAACTACGGCAACCTGCTGCTTGAAGACCTGCGCATGCGCGACTTCATCAAGGAAGAGTGCAAGGCCGCCGGCGTCAGCCGCGTCGTGATCGAACGTCCGCACAAGAAGTGCCGCGTCACGATCCACACCGCGCGTCCGGGCGTGATCATCGGCAAGAAAGGCGCGGACATCGAAGGTCTGCGCAAGAAACTGTCGAACTTCACGGATTCGGAACTGCACCTCAACATCGTCGAGGTCCGCAAGCCCGAGCTTGACGCGCAGCTGGTGGCCGAATCGATCGCCCAGCAGCTCGAGCGTCGCGTCTCGTTCCGTCGCGCGATGAAGCGCTCGGTGCAGAACGCCATGCGCATCGGTGCCCTCGGCATCCGCGTGAACATCGCCGGCCGCCTCGGCGGCGCCGAGATCGCCCGGACCGAATGGTACCGCGAAGGTCGCGTGCCGCTGCACACGCTGCGTGCCGACATCGATTATGCGCTGGCCGAGGCCATGACCCCCTACGGGATCATCGGCATCAAGGTCTGGATCTACAAGGGCGACATCATGGAGCACGACCCGCAGGCGCGCGATCGCCGGCAGGCCGAGCTGCAGGAAGGCCCCAGCAGCGCGCCGCGTCGTGATCGTCGCGACGATCGCCGCGACCGCGCCTGAGGAGAGTAAGTCATGCTGCAACCTAAACGGACAAAGTTCCGCAAACAGCACAAGGGCCGCATCCATGGCGAAGCCAAGGGCGGTTCGGACCTGAACTTCGGTTCGTTCGGCCTGAAGGCGACCGAACCGGAGCGGATCACCGCCCGCCAGATCGAAGCCGCCCGCCGGGCCATGACGCGCCACATGAAGCGTCAGGGTCGCGTCTGGATCCGTATTTTCCCGGATGTGCCGATCTCGGCCAAGCCGACCGAAGTGCGGATGGGTAAAGGCAAGGGTTCGGTCGACCGTTGGGCCTGCAAGGTCAAGCCCGGCCGGATCATGTTCGAACTGGACGGCGTCGGCGACGAAATCGCCCGCGAGGCCCTGCGCCTTGCCGCGATGAAGCTGCCGATCAAGACCCGCGTGGTCGTCCGCGAGGACTGGTGACCGTTCAGGTCCTGTGGACCTGAACGAGTGGGGTGTAGCGGAAAATCTTTGATTTTCTGCGGACCCCACACGCTCCTGCAAAAAAGAAAAACCCCCGCCGAGTGATCGGCGGGGGTTTTTCTTTTGTACCCTTAAGTGGTTCGGAGATGGTCCTGCGCGACAAAGGCCAGTGTCTCCAACCCGATGCCGCGTTCCCTGCAATAAGTGGACGACAGCCATTCTCTGAGGGGTCTTTGCCCTTTACTGGCGTTGCAGCCTCGGCAACACAGGGCGATGTTTTCGAAAGTGATGATCGAAGCATCGTTAACGATGTGTTCCCAGCTGGCGCGCGTCCTGACCGGTGAGCCAACGCCTCCAAACGGTACGCTGCAATAAATGCAGACGGTGTCGCGGGCGCGAACTGCGTCTTCAAGCTCTCTTGGAATCCTCCAGCGGTTGGCCATGAGTCGTCTGGCCTCCTTTCCAGGCCCCCCTGTTTCACTCCCACCGATAGTTGAAACTGACCGAGATCCGCTCGTCCTCGGCCATGTTCATCGGCACCTCGTGCCTGAGCCAGCTTTCCCACAGCAGGACATCGCCGACCTCGGGCTTCACATAGACGAAGGTCTGCAGCTCGCGCCGGGCGGCTTTCTTGCGGGGCGGGGCGGCCATCATCCGGGCCGAGCGCGGGTCTTCCAGTTTCAGCGCCGAGGTGCCCTCGGGCATCTGCACATAGGTCGTGCCCGAGATCACCGAATGCGGATGCAGGTGCGAGCTGTGCATGCCGCCTTCGGGCAGGATGTTGATCCAGATATCTTCCAGTACCAGTTTCCGGTCGTCGAGGTCGAAGTCCAGATCCTGGGCGAAGGCGGCGACGTGCTTGTCCAGGGCCTTGACCATCTCGGCGAAGATCGGAAAGCGCCAGGGCAGGTCGGTCAGCGAGGCATAGGAGGTGTAGCCGGGATAGCCCTCGGCTTCGCACCATTCCTGGCCGGCCTCGTCATCCTCGGCGATGGAATAGCACGAGGCGACGAGTTCATCGTGATCGACCTTCGGCCCATAGGCCGAGAGCGGCGCACGGTAGAGGCGGGTGACGAACAGCGATTCGATGCTCGCCTTGTCGGAGGCTTTGGGTTTGGCCATGCATTTTGTCCTGGGCTGGGCGCGGGCAGGGGCCCGCGCGTCTGCTGCCCGGATTACACGCAAGTGGCGGTCGCCTGCAAATTCCGCGATGAGGCGGGGCGCGCCCGGGATCAATAGCGGATCGCCGACAGTTGCTCGGGCTCGATCACCAGGTTGCGCACGCCATGGGCGTGGTCCTCCTCGAACACATTATGCCCCAGCCAGGCGTCCAGCGAGCGGATCGACACCCTGAGGACCCGCGGCCGCACGCTCCAGGTCACCTGATAGGGTGAGCCGGTCTCGTTATACGACGGGCCAGTGGTCGATCCGGCATAGAGGACGGGCTCGCCCAGGTTCATCGGCAGGTTCGGTGCCTGGGCATAGCCGCGCTGCGTCGCCACCTGCGTCAGTTCCAGGAAATTCGCCGCGCTGTCGTCATTGACCAGGACCATGACCACCGCCTCGACCCTGAGTTCGGGGTTGCCGGTCGCGGGGTCGAGGCAGGCGCCCAGTGTCGGCCCGGGGCGGACCTGGGCCGTGGTATAGACGAAATGCACCTCGATCGTGTCGCCGGGTTCCAGCGCGCCGTGTTCGCTCGCGCCGACCGGATGGGGATAGGGCGCGAGTTCCTCGGCGCTGAGCTGCCCGGCATAGAGGTAACCCGTGCCATTCCCCGCCCCGTCGCCATTCCCGGCATAGGCGGTGAATTCGCCGCCCCGGTGTTCGGCGCCCTCATGCAGGTGGATGTTGCACAGGTTCATCCGCATCGGATCGGGGGCGAGGCCGAAGACGCGGAGATTGGCGCCGATCGGCATGTCGATGTCGCGGGGCGATTGCGGGCCGAAGCCCTGGCTGCGGAAGGCCGCGGTCAGCGCCGCGCGCTGCGCGTCGATCACCGCATCCTCGACCGCGCGGCCTGCATGCCCGGCGGCGGGCTGGGCCACCGCCTGAACCGGCGCGGCGGCATGGTCCGGTTCATGGGCGCCGGATTCCGCACGGGCGGGGGCCTCATGCGCCGGGGCGCCATGGGAATCGCTCTGTCCGATAGCCGCGGCGGGGACGAGCAGGAGCAGGGGCAGGGAAAGCAGGCGGAACATACGGCAACTCCGGGGCTGGTTCGGCCCGCTCAGCCTGCCGCCAAAGGGTTACCGCCGCGTCGACGCCCCCCGGCCGGGGGCGACAAAAATCACCGGTATTTTTCGGGAAATTCACTGGATCGACCCGGGCGCGGGGCCGCCGGATGGGCCGGGGCGGATAAAGGGCGCCCCGGCCGCACGGATCACAGCGCCTCGACCATGGCCTCGCCGCCGGAAATCTCGCAGCCCTTGCCGGTTTCGGGGTGATAGACCTTCACCACGCCGTCCTCGACCATCATTGCATAGCGCTTGGACCGACCCTTCAGCCCCACCGGCGGCGCGTCGAACAGAAGGCCCAGCTTCTCGGTCAGCTCGCCCATGCCGTCCGAAAGCATGGTGATCCCGGCCTTGGCGGCGCCGGTATCCTCGCCCCAGCTTTTCATCACGAAGGCGTCGTTGACGGCGACGCAGACCACCTCGTCCACGCCCTTCGATTTCAGCGCATCCATCGAACGGATGAACGAGGGCACATGGGCGGAATGGCAGGTCGGCGTATAGGCGCCGGGCACGGCGAAGATGACGACCTTGCGGCCTTTGGTCAGGTCGCTGACCGAGACCGCCTCGGGCCCTTCGGCGCCGATCTTGCTGAGCGTGGCGTCGGGCAGCTTGTCGCCAACGGAAATGGTCATCTAGGGCGTCTCCTGTCTGGGTTTGCGCGAATGGCTGGGATATATCTCCCCCGGGCGCAGCATCCAGTGCGCGCGAGGCGAAGGCAAGCAGGGAGACAGGCATGGCGGGAATCGTGGTGATCGGGGCGGGGCAGGCGGGCTCGTCGCTGGTGGCAAAGCTGAGGGGGCTGGGCTACGCGGGCGCGGTCACGCTGATCGGGGACGAGCCGGTGCCGCCCTACCAGCGCCCGCCGCTGTCGAAGAAATACCTGCTGGGCGAGATGGATCTGGAACGCCTGTTCCTGAGGGCCGAGGCCTTCTATGCCGAGCATGACATCACCCTGAAGCTGGGCGCGCCGGTCACGGCGATCGACCGCGCGGCGAAGAATGTGACGGTCGGGGGCGAGGTGATCGGCTACGAGCAGCTGGCGCTGACCACCGGCTCGGATCCGAGGATGCTGCCCGAGGCGATCGGCGGGCGCCTCGCCGGGGTCTATGGCGTGCGGCGGTTGTCGGACATCGACGCGATGGCGCATGAATTCGCACCGGGCAAGCGGCTTCTGGTCGTGGGCGGCGGCTATATCGGGCTTGAGGCGGCGGCAGTCGCGGCCTTGAAGGGCCTGAACGTCACGCTGATCGAGGCGGCGCCGCGCATCCTGGGCCGGGTCGCCGCGCCCGAAACGGCGGATTTCATGCGCGCCCTGCACCAGAGCCACGGGGTCGAGATCCGCGAGGGGCTGGGGCTGACGCGGCTGACCGGCGACAGCCATGTGACCGGCGCCGATCTGGCCGACGGCAGCCATATCCCGGTGGATTTCGCCATCGTCGGCATCGGTATCACCCCCGGTCAGGATCTGGCCGAGGCCGCAGGGCTGACCATTGAGAACGGCATCCGCACCGATGAGGAGGGGCGCACCTCGGACCCCTCGATCTGGGCGGCGGGCGATTGCGCGAGCTTCGTCTATCGCGGCGCCCGGATCCGGCTGGAAAGCGTGCAGAACGCCATCGACCAGGCCGAGGCGGTGGCGGCCAACATGCTGGGCGCGGGCAAGACCTATGTGCCGATGCCGTGGTTCTGGTCGGATCAATACGACCTGAAACTGCAGATCGCCGGCTTGAACACCGGCTATGACCGCGTGGTGGTGCGCGAGGCGGGCGCGGCGCGCAGCCATTGGTATTACCGGGGCGAGACCTTCCTCGCCGTCGATGCGATGAACGACCCGCGCGGTTATATGGTCGGGAAGCGGCTGCTGGAAGCGGGTAGATCCCCCGATCCGGCGGCGGTGGCCGATCCGGCGACCGAGCTGAAGACGCTTCTCTGATGCGCATCGTCGGCGGCGCCGCGCGGGGGCTCACGCTGGCCGAGGTGGGGGCGGGCGATCCCGCCGCCCATCTGCGCCCGACCTCGGACCGGGTGCGCGAGGCGCTGTTCAACATGCTGGGGCAGGGGAAATGGGGCGATCTGGTCCGGGGGCAGCGGGTCCTCGACCTCTTCGCCGGGACCGGCGCGCTGGGGTTGGAGGCCCTGTCGCGTGGCGCCGTGCAGGTGACGCTGGTCGATGACGGGGCGACGGCCCGGGCGCTGATCCGTACCAACATCGAGAAGATGCGCGCCATGGGCACGACGCGGCTCTACCGGCGCGACGCCACCGACCTCGGGCCCAACCGCGGGCCGGGTTTCGGCCTCGTGTTCCTCGACCCGCCCTATGGCAAGGGACTGGGCGAAAAGGCCCTCGCCTCGGCCCGAGCGGGCGGCTGGCTCGCCCCCGGGGCCACGCTGGTCTGGGAGGAAAACGCCCCCCAGCCCGCGCCCGAGGGTTTCACGCTGCTCGACCAGCGCCGCTACGGCGAGACCTGGATCACCATCCTGCAAGCGCCCTGAGCGCCTCTGCGCCTCATCATCTTGTCTCAAATACGCAAGGGGACCCCTAGAGGGGGTGTGCCCCCCTTGGGCGGGAGAATGCGCGGCGTCCCGGAAACGCGCCGGTGGCGCGAACGCCGCGCCCGTGGCGCGGCCGGGCAGGGGGCTCGCCCCGGATTCGCCTGCCACAACCGAAAAACCACAAGCGCCCGGAATCCCCACCCTTTTTCTGGACCTGCGCGCGCGGCCGGGTTATCCTTCGGACAAAACGGGGCGATACGATCCCGTCGAGCAGAGGCATTCATGGATTTTCCCCAGCGGTTCTCGAACCTGCCGGCTTACGCATTTCCGCGCCTGCGCGCGCTTCTCGACCACCTTCCGGCGGGCGGCGAGGCCATTTCCATGACCATCGGCGAGCCGAAGCACGCCATGCCCGCCTTCGTGGGCGAAGTGCTGGCGGCCAATCTGCAGGGCTTCAACCGCTATCCGGCCAATGACGGGACCGAGCCGCTGCTCAGCGCGATCTCGGCCTGGCTGAAACGCCGCTACGGCGTGACCATCCCCAACGACCGCCTGATCACCGCCAACGGCACGCGCGAGGCGCTGTTCAACGCCGCCGTGGCGCTGTCGCCGGAAACCAAGAACGGCCAACGCCCGGTGATCCTGACGCCGAACCCGTTCTATCAGGTCTATGCCATCGCCGCGCTCAGCGTCGCGGCCGAGCCGGTCTATGTCCCGGCCACTGCTGCCACCGGGCATTTGCCCGATTACACCGCGCTGCCCCCCGCGCTGCTGGACCGCGTGACGATTGCCTATCTCTGCTCGCCCGCCAATCCGCAGGGCGCGGTGGCGAGCGCGGACTACTGGGCCGAGCTGCTGGCGCTGGCGGAGAAACACGATTTCCGCATCTTCGCCGATGAATGCTACGCCGAGATCTACCGCGACACGCCGCCGCCCGGCATCCTCGAGGTCGCGGCGCGGATCGGAGCCGATCCCGAACGCGTGGTCTCGTTCCATTCGCTGTCGAAGCGCTCGAACCTGCCGGGCCTGCGCTCGGGCTTCGTCGCCGCGGGACCCCAATCGATGAAGGCAATCCGCCAGCTGCGCGCCTATGCCGGCGCGCCGCTGCCCGACCCCCTGCAGGCCGTCGCCGCCGCCGTCTGGAATGACGAGGCGCATGTCGCCGAGAGCCGGGCGCTCTATCAGCGGAAATACCGCATCGCTGACGAGATCTTCGGCGGGCTCAATGCCTATATGCCCCCGGAAGCGGGGTTTTTCCTGTGGTTGCCGGTCGCCGATGGCGAACAGGCGACCGTGAAACTGTGGCAGGAGACCGGCGTGCGTGTGCTGCCGGGCGCCTATCTCTCGCGCGAGGTCGGGGGCGAAAACCCCGGCGCCGGCTATATCCGCGTGGCGCTGGTCGCCTCCGAGGATGAAACCCGGCGCGGGCTGACCCTGCTGCGCGACTGCCTTTATGCGTGAGGATCCGATGGCCAGCTTCCCCACCCCGCACCAACGCGACCCGCTGATCGACCACCGGCTGCAGGCGATGCTCAGCCAGCGCGGCAAGGAATTGCTGGGCCTTGGCCTGATCGGGCTGGGGCTGGTCCTGGCGCTGATCCTCGGCTCTTACAGCGCCGAGGACCCGACCTGGATGGCCGCGACCGACGCGCCGGTGCACAATGCCCTGGGCCGGGTCGGCGCCGCCATCGCCGCGCCCCTTTACACGATCATCGGCAAGGGTGCCTGGGGTATTGCCCTGGCCTTCTGCGTCTGGGGCACGCGTTTCGTGATCCATCAGGGCGAGGATCTGGTGCTGGGCCGGTCGTTCTTTGCCCCGGTGGCCTTTGCGCTGGGGGCGGTGTGGCTGGCCTCGCTGGTCCCGGGCTCGGGCTGGGCGCTGAGCTTCGGCATGGGCGGCATGTTCGGCGACACCGTGCTGGCGGCGCTGATGACGGCGCTGCCGATGACGACGTTCGTCGCCAATCTGGTGACGCTCCTGACCTTCGGCGCGACACTGGCGCTTTATCTCTATGTCCTGGGCTCCTCGGTGCCCGAATTGATCCGCATCGGCCGCTTCCTCATGTCGGGACTGATCCTGACCTATATGGGCGCGCTGTCGCTGATGGGTTTTTCGGTGCGCGGCATGGGCGGTCTGGCCCTGCGCGGGCATGAGCATTGGCAGACCCGGCGCGAGACCCGCGCCCAGGCCCGCGCCGCCGCGGAACAGGCGCTGGCGCAGCATCAGCCCTGGGCAGATCCCGCCGGGGCGGAGTGGGACCAGCAGGGCTGGGATCCTCAGCCCGCCGCCGTGCCGCCCGGCTATCGTCCGCTTCACGCCGATCCCCGGGCGGGCCAGGCCCCGCGCGCGCCCTATGGCCATGCCGTCGAGCCGCCCGTCACCGCGCGGCGCGGCTATCCGGCCGCCCCGCCGGCCCCGCAACCGGCATGGGAGCCCGATCCCTGGGCCGATCCCTACGAGGCGCCCGCCGCCCATCACGCCGCCCGTTCGGGCCAGTCGTGGCACCGCCCCGGAACCGAGGCCGCGCAGCGCGCCGTCGCACCGCAGATGCCCCCCGCGCAGGCGGCGCCCCAGCATGGCGCCCCGCGCCAAGCGCCGCACCCTGCGCCCCGCGCCCCCATGGCCCAGCCCGCGCCGCATCGCGCCCCGGAAGCGGCCGAAGCAGCAAAACCCGGCGTGCTGGGCCGCGTCGCCGCGCTGACCCGCCGCCCCGAGCCCCAGCCCGAGCCCGAGGTCTGGACCATGCCCGATGCGGAGCTGATCGAGACGCAGGCGCCCCAATACGACACCCGGGCGCCCAGCCCCGAAGGCCTGCGCGCCCGGATCGCCGAGCTGATGACCTCGCGCAGCCGCGCCAAGCCGGTCCTGCGCTTCGACCCCGAGGAATACCCGAGCCGCGCCAAGCCGCAGCCGCCGCATGCCGAGCCGCCGTTGACCGCCCGCCGTGAGCCGGCCTTCGCCGCCGCGCCCGCCACGGCCCCGGTCGAACCCCCGGCGCAGGGTTTCTCGTTCAGCCATGCCTTCGGCTACCAGCCCGCGCCGGCGGCCTATCCCGGCGCCACGCTGCCGGTCGCCCCGCTGCCGGGCGCCGCCCCCGCCCGCGGCGGGCCGCTGCGTCGCGCGCCCGAACCGTTGATCGAGGACGATGACGAGGACGAGGATCACGACATCTCGCGCTTCGACGCGCCGCCGCCCCGCGCCTCGGCCTTCGCCGAGACCAGCCCCGCCGCGCCGGCCGCCGCCCCGCGCCGCGCCGCGCCCGTCGCCCCCTCGCGTCAGGCCCGGGCCGAGGCCCAGCCGCGTCTGCCGTTCGAGCCGCCCTCGGACGGGTTCGAACTGCCGCCGCTGTCGCTGCTGGCCGACCCCCGCAGCGTCCACCGCGCCCAGGTGCCGCAATCCGCGCTCGACATGAATGCGCGCATGCTGGAAAGCGTGCTGGACGACTACGGCGTGCGGGGCGAGATCGTCAGCGCCCATGCCGGGCCGGTGGTCACGCTCTATGAACTGGAGCCGGCCCCGGGCCTCAAGGCCAGCCGGGTGATCGGCCTGTCGGACGATATCGCCCGTTCGATGTCGGCGCTCTCGGCCCGCGTCTCGACCGTGCCCGGCCGCACGGTGATCGGGGTCGAGCTGCCCAATGCCGACCGCCAGACCGTGGTCCTGCGCGAAATCCTCGCCACCCGCGATTTCGGCGACAGCCAGATGCGCCTGCCGCTGGCGCTGGGGGTCGACATCGCCGGTCAGCCGGTGGTCGCCAACCTCGCCAAGATGCCGCACCTCCTGATCGCCGGGACCACCGGCTCGGGCAAGTCGGTGGCGATCAACACGATGATCCTGTCGCTCCTCTACAAGCTGACGCCCGCCGAATGCCGGCTGATCATGATCGACCCCAAGATGCTGGAACTCAGCGTCTATGACGGCATCCCGCACCTGCTGTCCCCGGTCGTCACCGACCCTAAGAAGGCCGTGGTGGCCCTGAAATGGGTGGTGGGCGAGATGGAGGAACGCTACCGCAAGATGTCGAAGATGGGGGTGCGCAACATCGAGGGCTACAACGGCCGCGTGCGCGAGGCCCAGGCCAAGGGCGAGATGTTCAAGCGCACCGTGCAGACGGGCTTCGACGACGAGACCGGCGATCCGGTGTTCGAGACCGAGGAATTCGCGCCGGAACTCTTGCCCTTCATCGTGGTGATCGTCGACGAGATGGCCGACCTGATGATGGTCGCGGGGAAAGAGATCGAGGCCTGCATCCAGCGCCTGGCCCAGATGGCGCGGGCCTCGGGGATCCACCTGATCATGGCCACGCAGCGCCCCTCGGTCGATGTCATCACCGGCACGATCAAGGCCAACTTCCCGACGCGGATCAGCTTCCAGGTCACCTCGAAGATCGACAGCCGGACGATCCTGGGCGAGCAGGGGGCCGAACAGCTGCTGGGCTCGGGCGACATGCTCTACATGGCGGGCGGCTCCAAGATCACCCGCGTGCACGGGCCCTTCGTCTCGGACAGCGAGGTCGAAGAGGTGGTGATGCATCTGAAAAGCTACGGCCCCGCCGATTACGTCTCGGGCGTGCTGGAAGGGCCGGAAGGCGAGCGCGAGGCGGATATCGACGCGGTGCTGGGCCTGGGCGGCGGCGAATCGGGCGGCGACGACGCGCTCTACGACCAGGCGGTGGCAATCGTCGCCCGCGACCGCAAATGCTCAACCTCCTATATCCAGCGCAAGCTCGGCATCGGCTACAACAAGGCCGCGCGTCTGGTGGAGCAGATGGAGCAGGAGGGCGTGGTCTCGACCGCCAACCACGTCGGCAAGCGCGAGATCCTGGTGCCGGAAAGCCACTGAGGCGCAGGGGACGGGCCATGCGAGGGGGGAGCCCCCAGAGAACGCAAAAGGCGGGGGGCCAGCCCCCCGCGCCCCCCGCTCAAGGGGGTTTTCCACCCCCTTGAGAAACCCCCGAGGATATTTGCAGCGCAAAGATGAAAATTAAGAGGGCGTTAAGCCGCCTTCTTTGCGCTGCAAATATCCTCGGGGGGTGAATTGGCCGCAGGCCAAGAGGGGGGCAGACGGCCCCCCTTTCTTCGGCGCGGCAATGCCGCGCCGCTGGTCGCCCGAGGCGCCCGCGGCAGCGGGCAACGAGGGCGAAACCCCTCAGATCTCGATGACGCGCACCTGCTGGCCCTTGGCCGCCAGCGCCAGTTCGCCGTTGCACAGCCGCAGCGCATCCGCCCCGAAGATCTCGTGCCGCCAGCCCTTCAGGCAGGCCACGTCGCGCTTGCCCGCGGCGATCTGGTCCAGGTCCGAGGTCGGCGCGATCAGCCGTTGCGCGACGCCCGCGGAATCGGCCTTGGCCTTGAGCAGCACGCGCAGCAGGTCGGCCAGCGCCGGGTTCACCTGCAAGGGTTCGTCCTCGGCCGCGGCGCGCGGCCAGTCCTTCGGCCCGAGGCTCAGCGCCTGTTGCACCGCCTCCAGGATCCCCTCGGCGATCTCGCCCCGCCGCGCCTCGCGCAGCAGGAGTCGCGAGCGGCCCAGCGCCTCGATCGAATCGGGTTTGGTCGAGGCCAGTTCCAGCAGCGCATCGTCCTTGAACACCCGCGAGCGGGGCACGTTGCGGGTCTGGGCGTAATCCTCGCGGAACCGCGCCAGTTCCTTGACCAGCGCCATGAACCTGCCCGACTGGCCGCGGGTGCGGATCTTCTGCCATGCGTCCTCGGGGTGGGTGACATAGGTCTCGGGCGAGGTCAGCACGCCCATTTCCTCGGCCACCCAGGCGGCGCGGCCGCTTTTTTCGATGTCCTTCTTCAGATGTTCGTAGATCTGCCGGAGGTGGGTCACATCGTCCAGCGCATAGCGCAGCTGCGCCTCGCTCAAGGGGCGCTGCGACCAGTCGGTGAAGCGCGAGGTCTTGTCCAAGGGCGCCTTGGCGATCTTCTTGACCAGCGTCTCGTAGCCGACCTGTTCGCCGAAGCCGCAGACCATGGCGGCGATCTGGGTGTCGAACAGGGGTTCGGGGATCACCCCGCCGTCGATGAAGAAGATCTCCAGATCCTGCCGGGCGGCATGGAAGACCTTCACCACCGCGGTGTTGCGCATCAGCGCCAGCAGCGGATCGAGCGACAGCCCCTCGGCCAGCGGGTCGATGATATAGGCCCGCTCGGGTCCCTTGCCGGGCAGCGCCATCTGCACCAGGCAGAGCTTGGCGTAATAGGTCCGTTCGCGCAGGAACTCGGTATCCAGGGTGACATAGGGCTCGCCCGCAGCCTCGGCGCAGAGTGCGGCAAGGGCTTCGGTGGTGGTGATGATGTTCATTCGGCCTCGCAGGCGCGGGGTCGTCCCGCTGGTCCAACGGTTCTACGGGGCGTCGGGAGGAATGGAAAGGGAACGCCGCGCCGGCCCATCCCCTCAGTCACGCAAGTGCAACACTGCCTCGCCCCGGGTCGGGCCCTGGCGTCCTTCGGCGCTGAGGCGAAAGTGCAGCCGCGTCCCCTCGCGCCGCATCTCGAACACGCCCTGGGCGCCGTCGCCGAGGCGCAGGATCTCGCCCTCGATCCGGCCCTCGATCTGAGGCGGCAGGTCGTCCCCGGCCCGGTTCTCGCCGCGGATCATGCCGCCTTCGGCCTCGCGCAGCAGATAGGTGAAATTACGCCCGCCCTGGGCGGTGGCGCAGCGGCCCTGAAACACGGTGCCCGAGAGGCGCGTCTCCTCCAGCCGGAGGCGGCAGCGCAGGCGCTGGGCGGGTTCGTCGGGCAGCGCCAGCGTGCCCTCGCCCTGCCATTCCCCCTCGAACGGGCCGAGGGTCTGCGCCGGGGCGGGCGTTGCCAGCAGAAGGGCGGTCAGCGCGATACGGATCATCGCAGGCTCCATCGGATGAGGCCGGGCAGCAGGTAGAGGTCGGCGGCCAGCGCCAGCGCCACCGCCAGCGCGATGAGCCCGCCGAAGACCGCGAGCCCCGGCAGGGCGGAGGCCAGCGTCACCGCCAGCCCGGCGAAAAGGATCGTGGTGGTTGCCGCCATCGGCGGCCCGGCCTCGGCCAGCGCCAAGTCCACGCGGCGGGCCGTGTCGCCCCGCGCCAGCCGCAGCCGGTTCAGGAAATGCAGCGTGTCGTCCACGGCGATGCCGAAGGCCACGGTCAGGGCGATCATGTTCATGATGGTCAGCTCGCGGCCCCAGAGCACCAGCCAGGCCTCCACCCCCAGGATCGGGATCAGGTTCACCACCAGCGCCAGCAGCCCCAGCCTGACCGAGCGATGGACCAACGCCACCAGCAGGGTGATGGCCAGGATGGTCGAATAGAGCCCCCAGCGCAGGCTTTCGACGATCCGGGGCCCCTCGGTTAGCAGGGCATAGCCGGGGCCGACGATCTGCGTGACCCCGGCGAGCCCGGCCTCGGCGAGGCGCGCCTCCAGCCCCGCCAGCGCCTGATCGGCGCGCACATCGCGGGCCGCGATGGGCAGCTGGACGGGCAGGGCATGGGCGCCGCCGTCGCGCGCGGCCATGCGCGCCAGCATCGCCTCCCCGGCGGGGCCCCAGGCGAAAGCGTCGCTGCCATAGAGCGCCCGGGCGGCGGCGCGGATCCGCTCCAGCGGTGCGGCCGGGTCGTCCTCGACCACGACCAGCATGCGGTCGGCGCCCAGCCCCTCGGCATCCATGATGGCCAGCGCCTCGGTCACCGGGGCGCCGCGCGGGAGATAGTCAGCATAGCGGAACCCCAGATCCGAGCGGCTCTGCAGCGCCCAGAGCCCGGCCAGCACCAGCGCTGCCAGCAGCGCGACCAGCCGCCCGTGACGCGCCAGCGCCTGCGCCCCGGGCACCAGCCCCCGGAAGAGCCGCGGCGCGCGGGTTCCGGCGCGGGGGCGGTCCAGAAGACGCATCAGCACCGGCGTCATCAGCAGGACCGCGGCGAGGCACAACGCCATGCCCAGCCCGCCCGCCCAGGCCATCCGGTTCAGCGAGGGGGAATCGGGCAGGGCGAGCGAGGCGAAGGCGAGGATCGTGGTCAGCGAGGTGAGGGCCGCGGCGGGCGCGGTCTCGGCCAGGGCGCGGGCCAGCGCCGGGCGCGGCGCCCCGCCGCGCCGCAGGGCATGGATCGCGGCATGATAGACATGCACGGAATCCGAGAAGGCCAGCACGATCAGCACCACGGGCAGCGACCCCATCAAGGGGTCGATGGGCGTGCCGCTGGCGCCGAGCAGGCCGAAGAACCACACGAGGCCGGTGATCGGCGGCAGGGCGATCACCGCCACCGCCCGGGCCGAGCGGAAGAGGAGCGCGGTGAAGGCCAGGCAGATGAGCGTCGCCAGCGGCACCAGCAGGCCGAGGTCGTGGATCAGCTCACGGGCGATGGCGCGCTGCACGGCCAGCAGGCCGACGATCTGGGTCTGGAGGGCTGGCGTCTCGGCCGCGGTTTCCGCCAGTCGCGCGGCGAAGGCATCGCCGCCCTGGCCGCGCTCGGGCGCCACGACGATCAGCGTGGCGGTGAGCCCGTCGTTGATCAGCTGCGCGGCCAGCGGGCTCTCGCGGCGGAGCGTGGCGAGGCGCGCGGCGGGCGGCAGGTCCGCCAGTTCCGGCCCCGAGAGCCAAGCCCCCTCGCGCCCCGGGGCCGGCAGGCCGGGCAGGGAGATCACCTGCCGCACACCCTCGACGAATTGCAGGTCCAGCACCAGGTCGTCGAGCGCCGCGAGCCCGGCCTCGCTGGCCAGATCGGGGGCGCGGACCAGCAGGACCTCCTCGGCGGTGAGGGGGCCAAACCGGTCGCTGTAGCGGTCGATGGCCTGCGCGCCCTGGGTCTGCGTGCCGATCAGGCCCGAAAGGTCGACCGCGACCCGGATCTGCGTGGCCTGCCAGAGCGCGAGCAGTGTGACCAGCGCCAGCAGAAGGCCGGGCCAGAGCGGCCGGGCCAGCAGCAGGGCGAAGACCCGCACCAGCGGGGATTGCGAGGGCGCGGGTTGTTGCATGAGCGGCAAGCTAGCACAGGCACGAGGTGCGGCAAGCGGGGGACCGCAGCCACAAAAGGAAAGTGGCGGCGCGCTAAGGTCCGGCCACGCGACGGGCGCGGCGTTCGCGGCGAGAGGCGCGCTCGTGGCGCGTTTCCGAGACGCCGCTCACCCTCGCGCCCCCCGCTCAAGGGGATTTTCCACCCCTTGAGAAACCCCCGAGGATATTTGAGGAACAAAGATGAAGGTTAAGGCGGTGTTAACTTGCCATCTTCGTTCTGAAAATATCCTCGGGGGGTGAATTGACCGTCAGGCCAAGAGGGGGGGCAGACGGCCCCCCTTCTTCCCTTAGAGCGACCATTTCGGGGTGAAGGGCAGTTGCGCGGACAGCGCGCCGTCCACCGCCAGGACCTGCCCGTTCACATAGCTCGCCGCGTCCGAGGCCAGGAAGGCCACGGCTTCGGCGATTTCCTCGGCGCGGCCGCCGCGGCGCAGGGGGTTGAGCTGGCCGATGCGGTCCTCCTTGCCGCGGGCGCGGGCGTCGTCGAACAGCGCCGCGGTCATCGGCGTGTCGATCAGGCCAGGCGCCACGCCGTTCACCCGAATCCCGGTGCCGGTCGTGGCCATCGCCACGGTCTGCACCAGACTGACCACTCCGGCTTTCGAGGCCGAATAGGGGATCGGACCCGCGCCTGCCCGCAGCCCCGCCACCGAGGCGGTGCAGACGATGGCCCCGCCCCGCTGCATATGCGGCAGCGCCGTGCGGATGGCGATCCAGGGGCCGAGCAGGTTGATGCGCAGCACCTCCATGAAATCGGCGCTGGCGGTGTCGAGCCGGGGCAGGAGCCCGCCGGTGACCCCGGCATTGGCGAAGAGCACGTCGATCCCCCCGAAGCCCGAGACCGCATGGCCGACGATGGCCTCGACCCCGGCATCGGTGGCGCAATCGGTGACCAGCGCGCTGGCCTCGGTGCCCGCGGCCCGGGCCAGGGCGGCGGTTTCCTCGACCCCCTCCTGCACATCGGCCAGCACCAGCCTTGCGCCGCGCCGGGCGAGGACCAGCGCCGTGGCGCGGCCGATGCCACCGGCGGCGCCAGTGATGATGGCCGTCTTGCCGGTGAAATCGCTCATCTCATCCCTCCCTCGATGCCGGGGGGATACCCCCCGGCATTATGTGCGGCGCGATGCCGGGCCTTTAACCGCCCAGCGCCGGGTTGCGGCCGCGGCTGGTGACCTGGGGCGCCCAGCCGGGGTGGTTCAGCCCCTTGCGCTTCTTGATCTCCATCCGCGCCAGCTGGTCGCGATGCACCTCGTCCGGGCCATCGGCCAGCCGCAGGGTGCGCAGCCCGGCATAGGCCAGCGCCGTGCCGAAATCATTGCCGGTGCCGCCGCCGCCGCAGGCCTGGATCGCCCAGTCGGCGATCTGGCAGGCCATGGTCGGCGCCGCGATCTTGATCATGGCGATCTCGGCCCGGGCCTCCTTGTTGCCCACCGTGTCCATCTTGTGCGCGGCATGCAGGGTCAGCAGGCGGCATTGGTCGATCATCAGCCGCGCCTCGGCGATCCGCTCGCGGGTCACGCCCTGTTCGGCCACCGGCTTGCCGAAGGCCACCCGTTGCAGCGAGCGGTCGATCATCGTCTCCAGCAGCCGCTCGGCCATGCCGATGGTGCGCATGCAGTGGTGGATCCGCCCCGGCCCTAGGCGCCCCTGTGCAATTTCGAACCCGCGCCCCTCGCCCAACAGCAGATTCGAGGCCGGGACTTTCACATTTTCAAACAAGACCTCCGACGCTCGGTCCGGCACGCCGTAATAGCCGAACACCGGCAGCGAGCGGGTCACGGTGATGCCGGGCGTATCCATCGGCACCAGAATCATCGACTGCTGCTTGTGGCGGTCGGGATTGCCCGGATCCGTCTTGCCCATGAAGATGCAGATCTTCGTCTTCGGGTTCGAGGCGCCCGTCGTGTACCACTTGTGGGCGTTGATGACGTAGTGATCGCCCTCGCGCCGGATCTCGGCCTGGATGTTGGTGGCATCGGACGAGGCGACGGCGGGCTCGGTCATGGCAAAGCACGAGCGGATCTCGCCATTCAGCAGCGGTTTCAGCCAGCGCTCCTTGTGCTCGGCGCTGCCATAGCGCTCGATCACCTCCATATTGCCGGTATCGGGCGCGTTGCAGTTGAAGACCTCGGGCGCAAGGAAGCTGCGGCCCATGATCTCGCACAGATAGCCGTATTCGACGTTGGACAGGCCCGCGCCCTTGTCGCTGTCGGGCAGGAACAGGTTCCACAGCCCCGCCGCGCGCGCCTTGGGCTTCAGCCGGTCGAACATCGGATAGATGGCGAAGGGACCCAGCTCCTCCGCCTCGCGGAAGAACTCGGCCTCGTTGGGATAGATATGCTCGTCCATGAAGGCCTTGAGCCGGGCCTCGTAATCCAGGACGCGGGGCGACTTGTCGGGTACCATGGGATCCTCCTGTGCTGGCACCAGCCTAGACAAAGGGCCAGCGTCTGGCAAGATCGTCTGACGATCTGGCTTGACCAGGCGGCGCATCGCCGCCATCCTCGGGCAAACGCGGGAGGGGATCATGGCTGAAGCGGAACTCGATGCCTGGATGCAGGCGCATGTCGCGGGCTATCGCGGCCCACTCACCTTGACCCGGCTGAAGGGCGGGCAATCGAACCCGACCTGGCGGGTCGAGGCGGCCTCGGGGCGCTATGTCCTCAGGCAGAAGCCGGTGGGCAAGGTCCTGCCCTCGGCCCATCAGGTCGATAGGGAATACACGGTGATGAAGGCGCTGGGCGAGACCGATGTGCCGGTGCCGCGCATGCTGGGCTTTTGCGACGACGACAGCGTGATGGGCTCGATGTTCTTCGTCATGGAGCATCTGGAGGGCCGCACCCTCTGGGACCCCCGCCTGCCCGAGATGACGCCGACCGAGCGCGCCGCGATCTTCGAAGCGATGAACGACGCCATCGCCAGGATCTCGCTGGTCGATCCGCTGGCCGTGGGTTTGGGCGATTACGGCCGGCAGGGGGGGTATCTGGAACGCCAGGTGTCGCGCTGGACCAAGCAATACCGGGCGTCCGAAACCCACCGGATCGAGGCCATGGACCGGCTGATTGACTGGCTGCCGCAGAACATGCCGACCCGGCCCGAGGAGGTGCGCATCGCCCATGGCGACTTCCGCCTCGACAATCTGATGTTCCACCCGACCGAGCCCCGGGTGCTGGGGGTGCTGGACTGGGAACTCTCCACCCTGGGCGATCCCTATGCCGATTTCGCCTATAACGTCATGGTCTGGCGCATCGCACCCGGCATCTTCCGGGGCCTGGGCGGGGTGGATCTGACCGGCACCGGCATCCCGACGGAAGACGAATATATCAACCTCTGGTGTCGGAAAACCGGGCGGGAACGGCCTGCGGACTTCGACTTTTACGTCATTCTCAGCCTGTTCCGCATCGCGGCCATCGTCCAGGGCATCGCCAAGCGCGCCCAGGACGGAACGGCGAACGATCCCAGGGCGGCCGAGATGGGCAAGGTCGCCGGCCCGCTGGCCGAGGTCGCCTGGGAGATGGTGGCGCGATGAGCGAACCCTCCGGCCCCGAGGCGCTGGTCCGCGACGTGCTGCAGGGCCTGGCCGAGGGGCGCTTCGTGCCCGGCCAGCGGCTGGTCGAGCCTGACCTCATGGCGCGCTACGGCCTTGGCCGGTCCACGGTGCGCGAGGGGCTGGGCCGCCTCGCCGCCGCCGGGATCGTGGCGCAGACCCCGCATCGCGGGGCGCAGATCCGGCTGCTGACAAGGCGCGCGGCGCTTGATGTGCTCCGGGTGACGGAGCAATTGCTCGGCCTCGCCGCCCGGCAGGCGGCCGAGGCGGTGGCCGCCGGCGCCTCGGCCGCGCCTCTGATCGCGGCGGCGGCGGATTATGACGCGGCCGACACGCTCGACCGTCCCCGGGCGCGGGGCCGCTATTACCGGGCGCTGACCCAGCTCGCCGGCAATGCCGAGATCGACCGCCTGCTGCCGCTTCTGCAGGTGCATCTGATCCGCGCCCAGCTGCGCCTCTCGCGCCCGCCCGAGGGCGGCACCCGCGCCGCGCTGGTCCGCGCCGTCGCCGCCGGCGATCCCGCCGCCGCCGAGGCCGCCGCGCGCCGCCATATCGCCGGTCTCATGGCCCTGCTGCCGGGCCTGCCCGACAGCGTCTTCGCGTCCGAGAACCACACAGGCTGACCTGCTCCCCTTGGAGTCCGCGTTTATAGGTTAGCTCTGTTCAGAGTTTGGTCCTCTTGTGACCGTTGGTGATACTCCCGCGGGGTGAGGCCGTCGAGGCTCGAATGCGGGCGGTGGTGGTTGTAGTCGTCGCGCCATG
>Ga0209794_1001079_pt1 | contig 25528 bp, 36 predicted proteins | sample EBPBio232013_DNA_FD_185869 | JGI IMG/M metagenome (GOLD analysis project Ga0209794, IMG submission 185869) | Wastewater treatment Type I Accumulibacter community from EBPR Bioreactor in Madison, WI, USA - Reactor 1_5/23/2013_ DNA (SPAdes)... | ecosystem: Engineered > Bioreactor > EBPR >... | reverse complement strand
TCTGGTAATGAACTTGGACCGGAGGCTTCGGTCCTTTTTGTCTCAATTTTATCTTCAGTTAATTTTCGCATTCAAAGTCAATAAATTGGCTGCTGTAAATGGGTTGTGATCCGTTCAGCAAGCCCTATGTAGTTTGGATCATCCTGATAATGGGTCTTGATAAACCTTATGACCTTCATTTGGTCCAATTTCGTGGTACATGGGATAAAATTCATAGAACACCTCATATACGTCTAATTCTATGCTAAACTCCCGTTACATGCAAGTTATCTAAGCGCTTTCAGGCCCTGAACACCGCATAAACAGTTAAAAAGCCTCAGCTTCAGTGACAGGTGATCACCGGTGCTAAGGCTTAGGTTAATTCTCTACAAAACCGCCCCACTCGAAAGCCTCATCCATATCGACTTCCAACACACCACAGTAATCAAGGTCTAAAACGAACTTGAACTGTCTCATGACGATGCCGTGGCAGACGACGATGATTTTTTCGTGATGCAAGTAAGGCTTTAAAGCGTTCATGGCGCGTTCGAAGACGGATGCCAGCGTTTCATAAGGGGGATTAAAATCATCCGGGCACTCCCCTTTATTCACCGTTAAAGCCTTTGCAGTGCGATTCACCACTTCCACATCACTGTAATGATAGGTCAAATCGGGCACCCACTCATGTAGCTCTGTCACCACCTCGATATCCAGACCATGTGCTTTTGAAAGGATAGTTATACCTGTTCGACACCAGCTCTCGTCAGCTGACCTAAGTCACGACCATGACCATTAAATCCCAGTGCCGTCACTTTCGTATAATCCGGTTCACCATGCCTTATAAAAACTACTTTTGCCATAAATGCTCCTCATAATAATCTCGTATTTTGTTATAGAGCCCTGAATCCTCTGATTGATAAATCGAAAAATTACGTTCTCGATCTTGGACTATGAGATATGTTTTATCATCAATAAGCCTAATCGCCAAACGCCGCCATTCATCTTGCTCATTATTCTGATAATCACTTTTCAGAATAATGGATTTGTACGCCTCTGAAAGCGCAATTCGATTTGTTTCCTTCCAATGCAGCTGATGATAAGCATTAAAAGTTGACTGGTCCAGTATTTCAAGTAATTTACGGTTATCTGAAATTAAGACTTCAAATGACGAATCCATCGTTCCTAAACCTAAATACTGCTCAAATGAAGCCACAGATTTTACTAATTCATCAAATAAAACCATTTCTGAATCGGCTTCGTCATAGTATCCCCACTTATCACGTGCATCATTTTTAGATAATAATGACGGTATTAAGGTGGCTAAAACTGCGAAAAATGTAATGGTTACTATGATTAATAATGTCCATGGCTTACGACTAAAATTCACCACTATGCACATCCTTATATCAACTAACGTCCTCATTCAACAAATATCACAGAGATTTTCAGTCAAAGGTCTCGAGTAATTTATTTAATTCCTGATTAATCTTAGATAGTTCATCAAAACTATTGTTTTTAAATCGCAATTCGAACGTTAAAACATGAAATATATCGTAGTAGTTTGAAGTTGAGTTTGATAAATGGCTTGAAATTCCAACCAAAAGTGTGGCAATTCTATTATAAGCTTCAAAATAATTTTCTGCCCGATTTCTATCATCCTTATAAAGTCTCTTATGAATCTCTAAATAATCTTCAATCCATCCATTTAGAGTTTTGACTATATAACCGAAATCTTCAACACTAATATTTTTTAGCGTAAGATTTTTATGTATTGATTCCAGATATTTTGTCACTCTGTAAAGGTCTCTAATTTCTATTACCAAAGCATCAAATTTATCAATCGAATTTATAGTCTCCTTATACTTATTGAACTCAAGTAAAGAATCTTCAAACTGAATCATCATATGGTAAGCATTTCTATTCAGAGAACCTTGATTTGTCGTGAATCCAAAATAAACAAAACAATTACCGATTATAGTTAATATCAGCAAAATGCTTATGTACATCCTGTTGTTTTTATAAGTTGACCAAAGTATTATCGTCAAAGTTATGAGCATAATAATTATTAGTATTAAATAACCATAAATCATAGTTGCGCCTCGTTTTTAAATTTTGGTGAAATCTCAACGAAAATGGTGTAAACTATGAAAAATCCCTCTAGGAGGTCCACATGCTAACCATTCGTCCCGCTACCATCAACGATGCCGAACAGAAAGGGCATGTCCATTACCAAACGTGGATAGAAACTTATACAGGCCACATCAATCAAGCATACCTTGACCGCATGATACCAGATCGCAGTGTTGAATTTGCTAGAAAATACCCCGAAAACACGTTGGTCGCAGAGCTGGATGGTAAAATAGTCGGTTTCGCATGCTATGGTCAAGGCAGAGATAGCGTTTATGAAACCTATGGTGAAATCATCGCACTCTATGTTCTAAAAGACTACCAAAAGCTCGGTATCGGTCGCGCTTTAATGGAATCCTGCCTAGAACAACTAAAGGCATGTCCACAGCATTTCCTTTGGGTCCATAAATCTAACCAAAAGGCCATCGCCTTTTATAAAAAAATGGGATTTAAAGCTAATGGAGATGAGAAGGAACTCGTTCTAGAGACACCTGTGGCTGAGATTAGGATGGTGAAATAACACTTTCAATGACAAAAATACACAATTTGAATTAAATACCTTTAATTAATTTTTATCGATAGAATCAATCACCAATATCAATGCGAGAAATATAAGTCAAGGGGGCACCAATAAAGAGTGATGTTAGTGTAAGGTTAATCAAAAATCCAATAGTCAAGTTTGAAATCGAATTGACGTTTAAAAGATTCTCAACATAGATGTATGAAAAAGGGAATATTGCTCTCCAAATGCTACTCGCGGGCATCATAGAGTTTATAAAAAATGTGAAAAAAAGTATTCCTAACGAAGCCCCCATAACAACACTTAATGATTTTATTGAAATAGATACTAAAATCATTAAATACACTAACGTAGAACATACGAGTACAATTTGAATAAATCCTATTAAAATGTACAACCAAATAGGCGTCACTTGAAATGACATTTCGTTAGAACTTAAATAAAATTGGTTTATTGACGTTGAAACAATAGGGTATTCGGGATCACCATAGCCACCAATTACACTTGATACTAAAAAGACGGTTAGGGTTACATACAAAATCAAAATTACTAAAATAACCAACGCTACTATCAACTTTGATAATAGTAATTTTCGCCTATCTATTTGAAGGGAATAAATGAGTTTATAGCCACCTTCAAGTAAATCTTTTAAGTAAATATCTGAAAGCATTAGAACAATCAGCAAAATAAGTACGAGCAAATTCTGACCAGAGAAAACCAACTTTGTTGCATTAAAACCATTAATTTCAAACTTATTCAAATATATAGTTTCAAGATTTTCATCTAGATACTCTGAATAAAAAGCCCCGGCCTCCAAATCAGCTCTCGTGTACCCAAATTCTAATATCACTTGATCTGATATAAGTTCATTATCTAAGGCATTCAAATATAGATCATATATTTTCTTCAATGATGTATTAATGAATTTGTAATTTTTTTGATCATTAGACAAGTAAAACTTCCCAGCGGATAGTTCATTGCGACTTACTTCTTGAAAAAAAGTAATCAGCTGGTCATTATTACTTACAATATTTATAGAATTATCATCCTTAGCCCTCATTAATGTAAGCGCTCGTATATTTGCAATACGACTTTGATTCATATGTAAATCACTTTGTATTTTCATATAACTACCACTTTGATGTTCAAGCCAAGCAAATAATAGAAATGGATATACTAGAATGATTACTAAAATAACTCGATTTTTAGTGTTCTTGAAAAACCTATAGAGCTCCAGTCTTACTAATTTACTCATAGTTTTCTCCATAAATATTTTTGTAAATTGTTTCCACTTCAATAGATTCTTTTACAATATCGTATAACTCAATATCCGCATTTACAGCAATATAATTGATTATATTATTAAACTCACGTTCACTAGAAATTTCTATTGAAATAGTCTCATCCGAAATCTTTTCTACATTTACATTTGGTTTACCAGCTGAAATAATAGCCAGAACCTTTGATGCATTATTACATCTTAGCAAATATCGACAATTAGAATATATTTCTTTTGATACTTCATTTATCATTCCTTTTTCTATGAAAATAATACGATTTGCCAATTTTTCTACTTCTCCCAAATGATGTGAGGAAAAGAGAATGGACATACCTTCATGCTCCACTAAGTTTTTGAGGGTATTTCTTAGCTTCATAACCCCCGATGGATCTAGTCCATTAGTAGGTTCATCAAGAATCAGCAATTTTGGCTTTCCAATAATCGCAATGCCTAAACCCAATCTCTGTTTCATACCCATTGAATAGTTCATCGTTTTCTTATCAATGTTTGCGCCAATTCCAACAAAATCGATAATCTCATTTATGCGATCTAGAGATATACCTTTTAACTCAGCAATCATTTTTATATTTTCCCTACCAGTCAAATCTAAGAATAATCCAGGATTTTCAATCACAGCAGCCAGAGAAGATAACGCTTTTATTCTCTGCTTTTTTAAATCATAACCATCTATAACTATTTCACCATAATCTGGAAATATTAGATTGCTAATACACTTCATCGTAGTTGTTTTACCTGCACCGTTCGGTCCAATAAATCCAACAATTTCAGAAGGCTTTATGCTAAAGCTAACACCTTCTAAAACTTTTTTACCTTTGTAGGACTTACATAGATTATTCACTTCCAGAATATTCATCGTTTGAATCATAAAAATTCTCCTTAAACTTAGTTTTAAATTTCTTTTTTAGCAAACAATAAATTACCAACGAAAACTAGAATTAAGGTACTTGTAATAAGTGAAATTGTACTAAGTAAAAACGTCGTATTGTGAACACCCTCAATAATTCTAACTGCAGAAAAAAACGTAAATGGACTTAAATTTAACTGTTCTCCTTGCATAAAATTTCCAGATGATACATAACAGATTCCATATACTATCCCAGACGAAATTAAAGCAATAAATTCATGATTAAACAGTATAGAAAACAGTTGAATGAATGCTACTAAAAAGCAAATGAACAAACTAATCAACACTATTACCAGCAAAATAAACTCAATAAACGGTATGATTTCTAATGAATCACTGATGTCTCCACCGTACATGAAATACTCACCTAGTGGCGCTGTTCTACCAATTGCATTCGGGTATAAATTTGCGTAACGTCCATTATTAACCGCAATATCAAAATAATTAGGTATGGTACTAACTCGTGATAATGGATTTGATAATATTACCATAGGATAGCAATTTGATGTCATATAACCTTTTATACCAGCAACAAATGACATTACAATTGTAGGTGGTATAATCAGTAACCAAACATAGATTATATTTGACAACCACCTAGCAAAATAAATATTTGTTCTCTTTTGTCCCGCATTTAGTAACATTTTTATCTGACCATTTCTGTATGAGCGGCTTATAGTCGGATAAGTTATATAAAAACTTAGTAATATGGTACATATTGGAACAATCTGATCATACATATTATACAAGTAGCTTATATTACTAAGTTCATCATCAAATATCATCCTAATATTTTTGATAAACAATGATTCGAAATACTTTGCTTGTAATAGAAACATATTTTTAGGAAAATCAGCTTCACCTTTCTCCTTAACATAAAAATCAACATCATCATATGGAATTCCAGCACTGACTATTGTCCACGTATGTAAAACATCACTTTTTTGAACGACTTCTTCATTATTTGCATCAAATTCATTTCTTAAAGTGAGTAAAGAGAGAAATGATTGCAACCGATTCATCTCATTATAGTTATCACTATAACTTAAATTCCAGATGCTATTTCTTACACTATCATATAATCTGTACGTGTATTCTGACTTTGGATAATTCACCTTATCATTCTCAGATAGGTCATCTTCCCATTTCATCTGATTCAAAAAAATGAAGCTATCAGTCGCATATTTTGTTGAGAAATCTCTTAAACTTCTTTTTTCTTCAATCAATTGCATGCTCATCAAAGAAATAGCACAGATCAGCGTAATAATAACTACTGTAATCAGGCTTTTAAATTTAATTTTCATCTCCCACTTAAACATCTTGTATCCGCCTTCCACCTCTATACTCCCACTCTCTAAGAATGCTTCTTTACTAGTATGTCGACGCACTTCGTAATCGTAAATCCTGTATAGATAATCAGAATCACAACATAAACGACCGTTGTGATCAACATAAAAATTGCTGAGAAATAACCTAAAAGCAACGATAGGATTAAGTAAAGAATCGTCAGCATTTTGACTGTACCTGCGTACTCTGCTCTCACGGGCTAGCCTCCTTAGGGTCTAGTATAAGTGTCCCATAAATGGAAAGATGATTTTTATAATTCGGTCCTGAGACTGGTGTAGTGATTAAGCGGTTAATGTCAATTTTATAAAGCTTTCCATCCTCTAATCCGAGAGCGACGACTGAAGGATTGAGTTCACCTGAAATCTCAAAGACGATGGCCATGGGCTGCTCGGTTAATCGCTTCGGTGTTTTAGTCGTCATGTCGTAGCGGTAAAGGCCTGTTTTGACACCTGGCGATTCGTTTTCGATAGTAAAGTAAACGGCGTTATGATTGTCATAAGCATAAGAAACGGTCTCCACATGTGACATCAGCGCTCCCTCTTTGACTAGTGATGCTGCTGTAGCCTGCGACAAATCGAGAATCTGTTGGAAATACGCGTTAAGAGATTCTGGATCGCTCTGATTTGGGGCTTTCTCATAACGCATGAGAGAGAGGTCATTGACTGTAAGGTCCGTGTTAAAGTCAATTTGTAGCATAAAATGACCGATGATATGTTGAATGGTAAGCGGATAGAAATCCTCTGCGCCTTCAGTAAAAATCAACTGCTTAAAAGGCCCGAGCATCGACTCCACTTCCTTAAACGTCATTCCGATTTTAATACCTGCAATCGCATGGTCACCATAATAATTGATGCGCCTAATCGGATATAGGCTAAGCTGATTGGGCGTTTCGTCTACTATGGTGTAAACCATCAGGTCTTCATAAGCCAGATAATCCCCTAGAATCCAGCCCTTACTAATCGGATATCCTAGCGCACTAAAAAGCTGCTCCGTGCTTTCGCCTAAAGCAAGTTTGAGTAAAATCGGATCATCGGTCAAAGCTTTAGTAATCGGAACAATTTCTCGATCTGCCGGCATATGGGTGAGCGTTTTACTTGACCAATCATACGGATCTGTCCAAAACTTAAACGTCCCATCATAACCATCTTCAAACTGTTTATCTGCGATATCAAAGATGAGCTCACGTTCGGCCATCCCAGAAATATATACGGTCTCCGGCGATTCTGTTTGCTTTTTTACATAGGTTTCATAAAATGGCGCTGGGGTTTTATAGAGCTTAGGTTCACGACTCAGCTCCACCACATGATAATCCCGGTAGTGTTTAAAGATGGCGTAGCCATCCTCATATCGAATGCTCATGGTGCGATAGACATCGTCCACTCGACTCGGCTTATAGGCTGATATGTAAGTGACGTGTGTTTCCTCTTTATCTGAGGTAACGACTAAAACTTCGAAAAAAACGAGTTTTTTGTGAGCTAACATCTGCTCTTCGCTATTTCCAAGCGGAGGAGGATATTCAGAGGGCATAAGCTCACGTAATGCGATGACATCCTCTGAATTTGGTGAAGGCGCTTCCGTCTTAACACACGCGCTTAAAGACAGCACGCTGAAGAATAAAACCATCAGGATCATAAGTGTTCTTTGGTTTATTCTGCACATAGCGCCTCCTATGGGGCTTCGTTATAGAAGCTGATGTTTACACCAGCAGGATAGTTTAACGTATTAACGATTTCAACCGAGTAGAACTTAAGCTGTTTATAGTCCTCATGCTTTTTAAACTTAATCTTCAGGATCAAGTCATCACCATTTTTAGCGAAATCGAATGCCTCGATATACTGATTTTTAGAGGAAACGGTGCGTATAAGCGCGTTACCCATAATGGTATCCTTCAGGTTTAGCGTCATGCTATGACTCGCTTCATCATAGGAGCTCTGAGTATAAGGGGGTATGGTGTAATCCGCATAGTAGTAAGCGTCATCTGGGTTTTGAGGTGAAAAGCCTAACTGGACGCCGTTAAGGGTAAAAATCACTTCTGATAACACATGGTCGCTTTTACCACCAAAATCGACGGGCGCCTCTAAAGGGGTTATTTTTTTACCGATCACCGAGGTGTATTCTACGATGCCTTCAGCATTCACGGCCTTAAAGCAATTCACCACATAAGGCACGTCATGGTAGTTCGATTCACTGTTTTCACCCGTCATATGAAAAATGATATTGCTCTCATCCACGATTTCATAAGAAGACACATAGCTTATGCCGAGGGGCATCACATAAATCTTTTCTTCATTTGCATCGTAGACGAAATACCCGTCTGCTAAGGTTTCCTTTTCGGTCTTTATCATATAAAAATGGTCATTAAATGCCTCGAGAATCTCGAGCCGATCATATTCCAACCAAACAAACTGGGTTTTGATGAGGTCTTTAACGTGTCCGATTAACGCTTCATCTCCAACCAAAGCTGACGCATCAACTTCCGATGAAGCAGAAGTCGAAGGTTCAACAGTAGTCGTTTCAACAGTGTCTGGTTCACTGGTAAAAACATCTGGACCTGTAGGATCCAGCGATGTGCCGTCGCCTTCCTCTTTTACAGCACAGCCTGTGGCTAAAAGTACCATTAAAAGTAAAATCGGCACGCGCCATTTCTTCGGAGCATTCATCATAGACCTCCATTTCAAAACGTAGGGGCTACAGCATCAATATAAACCCGACGATGATGGCGATGATGCCACCCAGCCTTTGGATATTAATCGCTGTATCAGTGGGTTCCGTATTTTTATAACGCCAGCCGTACTGGATATTCCAGAACCACTTCGGAAAAAGAACATTCAGAATTCCTAGGGTTACAAGAAATACCCCCAGAGCCGACGGCGAATCCTTTTGATCTGAATCAGAATCAGGCGAGAAACGGATCACCTGGTTAATTAGAACGTTTGGCTCAAGATATCCCATTTTATCGAGATATGTCGCATCCACCGTTTCTGAGGTTTTAATCCAGTCGTCTACAGTGCCTTCGGTTTCATAAACCCGTCTAAATACCATCCCGTTCGGATACTCGATTTCGATTTGCGTCTCATCTGTGACGTAGCGATACACCTGGTCATCCGCCTGAATTTCACGACTTTCTAAATTCAGTGTTACTGTCTTACCATCGATGGTCATGGAATTTTGCTGACTGCTACAGCCGCTCAGCAGGGATAATAGCAGGATGAATACCATTAAAAGGATCACCTGCTTTTTTGTGTGTTGGTTCAATGCGTTCATTACGCCTCCAGAATTCATGAAAATTTCATTTCAAATCGGCATCACATCGCTAAAGAATACGATCACCAAACTGATACTTATTAAACATAGCAGAATAACGAATAATTCATAAGACCTAATTCTCATAGCATCCTCCCATAAAAATGTACATTTTCACGATTCTATTATAGAATCAGAAGTGAACGGGGAGGACTTAATTCATGTTGGAAAATAATAAAGAAAAACTGCCGCTGAATAGTGTACTTGGCATCGGGAAACTATTACGTGACATGCGCCATTTGAAAGGGTTGACATTGGCACAAGTGGCGAAGGATACGGGCATCGCGGAAGAAACCGTGCGCCGAATCGAGTGTGACCAGTTTGAGCCGAAGATTTCCACGCTGGAGACGCTGTCGAATTTTTATAGAATCGATTTGATCGAGCTGATTTCTCAGCGCCGGCCATCAGATAGCCTGTTTTCGGATGCGTTTATCTCTATGGTCAACCGAATGATTAATCAACAGGATTTCGAAGGGCTGCGCCAATTTGCCGATGAATTTTTAAAGACACACAAAACCTCGAAGCATCATCAGCACGTGGCATTATCGAACTTTCTATATGCACTGAAATACATAAGATTTAATCCTAAAAATGGGCAGGATGACACCATCATGGTGCTCGAAAGCCTACTACTGGATATCTCACCAGATTACCTAAGTAGCACGGAGGGGAATTACCCGCTCCCACTAGAGGTGAGCTGTATTCTGGTATTGTCAATAGTGTATCGTCAAAACCAAAACTATGATAAGGCCATCGCACTTCTGACGACTACGATTCAGCGCATTCTAGGCATGCCGTATCTTAACTGGAGATTCTCGGATTATCTTACCGCTGCTTACTTTAACCTCGCCTATACGTATCACAGCATGAATGCGCACCAAAAGGTGATCGAGGTGGTGGACAAATGCTTCTCTGAGGAACGGGTTGTTTTTAATAAGAAGAACATGTCGTACCTATTGTTCCGAAAGGGACTCGCCATGTACATCCTAAATGAACCATCCTCTCAAGCGCTCATAACGACTTCGCTGTCGCTGATGACCGAGGATGAACAAGTGAGCATTAAAAAAATCATGCAGGAGCAATATGGGCTAAGTGTGTGATTGAAATCGAGTAACACACGATTCTAGCAAATCTTGCCCTCCTCAGTTTCCATCTGGTTAACGAAGTCCATATGATAAATCACCGCACCATGGTCTTTAATAACCGTTGCACGCGTGATCCGAATCGCTAAAATTACACAGTTTTCATCCGCTTCATTATTCGCGCTATCGTACCAGAAAGCAAATGCCTTTCTGACCTTATCGCGAATTTCTGCATTTTTGGGATCTAGAACCCAGCCTAAGTTCTCACCGATGCCATTTCCAGAAAACCACTGGCCACAGACAGAAAATGCAACCTCTGGATTTTGAGCGATTTGCTTTATCTTCGTCGACTTTGCCCATGTGGTGATATAAAACACACCATCCTCGTAAAAGGCATCCACGTCCCTAATAAACGGTCTCGGTGCGCCACTTGAATTTAAGTCCATGGCTATCGTTGCGAGCGAAAGCGTGTTGTCTTTATAGTTGCCACATCTTTCCTCGATTACTTTTAATCCTTCTTCATATTTGCTCATCATAACTCCTCCAACGTAATTTTATTTACTAATCAGCACCACGCATAAAACCATCAAAATACTCAAATACCCTAGCAATTTCCGTTTCATAATCATCCTCGATTTCGAAATAGGTCACGTCATTTGACAGGCACAGCTGTCTTACCCGTTCATGCTCTGCGATGACCTGAGTTAACGGCCGCGACTCATCATATAACCGCTGTTCGATGACACTTCGGTGTGTAATAATTTTCGATTCAAAATGACGCCGTATATAATCCGCTTTAAAAATTAGATAAAACAGATGCACCTCACGTAAATAAGATTCATCCAGTGATCGAATTAGCTCCGGAAGGAAATAGCACCCCTCGATAATCATGTGCTGCCGGTTTTCTACACAGGTCATGATCATGCCCTTAAGGATCGGCCACATTTCGCTCGCTATTTTTTCGTCTGTATCGTCCACTTTAAAATCACAGCGGCCACTTCTAATCAAGCCCATCTTCAGATGATCGATGGACAGATACGGCATGTGATAGCGCTCTAGCATGCGCTGTGCCAATAATGTTTTTCCAGTGCAGCTCGGTCCACCAATCAGTATAATCATCACAACTCCTATAATAACTAGCCGTACTCAAATAACATTACCCTTCATCCTCTAGTTGATTAAAATCTGCCATCTCTGCTAACTCATGTAATTTTAATCTCAAAAGATTTTTATCTATAAGTTTTAAGGAGTATTCAGAAATCATTGTTGGAGACATGCTTCTTGATAAAGCGAACTCAACAACTTCATCATCCTTGCTGGCACAGAGGATTACACCCACACTTGGATTTTCATTATAACGTTTGTGCTCACGATCGAGCGCTTCAAGATAAAAATTCATTTTTCCTAAATGTTCTGGTTTAAATGCCCCAATTTTAAGTTCGAAAGCAACTAAACAACCTAATCCCCGGTGATAGAAGAGTAAATCGATGTAATAATCACTGTTTCCAACCATCACTCGGTACTCTTCTCCCACAAAGGTAAAATCTTTACCAATTTCTAAAATAAAATCCTTCAAGTTAGCAATTATAGCTTTCTTAAACTCAAACTCAGAAAATTTATCCGAAAGACCTAAAAATTCTAGAACATAGGTGTCTAAAAAGTTGTTGGAGATTGTGCTAGGAATCGGCACTGGTTCAAGTTTTCCCGCTGAAAGCAAATATCTTTCAAAGTACCCGCTATCCAATTGCCTTTGCAACTCTCTTTTAGAATATCTTTCTCTGATACAAAGGTGCATATAAAACGCCCTTTCTTCATCAGTTTTAGTTCCAGATAAAATCAATAGGTGATTTGTCCAACTTATTTGTGTCACCAGTGGTGACACAAATTCATTATTCTTGTAAGTCTCATAGAACTGCTTCATTCTGTAAAGTCCTCGACGGTTAAATCCTTTCACCTCAGGACAACTATTAGAAATAAATGAAGCTAGTTCATCAACATACGAGCTTCCCCATTTCTGGCTTTCAAGCTGTTCAGAAATATACTTTCCTACATTCCAATATAGTAAAATTAGCTCTTCATTCACTTTACGAAGGGCATTTTCTCTTGATTGCTGTATAAGATTTACGATTGCAATAAAATCATTTTTCATTTCATTCATTTGAAAACTCCTCTTGCATTTGATCTACTTATAATAGCTCGCCCTTTTCGTTATAAAACGCATCGCAAAACCGCAGTTGACCGGAAACTTCTTGCTTACAGGCGTTTTCATTTAAAAAGTTTATTTTAACATAAGCATTTTCAGGATGGTTCTCTTCTAAAATCACGCCATATGGTTGTGCCGCCTCAAACCCGAATTTCAGGTAATAGTCGCCGCCTAGTAAAGCGACCCAATCATAACCGAGACCTTTCGCCCTTCGAATCCCCGTCTCGATGAGACGTTTACCGATGCCGCTTCTTTGAAGCTCTGGTTCAACCGCGATGGGTCCAAGCGCCAACCCGTCACAGCTTCCGATTTTAGCCTTACTAAATAGAACATATCCAACGACCTTCCCCTTCTTTACTGCCACGAAGCAAAGGGGTTTAAGATAACCTGGATCCCTCGTCACCTTTTCTGCGAATTCCCATTCGTTGAACTGTGCGTCCTTACCTTCCCTGTAGAAGGCCGCTTTCACCACTGCTTTAATCTTTTCGATATCGTAAGGTGCCGCTTCTCTAATAATCACATGAACCTCCGCTCAAAATAGTCATCGATTACCTGATTTGCCTCGTCTTTTCCATACCAGCCTTCGCCTTCACTTTGCTTACCATATAATCGGGTAAGTGCCGATAGCACTGACGCCTCAACCGTATCCCCTAAAGCTAAGTAATCATAAACGACACGATATTTATACGACTTGGTCTGTTCGATAACGACAGAAAACATGCTTCATTCCCCCATGATTTTATCATAACCTATAATCGTCATGCGCTCATTAATCATCTCAGTTTTGCCATTCCAAACATATCCAATTTTTTCGTAAAGGTGACAGTTGCCAGCCTCTTCCTTAATGGTGTCCAGATTCCATTTCTTCGCCCATGGATATTTCTGTTCGACGAGCGTGAAAACCTGCTGTGCGATGCCCCTAGATTGGAACTCCGGGAGGATAAACACAGGGCTCACCCTACAGGTTTCTCGATCCTCCATGTGAATAATGCGTATCGCACCCACGGTATCAGCACCATACTTGATGAGGTAAAAATCGGTGAAGGGATGATTGAAACGCTCCTCAACCCTCGAGCGCGGCTCGTTCCCAGGGCTAATGTCGTAGTCCTGATATTTTTCCAGCAGCGGCTTAAACGTGATGAGCTGCATGGCATGTATTTGATCGATGTCCTCGTGTGTGGCTTTTACTAAATTAACGTTCATGATTCCCCCCTAAAACGAATTTCCGAGACTGATGTCAAACGGTGCGATGAGCAGTCTTTGAATTTCCTTCAGATGCTGCTCGAAGAACCACTGATTCGCCTGGCCATAATTTTCCTTCGTATCGAACTCCCAGTATGAATAATACTTCACGCATTTGACAATTTTCGTCAGTTCCCTCGGAGGGTCACCCAGTTCGACGCCATCGATGGTATAAAAGCGCTTCATATACCTCAGTGTCAGACAGCCGTTTTGCTTTCGCTGCGCGTCAGCGATTCCAGCTGTATAAGCCTCAAACTGCTCCAGTTTATCGGGTTTCACTTGAAATAACTTGATTTCAGAAAAGGTGCCTGTCATATCGAACCTCCACACGAACCGTTACTTGATAAAGTCTCTTAACGCCTCTATTGCCAGCGCATAATCGTTTTGATAACCCCCGAAGGTCTCGTCATTTACGAAGTCATAGCCGGCCAGTTGATAGATTTTAATCGCCACATGGCTCCATGTCTGCGTATGTAGAAAGTAGTCGCGGTCACCTTCCAGCGCGATCATTTCAAGCATGCCCTTAAAAACTAGCGCTTTCCCGATGCCTCGTCCCTGATGCTCGGGTCTTACACCGACCCAGTGCACGGATGGGTCCCTTCGGCCCTGCGTTTCGTTCCACCAGTTGGTCAGTGTGCCCACTTTATGGCCATGCGGGTCCACCACGAAAATCAAGCGTTGTTCCAATCCTTCCTTCCATGGCAGATACTCCGTTTCGAAATACGCGAGTGCTTCTTCATACGAATCGAACTCGCCAACAGAAACCATGATTTCCGACCAAAACACCTCATCGCCATCCTGAAAATGCTGATACGCATAGCCTTCAGGCAAAGGCGAATCCGGCAGCGGCGCTCCCGTTTTCCGTTTCATGATGATGTTATAGTAGGGTAAGGATTTGTCAAGCATAGGTGCCTCCTGATTAATTTCCTATTAGTACCTCTTCACTTTCCAGCACTTGTTTTGAATCCGTATCGTAGCCACTGATGCGGATTTGTCGCGTTTTAATGTTCGTTACATCGGCGATCCAAAACGCATATTCAGCAAGGTCCGTGACCATAGCATAGGCAAGATCCGTTTGATCCGATAAAGTTAAGGATGAAATCGCATCCTTTTCTAAAAAACCGAAACAAATGAGCTTATTATCCACGATGCTTTTCGGTATTTCATAGAATGTGATTCCTATTCTATCAATTACCTTATCAATTTCAGATGCGTATCCATCATAAATCGCCAAATTCGCTAATAGACCGCGCTTCACGATAACAAACTGGATGTCTCCTTCTCCTACGCGTGCTAAGACTATCGTTCTATTCTCAACTTGCGCCGTATGTATGATTTCGTAGTCCATGTTTAAACGCATGGCCACGACTTCCTCGACCGATTTTTTCTGTAAAATGATGATGCCTAATAGCGTGATAACGGAAATGCCGAATATTAGTAAAAAACCAACCCATTTTTTCATGATGTTATCCTCCGATTCGATACCATTTTAGGTCTTCTAGTTTGATGACATTTGTGTCTGTTGCATACCGGTATTCATAGAGTAACTGACCGTCAGCTGATAACGCAATTGGATTTAAATCGTTGAAGCGTATGGCTTCTTCCCATGAGAATATTAGCAGATTGTCCGATTCAACCGCTTTCTTAATCCTATGGTTCTCAGGTCCAATCTCGATGTATGCAACATCTGGCTCGGTCACTTGAACTGCAAAAGCAGTTATTTGACCATTATCGTCATGATAATTAATGGATCCAATCGTATTAATTTGCCCCTCATGAGGAAGACTATAGGTAGCAACGGGGGCACGCCATAACCCTATCGACTTGACTGCGATTACAGTTTTAGTGCCTTCATCAGTATCCATAAAATATACGATGCTCCAACCGTAATCGACTTCACCTAATAGTTTAGCACTGCGGCCTACATCAAAATGTGATTTTGCTGCATTAAGCGGTGATAAACGATAGCCTGATGCATAGGCGATCACTAAAATACCAACGATTACTAAAATTATCATTTTCAGATTATTTCTGATTACTTTCATACGATTTTCATCCAATCTTAAAAAAATAGGTGACATCATCTTCCAGTGTTTCATTTCCCTTATGGCCGCCTGCCTTCTCATATAGAGCGCACGCAGCTTGATTGTGTCTTTGGGTGAAGAGAAAAAATCGGCAAATTCCCAATCGCTCACAAATCATTTTCATATTCATTAAGAGCTGTAGTCCGATTCCTTGACGTTGAAAGTCGGGTAATACGCCAACCTCATGTATATAGAGCATATTTCCTTGTTGATCTAACCGGTTTAACTCGTACCCATAAGCAAATCCGATGATTTTCTGATCCTGGATACAAGCAAAAATCCAATTCATGGGATTCATGAGAAATTGTCGTGCATTTTCTTCGCAGATGAAATTGGCACGAAAGTTTTCCCCCATGCCTATCACTAATGGTAAATCAGAAATCTGCAGTTTGCGATAGACTCTCATTTGATGTTAACCTCCAGCTTGTATAATTGTTTCATCCATTCACTCAATTCATCTAAGTCCATTCAATCGAATATGATCCAGCTCGTCAGCACCGAGCACCCCTTGCTGGTAAAGACGCAGGTATTCTTTACTGACATCACTATCAAACATGAGGACATCATCAGAATTGATGGTGACATCCACGCCTTTTTCGAAGAGGATTCTAATGGGGTGTTCTTTGATGCTGGAAACACGGCCTAACATGACATTACTGGTGGGCGTTAGGTTCAGCCTGACCCCTCTTTCTTTTATGAAATCGATCGCATACACATCATGTGCAACCGCTATCCCGTGCTGAACTTCGTCCAGTTCTAAGCATTCAACTGCCTTGACCACATCCGAAGCGCTTCCCCACTCACCGACATGCACTTTCGTGTTTAGCCCATTTCCTTTAGCTGTTTTATAGATGCTTTTAAAGTTTTCGATGGGCTGCGCCATCTCGTCACTATATAAATCGATCGAGTAAAAATCCTTTTCTCCCCAGAAGGGTTCGATAACCTTTTCTAAATATGAGATGCCACAGTGTCTGGAAAGACCAATTTGAAGTCTAAGCTTGGTATCTGGCGCATACTTCTGATTTGCTTCAGTAAATGCCGAGATAAGCGATCGTATGTCATTATCAAAGTACTCATTAAGCGCCCAAACATCTTCACCTACTTCTAGTAGCTTAATGCCGTCATACTGTGCCTGAACAAAGCAAGCATCCACCAAAAGCCTTCTCATCTCCGATGTACTAAAAGCTTTTCCATAGCTTTCATCCGTCCATCGGTGCATTTCATCCATCGACTTTAGCACCTGCTTTAACGGTTGAATAGAACGCCCTGTCATCTTATTAATATAGTCTCTATTGCCGCCTAGTGAAAAGTGATTATGGAGGTCCGATTTCGAAATTCTACGTATCCCTTCTAAATCCCCATTCTTCAGTGCTTCCTTAAACAGAAGTGACTCAACCTTATTCATGACACCGTCTCCAATATTCGTCTATTTTTTACCACCCTCATGCTTTCCTGAGCTTTAGACAAATCGGATGGTCATAGCATTCATTTCCGAAAAGTTCACGGATGATGAATACTGTCAGTTCTTCCACATTATATGTCCGCGTCTCTAAACCCTCCAGAGGATCATCCATCCACACATGCCAAAACTCGATTTCTGATCCATCATCTAAGTCATCCACTAAAGTACTCATATACCGAATCAAATCATCAGCGCGTTTTTCGGTATAACGCCACTCCAGAACTGCAAAATGTGTCATGTCCGATATCTTTTCAAAATCGGCCATCGGGCTTCCTTGTGTGATGTAAGTAGAAATTTCATCCATCAGCTCTTCAGATTCACAGACGAAAAATATTTTTTCATCCCGGTCTACAGATTTCTCGTGAAGGTTAAAAGGGATTTCCTTACCCATAGCGAGAAATTCATTAATGGAAAACGTAAAAAGATAAGGGTTTTCTATCGTTCTAATCGGGGTGTGACTGGCGAAAAACTGATATAGGCTCACGAAAATCCTCCTCGGATTTATAATCGCAACTAATCCACTAAATTATATACAATTACTATTCAATTTTTAGGAATCGCTATACTCCAAAAGTTTAGCACCACAATGCTGACAGTAAGCCATCTTCGTCTCACGGCCTAACCACCTTTCACAGCTCGGGCATCGCCAGTTAATAAAGCTCAAAACGATGAGTGCACTGATAAAGAGAATGCCGCCCCACACCAGTATATTCTGGAATGGATTTGGTAGTGATGCTGTAAAGCTTCTAAAAGGAACCATCCCGATAATCATCACAACCATTATTGTGGTTATCCAATTTTGTCTTTTTTTTCTTTTCGCGAATATTGCATAGATTTCCGAATTTTGCATAATGCGATTTACCTCGCTTCCGACTCAGGCGTAGCCATTGGCTTTTTAGGCTCTTCTGTGCCATCAGCAGCTTCCGTTGATCGGGTTTGATCAGGGTTTGGTCCTAAGTAGTCGGCATAGTTTTTAGATGCAGGGATGAAGCTGCGTTTATAAGCCGTTTGAAGGGCGATGGCATAGAACACCAAGTCAAATAGTTCAAAGGTCTGAAACATGTAGCTGAAAAGGCCGCCGATATCGATGACCTGAAGCATCTGGAAAAAAGTGATTTCGTAGTATTCTGAGGCAAAGATGATCACTGTAAGGAGGTTCCCAAGTAAAATACTGATCGTCGCGATGATGGCGGCGATGATTCCCCAAACTGCAGAGTCACCCTTACCAGCCCAAACGAAACCCTGTGACACGAGCGCACCTACTGCGATAGCAGCCACCCCGAGATTATAGCCAGTCACTTTCACCACGACCGCCCATATGATGGCACTGATGATCCCGAGAAAAATCGCTGCCACGAGTCCTTTTATCGGATTTGAATCTTTCTGATTCGAATTTAATGGATTCGGATTTCTGGATTCTATTCTTTGACCGTAATCGTCTCTCATCTGATTTAAATTATTATTATTCTCCATAAGTCCCCCTAGTGTTCGTATATTTATTGTCCGATGCTTGAGAGCTCTGGACGGTCTTTAAGTGGTGCTAGCTCTTCGTAGGTATCAAAAATATCCCCTAGGTAATTTGAGAGCGATATTGCTTTTTCTAGATAATCTACCGCTTTTTCGATCGATCCATTTTTTATAACGATCCGCGCTTGATACACATAACCAAACGCATCATCTGGATAAGCATCAATAAACTGATGGTTTAATTGATTCGCTTGGTCCAATTTGCCCATAAGTATCAACGTATCTACCTGCGCTCTTCTTGCATAATAAGCGTCTTCATTTAACGTCACAGCCATAGCATAATGTTGCTCTGCCTTTGCATAATCCCCAGCAAAATAATACCCATCGCCCAAATACTCATAGCCGTAGCCACTTTCCGGGTTGATGGCGATGATTTCAGAAGCCACCTTGATCAGCTGCTCTGCATCCTCATCGTAGTAGTAGAGATACGCTTCGATCTCTAGGCGCGCTTCCCTGCCGAGTTCACCTTCTGCTGCATACATCACACGCGCCAGCAAGTCCGCATCACCCAAATAGTTCACATCCTCCGCAAGCGCAGAATAGTCTGTATAAGCTAACCCCTGATACGTTAGAAGGTCCTCATAAAGGGCTGCCCCTTCGATATCCGAAACATAATTATACGTAAAATCCGCATACAGCCTGTCCGCCTCGAAATTGCCCATGGCATCACGATAACCCGCAAGCGCGACCATCGGATCGATAGGATTTCCCAGCTCCTGCTGTACGATCAAATAATCATACACATAGCTCCTCACGTCTGGTGCCAATCCAACCAAGGTCGTCAGACAGTTCTCCTGTCCTGCCAGGTCCTCTGTTGCCAAGTAACAGGCATACAGGCCGTCCCATCCATCGACATCATCTGGAAGAAGCTCGATATATTTAGACCAACCGATGATGGCGTCGTCATAATTTTCTAGGTACTGATTAGCCGAAGCATAGCCGTAGATGCCATAAGAGTTATAAGGATCCGAGTTCATGGACTCCTCATAGCAGACCACAGCGGATTCGTAATCGCCGAGTCCGTAATAGCAGTTGCCGAGATTCGAAAGTGTTATGCTGTCATCTGGTGTGATTTCTAATGACCTTGTACAGTAAATTAAAGCATTGTCATAATCATTGAGGTTCAAATATGCCCAGCCGATGTTGTTATATATTTCATCGAGATATGGCTCCGCATAAATCGATGATGAAATGGTCATGTAGTTTTCGATGGCCAGCTCGTTCTCAAAATTGGTGATGAGGAGGTAGTTATAATAGAGTTTCTCCTCGATATCCATCTCGGGATACCGTGCCTCCTGCTCGGTCAACACCTGTGATAACAAAGCGTCGCGCCCTTCGTAGTCGCCTAGGCGCTCCAGCATATTCACTTTATTCGCGATTAAACCCACATGATTCGAAAACGTCATCGCACGGTTAATGGTCTCCAGAGCCTTCCCATATTCCCCGTACATGATTTGAAGTTTGCTGACGCCATAGAGGACATCCGTGTTTTGGTGCTTCTCCGCTGCATCCAGATTAATCATGTTCGCATAGCCGATCGTATAGTCATCATCAGCCGTGTTCGCGAGCGCTGGATCGATGTTCGCCACTGGGTTCGTGCAGCCAGATAAAAAGAAAATCGTCATCGTCAGTAAAGAGAGTGCTTTGATTAGTTGTATTAAGCTTCGCTTCATTTAAAACTTACCTCCAATTCTTCAAGTGCTATCAGTAGCATTTTATATGCGGATTCGTGGTGCCAGAACGTCGGATCCTTCTTTATCACGATCTGTTTAAACGCTTCATAGCTAACGAACTTCACTACCAGAGGTTCACCCCGTTCGATGACTTCACCCATCTTTTCACCAAATCGATTATAAATATCAAAATATTCCATGGTTGCTCCTAATCGCTATTTCTCATCAGATTACTGACTGCGTACTTCCCTAGTCGTATATAAACCGTCTAGTTCCCAGCTGTTTGCACTGGTCCTTCTATAGGTTAGGTCATACTCATACTCAGTATCGTCTTTAATCTGCGTCCCTCTAATAATTTTTATAGCGTTTCCACTGTAAACGACCTTGTATTCACTATCGCTTATTTCTATCAGTTTATCTGTCTGATCAACCAGTGTCTGCGGATTTTGAGAAATCCACATCAAATCCTCCGTACGGAAATCGTTACCACGCACCTTCTCTAAGACCTTTTGATGTGTTTGCAGCACCTGAGCATTAACAGCATAATTTGACAGATTCAAAACGATGAACAGCATTCCATAAACGGCGACTAATGCCGCAAATCGCTTTTCTTTGATTCCTAGAATATGTGTCCCATTTAAGAATTTTAGCGCTATACGATTTATCTTCATAAGCAAAATGCCTGCGCTGAGCCCAAAGGGGATTAATAGAATGATGTAAAAAAAGATAAAGGCTTCAATATAAGCGGCATTAATCACAAAAAACAACGTGATGAACATTAAATAGGTGGCCGCTTGCTTCAGCCACTTAAGCTGCCGCAATCGATCTACTCCGACGCAATATTCACGTAAAAATACCACTGGGTAGACCAGCACGATACTGAAAAGGACATTACTGATAAGCTGCATACTACCTCCGGGATGTGTAATAAATATGCCCAAGCTCAAATATTTGATTTCGGTTGGTAGATCAGTTGAACTACCCCCGATGAGAATGCCTTCGTATGAATCAACTGTAGTTCTAGCCTTTGTTTAATGTCGATGAACATAGGCTTTCCTTCACCTAAAACGACAGGATGGACAGATAATCTATATTCATCGATTAGTCCTAAATTGACAAAGGTTGTTATGAGGCTCGCACCTCTGTAAAGCCATATATCTTTTCCTGGCTTATCTTTAATGGCCATGACCGTTTCAAGGATATTTTTGTTGATAACTGTAACATTATGAGCTAAATCAGTAAGCGATTTAGAAAACACAACTTTATTCTTCTGATGGATAAGCTCCCATATTTCCTTTTCTTCACTTGATTCGAATACTTCTGGCGTATATTCCCCCCAGAGCTCATAGCTTTTTCTTCCATAAAAAATGGTGTCGATACTATCCAAAAAATCTTTGAAGGACATCTCCGCATCCATGATGCACCAATCTGTTTCACCATTTTTTCCCTCTATAAATCCATCAAGCGTCACCGCCAGATCTAATAGGATTCTCCTTTTACCAGTACGATTCGACATACGCAACCTCCTACTAAGCTAAAAAAGAAATACAAAATACACTAAACCTTTTTTGTATATCTATCTTGAGTAATGATCTGTTCTTTTGAACAAGTTTATCCCATTAATATTAAGCTTACGTTGAAGAATTATTAAAGTTGACTGAGTTTTTTCATTTATACACTCTACTCCACTAGTTTATCCCATTCATCGTCATTTAAGGTTGTTTTATAGATGATCATGATGACCTCCCGTGAAATAGACATAAGCTTCCCTTGAATCTCGGTGGTAAACCTTTAACTGGTCCCGCTTCTGATGCATATCCTCTAAATAAAGTCGCATACCGCTATCCTTCGATACCTTTACTGCGCACTTAATCTCCTGTGCAATTTCTCGATAACCCGCTTCTTTCCAGCTCATTTTATCTGCGAGGAAGACTTCCTTCTCAAGTTCAGTGGGATTTGCACGCGATGTCGTATGATATTTTATACCATCGAGTATACTTGGGTTGCTGATACCGAATACTCGTTCAGCGATGTGACCCGATAGCTTTTGATGAAGGATTGAGGGTAAGAGCCGTTCTTCATCAGTCACCTCGATTTGATTCATCATACAAAATTCTAGGATATCCTCATGTTTAACGACTCTTCCTAAGTCATGGGCAAGGCAAGCTATTTCACTTCCTTCTTCCACAGACCCATACAGCTTTTTTAGATAATCGAGTTCCTCTAGCACCTCTATCGTGTGTTGATAGGTCTCTTGTCGTTCAAAATTAATAAAGTATTGCTTTATGTCCTTTTCGAAATCCCCTGTCAATTGAAAAGCTAAATACGCGTTCATATCATCTGTCTCCTGTGATGTGATTCCATCTCGCTCATCTTTACTGGGCTAACGACATCGTATTTTCGACTATAACCCAGGTTTCTTCAACACAATATCGCTCGCGCTTTTCATTATGCTATTTTCAGGAATTACCCCTCTAACCGAACATAATGGATAAACGATGCTGTTCTTCCCCAAAATAGTCCCTGGATTCAATACCGCATTACATCCAACTTCTGCAAAATCCCCGATAATTGCACCAAACTTCCTAAGTCCAGTTTCCATCGTGTTATAGCCGAACTTGACTTTCACTAACGTGCCATCTGATTTTAAGTTCGAGGTTATTACCCCAGCCCCTAAGTGCGCTTTATAACCTAGAACCGAATCACTCACATAGTTAAAATGTGGGATTTGTACTCTATTAAACAGAATCGCATTTTTTACTTCTGTCGAGTTTCCGACGACGACATTGTTTCCGATGATAACATTGCCTCTAATATATGCAGAATGCCTGATTTCACAATTATAGCCGATTACAGCTGGACCCTTAATTAACGCACTTTTTTCGATCGTGGTTCCTTTTCCAACCCATATATCATCGCCGATATTATCAAAATCATTTGGCAAAGTTTTAATATATTCAAATATGAAGGTATTAATTTTCGAAAGGACTTCCCAAGGATGATTAACATTATCAAATATCGACTTTGCGTCGATTTCGTTTAAATCGAGTAAATCCGTCACTAGTAAACTCATCATGCCTCCTCTAAAATAGACGTGCTCATGTTTTATTCATTAACTATGCAAACAGCCTAATATGCTTTAACCATATCATAAACGCATCTTTTTTCCTTATTAACCAGCTTCGATTATCAGGTGTTAAAGTGATCCCACATGCGTTCGCGATATGCTCAACCACCTGGCTTATGTTCATCTCGTCAGTACTGATATGTTCACCAAATAATGGCTGCTTTAGTTCAGTAACACAGCGTTCGATTTGCTGCGCAGGCCATGAGTTTACACCATCGCCCCTTTTTCTTAACCTTTTGATCAAGGTCTCCTTGCTGGCCATTAATGAAAAATGTTTCACTTCGATACGATCAAGCCGAAGTCTCCCGACGATCTCATTAAAATACTGAGAATCTGTTATGGTCATCGGAACGATGATCACGCCGCTGTATGAGTTACTCATGTACTTTAACATCTCATAATTAAAATCTCGCCACATGGGGAACTCTTGAAAGTCACCATTCTTTAATTCTTTCGGAATATTATCCCTTATAAAAAAGCCCACCTCTTCTGGATCATAAACAAAAGCGTGTGGCATACGGCGTTTTAATTCATAGGCTGTATTGGTTTTTCCACTGCCAAATGCGCCATTAATCCATATAATCATCAATCAACCTCCGTGGCGCTAATTGCAAGTTGAGAGCTCCCCAGACACATATAACAAGCGCCTAACAACATCGTCGTTCGGTATTTGAGTGACAGACATACTCAATCTCAGGATCGATGATTTGGTTCTTAATATCGTTCAGTTCTTTTTTACTTTTATTAAAATAAATGTACTCATAGCGATATTCACTACTGCTTTCTTCGAACGTATATCGCAGCCCATTCGTATGAACCAGCTTCCATCCCCTTTGCTGATTTAGCCAAATTTCTTCATTTTTCATATCAAAAAAGATCTTCGTTTTCTTCATGACTCCTCCAAAACGCTGAACTACTTATTTATTTCTTTATAATATTTATTATAAACCTAGCTGGAAAATATTGATATGGGATGGAACTCCTAGTTATTTGTATTTCGTTCAAAAGTGAAAAATCCTATGCTAACTTTGTTTTGGTTTAGAATATTTATGGTCATTTTTATAAGGTTATAATTTTCATCGTGAATGAATGAAGTGTACAAGTAATAATCACTTCCATCGATGGTAATCATAGGAGGCTTTAAGTCAGAAGCATATATCACCCATTCATTATTAATTTCGATTTCAGTTGAGACCAAGTGGTTCTTCTCATCAAATACCAGTCTGAAGTTATCCAGCACAACTTCGCCCGTAAATACGTACTTGTTTTTAGTATGCAAAATTGATAAGCCCGCGTAATAGGGGTCTACCGATACCTGGACTGTTCCATTCGCACTAACTTTTATCGCTTCTTTGTTTAAACTCAGATTAGTTAACGGATACGCCACTTTATTCGTTAATGATAGCTCATATTGTTTGTTAATCGTAAGGTTACTTGTACTATTTCGTATGATGTTATCTAAAACAACGAGACCCAACATCAAAATAAGTAGTAAGAGCAGAATCGCTTTTATTTTCTTCACCATACACCCCTTAATTAATCGCATTGGAATGTCAACACTTTGTTAGACAACTTTCTTAAGGTGTAAATATTTGTAAACTGTTGGTGTCATATATCCTAACGATGAATGTAGCCGGTGATTGTTATA
>Ga0209794_1001078_pt1 | contig 25537 bp, 35 predicted proteins | sample EBPBio232013_DNA_FD_185869 | JGI IMG/M metagenome (GOLD analysis project Ga0209794, IMG submission 185869) | Wastewater treatment Type I Accumulibacter community from EBPR Bioreactor in Madison, WI, USA - Reactor 1_5/23/2013_ DNA (SPAdes)... | ecosystem: Engineered > Bioreactor > EBPR >... | reverse complement strand
AGGCGCTGCGTCCTCGACCGGCGACTATGGCGCTGCGTCCTCGACGGGCGACTATGGCGCTGCGTCCTCAACGGGCGACTATGGCGCTGCGTCCTCGACCGGCACCCGAGGCGCTGCGTCCTCGACCGGCGACTATGGCGCTGCGTCCTCGACGGGCGACTATGGCGCTGCGTCCTCGACGGGCTACCAAGGCGCTGCGTCCTCGACCGGCGACTATGGCGCTGCGTCCTCGACGGGCGACTATGGCGCTGCGTCCTCGACGGGCTACCAAGGCGCTGCGTCCTCGACCGGCGACTATGGCGCTGCGTCCTCGACCGGCGACTATGGCGCTGCGTCCTCGACGGGCCACCAAGGCGCTGCGTCCTCGACGGGCGCGGATGCGGCCGCGATGGCGTGCGGATACGAAGGGAGGGTATCTGGAGCGGATGGATGCGCGCTTTTTCTCGTCGAGCGCGGCGATGATTACAAGATTGTCGCTGTTTGGGCTGGCATAGCGGGCCGAAACGGTATCAAGCCGAATACCTTCTACGTGCTCAAGGGCGGCGCTCCGGTTGAGGTTCAGCAATGAATCTCATCGCGACGCACATCCGCAGCGCGGTCCTGTGTCTTGGTGCTGGTCGTCACGCCACGATCTGCACCGCCGACCGCTTCATCTGGTCGCTCAAACTCGACGCGGCTCACCACTGTCTCAACGCTGCGCTCGCCGAGGCTAATCGTCTCAGCCGATCCGATCTCCGCGCTCGCGTGATGCGCATGACCAACTGGATCAGGGCCGAGAAGCGGAGGGCTGTGTGATGCTCTCAATTCTCGAACTCAATGTTGGACACGCGATCATTGGATCATCAGGCGATGCTGCACCCATTATCGACATGCTTGGTCAGGGCGACGGAATCAAAGTCTGCGCGCAGTGGTTTGCTCGCGCTCGCCGCAAGAACAGCAATGCCGAGATCATCATGCATTCGTGCGCCGAAGCATCGCACATGGTCGCGATTGCGCTCCGATCTGGCCGCTACGCCGGATTTGTCGAAGGCGACTTCACGGAGGAAAAGGCTGCCGATCTGATTGCGTACATCTTTGAGCGTGGCGTCAACCTCGGCGAGGGGCGCCAATGACCGTCCTCCGCCCCTATCAGCGGGCCGCAATCGACGCGGTCCACGGCTATTGGGACAATGGCGGCGGCAACCCGCTCATTGATCTCGCGACCGGGACCGGGAAGTCGGTCGTTCATGGCCAGATCATCCGCGAGATCGTCGAACACAACCCCGATGTTCGCGTTCTCGCACTCACCCACGTTCGCGAGCTGGTGCAGCAAAACGTGCAAGCTGCGCTTCGCGTCTGGCCGGAATGCCCGGTCGGGATCAATGCGGCTTCTCTCGGCAGGCGAGACCGGCGCGCCCGCGTACTGTTCGCCGCGATCCAATCCGTCCACCGCGAGGACGCGACCACTCTTGGACCGCGTCATCTGATCCTCGTGGATGAGGCGCACCTCATCTCGCGCGACGGCAACGGCATGTACCGAAAGTTGATCGACCGCATGCGTGAGGCGGTGCCGGACCTCCGCGTCCTCGGCTTGAGCGCAACCTGTTACCGACTGGATAGCGGGCGGCTGGACGACGGTGAAAACCGCCTATTCGATGATGTCGTCTACTCCTACGGCATCGGAGACGGTGTCCGCGATGGATACCTGTGTCCGCTCGTCTCCCGAGCCGGAGCGACCGAGATCGACGTAGCCGGCGTCCAGCGGCGCGGTGGCGAGTTCGTCGCGGGGTCGCTCGAAGAGGCCGCGCGCCGCCCGTCCGTCGTCGTCGCTGCCTGTCGGGATATGGTGCAGCGCCTGCAAGACCGCCGCTCGTGGCTCGTGTTCTGCTCCGGCGTCAAGCACGCCGCCGAGGTCGCGGATCAGCTCTCCGGCATGGGCATCGCCTCCGCCTGCGTCACCGGAGACACACCGCCCGGAGAACGTGCCGGTATCCTGCGCGACTTCAAGGCAGGCCGCATTCGTGCCCTCACAAACGCGAATGTGCTCACGACGGGATTCGATGCGCCTGCGACGGATGCGATTGCGATGCTTCGGCCGACGCTCTCGACGGGCCTCTACGTGCAGATGCTCGGTCGCGGCACTCGCCTGTCACCCGACACCGGCAAGTCCAATTGTCTCGTGCTCGACTACGCGGGAAACGTCCGTCGTCACGGACCAGTCGATGCGATCGATGTGCGCGGCGGAACCAAGGGCAGCAAGGGCGAGGCGAAGACATCCATCGAGAGCGTTCGCGCCAAGGCATGCCCGCGCTGCGAGGCGCTCGTCGCCATCCAGGCGCGGGAGTGTGTCGAGTGCGGACACGAGTGGCCCGCTGAGGTGAAGCACGAGAAGAGGCCAGACTCAGAAGCCGCCGTGATGGTGCGCGAGGTCGAGGCCAACTGGATCAAGGTCCAAAAGGTCGAGGTCCACGTCCACTCTTCGCGAGACCCGGACAAGCCGTCCACGCTTCGCGTCGAATACTGGCACGGCATATCGGCGCATCGTGAATGGGTCTGCCTCGATCATCCTCTTGGTTTTGCCCGCGCTCGCGCCGAAGCGTGGTGGACGACAATGACACGTCAGACCAGCGCCGAGGGCGTCTCTGTCGCCAGCGCGGCGGAAGAGATCGCCGAGGGTATGGCGGCAGTTGATTGCATCGAAATCCGCGTTCGCCGCGATGACAAGTATTGGCGCGTCACCGAACGGAAGCGCGCCGACGGATCCATCGTCGACGAGAAATTCCGCATTCACCGCCCGATTGAAGAGAGGAATGCGGCATGAGCGCGCATCTCGAAACCTATCGCGCCCTGTGCGCGGCCAAGCGGATCGAAGCGCCGCGGCGCGGCATTCGCCGCACACCAGAGCTGAATTCGACGCTGTTCGATCACCAGCGGCATGGCGTCGAATTTGCTCTCCGCACAGGGTCAAGCGCGCTGTTTTACGATACCGGACTCGGAAAGACGCGCATGATGCTCGAGTGGGGCCGGTGCGTTGTCGAAGAGACCAACAAGCCGGTCCTTATGCTCGCGCCGCTCGCGGTGTCGATGCAGCACCTTCGCGAAGCTCAGGCGATGGATGTCGACGCGAGCATCTCGCGTTTCGGGGCGCCGCCACTTTCGCCGCGCGTTGTGATTACCAATTACGAGCGCCTCGATCGCTTCGATCCCGATGATTATGCCGGTGTCATTCTTGACGAAAGCTCGATCCTGAAGAGCTTCACCGGCAAGACAACCAGGAAGCTCATCGACGCGTTCAAGGACATGCAGTTCCGGCTTGCCGGGTCTGCGACGCCAGCGCCGAATGACCATACCGAGCTTGGGCAGCATTCGGCCTTTCTCGGCGTGATGCCATCGCCGGAAATGCTCTCCCGTTTCTTCATTGCTGATCAGGCGAATGCGGGTGCGTACCGCCTGAAAAAGCCAGCGATCCGGCCATTCTGGGATTGGGTGGCGTCATGGGCGAGATGTGTATCGAAGCCTTCCGATATCGGATTTTCGGATCAAGGCTTCATCCTGCCGGAGCTTGAAATCATCCGCCGCGTGGTTGCTTCGGATCGCACGATTGACGCCGGAGAAGAGAAAAACGGGCAGGGGCTTTTGTTCCGCATGCCCTCGGCATCAGCGACCTCAATCCACAAGGAAAAGCGCCTGACGGCAGCGGCGCGCGCCGAAGAGGTTGCTGCAATCATCGCCGCCAATCCAGCCGGGCCGATCTGCATTTGGGTGGACACCGATTATGAAGCCGAGGCGGTAAGGGCAGTTGTCCCTGAAGCGATCGAAGTTCACGGCCGGATGGATGCCGATCGCAAGGAAGAGCTGCTCGACAGTTTCACGCGCTGCGAAACGCGCATTCTTCTCACAAAGCCGAGCATCGCGGGCTACGGTCTCAATTGGCAGCACTGCCATGTCACGATCTTCTGCGGACTGAGTTTCTCCTACGAGAGCTTCTATCAGGCCGTGCGGCGGTTCTGGCGGTTTGGGCAGAAATCACCGGTCAAGGCATTCACGGTGATCGCCGACACCGAAGCGGAAATCCTCGCGACCGTCACGCGCAAAGCGAATGACCATGGCCGGATGAAAGACGAGATGCGCGCCGCCATGGCCCGCGCATCGCAAGAACATTCGACCCTTCTCACCTACGACCCGCAACAGGAGGCCTCGCTCCCGGCGTGGTTGGCAGCATGAGCGAGTACCAAACCAGAATGCGGGTTGAGGCAGCGCTTCGAAGCTACTTTGCCTCCGAAGGCTGGCCTGTCGAAGACGGCACGGCCTTCATGGCTGAATATGACCCAGCTACCGACGAAAGTTTTGAGGTCAGCGTCGATCTTACCGATCTCGCTACGCACCCCATTCGAGAGGATATTGTGAAATGAAGGTCTTCGATCAGAGTTTCGGCGAACGCTTCGCGGCCTATAATGTCGATACGGTGGAGTTCACGGCACAGATTCCTGACAATTCCATCGATTTCTCTGTCTACTCGCCGCCGTTCTCATCGCTCTACATCTATTCCGAGAGCGAGAGAGACATGGGAAACGTCGATGGCGACAGCGCATTTCAGGCAAGTTATGCCCCCCTGGTGAAGGATCTTTTTCGCGCGACGAAGCCGGGGCGCTGTACCGCGATCCATGTTAAGGATCTGGTCTATTACTCCAACGCTTCCGAGAAGGGCGATAGAGGCCTTCGCGATTTCACGGGGGATTGCATTCGGACCCACATCGCCGCCGGGTGGACGTTCCATCGTCGCATTACGATCTGGCGTTGCCCGGTTCGCGAAATGCAGAAAACCAAGAGCGACCGGCTTCTTTACAAAAACTTCAGAACAGACGCCGCGCGGACTGGCGGCGGAATGCCTGAATATGTCGTCGTGTTTCGCAAATGGGCCGACGGCATGGATGATGTCGCACCTGTCCTTCATGACCCGAACAGGTATCCGGTCGAAGAGTGGCAGCGGATGGCGCAACCGTCCTACGCATATCAGGGTGCCGGACTCCCCGAATGGATGGCCTCCGATCTCTGGAAAGACACCGATGAAACCAATACGCTCAACGTTAAGGTCGCGCGCGATCAGGATGCCGAAAAGCACCTTTGCCCGATGCCGCTCGACCTGACGGAGCGGCTTGTCGCGCAATATTCGAACGAGGGCGAGACCGTCTATTCGCCCTTCATGGGGATCGGATCGGAAGGCTACGCGAGCCTGAAGCTCAACCGCCGTTTCATCGGCACGGAGCTGAAGGAAAGCTATTTCCGGCAGGCAACGAAGTACCTCTCGGAAGCCGAAAAGCTCGGTGGCGATCTGCTCAAGGTGGCGTCATGAAGCCGCATCTTGTCCCGATCTATGAGCCTCGAACTGCTGCCGAGGTCTATCGCAACGTCAAGGAGGTTCGCGCTCGGATGGCGGCATCCGAGATCGCGCGAACGCTTGAGCTGAATGCAGAGGTCGCGCGGGCAAGAGCGGAGCGCATCCGCCGCGAGGCTGAGATGGCGAGAGCGCACCGGGAGAAGTCCGCCGCGCTCAAAGCCGAGCGCGAGAAGATCGCCGCAGATGAGGAGGCGAGGCGAGCCAGCGCGCTGGAGCGACTTGGCATCACTCGATCGGGCCGGGACATCATCGACTATTCGAAGCGCGATACACCGCACGAATATCTCGCCCTCCTGTGCGCGGAGCGCGGCGTCGATGTCGCCGACATCGTCGGCACATCAAGGGTCGCCAGCATCTTGTCGAAGAGGCACGCGATTATCTTCGATATGAGGCTCCAGTTTCCCAAACTCAGCTCGGTCCAGCTTGGAAAGATGTTCTTCCGGGACCATACAACGATCCTGAATTCGCTCATGCGAGAGAGCAAACGCCGAGGCCTGACATGAGCGCCCCGGCCATTGCCGGCAGGCAGGAGAGTGCGGCTACGATCTGCGCGGTCTGCGCACGGCAGGCTCTCCACCTCGCCTACTGCCCGTCAAGCGATCTTCGCAGGGCGATATGGCTCTGCGAGGCGTGCATCCCGCTCGCGCGAAAGGTCTATTCCATGAAAAACATCGACTTGTCAGCGTTCGAGGCCCGCGCGATCGATGCCGCCGCCTCAAAAGCCGTCCCGACGCTCCTCGATGCCATTCTGACCGCGCTCTGGGAAAACCAGGTCGAGGCGCTTTCCGATGTAACGCCAGAGCTTCTCGCGAAGCTTGAGGGCGAGCCTCCAGAGGCGGTTAGGGATGCGATAGCAGGCGCGGTGATCAACTACGCCGCCGCGATGCGCGAAGACCTGTCCAAGCACAATCCGCCGTTTTGACCTGACCGGGTGACCTTTGGCCGCAGCAACCGACGACCTCGGATCGATCCGCCAACTTCGCGCCGAGCTATGGGCGGCGGGGTTCCGACCGGTGCCAGTCTATGGCATCAACGCGCAGGTCTCGTCCCCTGGTAAGCAGCCGGCCGGCACGGGCTGGCAGAACGCGGCGCGCGCCAATCCGCCGGCCTGTAGTCGGCTGCCTGTCTCGCCAGGGGCAACAAATACCGGCATTCTCTGTGATGGTCTTCGCCCTCTCGATATCGATATCGATGACCCCGCCGCCGCTGACGAGATCGAGCGCATCGCTTGCGATCTCTTCGGATCCTGCCCGGTTCGGTTCCGTACGAACAGTGGAAAACGGACGCTTCTTTACAGGGCATCAGAAGGCGAACCTTCGAAGCGCGTCTTGGCCGGAACGGCTGGAAAAATCGAGGTTCTCGGCAGGGGGCAGCAGTTTGTCGCGTTCGGCATGCACCCGAGCAACGCGGTTCTTGAGTGGCGCGGGGGCGAACCCGGCGAGGTGAGGCTCGCTGATCTGCCGGCTGTCAGTGAAGACGAAATCACACAGTTTCTTGATGCGGTTCGGTCTATCGTCGGGGCGGATGCCCCGGCCGGACGCGGCGATATCGACATTCCGATAACAGAACAAAAACAATCTATTACATCTCAAAGCACCCGGCCGGCCGTCGCGAGCGGACAGAGTGATTTCTTTCGCATCGTCAACGACCGCGCGCTTTCAAATATTGGCGCTTGGGTTACGGCGATCTTCCCCGGCGCTCGGCACCATGACGGGACAGGCGCTTATCGGATCACATCGAAGCAGTTGGGCAGGGCGCTTCAGGAAGACCTGTCGATTTCGCCAGAAGGTATCGTCGACTTTGGCGTCGCGGATATGGGCGACGCGCGCCAAGGGAAGCGGACTCCGATTGATATCGTTATAGACTACGGCATCGAGCGTGACGCGGTTTCTGCCGCCGGGTGGATGTGTGACCGCCTTGGTGTCGACCCCGATGCGATTTGGAAAAGGAATGACGCTTTACCGGTCCTCGACCCTTCGCCATTGCTGAAGGGCAGGCTTCGCGTGGTCGAAAGCATCGATGCGCCTGAAGAAGGTGGCGACGATGAAGGCGATGATGAGGGTTCGGACGGAGCGCCGCTGGACGAGGATCTAACGCGAGTTCCTGGCCTTCTCGGCGACATGATCGAAGCGATGGTTTCTTCGGCGCGTCGGCCGTCCCGGCGCCTTGCGCTGGCGGCGGCCCTCCCCATCCTCGGGACCGTCATCGGACGCCGCGTCGCCGGCCCGACCAGATCCGGTACGCATCTCTACGTCATCCCGACGGCATCGACCGGCGTCGGCAAGCAACACTATCTCAACGCCGTCGAGCGCTTTATGTCGGCCGCAGGCCTCGGCAGGCACATCGGACCCTCGCAATTCATGTCTTTCGGCGCCCTCAACAATTTCGTCGAGAGCGCGCCCCTGTCGATCTGCCCGCAGGACGAATTCGGAGCGATTATCAAGAAAATCTCGCACCCGCGCGCATCAGGTCACGAGACCATGATCTCCGGCACGCTGCGCAGCCTGTGGGGCGCGTCGTTCGAAACCGTCAGGACGCCAGCCTACGCATCGACGAGATCGGTTGAGCTCCATTGCCCCGCCATGTCTCTATTCGCACCGACGACGCCCGAAGAGCTATTCGAGGGGATGAAGGGCAGGGATCTCGTCAACGGGTTCATGAACCGCTTTCTGGTTATTGATGCCGGCGAGCGTTCAATCGAGCGCGAACCATCAAGAGACCTTCGAAAGGAATCCGAACGGCTCGCGCCGATCCTTTCCGAATTCTACCGCCTCGGCTCGGCAAAAAGGGGAAACCTGAGCGCTCACGTCGACAAGAACGGCGATCCTGATCCTGAGCCTTCAATCGTGGTCCCATGGAAAACACAGGCCGCGCATGACGATTATCTCGCTCTCTCGGCGGAATGCGAAAGACGCCGCGACGAAGATAGCGAAAACGGCGCTCTCTATGCCAGAACGGCGGAAATGGCCATAAGGATCGCCACGATCCGAGCATGCAGCGAAGATCGCGAAGCCCCGATGATCACCGAAACCCATGTCGCATGGGCGGCGCGGATATGCATTCAATCCGCCGAGCTCCTTTGTGCCGCAGCCGATCGCCACATGGTCGACCCCCTCGGCGCTGCTGAATTCGAGCGCAAGGTGCTCGAAAAACTGAGACGATCGCCGAACCGCCGCATGAAAATGCGGACGCTCTATCTTGCCATGTCAAAAAATCAGCGCTACGCCGGCGACCTCGAGAAGACCCTCAAAGCCCTGGCCGGTGCCGGCATTGTCGAGCTTCGCAAGGTACAGGTTCCAGGCGGCACATCGACCTATGTCGCAATGCCGTGACGGCAAACACGATACTCAGATTAACCCGCCGAAAGGCGGGTTTTTTGTTGCCCCAGGTGTTGGCTAGGTGTTGGTCGAGAGCCAACACCTGAGCTTGTTTATGGCTTAAATGTGTCAGTAGGTGTTGGCTTTAGCCAACACCTGAGCCAACACCTGGCCAACACCTGAAGTATTGATATTATTGATGATTTTTTTAATATCAATGACTTAGAATAGGTGTTGGCTCTATCCCAGAGTGTTTTGCGGAAAAAAGAACAAAAGGTGTTTAGGTTGAAATCGCTCTTATAGGAGCCGACACCTGAGCCTTGAGCTTGCCCGGACCCTGCAAATCAGGGTATGAAGGAGATGCCGCTTTTCTCCGGGCGCATCGATCTCCGAAAGGTTCTTCGATGCCCCGTCCTACCGCCTTCAAGAAATCTTCCGCTGCGATCTCCGGTCGCAAGGTAACCTCGGCAACAGTCCGATCCGTCGAGATTGACGACACGCCGCCAGGTGGCATTTTGCCCGCGCCGGATATCGGTGCCGCAAAATGGATTGTCGCCACGGTATCGCCGCGGCAAGACGCAAGGGCGGTCGCATCGCTTCGCGAGGCCGGGTATCCGGTCTTTCAGCCGCTCATGACCAAATGGCGTCGGAAGGGGGTCAAGAAGTCCCGCGTCGCCTATCCGCTCTTTCCCGGTTATCTCTTCGTCGGTCTCGTTTCCGGCCCTCGCTACGGCGTCACGCGATGCGAGCGGATCACCTCGATCGTTTCCAGCAATGGAGCACCGATCGAGATCCGAAAGGCGATGGTCGAAAGCTTGTCCGCGGCCATGATGCGAGGCGACTTCGACGAGACCGCCACCATCGCCGACAAGATCAGGGCGGGGCATTCCATCGCCATCGGTGACCGGGTTTCGGTCAACAAGGGTATGTTCGCTGCGATCGATGGCACAATCACAAAGCTCCTCGATCACGAACGCGTTGCGGTGCTGATCACCTTCCTTGGATCTAATCGCGAAGTCATCGCCGAGACAACTTCGCTCAAGAAAATCGCGTGACGGCTTGCAATGCGCCTGCAAATCACGTATGAAATCAACATCATGCAAGCCGTGGTTCGCGATTTTCGCTTGAACCCGAACGGCGGTAGCATTGGTAAATCATTGAAATCGAAGGTAAATCATGGCGGTCGCAAAGGCGAAGCGCGGTAGGCCGTCCACCTATTCGGATCAGGTCTGCGAAACCGCACGTAAGGTTGCGCTGCTCGGTGCCACGGATGCGGAAATCGCCGACATCATCGGCGTTGATATTGCCACGCTCTACCGGTGGAAGAACCAATTTCCTGAATTTTGCGAGGCCATAAAGGCCGGCAAGGTCAATGCTGACGATCGCGTTGAGCGTTCTCTTTTCCAGCGGGCTGTTGGTTACACCTTTGATACGGTTAAAATCGTTGCGGACTCGAAAAGCGGTACTTCTCTTTCGGTTCCGCATCGCGAGCATGTCCCGCCCGATACGACTGCTTGCATCTTCTGGCTGAAGAACCGCCGCAAAGACGAATGGCGAGACAAGCAGGAAGTCGAGCATTCCGGCGCGATCGACGTAACGGCATCGGCGGAAGATGGTAAACGCAAACTCGCTTCTCTCCTTGCCTCCGGCGAAGCGCCAAGCGTGGCTAGCTAGCCTGACGCCTGAAGAACTGGCGGCGATCAATTTCGATTGGCCGTTCTGGGCAAGACCTGATCAAATCGAACCCCCCGGCGAGTGGACGACGTGGCTCATTCTTGCGGGCCGTGGCTGGGGCAAAACCAAGACGGGCGCTGAAACCGTTCGCGGCTGGGCATACTCGGCTCGGTATGAGCGGATCGCCTTGGTTGCCGAAACCGCCGCTGACGCTCGCGACGTGATTGTTGAGGGCAACAGCGGTATTCTTCGCTGCTCGCCACCGTGGTTTCGGCCGAAGTATGAGCCTTCGAAACGTCGGCTGACATGGCCGAACGGCGTCGTTGCCACGCTATATTCTGGCGAGGAGCCGGACCAGCTTCGCGGGCCTCAACACGGCGCCGCATGGGCTGACGAGGTGGCAAAGTGGCGGTATGCCCAAGACGCATGGGACCAGCTTCAATTCGGCTTGCGGCTCGGCGATAGGCCGATACAGGTTGTTACGACAACGCCGCGCCCCATTCCGATTATCCGCTCGCTTTTGTCTGACAAGCACTGCTTTGTTACGAGAGGGCGCACACTCGACAACGCCCGCAACCTTGCGCCGACGTTCCTTGAAAAGATCGTAGCGCGATATCAGGGTACACGCCTTGGCAGGCAAGAGCTTGACGCCGAGGTACTTGACGATATCCCCGGAGCGCTTTGGTCAAGGGCCATTGTGGAGGCATGCCGAGTGCAGGCTGCGCCGCCACTCAAGCGGATCGTTGTTGCGATAGATCCTCCAGCGACCGCGGGCGAGGAAGCGGACGAATGCGGGATCGTGGTTGCCGGGCTTGGCAGCGACAACCAAGGTTATGTGATCGAAGACATTTCCGAGCGCGGACTCTCTCCTGAGAAATGGGCGCGCCGAGCGGTGATTGCGTATCATCGGAACGAAGCCGATCATATCGTCGCCGAGGTAAACCAAGGCGGCGACATGGTTGAGACAATCATTCGAATGATTGACCCTGCTGTTCCGGTAAAGAAGGTCCATGCCACGCGCGGCAAGTACGTTCGCGCCGAGCCGATCGCGGCTCTTTATGAGCAAACCCGCGTTCATCATGTCGGATCATTCGCGGCGCTTGAAGACCAGCTTTGCGGATTCACCGTCGACGGCATGGCCGATGACAGCTCACCGGACCGTCTCGACGCCATGGTCTGGGCAATGACGGAATTGATGCTCGGCCATCAAGACGGCTTGGGGATAGGGTGAATGAAGCTTTTCAACCTGTTCCGCCGAACCGAGGCGAAGGCGTCGGTTGCCGGGCCGATGATCGTCGCCAATGCTGTTGGGCAAGCCCAATGGACGCGCCGCGATCTTCAGGCCTACGCTCGCGACGGGTATCAGAAAAACCCGATCGTTTATCGGTGCGTCCGGCTTATCGTCGAGAACGCGGCCTCGCTGGATATCGACGCCTACCGTGGTAAGCGCGAGATCGAGGATCATCCGCTTCTTGCGCTTCTCGCTCGCCCGAATCCGTTCACGCGCGGGAAAACCTTGCTCGAGGTGGTCTATGCACATCGGCTGGTGACGGGCAATGCGTTCGCTGAGGCGGTGACGGTAGGGGGGCGGGTTGTCGAGCTGCACGCGCACCGACCTGAGCGGGTCAAGGTTACGGAGCGCGCCGAGAAATGGGCGATGCTCAACAGCTCCGAGTTTATCACCGTCAACGAAAAGCGCGAGGCGCTTGGATATCCGTCGGTTGATGGCGGCGACAAGGTTCTGGTCGCGTCATCCGATATCCCGCTGGAGGATGCCGGCGCGAGCTTGACCGGTGGCGAAGAGCCGAATGCCGACGCGGAGGATCAACCCGATGCGGAACGGGATTCAGGATCGGGCGAGGAAGAAAGCTGCGATCGAGCGAACAGCCGCGCGTGAGCTTGAGGTCATCATTCGAAAATCGGGGCAAGCGATTGCCTCGCGTGTTGCTTCAGGCTCGCCATGGCAAACCGCCATCGACAAATTCGGCGGCGAGATCGGTCGGGCGCTGCTTGCGGCGCTGAAGCGAGGTGCCGCTGCCGGCGCCGACGATGTCCGCGGGACGGTCAAGGCTCCGGAAAAGAAATCGGCGCCGCAAGCGCCGTTTGCCCCGCCTTTTGTCCTGTCATGGATCCGGCGGCACGCTGCAAAGCGGGTTCACCAGATTTCAAAAACCACCGCGAAAGCAGTGCGCCGACAGATTATCGATGGGGCGCGGCGAGGTTGGTCGAATGACCGTATTGCGAAGGCGATCCGTGAAGCGACGGGCGGGGAGATAGGCAAGAGGCGAGCTCTTCGCATCGCCAGAACCGAGACCCATACAGCTTTCGAGCGCGGCTCCTATGAGCAGGCGCGAGAGGTGCAGCGGCTTGGGATCGAGATTGAAAAATCATGGTCTTCGACTGAAGACAAAAGAACACGACCAGACCATGCGGCGGTTAATGGTCAATCATTGTCTCTTGACGGATTGTTTTCGGTCGGCAGTGAAAAAATGAGGTTTCCTGGTGACCCAAGAGCTTCAGCAAGACAAATCATTAACTGCCGTTGCTCGGCACTGTATTACCCAAAATCATCGAAAAAACGCTAAAGTTATTGGGCAATACATAGGATATTGTCCATCAAGCGGATGCTTCTGGTGGAAAGTGTCACGAGGAGGTAGAGCGCGCGCGATGTCCGAGGCTGGCCGAATTAACGGCGGCGGGTATCGAGAGATTATGTTCGTTGGCAGGCGCTACGCGGCGTCTCACATTGCTTGGGTGATCACATACGGTAGATGGCCAGATGGAATCGTTGACCACATCAACGGTGATCGGGCGGATAACCGGATTTCTAATCTGCGCGAAGCTTCACTGTCGGGGAATGCTCAAAACTCGATAACTCCGACGAACAATACTTCTGGGTTCAAAGGCGTCACATGGAAGAAAAAGAACCAAAAATGGTGCGCCCAAATCTCTGTCGGCAATCGAAAAATGCACATCGGCGTGTTCGACACGCCTGAAGCCGCGCACGCCGCCTATGTTGAGGCGGCGAAAGTGCACCACGGCGTCTTTGCCCGTGCATCATAGCGAAAGGGACGCGATGACGCTCCATTTCAAAGCAGCGCCGAATATCGAACATGGCGGCGGTGTCGATCTCGACTTCAAGCTCTCTGATGTCGAAGGCGATGTCGCGGTCTTCTCCGGCTACGGTTCCATTTTCGGCAACGTCGACAATGGCCGCGATATGGTCATGGCCGGCGCTTTTGCGGAAAGCATCGAGGCGAAAGGGACGCGCGGCGTAAAGCTCCTTTGGCAGCACGACCCGTCGCAGCCGATCGGCACATGGACCGCGATTGAAGAGGATCGGAAGGGTCTGAAGGTCTCCGGCAAGCTGTTGCTGACGGTCCAGAAGGCGCGCGAAGCCTATGAGATGATGAAGGCCGGCATTCTTGACGGGCTCTCCATCGGCTACCGCGTGATGAAAGAAAGCTACGATACCGACAAGAAGATTGGCGGGTATCGCAAAATTGAAAAGGCGGATCTCTGGGAAGTGTCCCTTGTGACCTTTCCAATGAATCCCAAGGCGACCGTGACGGCGGTGAAGACCATGCCGTCGGATCGTGAGCTTGAAGCCATGCTTCGGGATGAAGCAGGGCTTTCCAATCGGGACGCCAAGGCGGCGCTCTCGGTTTTCAAGAAGACCCTCCGGGACGGAGGGGAGACGGAAGACGCCTCGCGAGACGCGAGCGCGGAAGCCATTTCCCGCGAGCTGGACGCCCTGCTCGCCGCAATCCGATCCTGAGAGGATATTCACATGGGTATGCACACCAGCGCGCTCGCCTATGAGCGCAAGAACGACGATGCCGGCGCGCTGCCGGTGGAGATCAAGAACCAGTTCGCCAGCGTCATGCGCGCGATCGAAGAGTCGCGTGCCAAGTACGAAGCTGGACTGATCGAGGCGAAAAAGGGCTTCGATGACGTTGTGCGCAAGGAAGAAGTCGCGCGCATCGATGCGGCTGTTGCCGAGCTGAAGACAACGATCACGCAGGAAATCGCCGCCCTGAAGCGTCTCCCTCGCGGCGGCGTCGACGAGAAGCGCAGCGCTGATCAGGTCGAGCATTCGAAGACATTTGAGGATTGGTTCCGCAAGGGCAGTGATGCCGTCACTGACACCGAGCTTCGCACGATCGAGCGCAAGGCGCTCGCCGGCACTTCTGACAACGCGCCGTCGGGTGGTTTCACGGTTCGCCCTGAAATGGAATCGCAGATCGATTCCGTTCTGAAAGAAGTTTCGCCGATCCGCTCGATTGCCTCGGTTCGCCAGCTCTCGACCGGGCAGTACAAGAAGCTGGTCAATCAGCATGGCGTGAATTCCGGTTGGGTGACTGAACGGCAGACCCGCGCCCAGACCCTTTCCCCTGATCTGGTCGAGGTCGTCTTCACAGCGATGGAGCTGTACGCGATGCCGGCGGCGACGCAGGAGCTTCTCGACGACAGCGCTGTCAATATCGATCAGTGGATCAGCGACGAGGTGACGCTCGAATTCGCCGCCCAGGAGGGCAATGCCTTCGTCATGGGCGACGGCGTGAACAAGCCGAGGGGCATCATCGGCGGCTATACGCCTGTGATCAACACTTCGTACGCCTGGGGTAATCCTGGCTACATCAAGACCGGAGCTGCCGCCGCCTTCGCGTCGTCGGACAACCTGGTTGATCTCTTCTATGCGATCAAGGCCGGCTACCGTGCGAATGCGCAGTTCATGCTCAATCGCAAGACGATGGGCGTGATCCGCAAGTTCAAGGACGGCCAGGGCAACTATCTTGCCGACCTCCGCTTGCGCGACAGTGGCCTTGTCGAGACCATCCTTGGCAAGCCGGTCATTGAAGCGGAGGACATGCCGGATGTCGCCGCCAATGCCTTCCCGGTCGCCTATGGCGACTTCCGCCGCGGCTACCTGATTGTTGACCGCGTTGGCATTCGGACGCTGCGCGATCCCTATACTGCCAAGCCTTACGTGCTGTTTTACACCACGAAGCGCGTCGGCGGCGGCATCCAGAACTTCGAGGCGATCAAGCTCATCAAGTGTGAGGCGTGATCCTGCTCGGCGCGGCTGGGCGCCGCGCCATCTTCATTCACTCCTGAAAGGATACCCCCCATGCGTGACATGGCCTCTCGTATCGCGCCGCGCTCCGTCGTGGTGCCTATCGTCGCCACAACCACGCCGACTGTCGCGTCGGTTGATCTTCGTGGCTTTCAGTCTGCAACTTTCGTTGTTCAGGTCGGCGCCGGTGGCATCACCTTTACCGGCACAAACAAGCTCGAGCTTATCCTCGAGCACTCGGACGACAACTCCACTTGGAGCGCGGTGACCGCTCCCGGTGATGTGATCGGGAAAACCTCAACCATCACCGGCGGCATCGTGGACTCGTGGGTGGCTGCAAAGGCGGCGGCATCGATCCATGAATACGGCTATGTCGGCGGGAAGCGTTACGCTCGCCTTACCCCGACTTTTGGCGGCACACATGCCACCGGCACTGCGGTTGCGGTGATGTGCGCTCTCGGCGATGCTGATCTTTTGCCGGCGGCGTGACCGATGACCTATATCCTTCGCCTCACTTCCGAACCGGCGGTTGAACCCGTCTCGCTCGCCGAGGCGAAGGAGCAATGCAACCAGGATCAGGCGAGCGACGACGCTCTCATTTCTCGCCTGATCAAAGCGGCCCGGCAATATGTCGAGACCGAAACAGGCCGCGCCCTAGTCAACCAAACATGGGAAGCGGTTTTCGGCGAATGGCCGCGGATTTATGGCATCGACAACGACGACGAATATTCGTTGACCGTCCCGGCCTCGCGCCCTGTGCCGCACATCGAAATCATCAAGTTGCCGTTCGGCGCGGTGACGGGCATTACCGCCGACGGCACCGCATGGACCGCGTACACCGCGATCAAGACCGCGCGCGGGGTGAGGATCAAGCCGACTTCGGCCACGCCGAGCGGCGAGATCATCGTTACCTTCACGGCTGGCTATGGCGCATCCGCCGCGAACGTTCCCAGCGATATCTGCCACGCGATCCTTATGCTTGTCGCCACGCTATACGACAACCGGGGGGCGCTCGCGCTCGATATCGCCGGCATCAAAGCGGCCTCCGTCTCCGTGCCGGGCTTTGCCGACACGATCCATCGCCATCGGGTCATGTCATGAGCGCCGCCGGCGCGTTGCGCGAGAGGATCGCGATCCTCTCATTTGTCTCGACTGCCACGGATGCGGGCGACCCGATCGAAACATGGGTTGAGATCGCGGCAAATATTCCGGCCAGAATGCAGCCGAAGAAGTCATCCGAGTTCATGCGCGCGATGCGCGAGGTCAACGAAACCCGCTTCGTCGGCACGATCCGAAACCGGCCGAACCTCTCTCCCGCGATGCGCGTCATTTGGAGCGGTCGCACTTTCAAAATCGACGGCATCACCAATCTGGACGAGCGCCGCGAATTCCTCTCGCTTGAGCTCCTCGAAATCTCGATCTGAAGGACAATCACATGGCACAGCTCACCACGCTTACGATCAAGGCCGTCACCAATCTTACTCGCGCGGTCGACTTCGGCAGCTCCAAGCATACGGTGACCGTCGGCGCCGAACAGACCATCCTCAACGGCACTTCTGCCGGGCAGTCCGATCTTGCCTATTGTGACGAGGCGCTGACGATCGCGGCGTCGTCGAACACCGATATCGATCTCGCCGGATCGCTCACGGATCCGCTCGGTGCCGCCGTGGTGTTCGCGCGCATCGATGCGATCATCATCAAGGCGGCGGCTGGCAACACCAACAACGTTGTCGTCGGCGCCGCGGCTTCAAATGGCTTCGTCGGCCCGTTCGGCGCATCGACGCATACCATCGCAGTCCGGCCGGGCGGCATCCTTGCGCTTCACGCCGGATCTTCGACGGGATGGACCGTGACTGCCGGCACCGGTGACATCCTGCGCATTGCGAATTCCGGCGCCGGATCTTCCGTCGCCTGCGATGTTCTGATCATTGGTCGATCGGCGTAATGCAATTCACCGTTCGAACCGCTCGCCGCTCCAAAGGCGGGCAGTTCGTCAAGCCGGACGCGAAAATTCAGGCGGCAGTGCAGCGCGGTCTTGCTGCCTGGGGATTGATCATCACGGCATACGCGAAGGATCTCATTCTTCGCGGCCCAAAGACGGGTCATATCTACGGCGCTCACCAAGCTTCAGCGCCCGGCGAGCCGCCGGCATCGGATACCGGTAGACTGGTTTCATCGATCCGCTGGGAATTTACCGGCTCGCGTCTTGCGATCCGCGTCTTAGCCGGCACTGAGTGTGCAGGGTATCTGGAATTTGGCACTTCGATTATGGCGCCCCGCCCCTTTCTTCGCCGCGCGATCCGTGAGACGGAAGAGCAGGGGAAGAGGTTGATCGATGCCGAAATTTACAAGTCGTTCCGATAGGGAAATCCGCAAGCTGCTTCGCCCGAATGCCGGGCAAACGGTTTTCGAGATCTCCGGACCTTCGCTTTGGATCGACGGCGGCACCGACGAGCTAGTCAACGACATGACGGTCTTGGGCAAGGCGAGCCAATCTCGCCAGAGGCTCGACACCGTGCAGCGGATGAACGCTGAAGCCATGGGAATTCCTGTTAAATGGCCGAAGACCAGTCCGAAACAATCTGGAAAGCCGTCCGGTCGAGGCTCCTAGCTGACGCCGGGCTGGTCGCTGCCCTTGGCAGCAATGCCCCTCAGCGCGTGACGCGCCGCGCTCTGCCGGGCGATGCGCTGCCTTGCATCATCTGCCCCCAGGTCGAGAGCACCGATCGCGGCACCGACGACACGCACGCGGAAACGGTGCGGCTCGAGCTTCATATCTGGGCAAAAGCGAATGACGCCTACGCGGGTGAAGCGCGCGGCGCTCGCCTGAAATCCTTGGTCAAATCCGCCTTGCATTGGGCGCCAATTGGAACCCGCTGCACGGTCGAGCGCGTCCTTGGCCCGGTTCCTGATCCGATGCCGGATCTTCATCACTTCGTTGTCGTGGTCGAGATCGTCTCGGATCACGTCCCGCTTTAACCCGAAAGGAAATCGCGATGGCTGGCTATGTCGGCAAGCTCATGGTGTTCAAGGTTAACACCGGAACGGATGCGTCCCCGATCTGGACGAAGATCGGGGGTCTTCAGACCAAATCGTTCGAAGGCAACAACCAGTTCGTGGAGATCACGAACGACGACTCGGCCTATGGCGTTGAGTACCTGGCAGGCTCCGGCGTGACGGAATATTCGATCTCCGGCGAAGGCGTTGCGCAGGACGATGCGGTTTATCGCATCCTCTCCCAGATGATGGTGGACCGAACCGCGCGGGGTGCCCAGTTCTATATTCCGGGGACCGGCACCTTCGAAGGCAAGGTTCTCGTGTCCAAGCTTGCAAACACATCGACGACGAAAGCGGAGGTCCGTTACTCGATCACGCTCATCGTCGCCGAGGGTGGTCTCGTTTACACGCCGGGGTCGTGATCCATGAAAATCGATCCCGTCACCGGCAAGATCCCCGTCAAATTCGGGGCGGAAATCGTCGATCTGCGCTTCACGAACAGCGCATTTTGCTACATTGAGGAAGAAGCAAGGGTTGATGCCGCGGGCGATGCGATCGCGCGCTTTATGGATGCTGCGCTGAAGGGAAGGGTTCCTTTTGCACTGGTTATTCCTTTTGCCCGCTCATTCCTTCGCGCGGCCGGGAAAGACCCCGCGCTTGTCGATGCTGCGAACCGGAACGAGCTTGTCGCAGCCGTCGCGGCTCTGGTTTTTTCGGTGATCGAGCTTGAAACCGGAGATGCCTCGGCAAACCCTCCGAAGGCGGCGGGGTCAAGCTCTCCTCCCGCCGCCTAGCCCGCATGATGGGCGCCCTCGGCTGGCCACCTGACGCCTTCTGGAACGCGCTCTTCACCGAAACCATGCTGGCAATCGAAGGCGTCGCCATGGCAAACGGTGTCGAACCACCCGGCGACAAACGCGAACGCGACGAAGCGAAGTTCGCCGCCATCCGGGAGTTCATGAAAAATCAGGGGTGAGCTACCTGAGATCGTAAAGAAAAATCTTCGGCGTGCGCACCTTGTTTTCTTCTGGCTCAGGCAGGTAGCATTGAAAAATAGCTGTGACTGGTTGGTCCAATATAGCCCCGTTGATGGTTACGATCATAAATCCCAGCTCATTTGTCGGTAGGCTACCAGGGGAGCCGCCTATATTTGTAAGATAAGGCTCAGCTTTGTGAGAGACTACCTTAAATTCTGGGCGGTTTGGCAGGGCGGCAACAGCAAGAAACAAGCAAGAGTTTGCGGTTGGCGCTTCAGGGCGTTTATTTTCCGCCCCTGCGCCGCATGAAAGCACCATCGTGATGATGCCGACAAGGTGCATCTTGACGACTCTTGCTCCAAGGTCTTCCACCAGAGTGTTGGCGCCGATCATCGACGGAAAGCCTTGACGCCGCCGTTTGTCGCGCAAACCCCGGCAGGCTCAGCCTTGACGACAAAACGGCCGTCGTTACAAAGAGCGATAGCGCCTGCAGGAAACGCGATGCCATTCGCGGATGGGACAGTCCGCACCCTTTGCGGAGCAGGCGTGGCGACTGGCGCTGGTGCAGGAGTTCTGACAGTTTGCCGCTTGATCGTGACTGGTACGCGAACATTGATCCGCGTGGAATGTTTGGTGACATGTGAAACGCGCGCTTTCGAGCGGCTTTTGCCGCTGCCGCGCTTCCTAGCTTCAGAGCTATCGATCCCGAAGCCGAGAAAAAAGACCGCCGTCGCCGCCAGCAGCGTGCCGAACACCTTCATTGAAATGCTCCCTCAGTATCCGCCGCACCGCTTCGGGACGGCTAATACCGGGATCATCTTGGCCCGCGATCCACGAGTCAACGGCTTCGAGAAGGGAGCGTTCAAGGCGGACGCCGATTAGCGTACCCTTGCCGGTCGCGGGCCTCCCGCGACGTGACTTTATGTTATCATTTTTTGCTTGATCACTCATAGAATTTAGGTTATCAAAAAAACAGGCCGATGGGAAGTAGCAGCTTCCGCACCGGCCCTAACCGCAACCGATCCCGAGGAGATCAGGTCATGGCTGAGCCAGCCCTTATCACAATTCGCCTGTCCCGTCTTGTCTCCGATCCTGTCCTTCGCGCGTTTTTCGAGCGCGGCGAACAGGAGAGCGGCGATGAATTCGCCGTCCCCTTGCCCGAAACGCCGGAACTCTCCGGTGGTGCGGTCCTTGAACCGCAAGCGGTGTGAGGGTCACATGGAAACTCAAGCCCCAATCTCGCGGCGGGATCTTCTCGCCGCCTGCATCGTCGCGCCGGCCATTGTTGCCGCGCCGCTTGTGAACCACGAACCACGCTTCAAGGGACGGCTCTTCGTCCTGGGCGACGACATGCAGACTTGGACGGAGGTTGACCCGAACACGGGCGCCGTCATCACCGGGAGGGCGTGATATGGCCAGCGTCATGAATGTCGCAAGTCTGTCCGTTGTCAGTGGCGAGCCGCGCGTGCGCGATCTCATTCTTGCCGAAATGCTCGGTATGGCGAACCCCTACAAGGTTCGGGAGCTGATCGGAGCCAATCGCACCGAACTTGAAGAGTACGGGGAGATTTCTCCTCGCCGAGGAGAAATCAAAAAGTACAGCGAAACCAATCCGAAAGGCGGAGGTCGCCCGTCCACTGAATTCTACCTCAACGAACCGCAAGCGCTCCTGATCTGCATGTTCTCCCGCACGGCGAAAGCCGCCGAGGTTCGCCGATCGCTGATCTCCGTCTTCATGGAATACCGGCTTCGCAAGATTGATCCGCCGCGCCCGATCACGCCGGTTCTTGGCTTGCCGTCCAGCGCGGTTCACGGTGACCGCTATCTTGTCACTTATGCGAGCGGCAAGCCGGAGGCGTGGCGGTTGCCGCCCGGTGTCACGTTGTTCGATACCAATGACGAGCGCCAGATGCGCGCGGTGATCGACACGCTCAACATGGAGCGCTGCGAAATGGTCATCGACGCCCTGACGAACCGCCTCACCAACCTGCACTTGGCGTTCGAGCCGACAAAATATTGGCTTTCGCCTGATCGCATCAAATCGTGACCACCCAAAAAGCAGGTCGCGCCCTCCAGGTGCGGCCTGCCGCCTGCTGTTTGAATAGGAGCGCCGATGGCTGAAGAGATCGTTCAATACGAGATCGGGGCTGATGTCGAGCGCCTGAAGCGCGCCTTCAAGGACGCCGAGGCTTTCGGCGCGCGCCTTGGGGATCAGATCGCAAAGGCGCTCTCGGACGCTGGCTATAAGGGGACGCGCGACCTCGGCAACGGACTCGATAAGGGAATTCGCGACGCTGGCGCGAGGTCGTCTCGCACGGCTGATCTCGTCGGGCGCAGCATCGGGCGCGGCCTCGCGGTCGGTATTGTCGCGGCGGGTATCCGTGGCATTTCGGAGGTGATGAAGAGCCTCCTTGAAGTCGAGGACGCCGCAAAGCGAACGGGCCTTTCTATCGAAAAAATTGGGGCTCTCCGTAATGTTGGCGCGAGCGAGGGAATTTCCGCCGGAACCATTACATCTGGCCTTGAAAGCCTTGGAGATAAGGCAAATAAAGAATTCCGCGAGGGGGAGGGGCAGCTTTCGGCTTTGCTTGAGGCGAACAACCTCAAATTGACCGACCGTGAGGGAAAACTCAAGAATGCGAACGTTCTTCTTGAAAATGCTGCGAGACTGGTAGCAAACGCAAACACTGAATTCGACAAAATTGATATCGCCAAGATATTCGGGCTTACCAAGGATTGGGTAAAAATCCTTGAGAATGGCCCCGAAGCTCTGCGTGCGTCCGTCAAGGGAGCGGAAGACGCTGGCGGCGCTTTCGATCGGGAATTGGTGCAGCGTGCGGCCAGTTTTGATCGCGCATGGAGTGCCGCGTGGGCAAGTTTTTCCCAGACGGCGAAGGCCGCAATCGCATCTGCTGTCATCTCGTTGGACGGGCTGATCAACAAGATGGACAAAAGCAATATTGGTCAGAAAATCAACAAGCTGGCGATTATCCAAAAATTGGAAGGTGGTGTGCCTCTACTCGACGACGAGGTGGCGATACTCAAAGGAATACAGGCTAGCGGAAAAATCCAAAAGGGGTCGGCGGCAGAGCTTGAAATCGACAAGTATGATAAGCGCCAAGCTGCCCGGTTTCGTCGTGATGAAATCGCAACTGTAAATGAGCCAGTCGAAAATTCCAGAAGGAAGAAAACTGTAATCCCAAAGTCCGGCGGCGGCTCCGATGGTGGCAAGTCCGAGGAGGACAAAGCTGAAGAGCGGCTGTCGCGCTACACGGAATCGCTCCGGCGTCAGGGGGACGTTCTTCAGGCTCAGGTTATCACCTTCGCGCTCTCCAATGCCGAACAGAAATCGGCGATCGAACTCGCAAAAGCCAAGGTCGATCTCGAAAAGCTCGACGGCGACGCGAAGCGGATCGCAATCGACAAGCTCAAGGAAGCGGTAGCCGTCAACGAGCAATACCGCGAATCCCTTGAGCGGCTTCGCGAGGCGAAAGAGCAGGAACGCTACGTCTCGGAAAGCCTTTCGAATGCGCTGGCCGATATCGCGATCGACGGCAAGAACGCGTCCGACGTGCTGCGCAACCTGGTGAAAACCTTCGCCCGCGACGCGATCAACGCGCTTCTCAGCAACTCCGGGCCATTCAAGAGCGGATCGGGTGGCGGTCTCTTCGGCTCGCTCTTGAGTGGGTTCGGCGGTCTGTTCGGGGGTGGCGGCGGAGGCGGCGGGTTGCCGAATTTCGGCTTCGCCGGGCCGCTCGCGCGGTTCGCCAGCGGCGGCGAGTTGCCTCGCGGGTTTTCGCTTGTCGGTGAAAATGGCCCTGAGCTTCTGCGCAACTCGGGATCCGGCGTGGCGCGCGTCTATCCGTCCGGTGTTTCGACGCAAGACGGCGGCGGGGTTGCCACGGTTCACCTTCTTGTCGAGGCGCCGGACATCAACCAGCGCATCACGGCCATCTCGCAACAGGTCGCCGTGAAGGTCACGCAACAGGGCATCTCGGCGAACAACGCGCGGATCCCTTCGATGCTTGAGGAACAGCGTGCGCGATGACGATCCGCTTCCCTGCCAATATCCGCGTCCACCCGCGCCCCTCGGTGACGCTCGCCGGCACTTCGGTCTCCGGCGGGCGCACCTTGAGCGGCGTTGAGAGGATCAAGCAGGGCGACGCCGGCTATTGGCGCATGTCCCTGCCGATCATAATCCTTAACCATGATAATATTCTCGCGCTGCGAGCGATCGACGCCATTCTTGGCGGCCGCGCCGGCGCAATAATCGTTCCAGTCTATGACGGCTCACGCTCGCCGGGCGCGCTGCCGAACTATCTCCTGCCCAATTCCAGCGTGCCGCATTCGGATGGGTTTACCTTCTCGGATGGATCGACCTATCGCGGATCCATCTATTCGGCGAGCGTGAAGAGCTCCGCTGCCGCCCGCGCGACAACCATCGTCGCGACCATCGCGCAAACGCCGGTCGTTCCGCCTCAACCGGGCATGTACTTTTCGATCGGCGATCGGCTCCACCGGATCAAATCGGTTTCCATGTCCGGCGCCGATGCGACGATGACCTTCGCCCCGCCGCTGCGCTACGCCGTGAGCGCCGGAAAGCACATAGAATTCGATGATCCGCGCGGGACGTGGCGGCTCGCCGACGATACCGGACTTGTTGTCCCTGAAGGCAGCTTCAGGCCTGGGCAGCGCATGACAATCGATCTCGTCGAGGCGCTGTGATGGCTGGTGTCACGAGTGTTGCCTACCTCATCCATGCCGATTTCAGATCCGGCCCGCTCCGGGTCTGGACGGGCTGGGGCACGCTGGTCGCGGGCGGGCACGAGTGGATCGGCTCTGGCGATATGATCGGCATTTCCGAGATCGACGCGGCGGCCGGCGCTTTCGCCTCGCCATTCACGCTCACGCTTTCCGGTCTGCCTGATGAGCATTTCGACGCCTACGCGCGGCTGATGCTGGTCGATTCCACCGAGTATCGCGGGCGGCAGATCTCCGTGTTCCTCGCGTTTTTCGAGGAGGATTGGCAGATCATCGAGGAGCCGATCGCGGCGGTTACAGGTTTCATGGACGTGCCGATCCTCGATGCGGATGCGATCTCGCGGCGGATCACGCTGCAATGCGAGGGGCCGTTCGTGACGCGGGCCCGGCCCCGCTACGGTTTTTACACGGACGAGGATCAGCAGCTCCGCTACCCCGGCGACATGGGGCTCGAATTCGCGCCGATCTCGGCGACACGGCAGGTCAAATCACCGGTCCTCTGATGATCTCAATCACCGACTATTGCCTCGCCCGGATCGGCTCGCCGTTTGTCTGGGGCGAGACGGATTGCGCCTGTTTCGCGCGGGGATGGGCCGTCGAGGGGCTGGGCGCGGCGGATATCCCGTCCCCGCGCCTCGGCTCGGCGCGCGAATGGGCGGAGTACTGCCGGCAGCGCCCCATGCTCGATCGCGCCCGCGACTGGGCCGCCGAGGCGGGACTCGTCGAGGCCTCCGATGCGCCGCGCGAGGGCGATATCGGCATTGTGATGCCGGACGGCAGGCAGTGTTTCGCGCTGCGCTGCGGCGGGCAATGGGTCGCGCGCTCCGAACAGGGCATCGCCATGCTCGATACGCCCCACCTCGCGCTGTTCCGGGCCGCGTAATGCCTCAGCTCCTCGCGCCGGTCCTCGTCGCCACATTCGGGATATCCGCCAACGCGGCTATTGTCGCCGCCAATGTCATCATTCTGGTCGCGTCCTACGCAGCCAACGCGGCGCTCTCATCGGCGCAGCAGCGCGCCGCGAAAAAGGCGGCGCGGCGTCAGCAGAGCCAGAACGATTACCAGCAGACCATCCGCGGCTCGATCCAGCCGCGCGTGCGCCACTACGGGCGCGTGAAAGCGGGCGGGACGATCACATTCATCGAGAACATCGGCTCCGATGTCTACATGGTGGTCGCCACCGGAACCGGCACCATCGCCGGGTTCGACGAATTTTATGTTGGCGACCGCCAGGTCCTGCTCGATGCTGATGGCGCGGTGACCAATGCGCCCTATTACAAGGGCGCCTCGTCGGATCCGAACGCGCGATCCTACATCCGCCTGCAATCGCGGCGCGGCTATGCCACGCAGGATGCGT
>Ga0209794_1001076_pt1 | contig 25557 bp, 27 predicted proteins | sample EBPBio232013_DNA_FD_185869 | JGI IMG/M metagenome (GOLD analysis project Ga0209794, IMG submission 185869) | Wastewater treatment Type I Accumulibacter community from EBPR Bioreactor in Madison, WI, USA - Reactor 1_5/23/2013_ DNA (SPAdes)... | ecosystem: Engineered > Bioreactor > EBPR >... | reverse complement strand
CCAGGAAGGGAGTGCTCGCGCTCGCATCAAAAGTCGCCGCCTGACCAGCCGACAGCGGCTGTGGTGTCACCTTGAATTCGGCGTTCGGGATACACCCCGTCAGCAGCAGTGCAGCGAAGACCAGGAATAGTCCTCGCCAGTATTGAAGCAGTTTCATACCTCACCTCGTGGTTGGAAAAGCTTAAATGATATTGGAATGATCAACATATGCCAATGACAAAACAAAAGAGCCGGGTTGCCCCGGCTCCTGGATGTGCCAAACGACTTCAAGCGATGGTCAGTAAAGGATCACACCGATCGGAACTTCAATCGGGTTTTCGCCGTATTCGTTATTGTCGGGGCTGAAACTTGCCCATCCCTGATAGTCTCCGTTAGCCGGCTCGTAGGTAGCATTGATCTCGACATAGCGGAATTGATCGGCGGGAATGCCAAAATTCACGATCTGGCCGATCGGCACGTTCTTGAACTCGATCTTGACGTCGCCCAGCATGGCAAGCCGGGCCAAGGTGGGCTGGGGAACTTCCACATAGCGGGGCCGCAGCGTGACAACGATGTTGCACATGCTCGGCTTGGCACCGTCCCAGTCCTTGGCCGTACAGAAAGTCTTGAACTGCTGGTCAGCCGGAACCACAAGCTTGTTGTCGAGATTCAGGCTGACGTCACCGCTGACGCCCGAAGTGGCAGAACCGGTGTAACGCGACCATTCCGTGCCGTTCAGCACCAGTTCCGACTCACCCGACCAGGCCAGCGAAGTGGTGTTCCAGCTCGTCTGAATCAAGGCACCATCGACCGGGATGAAGGCTTCACGGGTCAGGGTCTCGCTACCGACCACGGCACTGAGGGTGACCGAGCAGGCAACAGGCTGGTTCGCCGTGTTCCGGCAACGAACGAAGTTGCTGGTAAGCGGCGGCGCAATCTGGATCACCACCGAACCGGACAGGCCCGAGGTCACCGAGCCGATCAGCCCGGTGGCAGAGGTTGCAACCCAATTCGCCGTTCCGGCGGTGGGCATGTTGATGATGGTCACACCGCCGACCGGCACATGGCTGGACTTGGTGAAGTGACCACCATTATCGGCGTTGACCGATACGACGACGTCGCAAGCAACGCCTTGGCCGGCGCTGTCGACGCAGCTGACGTTCAGGGTATTCGGGTTGTCGAACTTGAAGTCCCAGTTCCAGGTGGAGAAGTGCGAAACTTCGGCTTCCACTGCCAGACCGGTCGGCGAGCCCGCCGCGGCGACCACGTAGCCCTTGCCCTCTTCCTTCCACAGGCCGAGTGCTTCGTCAAAGGTCCACATCGGAATTTCCGAGCCTTCCGTCAGTTCAACACCGTTGATCTGATCAAAGGGAAGATTCATCCGGATCTTCGCTTTCTTGCCTGCGGCCAGTTGAAGGTGCTTACCCTGCGCATCAACAAAATCAACCGTCATCATGCCGGCACTGATCAGATCGGTCATCTGACCGTCAGCCCCGATCGCCCGGCCATTACCCGGCATCGCCAGCAGGTCGTCCTCGGTGATGTCCCACGGCGTCCAGTTCAGCGTCACCGCACCCGTCGCCGGATTACCCGCCGCATCGACGAAGGCATTCGCCGGCAGCACAATCTGCGCCCCCAGCGTTTCGCCAAGGATGGCCTGCGCCGCCGCAATGTCGGCAATCTGCTTCACTTCCTTCACCGGCTGCAGCAGAACCTGCAACTGCGCCGGCGTCCCCGCGACCAGCTTCAGTTGCTGGGCCTGGGTGACAAAACCGGCCTTCCTCACCACCACGACCTGGTCGCCCGCCGGAACGCCCGTCAGATCGGCCACGCCCTCGGCATTCGAGTTCGCCGCCACGCCGCCGATGCTGACTTCCGCATTCCCCAGCAGCACGCCCTGGGCGCTGCGCACCAGCACCTTGGCCTGGCTGCCACCAACGGCTTCGCCAACCTTCAGCTTCAGCCGACGCGTATCGCTCAGCCCTTGCGTATCCTTCACCGTCAGTTGGACAAGGTACTCGCCCTTGGCAGCATAGGTATGGGTCGCCACCTTGCCGCTACCCTTGGTGCCGTCGCCGAAATCCCACGCGTAGCTGACCAGGCTGTTGCCCCGGCTGGCCAGGAAGGGAGTGCTCGCGCTCGCATCAAAAGTCGCCGCCTGACCAGCCGACAGCGGCTGTGGTGTCACCTTGAATTCGGCGTTCGGGATACACCCCGTCAGCAGCAGTGCAGCGAAGACCAGGAACAGTCCTCGCCAGTATTGAAGCAGTTTCATATGAAAATTCTCCTGAGTGAAAATTGGAATTTGATGCCTTCGCCATAGTATGACCAAAGCATTGCCTAATCAAGCCGACGTCATCTTTTTCCGCAATCAGGGGTATTCGAGGTGGTAGGCATACCCGGAGGCTGTGGGATCGTGGCGCCCCAGGCGCTCAAGCGTCCGCGCCAGCCGTTCAGGGGGCCGATCAACGAAGATCAGTGAGGCGCTGGCTTGCGCGGCCCCAGTTTCCGGCGCGTAAGCGAAACGTCCCTGCAGCGAGTGCACATTCGGCCGCTGACCGGAGAAACTGCCGCTCAGCGTGTCCCCCAGTTGCCAGCGGACATCGACGTCACCCAGCGGGTAATCGTCGAGTCGGGCAAGCACCGCCGACCGCCAGCGGAATTCCCCCTCGCCGCGCCACGCAGCCTTGTCGGCCCGGCGCAAAGTGGCGCTCGCGATCTCAAGAACGCCGCCGATATCTTCACCCAGTGCGCCGGAAAACAGCGTCGCCGGCAGAACAAGCCCTTCTGCCCGGAATTCGGGGCGGGTATCGACCCAGTTCAAACTCACCCGGCCGCGGTTGAGTTCGGCGACCAGCACGCCGGCCGCATCGAACAGCCGCCAGCGCAACTGGCCGAGGGCCAGCCAGTCGTCCGGCCCGGCGCTTCGGGCGTAGAGGCGAGCGCTGCCGGCGTACCAGCGCCCGCTGGCATCGACCAGGCGCAAGCGCTCGCCGCTGGTCGCGGCAAGCGCTGCCCCCAGCCAGTGCGCCGGAATCGACAGAACGAGGAGCAAAGCGAGCAGCGCCGCGACCAGCAGTCGCCCGGGCCAGGAAACAGGCATCATCGGGCCGGCGCCAGCTCGGCTTCGAGGCGGATGCCGGCTGGGTCGGCGCGCATGCTGGCGCTGACGACGAACATCCTTTCCGCCGCCTGGACAGCCGCCAGCCAGTTCACCCAGTCGGCGAAGCGGGTCTGACCTGAAAGTCTGAGCGTTCCGTCGCCGGCCCACTGCGCGGCGATGCCGGGGCCCAGTTGCGCCAGCCGCTGGCTCACCGACTCGCGCACCAGCGCCGGATCGGGCGCCGTCGTACTGGCCCCGGCCGCGCTCAGCGTCTGCCATTCCTGCTTGATCTGGGCCATCGTCGCCGCCTGCCCGGCGAGCCGGGGCAACTGGTCGCGCAGCTTGCGCCGCTCGCTGTCCAGCGACCACAACAACTGCGCCACCAGGGCCACGCCGACGACCGCAAGCATCAGTTTCAGGGCCCGTTTTTCCCGCGCCTGACGGGCCTGCCAGAATTCGCGCAACTTGTTCGAAAGTGCCATTTCATTCTCCCCCGCGCCCGCCGATCACGAACTGGTGACTGCCGTCGGCGCTGTCGGCCAGGGTCCGGAACGACCAGCCCCGCTGCCTGAAGCGCGCTTCCAGTGCCGCCTGTTGTTCGGCCGAAAAAGTGCCGGTGACCGTCAGCCGACCGCCGGCGTAACTCAGTTCGCGGATCGAGCCGTCGCGGCCGGCGGTGAAATCCCCCCAGGCGGCAAGCATCGACAGCAGGTCCTCGTCGCCGGCCTGCCCGGCCAGGCGACGCAGTTGGGCGACTTTTCGCTCAGCCTGGCGCAGCGGGTCGAGGATCGGTTCGGCCGGCGCGATTTCGCGAAAATCGGCGGCAATCCGGACCCGCTGTTGCGCCACCTGCCAGCCCAGCCAACCCCACTGCACCAGCAGCGCCAGCGTCAGCAGGAGCAGGAACAGCGCAGCCAGACGCCCGGCCGGACGCAGGGCTACTGCCCACGGCTGCCCCGACTTCCCGGATGCCAGCGGGCCGTACAGCCAACCCGGGCGCTCGGCGAAAGCACGGTGCGCGCGCGCCAGGATCTCCGGCAGACGCTCGCCGGCTGCCGCTTCGGGCTGGACGAAAATCTCGGGCAAGGCCTGCGGCAGATGGTCCTGCTCGGCAACACCGATGAAGCTGCCGTCGCTCAACGCCCAGGTGCTTTCCCCATCCGCCGTCCACACCTGCCCGGGCGCCAGCAGGGCACCCAGCGGCCAGGCGCTGAGCACCTCGCGGCCGGCCGCACGCAGAGACTCGACCAGATCGGCGAGCAGGCTGCGCCGCAGCAGCGCGACGCGATAGCGGCCCTCGCCGTCGGCTTCGCCCCAGCAGGCGAAACTCAGTTGTTCGGGCGCTTCCAGCAGATTGTCCTCAAGCGCACCGGCGATCACTTCCGGCGTCCGCGCCCGTTCGACCCGGGGCAGCACGACCTGCTGGCAGGCAACGGACGGCCCGCCCAGCAACAAATGGCAAGCGGTCGCCGCCGGCCAATGGCGCGGCCCGCCCTGCCCCGAGCCGAGCAAGCGGCCACGCTCGTCGCACCACAACCAGGTACACCGATCGAGGCTGGCCGACGAAGAAGATGAAACGATCAGGATCAAGTTATTCATTGCACACTTTGCCAACGGATGATGGTTTTGCCCTCGATGGGCTCGCGCTCGACCATCGATTGAATCCGGCTGATGGCGCGCTCGCCCCGGGCTTCGACCTCGATCAGGAAATGCGAGCTGGCCACCGCCACCGCCACTTCGGCGGCGGGCATGGCGGGCAGCGGCAGGCGATTCCGGAAATCGGCCGGATCGACGAAATGCGTCTGCGCCCGCGCCGCCACCAGCGCTTCTGCCGCGGCCAGCGTCAGCCCGGGCTGGATCGCTGCCAGCACCTGGGGCGTGGCGGTATTCACGTTCACCGCCTGGCGCCCGTCCATCACCCAGACATGCGGCAGCAGGCGCGCCACCACGGCCTCGTTGTAGCCGCGGATACGGTGCAGTTCGCCGACCTGCAGCAAGCGGCGGTTGGCCGCCTCCTCTTCCTGTCCCTGGCCGCGTGGGCTGCGGTCGGTGTCGATCCAGTCGGCCAGCGCATCGGCCAGCGCTGGCGCCAGACCGAGCTGGGCCAGCAGGCGCCGGTAGGCGGCCAGGGCCTGTTCGTCGACGATGCCGCCCTCGCGCCACAGATTGTTGAGATTGAAACGCCCCTGCAGGTCCTGAATCTGCCCGCCGACCTCGCCGATCTCGTGGCGTTGCACCGGCAACGGCAGCGCCCAGTGTTCAGCCAGGGTGTCGACAGCGCTGGAACGGGCATCGGCCGCCAGGAGCATGCGTGCGAAATCGGTGCCCAGACGGGCCAGGTCCTGCTGGTCGGTCTTGTCCTGGATCAGCGCCAGGCGCTCCAGCCAGCGCTCGCTGGTGGCCAGCGCCCGCACCGCGAAAACGGCCGCCAGGGCGCTGACTAGGAGCGCCACGATGAGCGCCGCGCCGCCTTCAGTTGGCCGTCGGGACATCGAAAATCCTTTCGAAGTGGCCAAAATCCGGCAGTTCCAGGGTGATGCGCAGGGCACGCGGCAGCGTCGCGCTGGCCGCCGGCCATTCACCGCGCCAGCGACCGTCGCCGTCGAGGTAGGCAAAACTCGCCGCGCGAACGCCCGTCAGCAGCGCTTCGACGCGCGGCGTCGCCGCCTCCGGCGTCGGCCACAGCTTGAGCACCAGGCCGCCCCTCTGCGCCTCCCAGAAATAGCCGATCCGGCGCGGCGGCTGCCCGGGTGCCGCCACCCGCAGGAAGGACAGGCCGGCCGGCGAAGCGTCGTACAGAGTTGGCAATTCCTGGCCGGGGCCGACAATGTTGGCTAGGTCACGGCCAAGACGCGCCAGGCTCATCGCCAGTTGCTGGTGGCGTTCGCTTTGTTCGCCGACATGCCCGGTCGACAGGCGCACCGAATCGAGACCGCGGTAACCGAGCAGACCGACGATCGCCAGCAGGCTGACGGCGACCATCAACTCGACCAGGGTCAGGCCGCGCTGGCTGGGTTGGCGTCCGCCGCTCATGGCCGCATCAGGTAGGCCACGCGACGGACCAGGAGCCGACCGTCGTGCAAGACCTTCAGCTCCACCCGCCGGAAACGCATGTCCTCAGCCGCCTGAACCACTTGCTGCCAGACGAACTGCTGACGCCCCATCTCGCTCACGCCATCGAGCCGGCCGGTCGCCGGCCAGTCGCCGAGCGCGCGCAGCATGGCCAGCCGGTTGTCGGCCACCCAGGCGGCGTACTGGCGGTCGCGCAGCTCGCCGACCGTGCCGATGCTGGTCGAACTGGCCCGGATCGCCGCACTCAGGCCGATCGCCAGCACGGCCAGGGCGACCAGGATTTCGAGCAGGGTGAACCCGGCGGCCGGCCTGGCCCGCATCAGCCGCCCCGCTCAAGCTGGATGAAGCCGCTGGCCTGGCCGACGATGCGCCAGCTTTCGCCGGCATCGCGCAGTTGCAGACTGAACAGCGGCGGCACGTCGCCGAACTCGATCCGTCCGCCGTCATCGCTACGCCGGCCCTCGATTTCGAGCCGCGCCAGACTGACCCCTTCGGGCAGGACAAGGCGCTCACCGACGGCCAGCCAGCGCCCCTGCTCGCGCACCAGCAGGCGCGCCTGAGCGGCGCCGATTTCCCATTGCCACGGGCGCCCCTCGGCCAGCGCCCGGCGCGCCCCTTCCTCGGCCTGCGCCAGCCAGGCCTCGGCGGCGTCGGCCGCGGCATTCGAGCGCCAGCCCGGCAGACTGGGGACGACCGCGCTCGCCAGCACGCCGAGGATGACCAGCACCACCAGCACCTCGATCAGCGTGAAGGCGCGCTGGCCGTGCATCACAGCGACCAGTTGCCGATATCGGCATCGCTGCCTTCACCGCCGGCGACGCCGTCGGCGCCGAAGCTGAAGACGTCGATCTCGCCGCGCAGACCTGGGTTCAGGTACTGGTAGGGCTGGCCCCACGGGTCCTTGGGCAGGCGCTCGACGTAGCCACCGGCTTTCCAGCCTTCCGCCAGCGGGGCGCCGGTGGGTTTTTCGACCAGGGACTTGAGCCCCTGCTCGGTGCTCGGGTAGCGGCGGTTGTCGAGGCGGTACAGTTTCAGCGCCTGCATCAGCCCGGCGATGTCCTGGCGGGCGGCCACCTGGCGCGCCTCGTCGGGGCGGCTCATCACCTTGGGCACGACCAGGGCGGCAAGGATGCCGAGGATGACGACGACGACCATGACTTCGATCAGGGTGAAACCGCGGGCGCGGGCAAGCGTGGATGTGGTCTTCATGGGAAGCTCAGCGCAGGAGTTGGTTGATTTCGATGATGGGTTGCAGGATGGCCAGCACGATGACCAGCACCACGCCGCCCATGAGCAGGATGAGCAAGGGTTCGAACAGGCTCATCGCCAGCGCGATCCGGTTGCCGGTTTCGTCGGCCTGCTGGCGTGCCGCCTTGGCCAGGACTTCGCCGAGCCGGCCGCTGGCCTCGCCGCTGGCGATCATGTGGATGAGCAGCGGCGGAAACAGCCCGTCGCGGGCCAGCGCGCGATGCAGGCTGCTGCCTTCGCGCACTTCGTCGGCGGCCGCGTCGAGCGCCTGGCGCAGGGGATCGAGCCAGACCACGGCGCTGCCCGCGGCCAGCGCGCCGAGCAGGGGCACGCCGCTGCCGACCAGGATGGCCAGCGTCTGGGCCAGGCGGGCGCTGTCCAGCGCCACCAGCAGCCGCCCCAAGCCGGGCAGGCGCATCAAGCGCTGCTGAATCCGGTAGCGGCCAGCCGGCACGCGCCAGACGGCCCGCCCGGCGAAACCGCCGAGGAGCGCCAGCAGGAGCAACAGCGGCCAGCTCAGGCGCAGGAAATCGCTGAGCACGATCAGCCCGCGGGTGAGCAGCGGCAGGCTCTGGTGTCCGCTCTGAAAGACGGCCACCACCTGGGGGACGACGTAGGTCATCAGCAGGAGCACGACAGCCAGGGCGACGACAACCACCAACACCGGGTACACCAGCGCCTGGACGACACGCTGGCCGAGCGCGCCCCGGTGTTCCAGGTAATCGGCAAGGCGGGCCATGATCGGCGCCAGTTGGCCACTGGCCTCGCCGGCCGCAATCAACGCCCGGTAGAGCGCGTCGAAACTGTGCGGCGCCACCGCCAGCGCCTTGTGCAACGGCTGCCCGGCCAGCAGTTCCTCGCGCACCGCCGCCAGGACCTGGCGGGTCCGGCTTTCGGCGTTCTGTTCGATCAGCGCGGCCAGCGCCTTTTCCAGCGAGATGCCGGCTTCGAGCAGGGTCGACCACTGCCGGGTGAGCACCGTCAGCTCGCTGCGCCCCAGCTTTGCCGGACGCGCCAGCCAGCCCTTGCCGCTGCCCTGTGCCGGTTCGACATCGACCACGAACAGGGCGCGCTCGCGCAACTGGCCGCGCACCTGGCGCGCGCCCTCGCCGCTGATCACGCCCTGCACTTCCTTGCCATCGAGCCCGAGCGCCCGGTAACGAAATTCCGCCATGACTCAGCCGCGCGTCACGCGCAGCACCTCCTCAAGTGAAGTTTCACCTGCCTGCAACCAGCGCAGGGCATCCTCGCGCAGGTAACGCAGCGCCGCCCCGGCCCGCGCCGGCGCCCGCGCCGCCTCGCGCAGGCGGGCTTCGTCGGCGCCGTGATGGATCAACTGGCGCAGGTCGTCGTCGATTTCCAGCAATTCGTAAATGCCGATCCGCCCCTGGTAGCCGGTATGCGCACAGGCCGGGCAGCCTACCGGGTGATGCAGATGGGTGATCGCCGCCGGCAGCCCGTCGTCGGCGCTCACCGGCCGCGCCTGCTTGCACTGCGGGCACAGCCGGCGCACCAGGCGCTGGGCGAGGACACCGAGCAGGCTGGAAGAGAGCAGGAAAGGCTCGACTCCCATGTCGAGCAGGCGATGGACCGAGCTGACCGCGTCGTTGGTGTGCAGGGTAGCCATCACCAGGTGACCGGTCAGACTGGCCTGGATGGCGATCTGCGCGGTTTCGCCGTCGCGGATTTCGCCGATCATGACCACGTCCGGGTCCTGACGCAGGATCGAGCGCAGGGCCCGCGCGAAATTCAGCTCGATGCGCGGATTGACCTGCATCTGGCCGATCCCCGGCAACTCGTATTCAACCGGATCCTCGACCGTCATGATGTTCAGGCGCTGGGCGTCGAGCCGCGACAGCGAGGCGTACAGGGTGGTGGTCTTGCCCGAGCCGGTCGGCCCGGTGACGAGGACGATGCCGTGCGGCTGGCGGATCAGCCCGTCGATCCGGCGCAGGGTGTCGTCGGCCATGCCGAGCCGGGCCAGGTCGAGGTGTTCGGGGTTCTTGTCGAGCAGGCGCAGGACCACCCGTTCGCCCTGGCTGGCGGGAATCGTGGACACCCGCACATCCATGCCGCGGCCACCGATCCGTACCGCCAGGCGACCGTCCTGGGGCAGGCGTTTCTCGGCGATGTCGAGGCCGGCCATGATCTTGATCCGCGAAACCATGGCCGCGTGCAGTTCCCGGCGCGTGCGCACGACGTCGTGGAGCACGCCGTCGAGGCGGAAACGTACCGCCGACTCGCGCTCGTAGGGTTCGATGTGGATGTCCGAGGCCTTTTCGCGCGTGGCCTGGGTGAGCAGGGCATTGATCATGCGGATGATCGGCGCGCCGTCGTCGCTGTCGAGCAGGTCCTCGATCGGCGGCAGGGCCTCGACCAGGCGGGCGATGTCGACGTCCTGGCCGAGATCGCTGGCCAGTTCGGCGGCGCTGCGCTCGCCGTTGGCGTAATGGCTGGCGAGTGCGGCGTCGAAGGCTGCCGGGGCCTGCATCTCGATCCGGAACGGCCGGCCGAGGCAGCGCCGGATTTCAGCCAGCGCCGCCAGCGGTGGCTGGGCCCGCCCGGCACCGCCACGCCAGCCCAGGGTTGGGAGTTCCTCGTCCGGGGCCAGCAGGAGCACACCGTGCTGACGAGCGAAGGCGTAGGGAAGGCGAAAGTCCTGGCCATCCATCGTGCTTACTCCGCGATGCCCACCGGTTTGTCTTCCTCCGCCGGCTTCGCCTCTTCCACCGGCTTGGCCTCCTCTGCCGGTTTGCTGGTTTCTGCCGGCTTGCTGTTCGGCACGAAGGGCGGCAGTTGCGGTTGCGTGGCGTCGCCCCACAAGGGCTTGGCCGACTCGGTCTGTTTCTTCTGCGCCTTGAGCAGGGTGTCGTAGCGGTCGGCGGCCAGCGGCAGGTAATCGAGGCCGTCGCGGACGATGCTCGGGCGCAGGAAGACCATCAGGTTGGTTTTCCGGCGGTTACGGTTTTCGTAACGGAACAGGTTGCCCAGCCCCGGCACGTCGCCGAGCAGGGGAACCTTCTCCTCGTTGTTGCCAAAGCTGTCCTCGATCAGCCCGCCGATGACCATCACGCTGCCGTCGTCGACCAGCACGTTCGACTCGATCGAGCGGGTGTTGGTGATCGGACCGGCCGTGTTGCCCGCCGTGCCGGTCTGCACCGACGAGGCTTCCTGGTAGATCTGGATGCGCACCACCCCGCCCTCGGTGATCATCGGCCGTACCTTCAGGGTCAGGCCGACGTCGCGCCGCTCGTAGGTCTGGAACGGAGTGACCGTGCCGGTGGTGTTGGTGGTGCTGTAGGAACCGGTGACGAAGGGCAGGTTCTGGCCGATGACGATCTTCGCTTCCTCGTTGTCCAGGGTCATGATGCTCGGCGTGGACAGGATGTTGGCTTGCGCTTCGGTTTCCAGGAAGCGGGCCAGCAACTTGAGGTTGGTGATCGTGCCCAGGCCGGGCAGGGTGATCTTGCCGTCGGCCAGGCCGAAGCTGAGGCCGCCGCCGAGCTTGCCGACATTGCCGGCGATGTTGAGGATGTTCTGGCTGTTGTTGTTGAAGGCGGTCCCGCCGAAGCCGCGCGTGCCGTTCTTCGCCAGGCCGCTGATATCCTGCCACTGGATGCCGAATTCGGCAGCGCGCTCGGCGCTGACCTCGACGATCAGGGCTTCGATATGCACCTGGGCGCGGCGCCGATCGAGCATGCCGACGACGTTCTGCAGGTTGGCAAAGACCGCATCGGAGGCGGTGACGATCAGGGCGTTGCTCGACACGTCGGCCTGGATGATGCTGCCGGCCTGCAGGGCATTGCCCTCCTCGACACCGTTCATGACCACCGCGTCGGATTTGTCCACGACCCTCTGGCCAGCCATCGCCGGCGCCTGCGGCAGCCGCGGCTGGTTGGCCGAGCGCTGGCCGGCGGCGGCGTTGCCGGCGGGATTGGCGGCGGGGCCCTCGCTGGCCATGATGGTGCGCAGCAACTGCGCCATCTTGGCCGCTTCGGCGTTCTTCAGGTAAATCACCCGGATGTTGCCGAAACCGGCGTCCGGCTTGTCGAGTTCGCCGACCAGGGTGGTCACCCGCACCAGCAGCCCGGGATTGTCGGCGCGCAGGATGATCCGGTTGGCGCGGGCGTCGGCGATTGCCGCCAGATTGCCGGCGTTGCCGGCAAACAGCTTGGTCAGCGTGCTCGCCACGTCAACCGCCGAGGCGTGGCGCAGGGTGAGCACGCGCGGGTCGTCGCCGTGCGGCACGTCGATCGAGGCGATGATGCGCTCGATCCGGCGCAGGTTGTCGGCGGTATCGGTAATCACCAGGGTGTTGCTGCTGGCATTGGCGGTGATCGACTGGTTGGCACCGACCAGCGGCTTCAGGGCAGCCATCAGCTGGGTCGCCACTTCGTACTGGATGTGGAAGACCCGGGTCACGATCTGATCGCCGCGGGCGGCGCTATCGACCGGCCCGCCCTGAACCCTGGCGTCGGCATCGGGCATGATCTTGGTCACCGCCGAGCCCTCGACCACCGCGTAGCCTTGCAGGCGCAGGGCCGAGACCAGCACCTGGTAGGCCATGTCGCGCGACACGGGCCGACCGGAGACGATGTTGATCGTGCCCTTGACCCGCGGATCGAGGACGAAATTACGGCCGACGGTCTGACCGACCGCCTTGACTGCCGATTCGATGTCGGCATCGACGAAGTTCAGCGTGATGTCGTCGGCGGCCAGGCTGGCGCCGACACAGGATAGACCCAGACAGACAGCAGCCAGGAGGCGACCGAAGCGGCGTTGAAACGGGTTGGACAGGCTCACGAAGGATCCTTGGCAAAACAATTGGGTTGAACTGGCCGGCATCAGCGCGCTGCTCCCTGCGCTGCCGGCCGCCCCGCCTGGGCGCGCGGCGTGCGCTTGAGCACGAGTCGGGTTTCGGCGCTGCCCTGGGCGAGGACGACAGCGTCGCGCTCGATGCGCAGCAGCCTGCCGCCCCCGGGCAGATCGGCGCCGGCAGAAAACACCAGCGAGCGCGTTTCACCCTTGCGACGCAGGATGGCCGTTCCGTGCTCGCCACCGGCGAGAACGCCGAGCAATTCGAAGTCGCCGCCGGCACCGCGCCGCTCAGCCGGCGCAGACTCGGGGAACAAGGCCAGCGCGGCAAGCTGGCGGGCGTTCGACGCGGCGTCCTGCGGCGGGCGCTGGGGTGGTTCGGCCGGTCGCGGCACGAAATCCTGAAACACATGGAAACAGGCCATCACCCCGAGCAGCAGGACCAGCAGCCAGAGCGCCCTGGCGACGACGGGTACCAGGCGCTCGCCGCCGAGGCCACGGATGGACGACGCAAGGCTCACCACTCCATCCCTTTGCCATACCCGTTGCGCATGCAGTTATCACCATGTCAATAAAAAACCATCCGGCATAATAGCATGTTCGTCATAGGCTGGCTTGACTCGGCACCTACCTAAGGACAATCTTCGAGCTTGCGAAAACCGTACGGAGACTTATGGAAGGCATCAACCTCGCGGCCATGCTCGGCGGCATCGGGCTGTTCCTGCTCGGCATGACGATGATGACCGACGGGCTCAAGCTGGCGCTTGGCCCCTCGCTGGCCCGCCTGCTTCACGCGTGGACGGCAACCCGGCTGCGCGGGCTGCTGTTCGGCATCTTCTCGACCGCGCTGGTGCAATCGTCGACGGCGATCACGGTCGCCACCATCGGCTTCGTCAACGCCGGCCTGCTGCCGCTGGGACAGTCCTTGTGGGTCTTTTTCGGCGCCAATGTCGGCACCACCTTCACCGGCTGGCTGGTAGCGGTGATCGGTTTCAAACTCAAGATCGAGGCGGCGGCGCTGCCCCTGATCGGAATCGGCGTGCTGCTCCGCCTGTCCGGCCAGGAAACCCGGCGCGGCGCCGTCGGCAATGCCATCGGGGGTTTCGGCGTACTCTTCCTCGGCATCGGCTTTCTCCAGCAGGCCTTCGCCAGCGGCGGCAGCGGGCTCGATCTGAGCGCCCTGTCCGGTCACGGCGTCTGGTCGGTGCTCGCCTTCGTTCTCGCCGGCATTGTCCTGACCGTGGTCATGCAGGCCTCGGCAGCCGTCCTGGCGATCGTGCTGACCCTGGCCGAAGCCGGTGTCCTGCCGATGAACGAGGCAGCGGCGGCAGTCATCGGCGCCAACATCGGCACCACCGCCACCGCCCTGCTCGCCGCCATCGGCGGCACCCCGAACGCCCGCCGGGCGGCGGCGGCGCACGTCATGTTCAATTTGCTGACCGGCGTCGTCGCCCTGCTCCTGCTACCGGTGCTGCTCACCCTGATCGGCATGCTGCGCGAAGCGCTGGCGCTCGGCGCGCAACCGGCGGTCAGCCTGGCGCTGTTCCACACGTTGTTCAACCTGCTCGGCGTGCTGCTGATGTGGCCGCTGACCGACTGGCTGGCCAACTTCCTGCTGGGCCGCTTCCGCACCCAGGAAGAAGAAATCGGTCGCCCCCACTTCATCGATCGCAACGTCGGTTCGGTGCCTTCACTGGCGGTCGACGCCCTGCACCGGGAAGTATCGCGCCTGGGCAACATCGTCCTCGACCTGGCCCGCCGGCGCAGCACGCCGGACGGCGACGGCCCGTCGGCCTGGCCGCGGGTCAATCCCTTTCCACCGTTGTCGCGGGCGATCCTCGATTTCGTCACCGAGGTCAATCGCCATCCGATGCCGCAGGACACCGCGCGCAATCTGGCCACCCTGCTGCGCATCCACCGCTACTACGACACCTGTCATGAACTGAGCGCCGAACTGGGGCGCATCCACACCACCCTGCCCCAGCTTCCAGCGTCCGAGCTGATCGAGGAAGGGCAGGCGCTGGCGCGCCAGGCGGTCAGCCTGCTCGAACAGGTCGATCCGCTGCTGCCCGGGCGCGGCCTGCCGGATGCCGACAAGCTGGGCAACTTCGAACTGGCCTACTACGCGCTGAAGGCGAGATTGCTGGAAGCCGGTGCGGCCGGCAACATCGGCATCGAGCCGATGGATGAGGTGATGAGCGGTTTCAGCGCCCTGCGCCGCCTGGTCGAACAGGCGCACAAGGCGGCGACCATGCTCGGCACCCTGGATGCGGTAGCCGGCAGCGAGCCAGTCTCCCAGCCCGCCACCTGAGCCTCAGGCAGCTTCGCTCATCGGCACCAGGAAGTCCTTGCTGATACCGTCGCCGATCAGGTAGATGCGGTCCATGAAGTCGGTCAGCCACTCATGCAGGCCTTCCTTGAGCATGTCGTCGATGCGGCCGTAGCGCAGCTGCGAGTAAAGCTGCCCGGCCTGGCGCAGGGTTTCGCCGGAATGGCTGTTGGCCACCAGTTCCAGGTTCTTGACCACGCCATTGAGGCAGAAGCGCAGCGAGCGCGGCATGTCGCTGTTGAGGATGAGCAGTTCGGCAACCCGCTCCGGCGTGATGACGTCGCGATAAACCTTGCGATAGACCTCGAAACCGGAAACCGAGCGGAGCAGCGCGCCCCACTGATAGAAGTCGGTCGCCTCCTCTTCCTCGCCATGGGGACGCAACACGTGGTATTTGACGTCGAGGATGCGCGCCGTGTTGTCGGCGCGTTCGAGCAGCGTGCCGAGGCGGATGAAGTGGAAGGCCTCGTCCTGCAGCAGGGTGCCCAGCGTGGTGCCGCGCGACAGCGAGGAACGCATCTTGACCCACTCGAAGAATTCGCCGATGCCGGCGTTGGCGATCTGCTCGAAGCTCTTTTCGCGGGCTTCCAGCCAGGTCGAGTTCATCGTTTCCCACATTTCGGTGGTCAGCGTGCCGCGCACGGCATGTGCGTTCTCGCGGGCCATGCGCAGACAACTGTAGATCGACGAGAAATTGTCGGGGTCGCTGACCATGAAGCGCAGCACATTCTCGCCGGTAACCGTCGAGTACTTGGCCGCGTAGGCCTCCTCCAGGCTGTTCAGGGCGATGATCGCGGCCCAGCTCTGGTTGGTGGCGGCCTCGGATTGCGGGACCAGGGACATCTGCCAGGTGACGTCGAGCAGACGGGCGAGATTCTCGGCGCGCTCGATGTAGCGCGACATCCAGAACAGGTGATCGGCAGTACGGCTCAGCATGATTAATCCTCCAGAACCCAGGTGTCCTTGGTACCGCCGCCCTGCGACGAATTGACGACGAGCGAGCCCTTGGTCAGGGCGACCCGGGTCAGCCCGCCGGGAACCATGTTCACGCACTTGCCCGAGGACAGCACGAAGGGGCGCAGATCGAGGTGGCGCGGCGCGATGCCTTCCTCGACAAAGGTCGGGCAGTTGGACAAGGCCAGCGTTGGCTGGGCGATGTAACCGTCCGGCTTGGCCAGCAGCAGCTGGCGGAATTTCTCGATCTGTTCCTTGGTCGAGGCCGGACCGACCAGCATGCCGTAGCCACCGGCGCCATGCACTTCCTTGACCACCAGTTCGCCCAGGTGATCGAGCACGTAGGCCAGATCGTCCTTCTTGCGGCACATGTAGGTCGGCACGTTGTTGAGGATCGGCTCCTCGCCGAGGTAAAAGCGGATCATCTCCGGCACGTAGGGGTAGATCGACTTGTCGTCGGCAACGCCGGTGCCGATGGCGTTCGACAGGGTGACGTTGCCGGCCTGGTAGGCCTTCAGGATGCCGGGCACGCCGAGCGCCGAATCGGCACGGAAGGCGAGCGGATCGAGGAAGTCGTCGTCGATCCGGCGGTAGATCACATCGACACGCTGCGGTCCCTGGGTCGTACGCATGTAAACGGTTTCGTTCTTGACGAAGAGATCGCGCCCCTCGACCAGTTCGACGCCCATCTGCTGGGCCAGGAAGCTGTGTTCGAAGTAGGCGCTGTTGTAGGCGCCCGGGGTCAGCACCACCACCGTCGGGTCGGTGATGCCCTGCGGCGCGACCGCGCGCAGCTTTTCCAGCAGCATGTCCGGGTAATGCTGGACCGGCGCCACCTTGTGCCGGGCAAACAGTTCCGGGAACAGGCGCATCATCATCTTGCGGTCTTCCAGCATGTACGACACACCCGACGGCACGCGCAGATTGTCTTCGAGCACGTAGAATTCGCCGGCCCCGGCGCGGACCAGGTCAACCCCGGCGATGTGCGCGTAAATGCCGGCCGGCACATCGACGCCCTTCATCACCGCGCGGTACTGGGCGTTGTCCAGCACCTGTTCAGCCGGAATCTTGCCCGCCTTGAGGATTTCCTGGTCGTGGTAGATATCCCACAGGAAGATGTTCAGCGCCTTGACCCGCTGACGCATGCCACGTTCCATCGCCTTCCATTCCTTCGAGGGAATGATGCGCGGAATGATGTCGAAGGGAATCAACCGTTCCTTGCCCGCTTCCTCGCCATACACCGCGAAGGTGATGCCGACCCGGTGAAAGGCCAGGTCAGCCTCGGCGCGCTTGCGCTCGATACGCTCGGGCGGCGTTTCCTTCAACCAAGCTTCGTAGCGCTTGTAGTGCTCCCGGACGCCACCGTCGGCGTCGTACATCTCGTTATAGAAGTTCATGTCCGACTCTTTTGTGAGGATGCTCTCGTTTCCAGTTCAGCAGAAACCGTGCCACGAGTTAAAAGCCCATTGAAACAGCGGATTAGGAAATTTCGATGAACATGAACGCCCCATACTGGTGCGAAGTGACAACATGGTGCGCACCAATAAAAAAACCCGCCGGATCGCTCCGGCGGGTTTTCTGGATCGCTGAACAGAAATCAGGCGCGCTCGAGAATCACCGCGATACCCTGACCGCCGCCGATGCACATGGTCACCAGCGCGTACTTGCCGGCAACACGTTCCAGTTCGTACAGGGCCTTGGTGGCGATGAAGGCACCGGAGCAGCCGACCGGGTGGCCGAGGGCGATGGCGCCGCCGTTCGGGTTGGTCTTGGCCGGATCGAGGCCGAGCACCTTGGACACCGACAGGGCCTGCGCGGCGAAAGCTTCGTTCGATTCGATGACGTCCATCTGATCGAGCGTCAGGCCGGCCTTCTTCAGCGCCAGCTTGGTCGCCGGGATCGGGCCTTCGCCCATGATGTCGTTCGGCACGCCGGCAACGGCGTAACCAGCGATGCGGGCACGCGCCTTGTAGCCGGCCTTGACGGCGACGTCGGCAGCAGCCAGCACGAAGAAGGCAGCGCCGTCGTTGATGCCGGAGGCGTTACCGGCGGTCACCGTACCGTCCTTCTTGAACGCCGGCTTCATCTTGGCCAGGCTTTCCATGGTCGTACCGCGCTTCGGATGCTCGTCGGTATCGAAAACGACTTCGCCCTTGCGCGTCTGCTTGACGATGGGAACGATCTGCGACTTGAAGTAACCGGCGTCGATGGCGGCCGCAGCGCGACGCTGGGATTCGACGGCGAAGGCATCCTGCTCTTCGCGGGTGATGCCATGCTTGGCAGCCAGGTTCTCGGCAGTGATGCCCATGTGGCCGACGCCGAACGGGTCGGTCAGCACGGCAACCATCGAGTCGATCGCCTTGGTGTCACCCATGCGCGCACCGGAACGCAGCGCCGGCAGCAGGTAGGCAGCCTTGGACATGACTTCGACGCCGCCGCCAATGCCGTAGTCGGCATCGTTCAACATGATGTTCTGGGCGGTGGTGACGATGCCCTGCAAGCCGGAGGCGCACAGGCGGGAAACCTGCATGGCCACCGATTCCATCGGCAGGCCAGCCTGGATCGAGGCAACGCGCGAGGCGTAGGCATAACGGGAGTCGGTCGGCATCGTGGTGCCGACGGTGACGTAGTTGATTTGCTGGGGATCGACGCCGGAACGGGCGATCGCCTCTTTCATGACGATGCCGGCCAGCTCGCTGGTATCGAAATCAGCCAGGGAACCGCCAAAGGCGCCGATGGGGGAACGGACTGCGCTCAGAACGACTACTTCTCTGCTCATGTAGAACTCCTCTTAAAAATTTTTATCAGCCTGCCAGGCTGGCAAGCCCCAACAAAAAGAGCAACAACATCCACAGCACCGTCGCCCGCCAGACGAGACCAACGGCACTTTGCATGAAATCCACGTCGGCAGGATCGCCCAGGCCCAGTTCAGCCCGGTCGGAAACCTCGCCTTCGTCGATCACCGAACCACCCAGTTGCACACCGAGCGCCCCGGCACCGCTGGCCAGGACGATGCCCAGCTCGCGATCGGGCCACATTGCCGGCTGGGTCCGCCAGCAATGCACCGCGTCCTCGAAATCGCCGACCACGGCAAAGGCCGCGGCAGTGGCCCGCAGCGCCGGCCAGTCGATGAGATGGAAAGCCCGTTGGGAGAACAGCGCAAACTCATTATGCGCCGCCGCGGCGTCGGCTGTCCAACGATCGCGGACGATCAAGGCCAGACGGTATAACAGGGCCCCGCAAGGGCCGGGCAGCAGGACAAACCAGAGGAGGACGGCAAACACGTGGCGATGCGAGGCACCGAGTGCCCCCTCGATCGACAGGCGGGCAACATCGCGGGCACTCAAACCCTGGGTCGCCACGCCCTGCCAGTCGGCGAGCAACTGGCGCGCCCGCTCCAGGTCGCCAAGACGCAGCGCCAGCTGGATTTCGGTGTAATGGTGGCTGAACTGACGAAAACCCATGGTCAGGTAGAGCACCACGACGTTGAGCAGCCAGCCGAGCAAGGGATTCAGGGACGACAGGGCCAGGTAGAGCAAACCGACCACGACGACCGGCAAGGCGACGGCAATCACCCAGGCGGCGACACCATGATGCCGCCCACCGGCATTGAATCTGGACTCGACCAGCGCGGCCCAGAAGGTCAGCGGCTCGGCAACGATCCGACGGTAGTCCAGCGGCTTGAACTGTTCGATCAGGAAAACGGCGATCAGCGAAAAAAGACTCATGAGGGGTTATTTTTACCCTGTGCAGCGGTTTGTTTCTGGTCAGAACGTCAAGATACCACAAGCCTTTCGGTCAGCGAGCGGATCATGCCAGCCGTCGCGCCCCAGATGAAATGATCGCCGTAGGGCATGGCAAAATAATGACGGAGGGCGCCGCGCAGATGAACGGCATGGCGCTGGTGGTTGGATTCGTCGAGCAGGAAGGACAAGGGCACTTCGAAGATCTCGGCCACCTCGAACGGGTCGGGGCGCACTTCAAAGGGCGGGCGCACCAGACCGACCACCGGCACCACACAGTAACCGGTACCGGTCCGGTATTCCGGCAGGTAGCCGAGCAACTCGACCCGGCTGCGGCTCAGGCCGATTTCCTCTTCCGTCTCGCGCAGTGCGGTTTCCAGCGGCGAGGCGTCGTCCGCCTCGACCCGGCCACCGGGAAAGCTGACCTGGCCCGCGTGGTCGCGCAAATGCGCGGTGCGCCGGGTAAGCAGGACGGTATGCCCGCCCTCGCGGTCGACAATGGGGAAGAGCACCGCCGCCGGCGTCAGCCCGCTACTGGCCGCGCCATCCTCGATCACCGCTTCGCCCGCTGGCGGCGCACCGAGCAGGCAGCGTCGCAAGTTCGCCAGATCGACACGCATCAGGCCGTCGGTCCCTCCTCGATTTCCGCATGTACGGCGGCCAGCGCATCCTGCAGGGTTTCCTCGGCCAGCGCGTTGATACCGGTGGCGACCACATCGGCAGCCTCGACCGCGCCGACCGGCAGCCGCTTGCTGTCCAGCGAAGCGATCAGCGCGGCACTGGCGCCAACCACGCGCAGCAAAGCCTGGCGCTCGCGCATCAACATTTCGACTTCGCTGCGCAGCAGCTCGATTTCCCGATCCTTCTGGGGCATTCTTCTCTCTCCTAAAAGCGCTTTTTCAGCGTCATCGTACTGCCCTCGCGCTGCATCTCCATGCGGTTGAGGACGCTCATGCCAAGCAGGGCAATCGGCAGGTCGGTCTGATGGATCACGGCATCGACCTGATGCAGGGTCATGCCGCCGATGCGTACCTTGTCGAGCTGGACCTTGCTCACCACGACCTGGCCATTGGCGGTCTGGGACAGCCCCTTCTGTCCGCGGTTGAAATCGAGCCCCATCCGCCGGGCATCGCTGGCTCCCAGGGAAACCATACTGGCCCCGGTATCGACCAGAAAGCGCACCGAAACGCCGTTGATGGTTCCGGTGGTGAAAAAATGTCCCTGGGCGTCGGCATGCAGGACCAGGCGCTCGCCACCGCCACCATCGGTCGAGCCGCCGACGGCATGCTGGCCGACACGCAGGGGGCGCTTGCGCCCGTCGATCTCGATCACGACCTGATCGCTCTGGACCGACAGCACCTTGACACCGTCTACCGTGGTGCCCACCGGCACCGAACGCGGCGGTGCGCCATTGATCACGAGCAAGGCCTTGCTGCCGACGATCCCGGCCAGACCGACCTCCTGGGCCAGGGCGACGGAGCTCAGACAGGCCAGGCATGCCAGCGTAAAATGCGGCATCCGGAAACGCCTTGCGAGTACCGCCATGAAACCCGTTGCCATCTTTCGTCACTCCCCCACCGAAGGTCCGGGCTATTTTGCCATATTCCTTGAGCGACAAGGGATTCCATGGACATTGATCGCCGTAGACGAGGGGGAACTGGTGCCCGTCAGCGCCGAAAGTTTCGCCGGCCTCTGCTTCATGGGCGGGCCGATGAGCGTCAATGACCCGCTGCCCTGGGTCGAACCGGTCTGCGCCCTGATTCGCGACGCCGTCGCCCGCGACATCCCGGTGATCGGCCATTGCCTGGGTGGCCAGCTGATCAGCAAGGCACTGGGCGGCCAGGTGACGAAGAACCCGGTCAAGGAAATCGGCTGGGGCGAGGCGCTGGCCGAAGACGATGAAATCGCCCGCCGCTGGCTGGGCGACTTCGCCGGCCAGGCGAACACCGTCTTCCAGTGGCACGGTGAGACCTTCAGCATTCCGCCCGGCGCCAGCCGGCTGTTCGCCAACGCCTACTGCGCCAACCAGATGTACGTGCTTGGCCCGCACCTGGGCATGCAGTGCCACGTCGAGATGACGCCGGAGATGATCGCCACCTGGGCCGACCAGTGGGCCGACGAGGCGCTGGCCGTCGGCGACCTGCCGAGCGTGCAGACGCCGGACGAGATGAACGGCCAGGTCGGCGCGCGCCTGCCGGCGATGCGCGCGCTGTCCGACCGCCTGTACACCGCCTGGATCGCCAACCTGCGCCGGTAAACGCAAGCGGGCGGCCGAGGCCGCCCGGCGGGTCCGCTGCCGGCGATCAATCGCGGTAGTTGCCGTCCTTGATCGGGAAGTCGGTGATCTTCGAGCGGACCAGCGCGATCGCTTCGCGCAACTCGTCGATCTTCTTGCCGGAAACGCGCACCGCGTCGCCCTGAATCGACGCCTGCGCCTTGAGCTTGGCGTCCTTGATCAGCTTGACGATCTTCTTGGCGAGTTCGCTGTCGATGCCGTCGCGGATCTTCATTTCCTGCTTCGACTTGTTGCCGGAAACGCTCTGGATCTTCTGCACGTCGAGCCGCTTGACGCTGTCCTTTTCCTTCTTTTCCATGGCCGGGAAAAGCAGGTCCTTGATCTGGTCGAGCTGGAACTCGGAATCGCCCCACAAGGTGATCACTTTGTCCTTCTCGTTCAACTCGACCTTGGCCGAGGTGCCCTTGAAGTCGTAGCGGTTTTCGATCTGGCGCGATGCGACATCGACGGCATTCTTCAATGCCACCATGTCGGCTTCGGAGGTGAAGTCAAATGACGGCATGATGGCTCAACCGAAGTGGCAGACGTAGTGGTACGGCTCGTCGCAGGCGATCTCGAAGCTGGAATTGCCCGGCACGTTGAACGACTCGCCGGCGCCGTAGGTCTTCCATTCGCTCTCGCCCTTCAACTTGACGCGGCAGGCACCGCCGACGCCTTCCATGATTTCCGGCGCGCCGGTGTTGAAGGTCAGGCTGGCCGGCAGGATCACGCCGACCGTCTTCTTGGTGCCGTCGGCAAGGATGACGGTGTGGCTGACGCACTTGCCGTCGAAATAAACATTGGCGGCCTTGACCACCGAAACATTGTCGAATTGAGACATCAGATACCCCAGATTTTTTGGATCACGGATTTGGCGATGAAGCCGAGCATGCCGAAAGCCAGAACGAAGAACAGGACGAAGGTCCCGGTCTTGCCGGCTTTCGACTTCCAGGCGATTTCGCCGATGATGAACAGCATGAACAGGATGAAGGCGCCGACTCCCCAGGTCGAGAAAAAGTCGGCGATCTGCTCCTCGTTGAAGCCGAATACGGTGCCTTCCACCGATCAACCGCCCTTGCGTGCCTTCAGGTTGGCGGCGATGCGCATGCGCAGCGCGTTCAACTTGATGAAACCGCCGGCATCCTTCTGGTCGTAGGCACCAGCGTCGTCCTCGAAGGTGGCGATGGTCGAGTCGAACAGCGAATCGGTCTTCGAATCGCGGCCGACGACGATTACGTTGCCCTTGTACAGCTTGACGCGGACGAAGCCATTCACGTTCTGCTGGGTGTGGTCGATCAGGGTCTGCAGGGCGACGCGCTCCGGGCTCCACCAGTAGCCGTTGTACACCAGGCTGGCGTAGCGCGGCATCAGGTCGTCCTTGAGGTGGGCGACTTCGCGGTCGAGGGTGACCGACTCGATGGCGCGGTGGGCGCGCAGCATGATCGTGCCGCCCGGGGTTTCGTAGCAGCCGCGCGACTTCATACCGACGTAACGGTTCTCGACCAGGTCGAGACGGCCGATGCCGTGCTTGCCGCCGAGCTGGTTGAGCTTGGTCAGCACCTGGGCCGGGCTCAGGCGCTCGCCGTTCAGTGCGACGATGTCGCCCTTCTCGTATTCGATGTCGAGGTATTCGGCCGCATCGGGTGCCGCTTCCGGCGACACCGTCCACCGCCACATGCTTTCCTCGGCTTCCGCCGCCGGGTCTTCCAGGTGACGGCCTTCGTAGGAGATGTGCAGCAGGTTGGCGTCCATCGAGTACGGCGAACCGCCCTGCTTGTGTTTCATTTCGACCGGGATGCCGTGCTGTTCGGCGTAGGCGAGCAGCTTCTCGCGCGACAGCAGGTCCCATTCGCGCCACGGGGCGATGACCTTGACGCCCGGCTTGAGCGCGTAGGCGCCGAGTTCGAAGCGGACCTGGTCGTTGCCCTTGCCGGTGGCACCGTGCGAAATGGCGTCGGCACCGGTCAGGTTGGTGATCTCGATCAGGCGCTTGGCGATCAGCGGACGGGCGATCGAGGTGCCAAGCAGGTATTCGCCTTCATAGACGGTGTTGCAGCGGAACATCGGGAAGACGAAGTCACGCACGAATTCTTCGCGCAGGTCGTCGATGAAGATGTTTTCCGGCTTGATGCCGAACTTCAGCGCCTTGGCGCGCGCCGGCTCGAGCTCTTCGCCCTGGCCGAGGTCGGCGGTGAAGGTCACCACTTCGCATTGATAGGTGTCCTGCAGCCACTTGAGGATGACCGAGGTATCCAGACCGCCCGAGTAGGCGAGAACCACTTTCTTGACGTCGCTCATTTGCTTTTCCAGTTTCGTTTTGACAATGCGCCGATCAGACCTTGAGGCGGCCGAGCAGCAGGTATTCCATGAGGGCCTTCTGAACGTGCAGGCGGTTTTCCGCCTCGTCCCAGACCACCGATTGCGGACCGTCGATGACGTCCGCCGTCACTTCCTCGCCGCGATGCGCCGGCAGGCAGTGCATGAACACGGCCCTGGGATCGGCCACCGCCATCATCTCGGCGTCGACGCACCAGTCGGCGAAGGCTTTCATGCGTTCCTCGTTTTCGGCTTCGAAGCCCATCGAGGTCCATACGTCGGTGGTGACCAGATCGGCACCGCGACAGGCGTCCATCGGGTCGGCAAAGACTGCGTAGCGCGACGGATCGACGCCGGCGATCAGGGCCGGATTCAGTTCGTAACCCGGCGGCGTCGACACATGCACCTTGAAGTCGAGGACTTCGGCGGCCTGCAGCCAGGTGTTGCACATGTTGTTGGCGTCACCGACCCAGGCCACCGTCTTGCCGCTGATGCAGCCGCGATGCTCGATGTAGGTGAAGATGTCGGCGAGGATCTGGCAGGGGTGATATTCGTTGGTCAGTCCGTTGATCACCGGCACCCGCGAGTTGGCGGCAAAGCGTTCGATGATGTCCTGTTCGAAGGTGCGGATCATCACGATGTCGCTCATGCGCGAGATCACCTGGGCCGCGTCCTCGACCGGCTCGCCGCGCCCGAGCTGGGAATCGCGGGTGTTCAGGTAGATCGCCGAACCACCAAGCTGGTGCATGCCGGCCTCGAACGACAGGCGGGTGCGGGTGCTCGCCTTCTCGAAGATCATCACCAGCGTGCGGTCGCTGAGCGGCCAGTACTTCTGGTAGGACTTGAACTGGTCCTTGATCCAGCGCGTGCGCTCGAACACGTACTGGTGTTCTTCGCGGGTGAAGTCCTTGAACTGCAGGAAATGCTTGATCGCCATCGTCTCACCCCGCCAGGAAGGCCTTGATCAGCGGCAGCATGCGGGCCACCAGTTCGCGGGCGTCGGCTTCGCTGAAGTTGAGCGGCGGCAGCAGGCGGATCACGGTGTCGCCGGTGACGTTGATCAGCAGGCCGGCAGCCAGCCCCTGGGCGACCAGCGCGCCGCACGGGCGGTCGAGTTCGACGCCGATCATCAGGCCGTGGCCGCGGATATCAACAACGCCCGAAGTGCCGGCCAGGCCTTCGGCGAAGCCCAGGCGGATCAGGGCGCCGATGCGTTCGGCGTTGGCCAGCAGGCCTTCTTCTTCAATGCACGCGATGGTGGTCAGCGCTGCCGTGCAGGCGAGCGGGTTGCCGCCGAAGGTCGAGCCGTGGTTACCCGGCCCGAACAGCCCGGCAGCGCGGCCGCCGGCCATGCAGGCGCCGATCGGCACGCCGGAACCGAGGCCCTTGGCCAGCGTCGCGACGTCCGGCTGGACGCCGACCTGCTGGTAACCGAACCACTTGCCGGTGCGGCCCATGCCGCACTGCACTTCGTCGCAGATCATCAGCCATTCGTGGGCGTCGCAAATCTCGCGCACGCCGCGGTAGTAGGCCGCGTCGCGCAGATGGATGCCGCCCTCGCCCTGAATCACTTCCAGCATCACGCCGACGATGTTGCGGTGGTGCTCGGCGACCGCGCGGATGGCATCGAGATCGCCGTAGGGAACGCGGACGAAGCCGGCGACCAGCGGCTCGAAGCCAACCTGCACCTTGTAGTTGCCAGTCGCCGACAGGGTCGCCATGG
>Ga0209794_1001075_pt1 | contig 25586 bp, 27 predicted proteins | sample EBPBio232013_DNA_FD_185869 | JGI IMG/M metagenome (GOLD analysis project Ga0209794, IMG submission 185869) | Wastewater treatment Type I Accumulibacter community from EBPR Bioreactor in Madison, WI, USA - Reactor 1_5/23/2013_ DNA (SPAdes)... | ecosystem: Engineered > Bioreactor > EBPR >... | reverse complement strand
GCCAGTTGCGTGCCCGCCCTGGCGGCGGCGATCAGGTCCTCGGCCACGGCACGGACGGTCTTCGGATCGAAGCCGAAATCCTCCGCGCCGGCCAGCGCCTCGCCGGACACTTTCACCAGCGCCCGTCCGTAGCGTGGCCTTGCCATCCCGTTTCCCCGATTCGTCGCGCCCGATGCGGCTTTTCCGCGGGCCGGTTTAGCGCAATGGCCGGCGCGCGCAACCGCGCACGTATACCGCATGCGGGAAAACCCGCCCCCTGCTTGGCACCGTGCTGATACACGATGTAGCCTCATCGGCACCGGTGGGCGGACCGGCATCCGGAGAGGCCATCATGGCGAACAGAAACGCGACGGTCGCGCTGATCGGCGCCGGCGACTATATCGGCGCCGCCATCGCGCGTCGCTTCGCGGCGGAGGGCTACAGCGTTTTCGCCGGCCGCCGGAACGGCGAGAAGCTCGAGCCGCTTGTCGCGGAGATTGCGGCAGCCGGCGGCACCTGCATCGGCCGCTCGCTCGATGCCCGCAAGGAGGACGAGGTCACTGCCTTCCTCGCCGAGGCCGATGCGCATGCGCCGCTCGAGGTCTGCATCTTCAATGTCGGCGCCAACGTGAATTTCCCGATCCTGGAGACGACCGAGCGGGTTTTCCGCAAGGTCTGGGAGATGGCCTGCTATTCCGGCTTCCTTGCAGGTCGGGAGGCCGCACGGCTGATGGTTCCGCGTGGGCAGGGTTCGATCTTCTTCACCGGCGCGACCGCCTCCATGCGGGGCGGGTCGGGTTTTGCAGCTTTCGCCAGCGCCAAGTTCGGACTGAGGGCCGTGGCCCAGAGCATGGCGCGCGAGCTCGGGCCCAAGAACATCCATGTCGCCCATCTCGTCATCGATTCCGGGGTCGATACCGCCTTCGTCCGTGATCTCCGCAAGAAGCGGATCGGCCGCGACGCCATCGAGCCAGACGAACTGATGAATCCGGCCTCGATCGCCGAGACTTACTGGCAGTTGCACCGCCAGCCGCGCGATGCCTGGACCCACGAACTCGACATCCGCCCCTATGGCGAACGCTGGTGAAACCATGAGCGACGAAACCAAGGCAGCAGGCCCCAAAATCATCGAGTTCCATTTCGACTTCGGCAGCCCCAATGCCTATTTCAGCCACAAGGTCCTGCCGGCCATCGCAGCGCGGACAGGAGCCTCCGTGCGCGCGGTGCCGGTGCTTCTCGGCGGCATCTTCAAGGCAACCAACAACCGCTCGCCGTTCGAGGCCTTCTCGGGAATCAAGAACAAGCTCGACTACGAGCGACTGGAGATGAAGCGCTTCCTGGAACGCCACGGGCTCTCGCAGTTCCGGATGAACCCGTTCTTTCCCGTGAACACGCTGACACTGATGCGCGGCGCGGTGGCCGCGGAAGCCGACGGCATCCTCCCCGCCTACATGGATGCGGGGTTCCACCACATGTGGGAGGAGCCGAAGAAGATGGACGATCCGGCGGTGTTCAGGGCCGCGCTCGACGCCTCCGGCCTCGACGGCGCACGCATTCTCGAACGAACGCAGGATCCGGGCATCAAGGCGAAGCTGATGGAGAACACCGAGGCTTCGGTCGGCCGGGGCGCTTTCGGCATTCCGACATTCTTCGTCGGCCGCGAGATTTTCTTCGGCAAGGACCGGCTGCGCGACGTCGAGGACATGCTGGCGAGCTGAGCGCTGGCGGCGCGACCGCTACGGCCCATGAAAAAGGGGCGGTCGCCCGCCCCTTCCTCGCATTCCAGTGACTGAAGCCCTCAGGCCTTGATGCCGGCCTGGGCCGCGACCTCGGCCGCGAAATCGTTCTCTGCCTTCTCGATGCCCTCGCCGAGCCCGTAGCGCACGAACGCGGTCAGCTTGATCGGTGCGCCGACCTTGCCCTCGGCTTCCTTCAGCGCCTGAGCGACGGTCTTGCCGCCGTCATGGATGTACATCTGGTCGAGCAGGCAGACCTCCTTGGCGTAGGTCTTCAGGCCCGAGGCCACGATCTTCTCCAGCACATTTTCCGGCTTGCCGGCATTCTTCTCGGCGAGGATCGCCTTCTCGCGGGCGACGACCGCCGGGTCGAGGCCCTCGAAGTCGAGCGCCAGCGGGTTGGCCGCCGCGACATGCATCGCGACCATGCGGCCGAGCGCGGCGAGCTCATCCTTCTTGCCGGTCGATTCCAGCCCGACCAGCACGCCGATCTTGCCGAGGCCGGCATCGATCGCATTGTGCACGTAGGAGCCGACGACGCCGTCGGAAACGGCGACTACGGCGGCGCGGCGCAGCGACTGGTTCTCGCCGATCGTGGCGATCGACGAGGCGATGGCATCGGCGACAGTGCCGCTGGACGTGGCGGGCGCGGCGAGGATCGCCTCGACATTGTCGCCGGTCTTCAGAGCGACGTGGGCGATCATCTTCACCAGGCCCTGGAAGTGATCATTGCGGGCCACGAAGTCGGTCTCGGAATTGACCTCGACCACGGCGGCCTTGGTGCCCTCGGTCCAGATGCCGACCAGACCCTCGGCGGCGACGCGGCCGGCCTTCTTGGCGGCCTTCGACAGGCCCTTCTTGCGCAGCAGATCGACCGCCGCCTCCATGTCGCCGTTGGTCTCGGCGAGCGCGGCCTTGCAGTCCATCATGCCTGCGCCGGTCATCTCGCGCAGTTCCTTGACCATCTGGGCGGTGATGTTCGCCATGGGTCTGTCCTCGAAATTCGAAAGTGATCAATCGGATGGGAAACGGCCGGCCCGCTGAACGGACCGGCCGGAACTCAGGAAACCAGCCTCCCCCGACACGAATTTCGTGTCGAGCGGATGACGCCGCCTCGATCAGGCCGCCTCGGCTTCGACCAGCGCCTTGGCCTGGTCGATCCAGCCCTGGACGCGGCCCGGAAGGCCGACGCTGTCGCCGATCTCGGCGGCATCGGCCGGAGTGAAGCCGGCGACCTGCCAGTAGTGGAAGATGCCGAGATCGTTGAGCTGCTTCTCGATGTCGGGCGACACGCCGGTGAGCTTGATGAGCTCGTCGGCCGGGCCGCGCGGACCGGCAAGGCGCTCGACGCCGCCGGCAGCCACCGGCAGGTCTTCCACGACCGGCTTCTCGGAGGCGCCGAGATCGATGCCCGACGAGCCCTGGGCGCGGCCGATGCCGTCGATGGCGGCGCGGGCGATCAGGTCGCAGTAGAGGGTCAGGGCGCGGCCGGCGTCGTCATTGCCCGGGATCGGATAGGTGATGCCGTCCGGATCGCAATTGGTGTCGACGATGGCTACGACCGGGATGCCGAGGCGACGCGCCTCGAGGATGGCGATGGCCTCCTTGTTCGTATCGATCACGAACATCAGGTCCGGAACGCCGCCCATCTCCTTGATGCCGCCGAGGGCGCGCTCGAGCTTGGCCTTCTCGCGCGACAGCGTCAGCGCTTCCTTCTTGGTGTAGCCGGCACCGCCGCCCGAGAGCTGCTCGTCGAGCTTGCGCAGGCGCGAGATCGAGCCGGACACCGTCTTCCAGTTGGTCAGCGTGCCGCCGAGCCAGCGCGAATTGACGTAGTACTGGGCGCACTGCTTGGCACCGCCGGCGATCGCCTCCTGGGCCTGGCGCTTGGTGCCGACGAACAGCACGCGGCCGCCCTTGGCCACCGTGTCGGACACGGCGACGAGCGCGCGATGCAGCATCGGCACGGTCTGCGCGAGGTCGAGGATGTGGATGTTGTTGCGAACGCCGAAGATGTACTGGTTCATCTTCGGGTTCCAGCGATGGGCCTGATGGCCAAAGTGGCAGCCAGCTTCCAAAAGCTGACGCATGCTGAAATCGGGCAGCGCCATAAGTCTTCTCCGGTTATGCCTCCGCGGACTATGGCCGGCTCCGGATGGAGCCCGTCACCACCGGAGCGGCAAAGGAAATGTGTCCTCAGCCGCGGGTCCGCGTGTGGAATGGGCCGGCCGATACACGATCAGGGCAGAAAGCGCAAGTTTGGCGCGACGTCCGGCGCGCTAAGCCTGCCGCCTTAGCCCCGCCACCATCCCCGGCAGGTCCACCGGCCGCTCGCAGATGGCCGTCGCGCCGGCTTCCGTCAGTTCGGCAACGCCACCATAGCCCCAGGCGACCCCGATGGACGGGATTCCGTGCCGCTGGGCCGCATGGATGTCGTGCAACCGGTCACCGATCATCACGGTGTGCTGCGGATCGATCCCCTGCTCCGCGATGATCTTGGCGATGATATCGGCCTTGTCGTCGAGGCTGCCGTCGAGCGCCGCGCCATAGACCCGTTCGAACAGGGGCCCGTAGCCGACATGCTCGACGATGGGCACGGCATAGGGCTCGGGCTTGGCGGTGCAGACGAACATGCGGTCGCTGGTGGCGCGGACGGCCGTCACCGCGTCCATGATGCCCGGGTAGAGCGAGAGGTCGTACATGCCGCCGCCGCGATAGTGGAAGCGGTAGCGATCGAGCGCCGCTTCGGGGTCGCCGTCCGCGGGAAGCAATTGCCTGAAACTCTGGCGGAGCGACGGCCCGATGACCCAGGTCAGCGCCTCGAAGGGCGGCGGTTCGTGGCCGAGATCGACAAGCGCCTTGCGGACCGAGCCGACAATGCCGGGCGCCGGATCGGTAAGCGTTCCGTCGAGATCGAAGAGCACGGTCGTGGACATCCGGCCCGTTTAGGCCGGAGGGCGCTCCGCGTCCATCCGCAACGCCGCACGCCCGCTGCGCCGCAACATGGCGTGACAAGACCTGCCCGTTCGGCCAAAAAGCACGGATTCCGGATCGGGCGGAGGGACAGGCAGCATGGCATCGGTCATTTCCGTCAGCCTCGATCGCCGTCATCGCTTCTCCAAGGAGCGCGCCGAGCGGATTGCGCTGATCACCGGCGAAGGCGTCGAGGGCGACGCCCACCGCGGGGTCACGGTGAAACACCGCTCGCGGGTGCGGGCTGACCCGAGCCAGCCAAATCTCCGGCAGGTTCACCTCATCCACGCGGAACTGTTCGCCGAACTTGCCACGAAGGGTTTCGCCGTGGCTCCCGGCGATATCGGCGAGAACATCACCACGGAGGGTATCGACCTTCTCGCCCTGCCGACCGGCGCACGCCTTTCCATCGGAGGCGCCGTCATCGAGATCACGGGCCTGCGCAATCCCTGTATCCAGCTCGATCGGTTCCAGGATGGCCTGATGCAGGCGGTGCTGGACCGCGACGCCGACGGCAGGCTCATCCGCAAGGCGGGGATCATGGGCATCGTCATCGAGGGCGGACAGATCAGCATCGGCGACCGGATCGACGTCGAACTGCCGGCCGCGCCGCACCGTCCGCTGGAAAAGGTCTGAGCCGTCAGCTGCGCGGACCGAACAGGATCACCGCAGCGCCGACGAGGCAGATGGCCGCGCCGGTCATGTCCCAGCGATCGGGTCGCTGCCCCTCGACCATCCACAGCCAGGCGAGCGAGGCCGCGATATAGACGCCGCCATAGGCCGCATAGGCGCGGCCGGCATGCTCGGCCTCCACCTGCGCGAGCGCCCAGGCGAAGAAGGCGAGCGCCATCAGGCCGGGGCCGAGCCAGAGCACCGACTTGCCGAGCCGCAGCCAGGCCCAGAAGGCAAAGCAGCCGGCAATCTCGGCAATGGCGGCAGCGGCGAAAGCGGCGAGGGTTGGAATCGCGAGCGACGGCATCGGCCAAGCTATGCATATCGGGTGAGGCGCGCGCGAGACCCGGTATCCACCTGCCCTGGAAATGCTCTAGAAGCACGGCGGAGCAGCATCCAGCATCGGGAGAGAACAATGGGCGCACTCGACGGCAAGGTCGCCATCGTCACCGGAGCCGCGCGCGGCATCGGCAAGGCCATCGCGGCGCGCTTCGTCGCCGAAGGCGCAAGCGTTGTCCTGTCCGACATCAATGCCGATGCGGGCGCCGCGACCGCCGCCGAGCTCGCCAAGACCGGCAAGGCCGCCTTCGTCTTCGCCGATGTCGGCGATGCCGGCTCCGTCGCGACGCTGGTGGAAGGCGCGCGCTCGGCCTTTTCGGGCGATATCGACATCCTCATCAACAATGCCGGCATCGTTCACTCCGCCGAATTCCTCGATCTCGCCGAGGCGGATTTCGACAAGGTCCTGCGCGTCAACCTCAAGGGCTCGTTCCTCGTGGGACAAGCGGTGGCCAAGCGCATGGTCGAGCAGGTGAAGGCTGGCAAGGCGGCGGGCGCCATCGTCAACATGAGCTCGGTCAACGCCCGGCTCGCCATCGCCAACCAGATCCCCTATTGCGTATCGAAGGGCGGCGTCAGCCAACTGACCAATGTCATGGCGCTCGGCCTCTCCGAATGGGGCATCCGCGTCAACGCCATCGGCCCCGGCTCCATCGCCACCGAGATGCTGGCGAGCGTCAACAACGATCCCGCCGCCCGCCATCGCCTGTTCTCGCGCACGCCGCTGCGCCGCCTTGGCGAACCCGGCGAGATCGCCAGCGTCGCGGTGTTCCTCGCCTCCGACGCATCGAGCTACGTCACCGGCCAGACGATCTATGCCGATGGCGGCCGGCTCGGCCTCAACTACACGGTTCCGGTGAAGGATTGAGCGGCGAACTGCCGCCGGCGCTGCGTGCAGCCGTCGAGGCGCTGGCGGCCGAGTTCCCCGGCCGCGAGCTTGCGACGGCGAGCGCCGCCATGTCGGCGGACTACCGCGCCGGCCGGGGCACGCGCTTTTCCCGGCCCGTCGATCTTGCCGCCTACGCGGTCACGCGCCTGCCCGCGACCTTCGCGGCGGCGCGCGCCGCCCTGACCGAAGCGGCGGCGCGGACCGACTTCGCACCGGCCTCGCTCATCGATCTCGGCTGCGGGCCGGGATCGGCCGCATGGGCGGCGGTCGAGGCATTTCCGACGCTCGCCGGAGCGGAACTGGTCGATTCCCACGCGGGAATGCTGGCGACCGGCCAGCGTCTCGCCGCGGGCGCTCCGCCGGCCCTGGCGGGGGCGGCCTGGACAACGCTCGCCATCGACGATGCGCTGAAGCGGCCGGCAACGGCCGACATCGTGGTCGCGTCCTACGCCTTCAACGAACTCCCGGCCGAGCGGCTGAGAGCCTCTGGGGCGGCGCTCGCGCGGTTGTCGCGCGGCCTTGTCGTCATTGTCGAGCCGGGCTCCATGGCGGGCTTCGCCGCCGTCCGCGCCCTGCGCGACGCCCTGATCGCGGCGGGCTGGTCGATCCTCGCCCCCTGCCCTGGCGACGGTGCCTGTCCGATCAAGGCGCCGGACTGGTGCCACTTCTCGCAGCGGCTGCCTCGGCTGCGCGCCCATCGCGCCGCCAAGGGTGCCGAAGTTCCGTTCGAGGACGAGCCCTATTCCTATGTCGCCGCAGCCGCGCCAGGCATCGCCGTGCGCCCGGCTGCCGCGCGGATCCTGCGCCCGCCGCAGGCCACGAAGCCGGCAACCAGATTTCGCCTCTGCACGCCGTCCGGCATCATCGACGAGCAGGTCGCAACGCGCGACCGCGACAGAACGCGCCTGACCCGCAAATGCGGCTGGGGCGATGAGTTTCCGCTATCGACGACGAACGGGTGATCCCATGCGCCTTGCTGCCCTGACGATGGTGCTTTTTGGCCTGTCCATGCCGGCGATGGCCCAGAGCGACAGCCTGTCCTTTGCCCAGCGCCTCGCGGTCTATCGCGCCTGCAAGCCCGATCTCGACCGTCATTGCCCGGATGCGGGACGCGACACCGGGCGCATCCGCGCCTGCCTGACCACCAACCAGACCCGGCTCTCCGGCGATTGCACTTCAACCATCCGACAGACCGGCGCGCGCTGAACCGCCGGCCTCCCCTGCGGGCGCAGCCATTGACCCTCCGCCCTCCCGCCGGGAATAGGTGGGACAGGATGGGGATTTCCGCATGAGCGCCGTCGTCTTTCCGTGGCTGTGGGCCGCCTTCACCGTGCTGGCCTCCGCCGCCCAGACGGCGCGCAATGCCATGCAGCGCAGCCTCACCGAGACGCTCGGCACGATTGGCGCGACGCATGTCCGCTTCCTTTACGGCTTTCCCTTCGCGCTGATCTTCCTGGGCCTCGTCCATGCCATGGTACCGGCCAAGGCCCCGGCGCTGCACGGCACGTTCTGGCTCTGGACCCTCATGGGCGGGCTGGCGCAGATCGGCGCGACAGCATTGATGCTCGCCGCCATGCGGCAGCGATCCTTCGTGGTCACGACCGCCTACACCAAGACCGAGCCGGTGCTGGTGGCCCTGTTCGGCGTCGTCCTGCTCGGCGACCACCTCAACGGCTATGCGTGGCTCGCCATCGTCGTGGCGACGGCCGGCATCCTGCTGATGTCGTGGAAGCCGGGGACCGAGCAATCGATGCGTCCGGCGCTGCTTGGCGTCGCTTCGGCAGCGCTGTTCGGCATCGCCGCCGTCGGCTTCCGTGGCGCGATCCGTTCGCTGGACACGGACAGCTTCGTGCTGGCGGCCACGACGACGCTGGCCTGCGGCCTCGGCATCCAGACGCTGGTGCTGTCCGGCTATCTCGCCATCGCCGACCGCGCCAACCTCGTCGCCATCCTGAAGGCCTGGCGCGTCTCGGTCGTGGCCGGCTTCATGGGCGCCTTCGCCTCGCAGTTCTGGTTCCTCGCCTTCGCGCTGGAAACGGTCGCCAAGGTGCGCACGCTCGCGCTCGTCGAGGTGCTGTTCGCCGGCATCGTCTCGGGCGCGATCATCAAACAGGCGACATCGCCACGCGATGCCTTCGGCATCGTGCTGATCGTCGCCGGTGTCGCCGTGCTGCTCAGCTACGGGTGAGCGGCGAGAGCCTCGTCACGTGGCCCATCTTGCGGCCGTCGCGCTGGTCGCGCTTGCCGTAGAGGTGGAGCACCGCGCCCTCCTCGGCAGCAAGCCGCCGCCAGTTCTCGACATCCTGCCCGATCAGATTCTGCATCACCGCATCCGAATGGCGTTCGGTCGAGCCGAGCGGCAGGCCGGCCACCGCGCGCATGTGATTCTCGAACTGCGAACAGTGGCAGGCGGCTTCCGTCCAGTGGCCGGAATTGTGAACCCGCGGCGCCATCTCGTTGAGCAGCAGGGTCTTCTCGCGGGTCACGAACAGTTCCACGGCGAGAACGCCGACATAGTCGAGCTTCTCGGCAAGGACCGTGCCCATCAGCGCAGCCTTGGCCGACAGGCCGACATCGATCGTCGCCGGCACAGTGGAAGTGCGGAGGATGCCGCCCCTGTGGACGTTCTCGACCGGGTCGTAATGGCGGATCTCGCCATCAACGCCGCGCACGATCAGCACTGAAATCTCGCGCTCGAACGGCACGAAGGCCTCGAGGATGGCCGGCTGCCGGCCGATGGCCGCGAAAGCCGTCTCGGGGCTGTCACCCTGCCGCACCACGACCTGCCCCTTGCCGTCGTAGCCGAAGCGTCGGGTCTTCAGCACGGCAGGCCGGCCGAGACGCTCCAGGGCGCGCGTCAGGTCCTCGACGCTGTCGACCGGCTCGAAGTCCGGGACGCCGAGGCCGCATTCACGTGCGAAGGTCTTCTCGACCACGCGATCCTGCGAGACGGACAACGCCTTCGGCCCCGGCCGGACGGACAGGCGGCTCGACAGGAAGTTCGCGGCCTTGTCGGGCACGTTTTCGAATTCGTAGGTGACGATATCGACGTCCTCGGCGAAGCGCGCCAACGCCACCTCGTCGGAATAGTCGGCTTCGGTGATGCGCCTGACGACGTCGAAAGCCGGGCTTTCCGGCTCGGGGGCGTAAACCTGACAACGCAGGCCGAGCCTTGCTCCCGCCAGCGCCAGCATCCGGCCGAGCTGGCCGCCGCCGAGGATGCCGATGATCGAATCCGGTCCGGCGGACCGATCACTGCTCGTCACGAGGGCGCTCCGCAATGGCGGCCGTCTGGCGCGCGCGATAATCGTCCAGTCGGTTGGCCAGCGCGTCGTCGTTCAGCGCCAGCACGGCCGCCGCAAGCAGCGCCGCGTTGATCGCGCCGGGCTTGCCGATGGCAAGCGTGCCGACCGGTATGCCGCCCGGCATCTGCACGATGGAATGAAGGCTGTCGACGCCCGACAGCGCCTTGCTCTCGACCGGCACGCCGAAGACCGGCAGCGGTGTCAGCGACGCGGTCATGCCGGGCAGATGCGCGGCGCCACCCGCGCCGGCGATGACGATGCGGTAGCCCCTGGCCTTGGCCGATTTGGCGAAGTCATAGAGCCGGTCCGGCGTCCGGTGGGCCGACACGATCAGCGCGTCGTGGCCGATCCCCAGCGCCTCCAGCGTTTCCGCGGCATGACGCATGGTGGTCCAGTCGGACTGCGAACCCATGATGATTGCGACGGGTTTCGCCCCGCCCGCGGCCGTCTCCGGCATCGACGCCTCCCCCGCCCGTCGAGGGATCGACGGCATGCGACAAGAAGCGGCGGAGCATAGGCAGAGCCTTGCGGCGCGGCAAGGGCGGCAACTAGCACTTCCGTATCACGCGGAAAGGCGGCCGATTGGCCATTCAAGCGCGGGCGGCGACACGTTGGCACGCGTACTGAATGGCGCCTCCCGGATCGCAGTATGCGCGAGCGGATGTGAACCCTTGCCGGCAGATCGAAGGCGCGGCGCAATACGCAAATACCCGCACCTCCAGAATGATAACGAGTTTTCTTGATGTATTTTCATAGCCGCGACCTAACCGCGGCAGGCAGGCCAATAACCTAGGCGCGGCCCGGCAGCATCACGCAATGATGTCCGGCGTCAGCACGTCTTCGAGATAGGCAATGCGATCACGCAGGGCGAGCTTGCGCTTTTTCAGGCGTTGAAGCTGCAGGCGATCGGCCACGACCAGCGCCCCAAGCGCCTCGATCGCCGTATCGAGGTCGCGGTGTTCCTGCCGCAGACGCTCCAGCTCATCGGCCAGCGCGCTTTCCTCGTCTTCGCTCAATGCCATCTGCCGCCCGCAAGCCTGTCGCCGGGTCCATCCGCGACCCGTGCCGCGCCACTATCGCGTCGGGGAGCCACGAGGGCAAGGAGCGCGGGCCACGGAAGCTGTCCTGTGAGCCGTAACATTCCGTGACTTTACTTTGCCGTATTCAGGTCCAGACTGACTGGTGTCCGATGCGTTTCGGACGGTTGTCCGATCCGCGCCGGCAAGCCCCATTCCCAGGAGGATATGGATGAGCCTGCAGTCGCATCTCACGGAACTCGAACGGCGCCACGAGGCGCTCGATCGCGAATTGGCCGAGACGATGGCGTGTCCCTCGTCGGGCGACGATGAAATCGCTGCGCTCAAGCGGCGCAAACTGCTCCTGAAGGACGAGATTGCTCGCCTGAAGTCCGGCGAGCGGAGTGTGCATTAAAGGACACTCCACCGGATCATGGCCGCGCGCGGCGCGGACGAACCGTTGAACGGACCGCCGGCAGCCCTTGAGGCGCCGGCGGTTTCGTTTTTGACCTGCCCTATCGCGCCCACATCCGCCAGAACACACCGTCGCGCTTGACGACGAGGTGCATCAGGGCGCCGCCGATATGGGCGAAGACCAGCAGTGTCATGAGCAATGCCGCGCCGAAATGAACCTTGTAGATGGCTGTGCAGGTCGCCTCCTGCCCCGAGAACGGCAGCGTCATCGGAACGGTCCAGAACAGGTTGACCGGGCCGTAGCACATGGATGTCGCCAGCCATCCAGCGAAAGGCACGACGAAGATCAGGATGTACAGCAGATGATGGACGCTGGTGGAGGCGATGCGCTCGAACGGCGTCAGCGACGCTTCCGGCGGCGGAACGCCCTTGACCAGGCGAACGGCCACGCGGGCGCAGGCCAGGAAAAACACGATCAGTCCGAACGACTTGTGCCATTCGTAGAGTGAGTTCTTCAATGCCGGATTGGCAGCGGGATCAGGCGGATAGGGAATGCTGGCCATGTAGATGCCGACCGGCACCATGGCGAAGATGATGGCCGCCATCACCCAGTGGATAATGCGATGGGGGGTCGAGTAGGTCTCTGGCTGCATGGCTTGATGCTCTCGCCCGGTGTGGAGGATCGTGCTGCTGGTCGGATACACCCTGCTACCGGCCGGCGGATGCGCAAGGATCGCGCAACCGGCCATCCCGCCTCTGGCGGAACCTTCCGTCTCGGCGCGATGATCGGCGGCGGTTCCGCAACTTGCAAGTGTGACCGGAACCGAAGTCCCGCCCATTCCTGTCGTCAGCCGAAGCGCGTAGTGACACGATCCGGCCAATCGTGGCTCTATGGTCACGGCGGTTTCATCGCACCTGCCACGCGATCTCGTGCTTGAACGGTGCGTCGAACCAACCCAGATAAGCCTGTCGGGGGCCGACGTTTCGACCTGCACCCCCGAATGACATTGCCAAGGCAGCCGCATGACGAGTGAGACCGGCCTTCTCGGGTCGTCCGACGACGTTTCCCGCGCCCGCGCCGAACGGGCCATCGCCGAGTTTCGTGCCGGACGTCCCGTGCGGATCGACGGGCATGGCGCGCGGATCGCCGTCGCCGGCGTCGAAACGCTCGATCTGTCGCTCGCGGCCGCCCTTGCGGCACGTGCGTCCAGCGCGCCGCATCTGGTCCTGCCGGCGGCACGCCTGCGCCGCCTCGGGCTAGAGCGCAGCGTTCCCGGCCGCGTCGCTCTGCCCCATATTGATCTCGCGCGTGTCGAGCAGCTCGCCTTGCTGATCGAAGCGCGCATCGACGCGCCAGTCGCGCCGGTCGATGCGCTCGACGAGGCAGCCCTTGAACTGGCGCGCCTGGCCCTGACCGTGCCTGCCGTCGTGGTCGTGCCTCTCGGCGCGGACGCCACGCCGGACGAGGTCATCGCCGTTTCCTCCGATGATGTGCTCGGCTACCGCCGCGCCCAGTCGCGCCGCCTTGCCATTGTCGGGCGGGCCCCCGTGCCCCTCGAAAATGCCCCTGAAAGCGAGTTCGTCGTGTTCCGCGGCGGCGAAGGCCTGCGCGATCAGGTGGCGATCATCGTCGGAAAACCCGACCACGACCGGCCGGTGCCTGTGCGACTGCACTCCGCTTGCCTGACGGGCGACCTGTTCGGCTCGCTGAAGTGCGACTGCGGCGACCAGCTGCGCGGTACTGTTCAGTGGATGGCCGAGAACGGTGGCGGCATCCTGCTCTATCTGGATCAGGAAGGGCGCGGAAACGGCATCGCCAACAAGATGCGCGCCTACCGGCTGCAGTCGCTCGGCTGGGACACCTACGACGCCGACGAGGTGCTGGGCTTCGATCTCGACCAGCGCCGCTTCGATTTCGCGGCCAACATGCTCAAGCAACTCGGCGTTACGCGCATCGACATGATGACCAACAATCCCGTGAAGGTCGCCGCCATGCGTGACGCCGGTCTCGATGTCGTTTCGGAGCGGCGGGTGATCGGCCGGGCCACGGACCAGAACGTCCGCTACCTGACCTCCAAGCGCGACCGCGCCGGCCACGCCATCGATGCGGACGCGCTGCTCGCCAGCCTGACTGCCGGCAAGTAACCGGGCACCGTTTGCGCTGAATCGCGAGTGAACGGGCGGTCGAGGATGCGACGGGCATCCTTCATCGCACCGCAACCGCCGATGGGTTATCAAAGCGCTTCCCGCCGCCGGATGACCGCATGCCCGAGGATCGCCCGCCCTTTCCCCTGACGATCGCGTTCGGGCTGTTTGGCCTCGCCTGGTTCGTGCTGGCCGGCCCCTGGCTGATCGGCAGCGTGACGATCCCCTGGGACGGCAAGGCGCACTGGTATCCGCATCTCGTCTTCGCGTCCGGCGCCTTCCATGGCGGGGAAAGCCCCGCCTGGACACCCAACATCTTCGCGGGCTCGCCGGAAATCGCCGATCCGCAATCCGTGCTGTTCTCGGTTCCGCTGCTTCTGCTCGCGCTGCTGCGCCCCTCGCCGTCCCTGCTCGCGATGGACTGGGCGGTGTTCCTGATGCTCCTCGCCGGCGGCGCTGCCGTCATCATGCTGTTCCGCGACCGCGGCTGGCATTGGGGCGGCGCACTTGTCGCGGCGATCGCGTTTGCGTTCGGCGCGGCGGCGTCATGGCGCCTGCAGCACCTGTCGCAGGTCTTCTCGCTCTGCTGGTGGATGATCTCCTGGTGGCTGCTGTCGCGCGCCCTGAACCGCTCCTCGCTCGTTCACGGCGTTCTCGCAGGACTGGCGGCCGGCGCGATGCTGCTCGGGCGCGACCAGGTTGCCCTGCTGTCCGCCTATCTCCTCGCGGGTGTCGTGCTCGACCATTGTCTGCGCGCACAGCATCGCGGTGCCGCGCTCCGGGCGAGCCTGCCGCCGCTGATCGCGGCGGGGATCGCCTGCCTCCTGGTCGCGGCCCTTCCCGTGGTGATGTCGGCGCTATGGGGAGCCGAATCCAACCGCGTGGTGATCGATCTCGATGGAGCCGGTCGCGGCTCGCTTCACCCGGCCCATCTTTTGACCGTGGCCATCGGCAACCTCTATGGGGCGGCGGGCATGCTCGCGAACCATTGGGGGCCGCCAAGCCCGACATGGGGCGATACCGGCCTGTTCCTCGCCCGCAACATGGGCGTGCTCTACTCGGGGGCCATCCCCTTCTTCCTGATCCTCGCGACCATCTGCTCCGGCGCGGCCTTCCGCACCGAGATTCGGTTCGTGACCGCGGCACTGGCCCTGATGCTTGTCTATGCGCTCGGCTGGTACACGCCCGTGTTCCAGCTGTTCTGGCACCTGCCAGGCATCGGCCTGTTCCGCCGGCCGGCGGATGCGGTCTTCGTCATCGGTGGCCTGACAGCGATCCTCGCCGGCTATGGCGCGCACCTGCTGCTGACCGGCAAGCTGGCGACCCGCTGGATCGTCGAGACGGGCATCGCCTTCCTGCTCGTCATCCTCGCGATGATGCTGATCCTGTGGAAACAGGCGCCGATGACCGCCTGGGTCTCGCTGCTGATCGGCATCGTCACGCTGGTCCTGTCGCTGGCGATCCTGGGCGCCGCCCGACTCGTCAAACCGAGCCTGCTGCCGCTCGCGCTCGCCGCGGTGCTCGTGCAGGATATCGCGATCACCAATGCGCCGAGCGAGTCCACGGCCCTGCCGCCGCAGGCCTATGACGTGCTGCAACCCGAAACCGCCGACCCGACTGTCGCGCTTCTGAAGACTCGCATTGTCCGCAACGGCGAACGCCGCGACCGGATCGAGCTGATCGGGCTGGGCTACCCCTGGCAGAACGCTGCGCTGTCCCACGGTTTCGAGGACACTCTGGGCTTCAATCCCGTGCGCTCGGCCGCTTATGCCAATCTCGTCGGCGCCGAAGACATCGCCGCCCTGCCCGGCCAGCGCCGGTTTCCGTCGGCCTTTCCGTCATACCGGTCGCCGCTCGCCGACATTCTCGGGCTGCGCTTCGTCGTGTCCGGCGTGCCCATCGAACAGGTCGACAAGACCCTCGCCCCGGATGCCTTCCCGCTCGTCGCGCGGACGCCGGATGCCTACATCTACGAGAACACCCGCGCCCTGCCCCGCGCATGGGTCGCGCCGGCGACGGCTCCGACGCCGCCTGATCTTGCCACAGCCGGTTTTCCAGCTGGTCTCGATCCACGGGACACCGTTCTGATCGAGGGGCCGGTCTCTCCCCGGCGGAGCGGCGGCACGGCGCGCATCGTGTCCTACGGCAACACGGAGATCGTGGTTGAAACCCAAACCGCCGACGGCGGCACGCTGGTTCTGGCCGATGCCTGGCACCCGTGGTGGCGGGCACGGACCGGCGGCGCGGAAGTGCCGATCCGGCGGGCCTATGGCCTCGTGCGCGCCGTCGAGGTTCCAGCCGGCCGAGCCACCGTGCGCTTCACATTCGAGCCGGTGCGCGGCGCGCTCGCGCAGCTTTCAGGGCGTTAGATCAGGCCGTCCGGAACGGCCGGATGGCAATTCCGGCTGCTTCCAGCGTGTCACGCACCTTGCGGGCCATGGCGATGGCGGCGGGGTTGTCGCCATGGACGCAGATCGTGTCGATGGCGACCTTCAGCTTCTTGCCAGTGACCGTCGTGACTTCCTGATCCTGCACCATGCGCAGCACGCGCTCGGCCGCGAGGGCGGCATCGTGGATGATCGAGCCTTCCTTCTTCCGGCTCGTCAGGTTGCCGCTGTCGTCGTAGGTGCGGTCGGCGAAAATCTCCCGCGCCATGGGCAGGCCAAGCTTCTCTCCAACGCGCTCGGTCGGCAGGGTCGGCATGACCACGAAGACCAGCGAGGGATCGACTCCCTTGATCGCCCGGCCGATGGCGAGGGCGATGTCCTCGTCGTCATTGCTCATGTTGCCGAGCGCGCCATGGGCCTTCACATGCGTGACCTTGTGACCGGCAAGCGCCGCACAGGCCTGCATGGCGCCGATCTGGTAGGCGACTTGCTTCTCGATATCCGCCATGGTCTCGCCGCGGATGGTGCGGCGGCCGAAGCCCCAGAGATCGCCGAATCCGGGATGCGCACCGATGGAGACGCCCTTCGCCTTCGCGATCTCGGCGGTGCGGTGCATGATGATCGGGTCGCCCGCGTGCCAGCCGCAGGCAATGTTGGCGGACGAGACGATGGACAGCATGGCGTCGTCGTCGCCCATCTTCCAGGGCCCGAAGCCTTCGCCCATGTCGGCATTCAGATCGACGCTGGCCATGGCCTTCTCCTCAGGTGTTGCCGGTCGCGAGGTCGAACCGCCCGTGAGCATCGACCCAGCCGTCGACGAGATTAGCGGCGAGCAGCGCTTCCGGATCGAAGGCGGGCCCTATCGCCTTCAGCCCGCCGAGCACGGCGGCAAGCATGGCCGCCTGTTCGCGGGCGGCCACGATGGCAGCCGCCTGCGAGACGATCTCGAAGCGGACCTCGCTGCCGGGGCGGTTCTGGACGAAGCGTGGCAGATCCGCCGAGATCATCGTCGCGATCTTCGGATAGCCGCCGGTGGTGCCCGCATCGGCCAGGAGCACGATAGGTTCGCCCGAACCCGGAACCTGGATCGCACCGGTCGGGATGCCGTCCGAGACGATGTTGAAACCCTTGGCGTGTTCGATGGTGGCGCCGGTCAGACGATAGCCCATCCGGTCGGCCTGCGGTGAAATCACGTAGGGCTGCCCGACCAGCGTCTCGATACCGGCTGCGGTGAAATAGTCGTCCTGCGGACCGAGAACCACGCGGAACGGGCCGGCATGGACGCGTGGCGGCACGGTCGCGGTCAAATCCGGCCCCATCGGCGCGCCGTTGACGACGAGCACCTGCCCGGCCTTTACCGGCTCACGGCCGACGCCACCCAACCCTGCGCGCAGGTGGAACGACTGGCTGCCGAGATCCCGGGGCAGGTCGAAACCGCCCGACACCGCCAGCACCATGAAGGTCCCGGCCTTGGCGGGGCCGACGGTGATCGTCTGGCCCGGCTCGGCCGTCGCCGAAGTGAGCGGCCGCACTGCCTCGCCATCGATCCTGAGGTCGGCAACGGCGCCCGCAAGCGCGATGCGCACCGGGCCGCCCTCGACAACGAAGGAGCCGCCCATGACGGTGAATTCTATCGCGCCCGTGCCCTGATCGTTGCCGACGAGCATGTTGGCGACGGCCAGCGCGATCCGGTCCACCGCTCCTGCCGATCCCACGCCATAGCGGCGGTACCCGAAGCGCCCACCATCCTGGATGGAGGTTCCAGCGCCGCAATCCTTGACCTTGAGCACGGTCATGGCGCGACCAGCTCCGCGACCGGCTCGCCGGCGGCGGCCGCGGCATCGAGCGCGTCCCAGCGGGATGCATCGATCGGCTGGAAGACGACCTCTTCGCCCGCGCCGACGAGGAAGACGGGATCGCGGTCCGGCATGAAGTTGCGCACCGGCGTGCGGCCGAGGAGATGCCAGCCGGACGGCGCCTCGACGGAAGCGAACAGCGCCTGCACACCGCCGATGGAGACGGTGCCGGCCGGCGTCTTGAGCCGTGGATCGGTACGGCGCGGCAGCGCGATCGACTGGTCGGCCCCCGACAGGTAGCAGAAGCCCGGAAGGAAGCCGAGCATGGCAACCCGATAGACCCGTTCGGAATGGCGGCGGATCACCTCGTTGGCGGTGATGCCGTGGGCGGCCGCGACGTCCTCGAGATCGATACCGAACGCGCCGCCATAGACGACGGGAATGCGCCAGCGCCTGGCGGCCTTCGTGTCCGTCGTCAGGCCGTCCAGCAATTCCATAACCCGCGTCTCGAAAGCGGGCATGTCGATCACCAGCGGATCGACCTGCACGAAGACGGAACGATAGGTCGGCAGGCTTTCGACCACGCCGGGAAAGGCCGCCGCCGACAATGCCTCGTCGAAGGCGAGGCACAGGGCGTTGATCCCGTCGTCGATCTCGGTGCCGAACTCGATCGTCACCGCGCTGTCACCGCAGGCGAGAAAGCGCGGCCGGACGGCGAGGCCCATTCCATTCACTCCTTGAATCGCATGCCTGCCGCCGCCTAACGCGGCGGCCCTCCCGCCTGCGTCGCCTCCACGAACATCCGCGGCAGCACCGTCACGATCTCGGGGAAGATGGTGATCACCGCGATCGCGACGACGAGCATCAGGAAGAAGGGCAGCGAGGCGTAGGCGACGAACCAGCTGTCGCGGCCGCTCATCGATTGCAGCACGAAGAGCACGAAGCCGACGGGCGGCGTCACCTCCGCGATCTCGACCAGCAGTACGATGAAGATGCCGAACCAGATCGGATCGATGCCGACCTTCTGAATCATCGGCAGGACGATGGTCGTCGTCAGCACGATCATCGACACGCCATCCAGCGCCGTGCCGAGCAGAATGTACATGATCGTCAGCACGGCGATGAGCTGGAACTTCGAGGGGTTCAGCCACGCCACATATTCGGCGAGCGCCCGCGGAATGCCGGTGAAACCCATCGCCAGCGTCAGATAGGCAGCGCCGGCGAGGATGAACATGATCATCGCCGAGAGACGCGTCGCACCGAGGAGGCTCTCGCGGAAATTCTCCCAGGTGAGCGAGCGGCCCCACCAGGCGAGCGCCAGCGAACCGACGGCGCCGAAGGCAGCGGCCTCGGTCGCCGTCGCCCAGCCCGCAACGATGACCCAGATCACCATGAGGATCAGCAGCATGCAGGGGATCAGTTCGCGCGAGGCATGCAGCTTCTGCCGCAGCGTCGTCGAGCCGATGTCGTCCGGCGGCACCTTGTCCGGATTAAGCAGCGCCCAGACGATGATGTAGCCCGAGAACAGCACCATCACGAGCAGGCCGGGCAGGAAGCCGGCGAGGAAGATCTGGATGATCGAGACCTCGGCGGCGACCGCGTAGACGACCATGATGATCGAGGGCGGGATGAGGATGCCAAGCGTGCCGGAGCCCGCCAGCGAGCCGAGCGACATGTTGTCGGGATAGCCCCGGCGCTTCAGTTCCGGGACGGTCATCTTGCCGATGGTCACCGCGGTCGCGGCGGAGGAGCCGGACACCGAGCCGAAGATGCCGCAGGCGAGCACGTTGACGTGCAGGAGCCGCCCCGGCAGGCGGCGCAACCAGGGCGCCAGCCCGATGAACATCTGGTTGGCGAGGTTGGTGCGGAACAGGATCTCGCCCATCCAGACGAAAAGGGGCAGCGCTGCCAGTTCCCAGGAGGCGACCGATTGCCAGACAGCCGTCGCAAGATTGAGCGTCGGCGAGGAATTGGTGAAGAAGGCCATGCCGACCCAGCCGGTAATGGCGAGGCCGAAGCCGATCCAGGCGCCGAGCGTCAGGACCACGAACATGACGACGAGCAGGACGCCGCCGATGGCGAGTGTCGACATGACTCAGACCTCGCCCGAATAGTCGCCGGCCGCGTGGCGGTCGCGCACCTGCTGAACATAGGTCGGAACGAGGCCGCCGACGACGCGAACCAGCTCATCGACGAGAGCCACCGCGAGCACGGCCGCACCGAGTGCCACCGGCGCCTGGGGTATCCAGAGCGGCAGCGGCAGCAGACCCTGCCCGCGATCGTTGAAGACGTAGCTCTCGTAGACCATGTTGCCGAGCGCATAGGTCAGGAAGAGCGCGAAGGCCGAGCACATGGCGAGCGCGACGAGCTCGATCCAGCGCGCGGTGCGGTCGGAAAAGCGGTCGATGAATATGCCCATGCGGACGAGCTCGCCGCGCTTGAAGGTCGCGGCCAGCGGCAGGAAGGCGGCGCCGGCACAGATCCAGGCGGTGATGTCGTCGGCGCCGCGCACCATGACGCCCACTGGCCGCAGCGCGGCCTGGGCCATCATCAGGAGGCAGATGGAGAGAACGCAGGCGGCACCCAGCCACGCGGCTCCAGTGTAGAGGAAATCGAGCGTTTTTCGCATGACCGGCCTATGGTCCATCGACGCGCGTCGCGGACAGTGTCGGCGGCGGCTTCAGGCTGAGTGAGAATGCGGTGTAATGCCACTGCGCCGCCTGCCGGACCGGCCGGGAAGCCGGTCCGGACAGTGCGTTGCGATCAGGCGCCGATGCGCTTGCGGTAGTCGGCGATGACGTTGCGACCGACATCGCCAGCCTTCGCCACCCACTCTTCCGTCAGCTTCGCGCCGACTGCCTTCACCTCGGTCAGCAGCTGAGGCGACGGATCGACGATGGTCATGCCGTTCTTGCGCAGTTCGGCGATCGAGTTGGTCTCGACCTCGCCGGCCAGCTTCCAGCCACGCTCCTCGGCCTTGGCCGACATTTCCGTCATGGCCTTGCGGACGGCCTCGGGCAGGCGCTGCCAGGCCCGCTCGTTCACGAGCACCGCGTTCTTCGGCATCGAGGCGCGCAGGTTGATGAACTGGCTGGAAAACTCCCAGGCGCGCGACTGCACGCCGGTGGCGCCGGAGGTGATCATGCCGGTGACGATGTTGGTCGCGAAGGCCTGCGGCACTTCGGAGGCCTGCACCAGCGTGGGAACCGCGCCGAGAAGCTCGGCCATGCGCGAGGTGATCGGCGACACCGTGCGGAACTTCATGCCGCGCATGTCGGCAGCCGAGTTGATCGGCGTCTTCGAGTAGAAGGCCTGGCTCGGCCACGCCACGCAGTAGAGCACGCGGATGCCGCGGCGCTGGCAGGCGGCTTCGAGCGCAGCCTTGGATGCCGCGTAGAGCGCCTGGCCCTGATCGAAGCCCTGCGCGAGGAACGGAATCGAATCGAGTTCGTAGATCGGGTCTTCGTTGCCGAACTGGCTGATCAGGATCTCGCCCGCGGCAACCTGACCGCTGCCGACGGCGCGGAGGATTTCCGGCAGACGGATCAGCGAATTGTTGGAGTGAATCTGGATCTTGATGCCGTTGTTGGTGGCCTTGGCGACCTCATCGACCCACCAGCGGACATTCTGCGTGTGATAAGTGCCGTCCGTATAGGGAACCGGCATGTCCCAGGCGGTCTGGGCGCGCGCGACGAGCGGCGCTGCCAGGACTGCCGTACCGGCTGCGCCGGCGACGAATTTGCGGCGATCGATCATTGGGAAATCTCCTGCAGTTCCCGTCTCTGGAATGCCCGGTCGCTGCCGACCGGCAAGGCTTGTGCCCTTGGGTATGATTGGACCGCCGTTCGAGCCCGGTGACAAGGCCCTGCACCGCATTGCCCGGTGCGCTGCAACGCACCCGCCCGGCCGTTCAGGAACTGCCGCCGACACCGCCGACGCTCGCCCGAACATTCCGCCCGCCCCGCGCCGCTGTCAACATAACGTTGATATTTTGTTGCCGTTTTATGCATTTGATTTTGACGAGATGTCGATCCATTCTATTCGGCCGCGTCGTGGACAGAGCCGGAGACGTCAAGATGGCCCCGCCCCCCAGCCTCGGCCCCATAGTCTCGTCAGCGCATCTCGCAGCCGGTGAAATGCCGGCCCTGTCCGAGTTCGAATTCGGCATGATCATGGTCAGCCACGCCTTCCACCGCTGGACGGTGCGCTGCGCGGCCGCGGCCGGTGCCCCGGGGCTCTCGGCGCTTGAGAACATGATCCTGCACACGGTCTATCATCGCGCGCGGCCGAAGCGACTGGCCGATATCGCGCTCGTCCTCAATGTCGAGGACATGCACCTCGTGACCTATGCCGTGAAGAAGCTGGAAAAGGCCGGGTTGGTGAAGGGCGAGAAGATCGGCAAGGAGAAGGCCGTTTCCGTCACCAAGAAGGGGGCCGACGCCGTGACGCGCTACCACGAGGTGCGCGAGGCGCTGCTGATCCAGGGCGTCAAGGCTTTCGGTACGGAGGCTCAGATCCTCAGCCGGATCGCCACCGAGATGCGGGCCCTGTCCGGCCTCTACGATCAGGCGGCGCGCGCCGCGGCGAGCCTCTGATCGAACCATCGTTCGAATGCATCCAGCCCGTCGGACACAGTGTTACCGTCGGTGAACCGCTTGCCGGTTCCTGAAACGGGAGGACACGATGAGCCGCAACGTCGAAACAGTGAAGGCCGCCTATGCCGCGTTCGGTCGCGGCGACATCCCAGCGATCCTGGCCCTGTTGGCTGACGACGTTGCGTGGGAACACGACTGGGGCGCGGCCACGCTCAAATGGTACAGGTCGCGCAGAGGGCCCGCCGACGTCGCGGGCTTCTTCCAGACGCTGGCGGATTTCGACTTCCTGCTCTTCGAGCCGGCCAACCTGCTGGAGGGTGGCAATCAGGTCGTCGCAGTCATCCACGTCGAACTGACGGTCAAATCCAACGGCAAGCGCTTCAAGGACCTCGAGGCGCATCTCTGGACCTTCGGCCCGGATGGCAAGGTGACGGGATTCCGCCACCTCACCGACACCCATCAACTGGCGATGGTGACGGCCTGAAGCCGTTCAGCCGCCATAGGCCTTGGCGCCTTTCGACGACACCAGCCCCTCTGCGAGATCGCGCTCCAGCGCCGCTCGATCTCGCTTGGCGGGATCGCCGATGCCTGCGCCACCCGGGGTCATGACCACGAGACGGTCATCCGGCGGGATGAGCTGGAAGCCCTTGCCCTTCAGCTTCTTGCCGGACTTCAGCGCGACAGCGCCGGCAGCACCGTCCCTGCCCCCGTCGCGCCCGCGCGGGGGGTGATCGATGCGATCATAGGCTGCGAGCAGGTCGAAGGGCTTGCCGATCCGGCTGCCGACCTCGATCACCTGGCCGAGCCCGCCGCGCGTGCGACCAGCCCCACCGGAATCCTCGCGGAACTCCTTGCGCCAGAAGATCAGCGGGGTGATCGACTCGGCGATCTCAACCGGCGTTCCTTTAACGCCCGAGGGATAGGCGGTCGCCGAGAGGCCGTCCTTCATCGGGCGCGCGCCGGTGCCGCCATTGGAGGTCACCGCCATGGTGAACCCGTAATTGCCGAGGCCGGCATCTTCCGTCTGGCCGCGAACATTGAGGTTCCACAGGCAGGACGTGCCCTCTGCCGGCACGCGGTCGGGAATGGCCTGCCGGAGCGCGCCGAACACCACGTCGGGCAACATCTGCCCGATGATGTGGCGCGAAGCGACCGGCTTCGGCTTGAGCGCGTTGACGATTGAGTTCTCAGGCGCGGAGACGGTCAGTGGCGCCAGCGACCCCGCATTGTTCGGGATGTCCTTGCCGACGATGCAGGCGAGGCCGAACACCGTGTAGGCGGTGGTATAGGCGAGTGGCACGTTGATGCCGCGCTTCGATGCCGGTCCGGTGCCGGTGAAGTCGACGTGGATACCCTTCCTTGTGACTTCCACCGTGCAGGACAGCGTCACCGGCTCGTCATAGCCATCGACCGTCATGGTGTTCGACCACTTGCCCTGCGGCAGCGCCGCGACAGCCTCGAGGACGGCGGCCTTGGAGCGGGACATGATGTGCCTGGACAGCACGTCGAGGTCCTTCAGGCCGAATTCCTCCATCATCTCGGAGAGGCGCTCGCAGCCGACATCGTTGCAGGCGGCAAGCGAATAGACATCGCCCTCCGTGTCGATGGGCAGGCGCGTATTGGCGCGGATCATCGCCATCAGCGTCTCGTTCAGCTTGCCCCGGTCGGCGAGCTTGAGGAGCGGGATGTAGAGCCCCTCCATGAACACGTCGGTGCCGTCGGGCCCGAAGCCGATGCCGCCGATATCCATCAAATGACTCGTGCAGGAAAACAGCCCGACGAGCTTGCCGCGATGGAAGGCCGGCGTCGTCAGCACGAAGTCGTTGAGGTGGCCGGTGCCCATCCACGGGTCATTGGTGATGTAGATGTCGCCCGGCTTCATCGTGTCGACCGGGAAGGCCTTGACGAAATGCCTGACGCTCTCGGCCATGGAATTGACGTGGCCGGGCGTGCCGGTCACGGCCTGGGCCAGCATGTTGCCCTCGCGGTCGAAGACGCCGGCGGACAGATCGCCCGCCTCGCGCACGATGGGCGAGAAGGCGGTGCGCAGCAGAACCTGCGCCTGTTCCTCGACCACCGCGATGAGGCGGTTCCACATGACCTGCAGTTCGATGTCGGAAAGCTTGCTCATGACGGTCACTTTCCCTTCTTCGAGGCAGGTTCGGCCTTCGCAGCAGATTTGCCGGCCTTGCGGGCGGTCAGGACGAGACCGAGCCCACCGTCGATCTCGGCATCGAAGGTCGCCGTGACGAAGGTGGACGTGCCGGCTTCCACGACGATGGCCGGACCGGCAATCCGAGCGCCGGGCGCCATGGCGAGGCGGTCGTACATCGGCACCTTCAAGGTCTTGCCGGCCTTGGCGTCGAAGACGGGCCGCGTGCCGATCGGTTTCGGCCCCGTCTTGGACTTCGGCTTCGCCAGCATTGGCGGCCGCGCGGTGTCGGTCGTCACCAGCAGCGACCACGACAGAATTTCGATGGCCGCGCCGGGAATGTGACGGGCGAACAGCTGGCGATAGCCTGCCTCGAAGCTGTCGCGCATCTTCGCCATGTCCTTGTCCGTCAGCGCACGGATCGGCAGCGCGACCGCGATCTCGTGCCCCTGCCCCGCATAGCGCATGAAGGCTGTGCGGGTTTCCGTCAGCTTGCGGTTGCCCGCGGCCGCCCTGGCGAGGGCCGACGCCTCGGCGCTCATGCCGGACAGCAGCCGGTTCGCCTCCTTCAGGTCGAAACGGTCGAGCCGCATGAACCTGGAATGGACCAATTCATAGGCCGCCGGCGCGCGCAGGAAGCCGACTGCCGAGCCGACGCCGGCGTCCGCCGGCACGACGATGCGGGCAATGCCGAGCTTCTCGGCAAGGCGGGCCGCATGGAGCGGCGCGGCGCCACCAAACGCGACCATGGTGTGATCGGAGACAACGACGCCGCGCTCGACGGAATGGACGCGGGCGGCATTGGCCATGTTCTCATCGACGATCTCGGCGACGCCATGGGCGGCCATCGCGGTCGACAGCGACAAGGGTTTGCCGACGCTCGCATCGAGCGCCGCATCGGACTTCTCGGGATAGAGCTTGATCGCGCCGCCTGCGAAACGGGCGGGCTCGATCTTGCCGATGGCAACATCGGCGTCGGTGACGGTCGGCAGCTCACCGCCACGTCCGTAGCAGGCAGGCCCCGGCACCGAGGCCGCGGAATCCGGCCCGACCGTGATGCGCTTCAGCGTATCGACGCGCGCGATGGAACCGCCGCCCGCGCCGATCTCGACCATTTCGATGACGGGGATACGGACGGGAAGACCCGAGCCCTTCATGAAACGCGACTGCCGGTCGACCTCGAAGGTG
>Ga0209794_1001072_pt1 | contig 25674 bp, 18 predicted proteins | sample EBPBio232013_DNA_FD_185869 | JGI IMG/M metagenome (GOLD analysis project Ga0209794, IMG submission 185869) | Wastewater treatment Type I Accumulibacter community from EBPR Bioreactor in Madison, WI, USA - Reactor 1_5/23/2013_ DNA (SPAdes)... | ecosystem: Engineered > Bioreactor > EBPR >... | reverse complement strand
AGAGCCGAGAGGAACAGCCAGATCACGCGGAACCAGAGGTTCATGTGCTTTCCTTATGCCCCGCTGCGCATGGGCAGCTTCCCCGCGCAACGGGATTTTTGCCAAAAGCCCGGCTCAGACATGCTGTTACGTTTGCGGACATCGGCTCATCGCCGATGTCCGCGTTGATGCCTCAGGCGGCCTTATAGGGGTTGAAGCGGGTGTAGAAGCTCTCGCCCTTGCGGGCCATGGCGCGCAGGAGCTTGTTGGGCGCAAAGCGCTCCCCATGCTTCTTGGCCAGCTTGTCACAGAGCTGCACGAAGGGCTTGGCCCCCATGCGGTCGATGTAGGAGAGCGGGCCACCGGTGTAGGGCGCAAAGCCGAAGCCGAGGATCGCGCCGACATCCGCCTCGCGCACATCGGTGATGACCTTCTCTTCCACCGTGCGCGCGGCTTCGAGCGCCTGAGACACCAGCAGGCGATCGATGATCTCCTGCTTGTCGAGGCTGTCGGCGTCGAGCTTCACGCTCTGCAGGTCTGCAAGGCCGGGCCAGAGCTTCTTGCCGCCGGGGGCGTAATCATAAAAGCCCTTGCCGTTCTTGCGGCCGAAGCGCTGGAGATCGACCACCAGCGTCTTGAGCAGCGCTTCCTGACGCGCATCGATGGCGGCTTCACCGAGATCCTTCTTGGTAGCCTGAAGGATCTTCCAGCCGAGATCCAGCGCAACCTCATCATTGAGCGAGAGCGGGCCGACCGGCATACCGGCCTTTTTGGCCAGGTTCTCGATCATCGCCGCCGGGATGCCCTCGGCGAGCATCAAATGGCCCTCGCGGATGTAGTTGAGCACGCAGCGGTTGGCGAAGAAGCCACGGCAATCATTGACGACGATCGGCGTCTTCTTGATCGCACGGACGAAATCGAGCGCGGTCGCCAGCGCACGGTCCCCGGTCCGGCGGCCCATGATGATTTCCACCAGCAGCATCTTCTCCACGGGGGAGAAGAAGTGGATGCCGACGAACTGGCTCGGACGCTCGAAGTTCTCGGCCAGCGAGGAGATCGGCAGGGTCGAGGTGTTGGAGGCGAAGATGGTGCGCCGGCCAATCACCTCCTGAACCTTCTTGATCACCTCGGCCTTGACCGCGCGATCCTCGAACACGGCTTCCACCACAAGGTCGCAGCCCTTCAGAGCCGTAAAATCGGAGGTGGCGTGGATGCGGGCGAGGAGCGCGTCGCGGTCGGCGGTCTTGGCGCGGCCCTTCATGATCTGGTCGGAGACCAGCTTGTGCGAATAGGCCTTGCCCTTGTCCGCCGCTTCCTGATCGCGATCGACCAGCACCACGTTGATGCCTGCCTGCGCCGAGACATAGGCGATGCCCGCGCCCATGAAACCGGCACCGACAATCCCGACGCGCTTGATCTTGAGCGGGGGGACATCGGCGGGGCGACGCGCGCCCTTCTCCAGCTCGCCCTTGGACAGGAACAGCGAGCGGATCATGGCCGCAGCTTCGGGCGTGCGCAGGATATGGGCGAAGTAGCGGCTCTCAACGCGCAGCGCGAGATCCATGGGCAACTGGAGCCCCTCATAGACCGCCTGAAGGATGGCCTTGGCGGCCGGGTAGTTGTCCTGCGTCTCGCGGCGATAGATGGCGTTGGCCGGCGGCCAGATCATCATCCCGCCCGGCGAATGGACCTTGTTGGAGGGCAGCTTGTAGCCTTCGGTATCCCAAGGCGCCTTGGCGGAGCCGCCCTTCAGGATATATTCCTTAGCCGCCGAAACGATTTGATCAAGCGGGGCCACGGCATGGGCCAAGCCCATGTTTCGGGCCATGAGCGCCTTGATCTGATCACCCTTGAACAGCATCTGCAAGGCATCGCCCGTCGGCATCAGGCGGGCAACGCGCTGGGTGCCGCCGGCGCCGGGGAAGAGGCCGACCTTGATTTCCGGCAGACCCACCTTGGTCTTCTCGGTATCGGCGAGCACGCGGAAATGGCAGGCGAGCGCCAGTTCGAACGCGCCACCGAGGCAAATGCCATGCACCGCCGCCGCAAAGGGTTTGCCGCAAGTTTCCAGCTTGCGATAGATCTGGCTCAGGCGGCCTGTCGCCTCCAGGAAGAAGGCCATCGCCTCCTCTTCGCCCTTGGTTTTCACCAGCTTGCCGTATTGAAGGCCAAGGCCCTGCAGCATGGTGAGGTCCGCGCCGCCGGAGAAGTTGTCCTTGCCCGAGGTGATGACACAGCCCTTGATGGCAGCATTGTTAGCCACCTCATCAATGACGCTATTCAAATCGTTCATCACACCTTCGGTGATGACGTTCATCGAGCGGTTCGGCATATCCCAGGTGAGGGTGACGATGCCGTCGGCGTCGGTTTCGAAACGGAAGTTCTCGAGTTTCATAGCTTTATCCCTTCCGCTTGAATTACACGCGCTCGACAATCATCGCGGTGCCCATGCCATGCGCCACGCAGAGCGTAACGAGGCCGGTGTTCAGATCGCGACGTTCGAGTTCATCAATCACGGTGCCGAGGATCATCGCGCCGGTGGCACCCAGCGGATGGCCCATGGCAATCGCTCCGCCGTTCACGTTGACCTTGGCGGGGTCCATGTCGAAGGCCTGGAGGTAGCGCAGGACCACAGCCGAGAAGGCCTCATTGATCTCCACGAGATCGATGTCCTTGATCGACATGCCGGTGCGGGCCAGCAGATGATTGGTGACATCCACCGGGCCGGTGAGCACCAGCGCCAGATCCGAACCCAGCGAGGCAAAGCCACGGATTTTCGCGCGCGGCTTGATGCCGGCCTTGCGGCCTGCCCCGCGCGAGCCGATCAGCACAGCAGAGGCGCCATCGACGATGCCGGAGGAGTTACCCGCATGATGCACGTGGGTGATGGTCTCGACTTCCGGGTGGCCCTGAATGGCCACCGCGTTGAAGCCGCCCTGCTCCCCCATCATGGCGAAGGAAGGCTTCAGGCCGCCCAGCGCCTGCATGTTGGCTTCGGGACGGATGGTCTCGTCCTTGGCGAGAATGGTCAAGCCGTTGATATCCTTGACCGGAATGACCGATTTGGAAAAGCGACCCTCTTCCCAGGCCTTGGCGGCGCGCTTGTGGCTTTCCACCGCAAAAGCATCCACATCATCGCGCGAGAAGCCGTACTTCGTGGCGATCAGATCCGCCGCAACGCCTTGGGGCGAGAAGTAGGAGGGGATCGCGACCGAGGGGTCCACCGCCGGCATCATGCCCGAGGCGCCCATGCCGATGCGGCTCATGCTCTCGACGCCGCCGCCGATCACCATGTCCTTCTGCCCGGCCATGACCTGCGCCGCACCGAAGGCCACCGCATCCAGCCCGGAGGCGCAGAAGCGGTTGATCTGGATACCCGGCACCTTCTCGCCGAAGCCTGCGGCGATCGCCGCCGAGCGGGCGATGTCGCCCGAGGCCTCACCGACCGGATCGACGCAGCCCAGAACGACATCGTCGATCTGGTTGGCATCGATATCCGAGCGGTCGCGGATGGATTTGAGAACGGTGCTGGCAAGGCGCACCGCCGTCACTTCATGCAAGGAACCATCGGCCTTGCCTTTGCCGCGCGGCGTGCGGACGTGATCGAATACGAATGCTTCGGCCATGGAAGGCTCCTTCGAGGAAAAATCAGAACGCGTCGGCGGACAGGGCCATGACGCTGTCGGCACCGGCGGTGATGCGGGCGAGGCGCGTGGCGGTTTCAGGCATCATGCGCTCCATGAAGAAGCGGGCGAGCAGGCGCTTGGTTTCCAGCGCTTCGTCTTCCGCCTTTTCCGGGCCGAGCGCCTTGATCTGCAGGGCCCACATGTAGCCGAGCGCGACCAACCCGAAGAGGTGCATGTAATCGGTTGAGCCAGCACCGGCGTTGTCCGGCTTCATCATGGCGTTGTTCATGAACCACATGGTGGCTTGCTGAAGGTCCTGAAGCCCCTTGCCCAGCGGGCCGAGCAATCCCTTCACCGTCTCATCTTCGGCGTTCGCCTTGATGAAACCACCGACCTCGTTGAAGAAGGCCATGACGCCGCGCCCGCCATCCTTGGGCAGCTTGCGGCCCACCAGATCGAGCGCCTGAATGCCGTTGGCACCCTCGTAGATCATGGCGATGCGGGCATCGCGCACGAACTGGCTCATGCCCCATTCCTCGATGTAGCCATGGCCGCCGAACATCTGCTGGGCGTTCACCGCGTTCTCGAAGCCCTTGTCGGTGAGCACACCCTTGAGCACCGGGGTCATCAGGCCGAGAAGATCATCCGCTTCCTGACGCGCCTTGGCATCATCCGTGCGGTGAGCGACGTCCGACTTGAGCGCCGTCCAGAGCACGAGCGCGCGGGCCGCTTCATTGAAGGCGCGGATGGTGAGAAGAGTTTTGCGGACATCCGGATGCACGAGGATGGAATCCGCCGGCTTTTCCGGCTGCTTGGCACCGGTGAGCGCGCGCCCCTGAAGGCGATCACGCGCATAGGCCACCGCGTTCTGATAGGCGACTTCCGACTGGGCGAGCCCCTGAATGGCCACACCGAGGCGGGCTTCGTTCATCATCACGAACATGGCGGCCAGCCCCTTGTTGGCCGCGCCCACCAGCCAGCCGGTCGCGCTGTCATAGTTCATGACGCAGGTGGCATTGCCGTGGATGCCCATCTTGTGCTCGATCGAGCCACAGCTGACGCCGTTGCGCGCGCCGTTGGAGCCATCGGCATTGACGAGGAACTTCGGCACCACGAAGAGCGAAATGCCCTTCACCCCCTCCGGCGCGCCCTCCATACGGGCGAGCACGAGGTGGATGATGTTGCTCGACATGTCGTGCTCACCGGCGGAGATGAAAATCTTCGTGCCGGAAATCTTGTAGGAGCCGTCGCCCTGCGGGACAGCCTTGGTCTTGATGAGGCCGAGGTCCGTGCCGCAATGCGGCTCGGTCAGGTTCATCGTGCCGGTCCACTCGCCCTCGATCATTTTGGGCAGATAGGTCTGCTTCAGCTCCGGCGAGGCATGGGTGAGCAGGGCCGCAATCGCGCCCATGGTCAGGCCCGGATACATCGCCAGCGCCATGTTGGCGGAGGAGGAGAATTCGTTGACGACGGCCGCCACGGTGTAAGGCAGGCCCTGCCCGCCATATTCCGGGTCCGCGGAGAGGCCGATCCAACCGCCCTCGCGATAGGCGTCATAGGCAGCCTTGAACCCCTTGGGGGTGGTCACCGAGGCGTCATCGTGGCGCTTGCAGCCTTCGGTGTCGCCGACTCGGTTGAGCGGTGCGAGCACTTCCTCGCAGAGCTTGGCACCTTCAGAGAGAATGGCGTCCAGCATGTCGGACGACAGATCCGAAAAGCCCGAGAGGTTGGAATACTTCTCGATGCCGAACACCTGGTTCAGCAGGAAATTCACGTCGCCCACGGGCGCGCGGTAACTCGGCATGGCTCATCTCCTTGCACGCCCCCGAAGTGCGGGGTGCGATCTCCCGGCTCCTGCGGTTGGCCCGCAGTATTGTTTATATATGAACTATCCGACTCGCTTGGCAAGTCCTTTTCGGAGCGCCGTGCGAAGAGTCGCACGAAGATTGGTAAAAACAAGCGCGATTATGGAATGAGAACGACAAAAAAGGGCGACGCGAGGCGCCGCCCTTCGATTTGTGCCGTGTTTTTCCGTCTCTTGCGCCGCGCAGGACCAATGCACGGCACACCGGAGGAGCCGCCGGGGGGACCGGCGGCCGCCCGGGATCAGAAGAGGCGGAGCACGCCCTGCTGCGACTGGTTGGCCAGCGAAAGCGCGGTGTTGGCCAGCTGCTGACGGGTGTTGAGCGTCACGAGCTTGGCGGCTTCCTCGTTCTGGTCGGCCAGCACGAGGCTGTCCGAACCGGTCTGGAGGGTGTTGATCAGGTTCTTGGTGAAGTCCTGACGGGTCTGCACGACCGAGAGGTTGGCACCGAAGGTCGAGGCCTGGTTGCGCAGCTTGGTCAGCGAGGCGGTCAGGTTGGTCAGGGCATCGTTGATGTCCTTGTCCGACTGCCAGGTGTTGGTGGCCGCAGAGGCACCCAGACCGGCCGAGTTGAACTTCACACCCGAGATCGAGATCGAGGCGGTGTTCTGCTCGTTGAACTGCACTTTCATGCTGTCGCCGTTGAGCAGGTTGACACCGTTGTAGCTCGAGTCCGCCGCCAACTGGTCCATCTGCGTGCGGAGCGAGTCGAACTGGGTCGCCAGATCCTTACGCGTGGTGTTGGTGGTCGCGGCACCCAGCGAGAGCGTGGTGCTGGCCCCGAACAGACCGGTGAGGGTGGAGGCGGCATCGTCGGTGGTCACGGCGAGGGAAGCCCCGTCAAGACCTTCGATCTTGATGTTGCCGCCTTCGAGCGAGGCCTGGACCTTCTTGGGACCCGAGGTCGGGTTGAGGGTCGTGTTGTTGTTGATGCCGTCGATCAGGTCCTGAACGGTCGAGGTGCCGGTGACGGTGAGAACCGCCGTGCCGTTGACCTTGAGAACCTTGGTGGCGGTGAAGGTACCCGCCGCAGCCGAGGTCAGCAGGGTCGAGCCCGTCAGATCGCCGTCGGTGCCGGTGATCTTGTTGGTGGTCGAGGAGGACTGCAGCGCCTGACGAGCGGCACCCTGCGCGCTTTCAACGAGCTTGGTGAGGGCCTGAATGCCCTTGTCCGCCGCTTCGAGAACCTTGGTGGCCTGACCGATGTTGTCGAGAAGGCTGGAGAGGTCCGAGGCGCGGTTCGAAAGACCCGAGGCCGTGAAGTACGAGACCGGGTTGTCGATCGCCGAATTGACTTTCTTACCCGTGGCAAGGCGGAGCTGCTGGGTTTCCTGCTGGTCGGTGATCAGCTGGAGAGCCGCGAGAGACTGGCGCATGCCGGAGGAGAGAGCGATGGAGGAGGCCATTTCTAGGCACCTTTCTGGGTTTTGTTTCTAACGATGTTCAACCAAGGCATCTTGCGCTTGGTGATACCACCTTAGGTTGTAAAATCCTAATGAAAGGTTTCTATTGCGTAGGTAACAGGACACACGCTAAGATTGAATTGTGAGTCGCGAGGCGGTGGCGCCCAACCTTCGAATCGTGATGCAGCGCAACAGAACACAGCCCCAAAGGGGGCGAACAGCAGCTAATTTTCGGGGGAAAACATGGCTGAGCGCGACGTGATCAAGAGCCTCATCGACTTCTCGTTCATCATCAAAGCGCAATTAAGCTCTGATGAGACATCGCTTCTTCGCTCTCTTCTTTCCATGACCATCATGGAAGCGGAAGATGTACTTGAGAATATGGATGCGAAGCCCAAGCGCAGCCGCAGCACTGCGAGCCATTCCTCGAAGGGCTGACACTTTCATCCCACACAGACGAACACAACCCTCGGTAGTCATGGCAACATGGTTACCGAGGGTTTTCTATGTCGGCAGAAATTGCCGGGCCGACACCGATCTTAACGACAATTCCCGCGCAATTAACGGGCTGTTTACCATAATCCGCAAAGCTTCACGCGAGGCGAGAACTCCGTCAAATCACAAAATGATTCGGAACCTTGCTGATCAGGGGATCTGCCGTCGCAAAACGGCCGAGAGGGAAGCGGAACCGGGTTATGGCGAATTCAATGCCTTGGAGCGTGCGGGGGATCGACCCCGATATCCGTGAGCAGGCTGTCGAGGCGGCGCATCGCTCTGGCCTGTCTGTCGGACAATGGCTCAATCAGGTTCTTTCCGGCTCGCTCGATGAGGACGAGATGGAAGAGGAGATGCAGCCTCGCGCCCGCCGCGGCCTGCGCCGCCGCCCGGATCGGGTCGCGGAGCTGGGAGAGCGTCTGGGCCGTCTGGGCCAGCGCCGCACGGCAACTGCAGCACACCGCTTCTCTGCCGAGGATGATGATTCGCCGGTTCTTGATCTCCTGCAGGAAGCCGTCGAAGCCATCGAGCGCATCGAGAAGCGTCAGGTTACCCACGCCCCCGCCCGTGAGGACACCAAGGCCAAGGCGCTCGCCGAACAGCTGCGTGCTTTCGAGACCCGCATCGAGCAGGCGCTGACCCACAAGACAAAGCCCGCCCCGACCGGCGAAGCCACCCCGGACCGAGCGCTGGAGCAGCGCCTTGCCGGCATCATGGCCACGCTGGAGCGCATGCAGCAGCAGATCGCGCTGCCGATGATCCAGCCGCAGAACCCGCGTGACGCCCGCCTTGCGGATGAAGATCCGGCGTTCTCGCGCACTTTGGCGGAAATCGAGGCGCGCCGCCGTGCGCTCGATGCTGATCTCACCCCGCGCGGTCGTGCGCAGGCTGTGGCACAGTCGGCGGCTGAACCGGCCCGCCCGGCCCCTTCCGATGGCGCCCTGAACGCCATGCGCGGCGAACTCGCCAAGCTGACCCAACGCATTGATGATCTGCGCCACGCGCCGCAGGGCGCTTCGGACGAAGTGGCGGCCGTGCGGCGCGAGCTTGCACAGGTTTCCGCCACGCTGGAGCAGATTTCTCCCCAGCGCCTTGTCGGGCTGGTGGAACATGCCGTCTCCGGCCTTGCCGACCGTCTTGTGCGCGAACCTCATGCCGGGCTGCCCGCGAGCCTCGCAGAGCCGCTCGAGCGCGTTCACGAAGATGTGCGTGCCGTGCTGCGCGAAGTCGCCTCCTCGCGCGGGACGGACCTGCTTTCCCGCGAGGTCGGCAACATCGCCCGCCGTCTCGACCAGATCTCCGCCGCCTCCTCGCCCGACCAGATCGAGCGGATCGCCACGGAAACCGGCGCGATCAAGCAATTGGTGACGCAGGCGCTGCGCAGCCAGCCGCTGGAAGGGCTGGCGCATCAGATCGAACAGCTCTCGCGTCAGGTCGAGCGCTTCCAGTCCAACCCCGCCGCGCGCGATGACCGCGCCATGCTGGATGCGATCCGTGATGTATCAGACCGGCTGGAGCGTCTCGATCCGCGCGCGAGCTTTGCCGGGCTGGAGAGCCGCCTCGGCGCGATTGCCTCGCTCGAGAACCGCCTCTCGGCGGTCGCCGGCATCGAGGCCAAGCTCGGCGAAATCGCGCTTGGCATGGAAAAGCTGGCCAAGAAGACCCAGCCGCTGCCGAAGCTGGACTCCATCTCGGAGCGTCTTGAGCGCATTGACCGGGCGCTGGACAACCCCAAGGCCAGCCCGCTGGCGGGGCTCGACCAGCTGACCGCGCGCCTCGATCATATCGGCTCGCAGCTCGACAAGGTCTCCACCCCGCCCAAGGGCAATGACGACGCGCTGCTCTCGCTGATGGAGCGCCTCTCAAACCGCATGGAACAGGTGGCCGGCGCCACCCCGGATTCGCGTGCGCTGGACCAGCTTCATGCCGAAATCGCGGGCCTCGCCCGCCGTGTCGAAGCCACGGGCGGCACCCCGGCCGGGCTAGACTCGCTCGAACGCGCGGTGAGCGATCTGTTCTCGCAGTTCGACCAGACCCGCCGCGACATGCGCGAGCTGGCGGAATCCGCTGCGGTCCGCGCGGCGGAGCAGGCCCTCCAGACCAGCACGCCGCAGCGCTCCTCCGATGGTGAAGCGCTCGCGGCCGAGGGGCTGCTGCTCCTCAAGCGCGATCTGAGCGACTTCAAGTCCGCGCATTCGGAGGCGGAATCGCGCACCCGCGAGACGCTCCAGCAGGTGCAGACCACGCTGAGCCTGATGATGAAGCGCCTTGGGGAAGCGGAAGAGCGCGCCCGCTCCGCACCGCCGCCCATGGCCCCGGTTGCCCCGGCCAAGCCGGATGTCACCGCCCGCATCGAAGCGGCTGCGCGCGGGGAAGCCCCTGCCCGCAGTGACTTTGCTGCCGAGCGCCCCGCCTCGCCCAAGCGTCCGGCTCCGGCACCGCAGGATGATCTGGATCTGCCGCTGGAGCCGGGCCTCGAACCGGGTGTTCCGGGCCGTATGGGTCATGCTGCGCCAGCCTTCACCGGCCCGGATGCGGCGCCCTCGCTCGATCCCCGCACCAATTTCATTGCGGCGGCGCGCCGCGCGGCGCAGGCTGCGGCCGACAAATCGCAGGCCGCACTGAACGAGACGGCCGAGCGCGGCCCTGCCGGTGGTGCGACGCAAAACGCACGTGGCGGCAAGGGCGGCCCGACGCTCGCGCTGATCGCACGGGCCCGCAAGCCGATCCTGCTGGGTCTGGCGGCGCTGGTCTTCTCGATGGGCGCCCTGAAGGTGATCAGCTCGCGTCAGCCAGGGATGATCCCCGCGACCCCGGCCCAGCCGGGCGCAGGCCAGAGCCAGACGCCGGGCACCCCGGCCCCCTCGCGCGCTGCCGAGCCGGAAACCACCGGCGCGGTTGCCCCGCCCCATGTCACCAGCGAGGTCCAGCCGCTGCCGAACACCGCCGCGCCGGGCCTGAATGCGCCCAGCATCGGTGATGCAAACTTCAATACGCGCCTGAACAAGCGCGGCCAGCGCCTGTCGGATACCTCGGCCCATAGCCAGACTGACCCGATGACCGTGGGCTCGCTGGGGCAGGACGGCGCCGCCCGCCCGATCGACACCTCGCGCAGCGCGTTGGCGGAGCTTGCCAACAAAACCAACCTGAAGGGCATGGAAAGCCTGCGCGATGCGGCCGTCTCCGGCGATGTCGCCTCGATCTTCGAAATCGGCAGCCGCCTCGCCGATGGACGGGGTGTCGCGCGTGACCCGCAGGCCGCGGCGCGCTGGTTCGAGCAAAGTGCCGCCACCGGCCATGCGCCCTCGCAGTATCGCCTCGGCAGCCTCTATCGCGAAGGACGCGGCATCTCGAAAGATGCCAATCTGGCCTTCCAGTGGTTCGATCGTGCCGCCGCGCAGGGCCATGTACTGGCCATGCACAATGCCGCCGTGCTGCTGGCTGAAGGCGTGCACGGAACGCCCGACTATTCGGGCGCGGCGCTGTGGTTCAAACGCGCCGCCGAATACGGCATCAAGGACAGCCAGTTCAACATCGGCATCCTCTATGCCCGTGGGCTCGGGGTTCAGCAGGATCTGGGCGAGTCCTACCGCTGGTTCTCGATTGCCGCCAACCAGGGCGATGTCGATGCAGGCAAGAAGCGCGACGACATGGCCGCCCGCCTCTCCAAGGAGCAGCTGTCGGCGGAAATGGAGAAGGTGAAAGCCTTCAAGCCGAAGAAGCCGGATGCGAGCGCCAACGAGGTGATCGTGCGCGAGGCCGTGGCCAAGCGGGGCTGAGGTTTGACAGGTGTGGCCGGCCTGCCATTGACGCAGGCCGCCGTGCGCGCCTTTAAAGGTTTCAAGCGGCCCCGAGGGGCCGCTTGCCCTATGAACCAACGCCGTCTCACAACCCGCGCCCTTCGGAGGGCGAGGCAAGGGGTGCCATGCAGCTCTACCTGCCGATCGCCGAGCTGTCGCTGAACCTGTTCCTGCTGCTGGGGATGGGCAGTGCCATCGGGTTCATTTCCGGCCTGTTTGGCGTGGGTGGTGGCTTTCTGCTCACCCCCCTTCTGATCTTCGTCGGCATCCCGGCACCGGTCGCGGTGGCCACCTCCTCGGTGCATCTGGCGGCTTCTTCCGTCACCAGCACGCTAGCCTACTGGCGGCGCAATGCGCTGGATCTCAAGCTGGGCGTGGTGCTCACTGCGGGCGGCCTCGTGGGCACCCTGCTCGGCGTCATCTTCTTCAATCAGATGCGCAAACTCGGGCATCTCGATCTTGTCATCACGATCTCCTACGTCACGCTGCTGATGTCGGTGGGCTCGCTCATGTTCGTGGAAAGCGCCGGTGCGGCGCTGGACCGGCACCGGGGGCGCCCGCCCAAACCCGCCACCACGGGCGGTGTGCATTGGGCCAGCCGCTTTCCGTTGCGCGTCCATTTCGAACGCTCCAAAATGACCGTCAGCCTCATTCCCCTGATCCTGCTGGGGGCGGCGATCGGCTTTGTCGGCACGGTGCTGGGCATCGGCGGCGGCTTTCTCGTGGTGCCCGCGCTGATCTACCTGTTTCGCGTGCCGACCTCGGTGGTGGTGGGGACCTCGCTCTTCCAGATTCTCGTCACGATGTGCGCGGCGACCTTCTTCCACGCCAGCGTGACGCAATCGGTGGACATCGTGCTCGGCCTCACACTGGTTGTCGGCGGGGTGATCGGCGCGCAGTTCGGCACGCGCGCGGGCCAAGCGCTCAAGGGTGAGCAGTTCCGCCTGCTTCTGGCGCTGCTCATCCTGATCGTCGGGGTGCGCTTTGCTTCCGATCTCGTGATCCGCCCGCCCGAACCCTATTCGATCACGCTGCAGGAGCTGGAGCGATGATCCGGCTCGGCGCGCTTCTTGTGGCGATCATCGCCGCCTGCGTGAGCGCGCGGGGCGAAGACCTCATTGTGGCCCTTTCCACGCGCGATGTCGCGATCACCTCCAATTACACCGGCGCGGAGATCACGGTGTTCGGGCTGATCGAACGCGATGCGCGCGCGGTGGCGCGGCCCGGCGGCTATGACATTGTCGCGCATGTGCGCGGCCCTGTGGGCGAAGTGGTGGTGCAACGCAAGGGACGCTTCGGGCCGATCTGGCTGACGGAAAACCGCTCGCGCTATCTCTCGGTTCCGCTGTTCTTCTCCGTGCTGTCCTCGCGCCCGATCAAGGAGATTACGGACGAGACCCTTCGAGCGCGGCTGAAGCTGGGGCTGGAATATTACCTGCCGCCGATCCCGCCGGGGAAGGAGGAGGCCGAGGAACACGATTTCCGGGCGGCCCTGCTGCGCCTTCGCGCCCGCGACGATGCCCTGAGCGTGAACGAAAAAGGCATCGATTTTATCCGCCCCAATCTCTTTTCCGCGCATGTGCGCCTGCCTGCCAAGGCACCGCCCGGTCTTTATGTCGTCAACCTCACGCTGCTGGCCGGCGGGGTGGAGCTGAAAAGCGCTCAGGCCGGCTTTGTGGTGCGCAAGGCGGGTTTTGACGCCTTCGTCTCGTCTTCCGCTCGCTATGAGCCGATGTGGTACGGGTTTTTCGCCGTGCTGATCGCGATTTCGCTGGGGTATCTCGCCAATCTCGTCTTCCGGCGCGATTAGACCGCCGCCTTGGCCATGAGATAAAGCGCGCCGGGGACATCCATACCGCGATCCCTTCGCGTCGAGGCCTGCTCCTCGGCCAGCACGGCCAAACCGTGGCGCGCGGCCATGGCGCGCATCAGGCCCGGTGCATGGTGCACGCGCATATCCGCGCCGATCACCACGCCCTCTCCCTCATGTGTCTGGATGGAGAAAGCGAAGCGCCCGCCGGGGGTGAGCACGCGCGCGACCTGCGCAAAAACAGGCTCCAGCTCCGGCACATAGCAGAAGACATCGGCCGCCAGCACCAGATCCGCGGAGACAGGTGCGCGGGCCAGAAGCCATGCGTGAAGCTCCGCTGCCTCAAGCGCGGCATAGCGCCCGGTCTTTTCCGCTTCCGCCAGCATCGCGGGGGAAAGATCAACGCCGAACCATTGCGCCGGGCCGGGCATGGCCTGTGCCATCAGGCCGGTTCCACAGCCCAGATCATAGATGATGGAGGGCGCGTGCGCGGGATGAGACGCCAGCAGCTCCGCGATGAGGCGGGGGGCGCGATAACCGAGGTTTTCGACCAGATGCGCATCAAAGCGCGGGGCATATTCGTCGAAAAGCGCTGCGACGAAGGAATCCGGCATGGCTGCGCGGCTGGCCTGCCCCTCGAGGCGTGCCAGCAGCAGCCCCGCGCCTAGCCGATCCGCCTCATCCAACGCCAGCACCTGCTCCAGCGCCTTGCGGGCGGCGGCATCGTCACCGGCTTCAAGGCAGGCCTTGCCGAGCGCGTAATACGCCGGGGGCCAGTGCGGTGCCTGCTCCACGGTCTGCTCGAAGAGATCGCGCGCGGCGATGAAATCGCCGTCCGTGAGGGCGGCATCCCCCCAGGCGTACCGTCGATCGGCGATGAGATCACCGCTGGTGGCGGCGCTCCAGAGGCCCGTCATGGTGTTTGCCTAGCCGGCTGGAAACGCGCCCAGCCCCAGCCCGCCAGCGCGAGACCGACCGCGACGCCGATGACCGGCTCAACCGGATAGAGCACCGTCATCGCCCAGCCCATGGCGCCGCCGATCACGACCAGCGCCATCAGCCGGGCCATGGCGAGGCGCCACGAACGCAGCCCCGAAGGATTGAGGGTGCGAAACAGGAAAGCCTCGGAAAGGGCAAGCGCGATCGCCTTGAGAAGGCTGAGCAGCCCGGCAAAACCGAGCAGTGCCGGCATCAACAACCACAGGTTCCCCAGAGTGAGCGGCAATCCGGCAGCACGCGCCAGCGCGGCAGAAGCGAGAGAGGGCATGAAGCTGACATCCTGCTCCTTCAACGCCATGGCCGCAGTGGGCGTGCCGCAGGCGCGCGCGGCCGCCGCCGGATCCTGCACGCTTTGGCCGCAGGCGCGGAGCCAGCCGCGGATTTCGTCATCGAAGACAAAGGCGGGCCATTGCTGGGGAGCTACGGCAAGAATGCGCGTGCCGATGATGCGCGCCAACCAATCCTGCGCGAGGGCATGGACCCCGACGAGAAGGCCGGTGAGCAGAAGGCCGATGAAGAGGCCGCCCAGTGCGGGCACAAGCCGCATCTCGGCATGCCCGCGCGCGGCCAGCCCTGCGGCCATCCCCATGAATGCGCCCGGCGGCACAGCTTTGAGGGCGACCGCAGCAGGCACGGAAGGCCGGGTGAGCAGCATCGCACTTTCAAGGAGCAACGGATCGCCGCGTTCAACGGCAGAAAGGCCCAACAGGGCCAGCAGCGGCAACAGGGCAAGGGCCAGCACCAGCGCGAGCATCACCCGCTGGACATGCCCCACCCCGATGGCTCCCCCCGGCAGCAGGACGAGCGCCGCCAGAACCACCATCAGCAGCTTGACGCTGGGCAGGGGCAAGGCCGTCAAGCGGGCGAGAGCATCCCACAGGCTCGGCAATACAGCGAGGAGCAACAACCCCATGGCAAGCGCAGCGAGAAGGCGTGCCATGCGCGCCAGCATGCCGGCTTCCGAGGCTCCCTGCCCGAGATGCGCCAGAAGAAAGCCAAGGATAAAGCCGCCCCAAAGGCCCACGGGCTGCCCCAAGCCGGGCACAAAGCCCAGCACCAACACCATCAACACGCTCACGCGTGCCGAGAGCCGCCCGATGCGCTCCCGCCCCGTGCGTGCCCCCGTCGCGAAACGTTCGAAGCGGCTGGTGACACTGCCGATGCCGAGCGCGGCAACCGCCAGAGCCAGCATTCCATACGCGACCTCAGCGCTCAGGCTGGTGGACAAGCCCATGCGCTCGCCGACGACGAGCAGCAGAATTCCCGACAGGGCGAGCACGAAAACAAGCGGGGCAAGCATGTCCGACATTTAACCGATTGCCGGGGAAAGGCGAGCCTGCTTTGAGCTTGCCCGCGCGATGCACTTGCCAAGCGCCTGCAAAGACGTTCATCATCCGCTTTATAAGATAATCCATACGCAGCGCACGGCGGGAGAGGCCGCGCGAACAAGGCTTGATCATATGAACAACAAGACGCCGGTAAGCGGCAGCGGCACCATTGTCATTGCAGACGACCACCCCCTTTTTCGCGGGGCTCTTCGCCAAGCCTTGCATGGGCTTTTCACCCATCTGACGGTTGTCGAGGCAGGAACGCTGGAGGAAGCGACTTCTGCCCTTTCATCCGGCCAGGACATCGATCTGGTGCTTCTGGACCTTAAAATGCCGGGTGTTTCCGGTTTTTCGGGGCTTTCGTTCCTGCGTGCCCAGCATCCGGCGGTCCCGGTGGTGGTGATCTCTGGGGTGGAGGACGGTGCGACGATCCGTACCTGCATGGAATTCGGCGCAGCGGGCTATATCCCCAAGACCACGCCGATCGAAGCCATCAACGATGCCCTGCGCGCGATTCTCAATGGCGAGCACTGGACACCGCCGGATATTCCGCTGGGCGAAAACGCCGACAAGGAAACCAATGATCTGGTCCGGCGCCTTGCCAGCCTCACGCCGCAGCAGATGCGCGTGCTGACGATGCTCTCCGAGGGGCTGCTCAACAAGCAGATCGCCTATGAGCTCTCGGTTTCCGAAGCGACGGTGAAGGCCCATGTTTCCGCCATTTTGCTGAAACTGGGCGTGGAAAGCCGCACGCAGGCAGTGATCGCCGCCTCCAAGCTCGAAATTCCGGGCTGATCAGGCGTCCAGCTCCGCCCAGACGCCGGCGTTGCGGCCCGTGAGGGCTGAAACGCTGGTTACTCCTTCGCGCGCCATGGCAGCCAGCACTGCCGTTTTGATCTCGTCGATGAGGACGGGGCCGCGATAGACCAGCGCCGAATACAGCTGCAGCAGGCTCGCGCCGGCAGCCAGTTTGGCGACGGCATCTTCACCGCTTGCAATTCCGCCAACACCAATCAGCGGAAATGCACCCTCCACACGCTGGTAGGTCTTGGCCAGCACGATGGTGGAGGGGCGGAACAGCGGCTTGCCGGACAGGCCACCGGTTTCCCCGGCGTGCGCGCTCCTGAGCGTCTGGGGCCGGGCAATCGTCGTGTTGGAGACGATCATGCCATCAATGGCGTGCTGACGGGCCAGCGCGACAATGTCGTCAAGCTGAAGATCGTCGATGTCCGGGGCAATCTTGAGCAGGATCCGCGTGGTCAGCCCAAGTCTGGCACGCGCTTCGAGCACACGCGAGAGCAACTCATCCAGAAAGGCCCGCCCCTGGAGATCGCGCAGGCCCGGCGTGTTGGGGGACGAGATATTGAGTGTCACGAAGTCGGCAAAGGATCCGAGGCGCTCCAGCAGCGTGACATAATCGGCGATGCGATCCTCGGAGAGCTTGTTCGCCCCCAGATTGATGCCGAGAATCCCCTTGCGCGGACGCGCTGAAAGACGCGCCGCCACAGCCTCCACGCCTTCGGAATTGAGACCGTAGCGGTTGATGACCGCCATATCCTCGGCGAGGCGGAAGACGCGCGGCTTGTCGTTGCCGGGCTGGGGCTGGGGCGTGACACCGCCCACCTCGACAAAGCCGAAACCGAGACGCAGGAGCGCATCCGGCACGCGGGCGTTCTTGTCGAAACCTGCGGCAAGGCCAACCGGATTGGGAAAGGACAGCCCGAAAGCCGAAACACCCAGACGAGGATCATCGCGCTTGGGGGCGGGCAGAGGCAGATGCTCCAGCGCGCGAATGGCGCCATCATGCGCTGTTTCCGGATCGATGTGACGGGCCAGCGGCTGCAGCAGCGGCGAGAGCAGGTTCAACAGGGACATGGCAGAGATCCTCGCCGCTCCGGCGCGGGCGCGGCTTTCGGTCGGTTCAACTGGAAGGCGACTTACCCCAAGCCATGGCTTTTGCCCATGCCCATTGCATTGAAAGCAAGCCAGTTTGCAGCGGGTTTTTTGAGGGATCGGCGTGCTAGATGCTATCTGGCACCACACCTATGACGGGAATTCCGTTGTCATCCGGAACAATTTTTTGTGACCAAACGATATTTTCTGTGTAAAACATTCCATACAGATGCGGAAAGAGCATCCCTCCGCGAGAGACTTCATCGCGAAGTTGCTCCTCCAGCCCGGCCGGGGATACCGCCGCGAGGACAAGATTCCCCCGCCCCGCGAAATGCTTTCGTGCCGTCTCATGAAGCTGGTCGGAGTACGAAAAATGAATAAAGCCATCGCGCAGATCCACATCTGCACCGGCAAAATGGCCCTCACGCAGGAGTTGTTCCCACTCATTAGGGGTCAGCAGCTTGTACAGAAGGCGCATGTGGGGGGCTCCAAAAACAGGTTGTGGGAAAATATGCAGAGTCGTTATCCGCATTTTTCTCAGTATTTTCCGCAAATTGCGACCGCTTGGCAAAGTTGCTAGTGCGGAAACACTTCTAAATCAGGCTGTTGGCGTTTCATGCTCACTCATTCCCAGATCTGGGCCGCTCTCGATGCATTGGCCGAACGTGAGGGGTTATCCCCTTCAAGTCTGGCGAAGCGTGCGGGCCTCGATCCCACGACGTTCAACCGCTCGAAGCGCAAGAATGCCACGGGTCAATTACGCTGGCCGTCGACCGAGTCGATCGCCAAGGTTCTGGCCGCGACCGATACCAGCATCGACGACTTCCTGCACCTGATCGTGCAGGGAGAGCCGTCTGTTCGCCGGATTCCGTTCCATACGCTCGACGCCTCGTTGCGCGATGCGTTCGACCGCAATGGTCGGCCCAGCCTTCAGGCCTGGGACCAGTTGCCCTTCCCCTCGCCCGAGGAGCGTCAGGTTTTCGCGCTCGAAGTGCGCGGCAACGATTACCTTCCCACCTTCCGTGACGGGGCCATCGTGATTGTGGCGCCGGAGGCGGAGACGCGCCGGGGAGACCGCGTGCTGGTGCTGGACAAGGAGGGCCCTTCAATCCTCGCGGTGCTGGGCCACCAGACCACGGCTCAGGTCCATCTCTCCACGCTCACCGGCGAGTCCCTGCCCCCGCGGGCAACCGACAGCCTCAAGGCGGTTTACCGGATCATCTGGGCAAGCCAGTAACGGTCATTGCGTCCTGATGGCCCTGACATGAAAAAGCCCGGCATTTTGCCGGGCTTTGTTTTTTTCGATCGTTCTTCAGGCTCACGCACCGCGCGCAGCGAGGAAGGCCTCGTGATCCGCGATCAACTTGCCATCGAGCGCAGCGCGGATGAGCGCCGCGGTATTGGCCAGACCATAGATGGCGGCAAAGGAGCCGAAGCGCGGGCCACGTTCTTCGCCCAGAAGCACCTGATACAACGCGCCAAACCACGCATTGGAGACGCCCGGACGCTCCGGCGTCGCCCCCTTGGCTTTCAGATCCTGATAGCGCGGCACGGCGCGCGCGACATCATAGACCGCTTCCTGTACGGCTTCAGCAGAGGCATCCGCGGGCAGCGCCTCAAGGCGGCTGGCGAGCGTTGCAAGGGCCTCACGCTCGACCTCATCGGGGGCGCGATACTGCTTCTTCGGTTTCACAAAGTCGCGGAAGTAGCGAATTGCATAGCCGACCAACTTGTCGAGCCGCGGCTGTGCCTGCGGCGATGCGCCCGGCGCGTAGCGCTGCAGGAAGCCCCAGAGCACGGCGGGATCTTCCGCGTTGGCAACCGCGACAAGGTTGAGCAGCAGCGCGAAGGAGATGGACGAGCCGTCCGACATCTTCTCCGGCGCCGGCGGCATCCCCGCATGGATATGCCACACGGGATTGCCCAGACGGTTCTTCTCGTCCTGACGGGTGAAGGCATCGAGGAAAGAAAGATATTCATCGACCGCGCGGGGGATGACATCGAAATAGAGCTTCTTCGCTTCGCGCGGCTTCTGGAACATGTAGAGCGCAAGGCTCTCGGGCGAGGCGTAGGTCAGCCACTCGTCAATCGTGAGGCCATTGCCCTTGGACTTGGAGATTTTCTGCCCGTTCTCGTCGAGGAAGAGCTCATAGTTGAAACCCTCCGGCGGCTCGGCATCGAGCGCACGGGCGATCTCACCGGAGAGCTTGACGGAGTCGATCAAGTCCTTGCCCGCCATTTCGTAATCAATGCCGAGAGCGACCCAGCGCATGGCCCAATCCGGCTTCCATTGCAGCTTGGCGTGGCCACCGGTGACGGGGGTTTCAAAGCGCTCACCGCTCTGCGGATCACGCCAGACAATGGTGCCGGCCGCGACATTGCGCTCTTCCACCGGCACCTGCATCACCTCGCCCGTCTTCGGATGGATCGGCAGGAAGGGGGAATAGGTGCTCGCGCGCTCCTCACGCAAGGAGGGCAGCATGATTGCCATGATGGCGTCATAGCGCTCCAGCATCAGGAGCAGCGTCTTGTCGAAATCGCCGCGCTTGTAGCATTCGGTGGCGGAGCGGAACTCATAATCAAAGCCAAAGGCATCCAGGAAAGCGCGCAGGCGCGCGTTGTTGTGATGCCCGAAGCTCTCATGCGTGCCGAAGGGGTCGGGCACCTTGGTCAGCGGCTGGTTCAGGGCCGTGGCGAGCAGCGCCTGGTTCGGCACATTGGTCGGCACCTTGCGCAACCCGTCCATATCGTCCGAGAAGGCGATGAGGCGCGTCGGGATCTTGCCCTCGGTCAGGGTGATGAAGGCGCGGCGCACCATGGAGGTGCGGGCCACCTCGCCGAAGGTGCCGATATGCGGCAGGCCCGAGGGACCATAGCCCGTCTCGAACAGCACTTCCTTCTTGCCCGAGGCTTCAAAGCCACCTTTTCGCTCAAGGCGCGCAATCAGCTTGCGGGCTTCCTCGAACGGCCAGGCGTTCGAGGTCTGCGCGGCCTGCGCGTAAGCGAGGAGTTCTGGGGTGGCGATGATGCCGGACATGGGAGCGCCCCTGTGGCTTTTGGAGAAAAACGGCGGAGGACTTGGTTACGGGCGCTTGTGCAGCGCGTCAATCATGTCGAAGACAGCACTACCACGGCGAAACCGGAAAATGTTTGAGGTAGAGCCGCCCGTAGCGTCCTTCGCGGTTGATGCGCCAGAGGGCATAATCAATGGCCTGCCGCAAAGAGGCGGCATTGGCGCGCATGACGATGCCCGCGCCCTCCCCGAAATAGCGGCTTTCCGTGAAAGGACCGCCCAGAAAGGCGCAGCACCCGGCCGCCTGCGCACCATTGAGCCAGAAGGCGAGCGCGATGCCATCGCCAAACGCGAGATCAACCTCGCCGGCTTTGAGCGCGCCAAGCGCGGCGTTGCTGGTTTCAAAACGCACCAGCTTGAGCCCCGGAAAGAGCGTGTTGAGGAAGGCCTCATGCGCCGAGCCCCCGATCAAGGCGACGGATTTCCCTTTGAGGGCCGCAGGCGTTGCCTCTGCGCCAGCCTCAGCTTGGCGAGCCGCAAAGCGGGCGGGCGAGCGGAAGGTGGGCAGCGAGACCTCATAGGCGCGGCGCAGTTCGCCTGTAATCCGGTGGGAGGCGATCACCGCATCGGCCTCTCCTTTGTCGAGCGCGGGCAGCAGCAAGCTCCACTGGCGAGACTGTATGGTGCAGGTGACGCTGAGCTCCGTGCAAATGGCGCGGGCGAGATCGACATTGAAGCCTGCGAGCTGGCCATCGCGACCGATATAGTTGAAGGGCGGGTAGTCTTCCTCGGTCACGAAACGCAGGGTCGTGCCCCGCGGCAACTCCTTGCGCTCCATGCGCCGTTCAGGGTCCAGCAGCATGGGCACCACGGGTCTGGCGGTGGCGTCCCCCTCTGCGGCCATGCCGGTGCCCGCGCGCGCCAGCACGAACAAAAGCATCAGCAGCAGGGCGCAGGTTCGGCTGGCGTTCATCTTCCTTCCACTATCGCCCAAGCGCGTCTCCCGGCAACCCTTGAGCGAAGGGATGCCGATTCCGCATTGCAAAATGCGGAGCGATGCGACACCAATTCTGACCTTTCGCATCCTGCGCGAATTCAAGAGGCCTGAAATGACGACGAAATGGGTTTACACCTTCGGGGATGGCAAGGCTGAGGGCCACTCGGGCCTGAAGAACCTCCTCGGGGGCAAGGGCGCGAACCTTGCCGAGATGTCCAATCTCGGCCTGCCGGTGCCGCCGGGCTTCACCATTTCCACGGAAGTCTGCACGGCCTTCTACGCCAACAACCGCCAGTATCCGGTGGAACTGGCGCAACAGGTGAATGACGCGCTGAAATATGTCGGCAGCCTCGCGGGCGGCACCTTCGGCGATGCTGAAAAGCCGCTGCTGGTCTCGGTGCGTTCGGGCGCGCGGGCCTCGATGCCGGGCATGATGGATACCGTGCTCAACCTCGGCCTCAACGATGTGACCGTGCAGGCGCTGGCCAAGCTCTCGAACAACGAGCGCTTTGCCTATGACAGCTACCGCCGTTTCATCACCATGTATTCCAACGTGGTGCTCGATCTGGAGCATCACAACTTCGAGGACATTCTCGAAGAGTACAAGGACGCCAAGGGCTTCGTGCAAGACACGGAACTCAATGCGGACGACTGGAAGCACCTTGTGGGCGAATACAAGGCCTGCGTGGAACGCGAGCTCGGCAAGCCCTTCCCGCAGGATCCGTTCGAGCAGCTCTGGGGCGCGATCGGTGCCGTGTTCGGCTCGTGGATGAATGCCCGCGCGATCAAGTATCGCGAGCTGCATTCGATTCCCGAAAGCTGGGGCACGGCGGTCAACGTGCAGGCCATGGTGTTCGGCAACATGGGCGAAACCTCGGCCACGGGCGTCGCCTTCACCCGCAACCCTTCCACCGGCGCCAAGGAACTCTACGGCGAATACCTGCTCAACGCGCAGGGTGAAGATGTGGTGGCGGGCATCCGCACCCCGCAGGACATTACGGAAGCCGCGCGCATTGCCGCCGGTTCCAACAAGCCCTCGCTGGAAGCCTCCCTGCCGGAAGCCTACGGCGAACTGGTCCGCATCTACGGCCTGCTCGAAAAGCATTATCGCGACATGCAGGACCTCGAATTCACGGTGCAGCAGGGCAAGCTCTGGATGCTCCAGACCCGCAACGGCAAGCGCACCACCAAGGCCGCGCTGAAGATTGCGGTCGATCTCGCCTCCGAAGGCCTGATCACACAAGAAGAGGCCGTGCTGCGCATCGATCCCGCAGCCCTCGACCAGCTTCTGCACCCCACCATCGATCCCAAGGCCCAGCGCGTGGTGCTCTCCACCGGCCTTCCGGCCTCGCCGGGGGCCGCCACGGGCCAGATCGTCTTCACCTCGGAAGAGGCGGAGCAAGCTGTGAAGGAGAAGCGCAAGGTCATCCTCGTGCGTGTCGAAACCTCGCCGGAAGACATCCACGGCATGCATGCGGCCGAGGGCATTCTCACCACGCGCGGCGGCATGACCTCACACGCCGCCGTCGTGGCGCGCGGTATGGGCAAGCCCTGCGTTTCCGGCGCCGGTGCCATTCGTCTCGATACCGCCAACGGCACCATGACCGCCGGTGGCAAGGTGCTCAAGCGCGGCGATTTCATCACCATTGATGGGTCGAACGGGCAGGTGCTGCTCGGCGAGATCGCCATGCTGCAACCCGAATTGTCGGGTGAATTCGCGCATCTCATGACCTGGGCGGACAAGGCCCGCCGCATGAAGATACGCACCAATGCCGAGACACCGAACGATGCCCGCACCGCGGTCAAGTTCGGTGCGGAAGGCATCGGCCTGTGCCGCACCGAGCATATGTTCTTCGAGGGCGAGCGCATTGTCGCCATGCGCGAGATGATCCTTTCGGACGACACCAAGGGCCGCAAGGCCGCGCTCGAAAAGCTGCTCCCCATGCAGCGTTCGGACTTTGCCGAACTCTTCGAGATCATGAAGGGCCTGCCGGTCACGATCCGCCTGCTCGATCCGCCGCTGCATGAATTCCTGCCGCATGAGCCGAAGGAAATTCAGGAAGTGGCGGAAGCCATGGGCGCTTCGCCGGAAAAGCTGCGCCTGCGCGCACTGGAGCTGAAGGAATCGAACCCCATGCTCGGCTTCCGGGGCTGCCGCCTTGCGGTCGCCTATCCGGAAATCGCCGAAATGCAGGCGCGCGCGATCTTCGAGGCCGCGATTGAGGCGGGCAAGAAGACCGGCGAGACCGTCACCCCGGAAATCATGGTGCCGCTGGTGATGACCAAGGCGGAGCTGGATCTCGTCAAAGGTCGCATCGACGCCATGGCCGAGAAGGTCGGCGCTGAACAGGGTGTCAAACTCGTCTATCAGGTCGGCACCATGATCGAGCTGCCGCGCGCGGCACTGAAAGCCGGTGAGATCGCCCAGTCGGCGGAGTTCTTCTCCTTCGGCACCAACGATCTCACCCAGACCACGCTCGGCATCTCCCGCGATGACGCCGCCAGCTTCCTCGGCCCCTACAAGGCGCGCGGCATTCTGGCCGATGATCCCTTCGTGACCTTGGATCAGGAAGGCGTGGGCGAACTCGTCAAGCTCGCGGCGGAACGTGGCCGCGCCACGCGCGCCGGCATCAAGCTCGGCGTGTGCGGCGAGCATGGCGGCGATCCCGCCTCGATCGGCTTCTGCGAGGGCGTGGGCCTCGATTACGTCTCCTGCTCGCCCTTCCGCGTGCCGATCGCCCGCTTGGCGGCAGCCCAGGCGGCACTCGGCAAGATCACCAAGGCCGAGGGCTAAATGAGACAGGGCGGGGCAAGGCTCCGCCCTTTTTCTTTTGCGCCTGTCCCTTTCGCTGGCCCGAAGCTTAACGCCGGGCAAGCAAGCCCCTCGCATCTCGGGTTTGCCAGCAAACCCTGCCTCGGCGCCGCGTTGCGGCTAGCCTGCGCTTCGCCCAGGCTTTTTTGTGCTCCCGAGGCTTCGCCGGGAGCGCTTTCCCTCGCATAAGCTCGGCGGCCCATTCGGGCCTAGCTTCGGCTTCGCCTCGCAGGGTGCCTCACGGTGAGGTCATTGCGTGGATCATGTCATTCCCGGCGAAGACCGGGGATCCAGCTTCTGTCTCCCTCCAAATCCGCCCGCTCAGCGTGTGGAAACCAAACGGTTAACCTTTCCGCTTAAAAGCCCATCAACCCAGATGCGAGAGACTGCGCCTCGGGTTGCGATTTCGTGTTGCGTGTTGCCCGCGCGCACGGCATCCGGGGCGGTTTTCGCCCTGCCAGATCGGGGTGTATGTCATGCGTTCCAAAGCCCGCCGTTCCCGCCGCATCCTTGTTCAGGCGATTGCGACGCTTGCCCCCTGGACGCTCGCCAGCGCCGCGCTGGTGTCCTTCACCGCCGCCGCCGGGCAACACAACCTGTCCTCCGATCAGGAATTCCGTCGCTCTTCGATGATCGAGGCGCAGCGCCTGACGCTGATGCCGCCGCGCACCTCCAAGCTCGACGCCGCCATCCGCACCGTCACCGATAGCGAAGACAGCCCCACAGTTATACGGGACAACGCCGCGCTGGCGCTGTTGCCGCACATCCGCAAGGTCAATTTCGCGCGCGAAGTGTTTGCCTCCGGCGGCAATGCTGCGCCTGTCCTGTTTGAGACCGACCCGACCGTGTTGCCCGCACGGCGGCTCGATCCCGCCATCACGCTGCATTACGCCTCGACCGTGCTGCTCGCACGCCTGAGCCGCTTCGAGGGGCGCACGCTGGCACCGGGCATGATGGGTACGACCTCAACGGAAGTCAGCGCGCAGGGGGCTTCCCCGCAATCACTGACCCGCTCGCGCCCGGATGGCGCGACCCCCACCGTCACCCGTGCGGTGCTGCTCTCCTCCGTCACCCCCGCGCCGGTCGAACCTGAAATCGTTGCCGCCGCTGGCATGAAGGTGCCGGCCTTTGCGCGCGTCCATGCCTCGCCCGACGGCAAGCCGGTGGAAACCGCCTCGCTCAGCATTCGTCCGGGGTATCTCGATCTCGTGAACCCCGAGACCATGGCGCAGGAACAGCGCTGCCTTGCCGAAGCGGTCTATTTCGAGGCGCGCTCGGAGCCCGAAGCGGGACAGGCTGGCGTGGCACAGGTGGTGCTCAACCGTGTCAAATCGGGGCTTTATCCCACCAGCATCTGCGGCGTGGTCTATCAGAACCGGCATCGCTACAAGGCCTGCCAGTTCTCCTTCGCCTGTGAAGGCAAGCGGCTTGTGGTGAACGAGCCCGGCCCTTGGGAACTCGCCCAGCGCGTCGCCAAAGCCGTGCTCGAAGGTGAGCGCTATGATGCACGCCTCGGCAGCGCCACCCATTATCACGCTACCTATGTCGCCCCCTTCTGGTCACGCAAACTCAAGCGTAACGAGAAAATCGGTCGCCATATCTTCTATTCCCTGCGGCCGGGGCAGACGTGATCATTTGCCCCGGCAAAGCCGGGG
>Ga0209794_1001071_pt1 | contig 25704 bp, 27 predicted proteins | sample EBPBio232013_DNA_FD_185869 | JGI IMG/M metagenome (GOLD analysis project Ga0209794, IMG submission 185869) | Wastewater treatment Type I Accumulibacter community from EBPR Bioreactor in Madison, WI, USA - Reactor 1_5/23/2013_ DNA (SPAdes)... | ecosystem: Engineered > Bioreactor > EBPR >... | reverse complement strand
CGGCCCGCTTGGAGGATGTCCCCCAGCTTGTCATCATGATTACGGCGCTCGCTGCCCATCATGGGGATGCCGCCGAAACCTCGCCTGAACATCTGGAACGCGACCTGTTCGGCCCGCACCCGTGGGTCACGGCTTTCGTGGCGGATGCGGGCCATGAGGGGTTGATCGGCTACGCCATTCTCGTGCCGCTTTACAGGGCGCAGGAAGGCAAGCGTGGCATGGAGGTGCATCACCTTTACGTGGCTGACGGCCATCGCGGCCATGGCATCGGCCAGCACCTGATCGACCGCGCCCGGACGCACGCGCAAAAAGCCGGTTGCGACTTCCTTTCGGTCAGCGCCGCCACCGGAAATTTCGCCGCGCATCGTTTTTACGAGCAGATGGACTTTTTGCCGCGGCCCGTCACGGGCATGCGCTACCTGCAGGCCATTGCCTGATTGAAGGACTGCCCTATCTTTGTCGGGACAACATCTGGGAGGATGATATGCCGAAACTAGCCGTGCTTTTGACCGAGTCCTACGCCGATTGGGAAGCGGGTCTTTTGACCGCGACTGCCCGGTCTTATCTTGATGTTGAAATCACCGTCGTCACGCCGGGCGGCAATCCGGTCACGTCGATGGGCGGGCTGCGTGTAACGCCCGATGGTGCGCTGGAAGAGTTGAAGCCGGAAGAGTTTGACGGTCTGGCTGTGATCGGCGGGTTGATCTGGGAGCGGGAGGACGCCCCGGATATCGGCCCCGCCGTTCGGGCCTTCCGCCGCAACAACAAGGTGGTGGGCGGCATTTGCGCGGGAACACTGGCGATTGCCCGCACCGGCATCCTGCGCGCTATTGCGCATACGTCCAACTCGCTCGCTTTTCTGTCGCGGACTGAGCATTACCATGGCCATTCGAGCTATCTGGACGTGCCGTTTGCGGTGCGCGACGGCAATATCGTAACCGCGTCCGGCGAAGCGCCGATCAGCTTTGCCCGTGAAATGCTGGCGGCCCTTGGGGTGCTGACACCCGAAGCCGATGGCTATATCGCCCAGTTTGCCGAAGAACATTGCCCGGCGGCCTATCGCAAGGCCTCGTAAGGGCTAGCATCCCAGACCTGCGTCGTCATCCTCGGGGCTCACCCCGGGGATGATCGCTATTGCGGTTTATCGAACTGGTACGGCCTTCAGATAGGCGGCGATTGCCGCTCGGTCCTCGGCCTTCAGCCTGGCCATGTTCTGCTGCACATCGACCATCGAGCCACCGACGGAATCATAGTCCGGCGTGAAGCCCGTTTCGAGGTAGGCGGCAATTTCGTCCGTGCTCCACGCGCCCATGGTCTTTGAGCCGGGGGTGATGTCGGGAATGCGGCCCTCGCCTTCCGGGTTCGGCCCACCGGCCAGCCATTCACCCGCCTTGAAACCGCCCAGCGCATTGCGCGGTGTGTGGCATTCGCCGCAATGGCCCGGCCCTTCGACGAGATATTGACCGGCCAGAACCTGCGGATCGGCACCGGCCAGTTCCACACGCGGCGCATCGTTGAAATAGAGAAGCTTCCAACCGCCCACCGCCAGCCGGATATTAAACGGGAAACCCAGTTCATGCGGCGCAGCAATGTTGTTGCTCACCGGCAGGGTTTTCATGAAGCCATAGAGATCGGCAATATCCTGATCCTTCATGCGGGCATAGGAGCCATAGGGGAAGGACGGATAGAGATGCTCGCCATTGCGGCCCACGCCGCGCTTCATGGCATTGCCGAATTCAGCCAGCGTCCATTCGCCGATGCCCGCCTTCGGGTCGGGCGAGATATTGGGGACATGGAACGTGCCAAACGGGCTTTTCAGCGCCAGACCGCCCGAGAGCACGCGCTTGGCATCACCTTCCGCGCCCGGCGCGGCGTGACAGCTGACACAGCCGCCCGCGTTGAATATGCGCTCGCCATTGCCAAGATCGGGCGCGGCCAAGGCCTGCCAGTGGCTCTCCGGCAAGGGCTTGGGTGCGGTCAGCCAAAGGCCACCGCCTGCCCCGATGGCGGCCAGAACGACCAGACCTGCGACAACGGATTTGAGCCGCATAGTGGCCTCCCTTTTGAACGGGGCGACAGGTGTCGCCTCTGAGCCTGTCCTGAATGCAAACCACCCGGCAGCGTGTGCCGGGTGGCCAATGCCATATCTTGTTTAGCGCTTGACGCGATAGGTCTGGTGGCAGGCACCGCAATTGGCGCCGATGGTGCCAACGGCAGCCGTCACACCCGCCTGATCGGCCGGAAGAGCGGCCAGAACGGAGGCTACATCAGCGGCAAACTTGTCGTTGGCCGCCTTGAAGCCTGCGGAATCTTCCCAGATCTTGATGCTTGCTTCGCTCTCATAACCAGTTTCCGAGCCCTTCGGGAAATGGTTGTGGAAGTCCTTGCTGACTTCGGCCAGCTTTTCGAGCGAGGCCTTCACCACCGCTGCATCATAGGGCTTCTGGCCCTTGGCAATAGCCGCCATCGCGCCGAAGGCTTCGCCACCGGCCTTCATTTCCTGCTGGCGTACTTCCTGCGGCTCGGCAGCCATGACGGTGGAGGAACAGAACGCGGCGACCAGGGCTGCGGCAAGAACAGGCTTGAAATTCATGGGGGTCTCCTCGGTTACGACGGGCAAGGGTTCGCCGTCGATTGGTCATTCATGCATCGGGCGCGGAGAATGGCAAAGTCACATCTTTTTGAGACACCGTATCGAAACGCTTGATTCAGTGTTCACAAAAACAGAACCCCCGGCCCTGCGGCCGGGGGTTCGTGAATGGGCGAAAGCCAAATGAAAAAGAAACGCGAAAACGTCACTCCGACTTCCGTCATCCTCGGGCTTGACCCGAGGATCCAATCCCTGAGAATTTTTGGCCCTGATAATGTCTGGATGGTCGGGTCAAGCCCGACCATGACGAACAGAGAGGCGCCGGGCGTCTCTTAAATCCACCCGATTACTTGGTGGCGGCTTCGTAAAGCTCGGCCACGTAATCCCAGTTGATCAGGCTGTCGACGAAGGCTTCGAGGTACTTCGGACGAGCGTTGCGGTAGTCGATGTAGTAGGAGTGTTCCCACACGTCGACGCCGAGGATCGGCGATGCGCCGTGAACCAGCGGGTTTTCGCCGTTGGGGGTCTTGGAGATGACGAGCTTGCCATCCTTGACCGAAAGCCAGGCCCAGCCGGAGCCGAACTGCGTGGTGCCAGCCGCAACGAAATCAGCCTTGAACTTGTCATAGCCACCGAGGTCGGAAGCAATCGCGGCTTCGAGCTTGCCCGGCAGCTTGGTGCCGCCGCCGTTCTTCTTCATCCACTTCCAGAAATGAACGTGGTTGTAGTGCTGGGCCGCGTTGTTGAAGAGGCCGGCATTCGTGCCGAACGACTTCTTCACGACGTCTTCGAGCGACAGATCGGACAGACCAGCTTCAGCAGCCAGCTTGTTGCCGTTGTCGACATAGGCCTTGTGGTGCTTGTCGTGGTGGTATTCCAGCGTCTCGCGCGACATGAAAGGGGCAAGGGCGTCGTAGTCGTAGGGGAGTTCAGGAAGTTCAAAAGCCATTGGTCAATTCTCCTTGGCTGCAAGACGGAAACTGATAGAGAGAACATAGGGATGGACCCCGGTCGAGGCAACCTGCAAAACGTCAAAAAGACATCCAAGTCCCTGACACTTCGTTCCAAATTTCTTTACAACTGGGGGAAACTGTTCCGCCGCTGAACACGAAGCGGCGGAACCCGCGTCACATGTCCGCGCTTGAGCGCGCCCAGTCCATATAAAGATCCAGCGCCTTGGCGGCGACCGGACCCGGCTGGAATTCGCGATCATCCAGCTTCGTCACCGGCGAGACCTTGGAATAGTTGCCGGTGCAGAACACTTCATCGGCAGCCATGAAGTCCTCAACCGAAAGCGTGGCCTCGCGCACTTCAAAACCGTTCTGGCGCAGAAGACCCATCACGCGGGCGCGGGTGATGCCCGCCAGGAACGTGCGGTTGGCCACCGGCGTCAGGACAACACCGTCCTTGACGAGGAAAATATTCGAGGCGGCCGTTTCCACCACATTGCCGTTCATGTCGCGCATCAGGGCATTGTCGAAACCGCGATTGCGCGCATCGATGATGGCGCGGCCGCTGTTGGGATAAAGGCAACCCGCCTTGGCGTCGGTCATGGCGGTTTCCGGTGTCGGGCGGCGGAAGGGCGAAACCGTCAGCGTGGTGCCTGCCCCTGCCCCCATCGGCGCTTCGAACAGGCAGAGCGCAAAGCGGGTCGAATCCGGATCGGGCGCTACGATGGAGCCGGGGCGACCATGTTCGGCCCAGTACATCGGCTTGACGTAGATCGCCGTCTTGCCGTCAAAGAGCTTCACGCCCTCCAGAACCAGCGCCATGATTTCTTCCGCCGAAAAGAGCGGCTTCATGCCCATGTTGATTGCCGAGCGATTGACGCGCTGGCAGTGGAGATCAAGATCGGGGGCCAGACCATCGAACCAGCGGGCACCATCGAACACCGTCGAAGCCAGCCACATGGCATGCGAGGTGGGGCCGATGAGCGGCGGATTGCCCGGCAGCCACTCGCCATCAACATAGGTCCAGGTCACGGATTTCGGGGAAGTATCGACTGCCATTTTCTCGACTCCAAGCCATTTTCGCTTGCACTGAAGGCCAGCGGGCCGGGCAAGGTCAAGAACAAATTTGTCCAGCAGGACAAGATTTGCCGCTGGCCGCGCGGGCAAACGGCAATTCAGGAGAAATTTCCACCAAATCAAAACGTTGGCGTGACGAATGCATCACAAAAACTGATGCAGCCCCGGCACGGTTTGACGGGCCTTGTCGGATGGTCGGGCTTGACCCCGGCGTCTAACCATCATCGAAATAGCGACTTGAAGATCAAGGATCGAAAGGGAGGAAAACATGGCGTGGTCGGTCGGACAATATCTGAAATTCGAGGATGAGCGGACGCGTCCGGCGCGCGACCTGCTGGCGCAGGTGCCGCTTGGCGAGGCGAGCCGCGCCATTGACCTTGGCTGCGGTCCCGGCAATTCCACCGAGCTTCTGATCGAGCGCTTTGGTGCTGCCGCCGTCACGGGCATGGACAGCGACGATAACATGCTGATCGGCGCGCGCAAACGCCTGCCGGAAACGCCCTTCTTCAAGGCGGACCTTGAAACCTGGGTGCCGGAAGAGCCGGTCGATCTGCTGTACGCCAACGCCGTTTTCCAATGGGTGCCGGATCATCTCTCCGTACTGTCGCATCTGATGGACGGTTTGAAGCCGGGCGGCGTTCTGGCGATCCAGATGCCGGATAATCTCGGCGAGCCATCGCATGTCTCGATGGAAGCGGCGGGGGCCGATGGCCCCTGGGCGCCCGCTTTTGAGGGGGGCCGCGTGCGCCGCGCCCATCTGCCCGCCCCTTCCGCCTATTTCGACCGTTTGGGACCGAAGGCCAAGCGCGTCGATGTTTGGCACACGATCTATAACCACCCGATGGCGAGCGCCGATGCGATTGTCGAATGGGTGAAGGGCACCGGGCTTCGCCCCTATCTCGATGCCGCCGGGCCGGAGCATGTGGATGCCTATCTGGAGGCCTATCGCGCCCGTATCGACAAGGCCTATCCGCCGATGGCCGATGGCCGCCGCCTGTTGCGCTTCCCGCGCATCTTCATCATTGCCGTGAAGGCCTGAACGCAAAAAGCCCCCGGAGTGATCCGGGGGCTGAGGGTTGATGACAAACCCTGCCTTACCCACTCCCGTCATCCTCGGGCTTGCCCCAAGGATCCATCACCCGAAGATTTGGGATGGTCGGGTCAACCCCGACCATGACGAAAAGAGAGGTTTGAGACTTTTGTCAGGAGCCTGAGCCCCCGAACACTCCGGGGGCTTAAACGGCTTGCAACGTCCTTGCATTGCCTCTTGCGGCAATCACCAGCCTCTCCTCCCCCTCGCCCCGCTCGCGGGGAGAAGGGGAACTCGAGGACCGCTCTGCCCGAAGGCATTCATTGGTTTCAGGCGAACTGCTTGAGGCCGGGGACCGAGGCGATCACGTTATCGACCACTTCGTCACCCGCATACTGGCGACCAACGGCGATGGTTTCGCGCGCCAGCGTGCCGATTTCGCTCATGCCGAGACCCTGAGACATCAGCTGCTGGCCGAGGCCCATGATGCCGCCGCCACCGATGGCGCTCATGAGGCCGCCGAGCAGACCCTTGCCCTGACCTTCACCGTTATACTTGGCGACGAGTTCCGTCGCGCCCGGAAAGGCTTCGATCATCTTGGTGACCGGGCCGTCATCGGCTTCGCGCTGGAGGAAGCCCAGCATCATGCCAACGGCCTTTTCCGCAAGCTCCGGGCTGATCCCGGTGCGCTCGGCAATCTGGGAGATGATATCGTTCATGGAATTCCTCCGTTATTTACGTGAACGTCAAGGTAATTCAAGTTTTCGCCAAAGACAAGTATGCCTTGAGATGTGGCGGGCCTGAAATGCCGGATATGCGGCAAGGACGCATGCGCGAACACATTGTCCCCACACCGCTCTGTCCTTATAAGACGTGGATGATGAATCAATGAAAAAGGCCGGACGGGCAGCTTTGCCCCACCCCCGCCCTTCGAGGAGGCGTTAAGCGCATCATGCTTCAGGACGGCAAGCTTTATCTCGGCAGCAGCCGCAATCCCGACGACAGCCTCAACAAGGGCGAGTATCTCGACCTCAAGTTCGGCAATCGCCACGGGCTGATTACCGGGGCCACCGGCACCGGCAAGACCGTGACGCTGCAGGTTCTGGCCGAAGGCTTTTCCAATGCCGGGGTGCCGGTGTTCTGCTCCGACATCAAGGGCGATCTCTCCGGCATCGCCGCCAAGGGGGAGCCGAAGGATTTCCTTTTGAAGCGCGCCCAGCAGATCGGTCTCACCGATTACGAGTTTCAGGAATTTCCGGTGCTCTTCTGGGACCTTTACGGTGAAAAGGGCCACCGCGTTCGCACCACCATCGCGGAAATGGGGCCGCTGCTTCTCGCCCGCCTGATGGATGCCTCGGAAGCGCAGGAAGGCGTTCTCAACATTGCCTTCAAGATTGCCGATCAGGCCGGGCTGCCGCTGCTCGATCTGAAGGACTTCCAGGCCCTTCTCAATTACATGGGCGAGCACGCGAGCGAGCTTTCCAGCCAGTACGGCCTGATTTCCAAGGCCTCCGTCGGCTCGCTGCAGCGCGGCCTTCTGGTGCTGGAACAGCAGGGTGCCGAATATTTCTTCGGTGAACCGGCGCTCGACATTCGCGACATCATGCGCACCACCCATGACGGTCGCGGCGCGATTTCCGTTCTGGCGGCTGAAAAGCTGATGATGAACCCGCGCCTTTACGCGACCTTCCTGCTCTGGCTTCTCTCGGAACTCTTCGAGGAACTGCCGGAAGTGGGCGATCCGGAACGCCCGCGTCTGGTGTTCTTCTTCGATGAAGCCCACCTTCTTTTCACCGATGCGCCGAAGGTTCTGGTGCAGCGCGTTGAACAGGTGGTTCGCCTCATCCGCTCCAAGGGCGTTGGCGTTTACTTCGTGACGCAGAATCCGCTTGATGTGCCGGAAACGGTGCTCGCCCAGCTTGGCAACCGCGTGCAGCACGCGCTGCGCGCCTACACCCCGCGCGAGACGAAGGCCGTGCAGACGGCAGCCGAAACCTTCCGTCCCAATCCGGCCTTTGATGCGGCCAAGACGATCACCACGCTTGGCACGGGTGAAGCGCTGGTTTCGACGCTGGAAGGCAAGGGCATTCCCTCCATGGTGGAGCGCACGCTGATCCGCCCGCCGTCTGGCCGCATCGGCCCGGTGACGGATGCCGAGCGCGCCTCGATCATCGCCATGAGCCCGATTGCCGGTCAGTATGACAAGGACATCGACCGCGAATCGGCCTTCGAAATCCTCAATGCCCGCGCCGAAAAGGCCGCTGAAGCGGCAGCCCAGAAGGAAGCCGCCGAACAGCGCCAGCGCGATGGCGTGCAGGAAGGGTCTGCTGGCGGGCGCTGGTCGCTGCCGGGCTTTGGCAATGACAAGACGAGCGAAGAGCCTGCTTCCAAGCCGCGCACCCGCACCAGCGGTTATCAGCGCGAAACGGTGATCGAAGCGGCGATGAAGAGTGCCGCCCGCACGGTGGCGACGCAGGTCGGCCGGGCCATCATTCGCGGCATTCTCGGCAGCCTGAAGCGCTGAGCCTCGAGAAGTTCAGCGTTTCCCGGAAACACTGAACTCCTCTCAGTCTTTATTTTCACGCATTGTCCGGACGCAAAACCGCCTTGCGCTTTTGCTGGAAATGCTCGACGGGACGAACGGATATGAGAATTGTCTATGTGAACGGGGAATGGGTCGATGAGGTCAATGCCCAGATTTCCGTCTTCGACCGCGGTTTCACCTTTGCGGATGCGATCTATGAAGTGACCGCCATGGTCGGCGGCAAGCTCATCGATTTCGAAGGCCATGCGGCGCGGCTGGCCCGCTCGCTGGCGTCACTCAACATCCCCTGCCCGGTGACGCGTGACGAGCTTCTGGCGCTTCACCGCGAAATCGCAGAGCGCAACAACTTCACCGATGGTGCGATCTACCTGCAGATTTCGCGCGGCGCGGAGGATCGCGATTTTATCTATTCGCCGAACCTCACGCCGACCTTCGTGATGTACACGCAGGCGCGCAACGTGCTCGACAATCCGAAGTGGCAGACCGGCATCGGCGTCATTTCCATGCCGGAAGGCCGCTGGGTCAACCGCCAGATCAAGACGGTGCAGCTTCTCTATTCGTCGCTGGCCAAGATGGAAGCGCATGAGCGCGGGGCGGAAGATGTGCTATTCATCGAGGATGGCAAGGTAACGGAAGCGGGCTCTTCCAACGCCTATATCGTGACGAAGGACGGCGTTGTGGTGACGCGCGAGCTTTCCAACGCGCTGCTGCACGGCATTACCCGCGCCTCGCTGATGGATATTGCCCGCAAGGCGCAGATCAAGGTTGAGGAACGCGCCTTCACCATTGAGGAAGCGAAGAATGCGGCGGAAGTGTTCCTGTCATCGGCGACAGCGCTCATCATGCCCGTGGTCGCAATCGACGGTGAGCCTGTGGGCACCGGCAAGCCCGGCCCGCTGACGGCGCGGCTTCGCGAACTCTATATCGAGGACCGGCTGGCCAACGCCATCTGAAGGAAAGCTTGGCTGCGTTTTGGCGCATGTCCGGATGGATAAGCGCTACCACTCCCCGGCGACAAGCGAGAAGAAGGCCCCTTGCGGGTCGAGACAATGCAGGATCTCGCTGCCGCCGGGAATTTCCACCGGCCCGAGAAGCACCTTGCCGCGCTGTTCTGTAACGATGGCTGCGGCTCGCTCCAGCGAATCCACGGTGACGTAGAAGGTCCAGAACGGCATGGTCATGCCTTCCGGGATGCGGGCGATGCTGCCGCAAATGCCGCCGCGGATGGAAAAGAGCAGAACCTCTCCCGGAACACCGGCATCGACAACCTCATGCGCCTCCCAGCCAAACAGCTTCTCATAGAAGGGGAAGATGGCCTGCGGGTCGGCACAATAAAGCTCATGCCAGCCAATCGTGCCGTTCAGATGCGGCAAAAGCGGCGGTGGCGGCTCGTCCATCGGCGTCGGGCGGAAGATGATGAAGACGGCCCCTTGCGGGTCGGCGGCGACGGCGAAGCGTCCGACGCCTGGAATTTCATCCGGCTGGCGGCGGATCGAACCACCCAGCATCACAATATCGGCGCAGACAAGATCGACATCATCGACCTCGATATAGCCGGTCCAGTTCGGAGGAATGCCCTGCTCTTCATGGATCGGCTGCAGGGTCATCGCGCCACCCACAGCGGCGGCCTCACCCGGAACTCTCAGAAGCGTGTAGTCCATGGCCGGGTCCGGAAAGGTCTGCGCTTCCCACCCGACCACGGCCTTGTAAAATTCCAGCGCCGCCGGAACGTCACCCGTCATCAATTCATACCAGACGAACTGTCCGAAACGCTCCGTCATGCCTACCCCTCAAACACGGACACTGACATCCCCGAGATGTATTAGGCACATAGTTCGCCACGCACTGCAATACGTGCGTGTCATTGTCAGTTCAACGCCTTGCAGGCATCCGCGAAACGGCTTGTCCTTGCCCTGCCCGCCTGCTGGTCACTACACGCAAAAATCGAAGCCGAGTTGGCCACGATGGATGCCGACGCGCTTCGCCAAGGCCTGATTTCGCTGTCCGGCCCGCCGCAGGGACCATGCGGCAGACCGGAAAACGGATGATGCTTACCGGACGGTGACGGCAACTTCAGTCGTCGTGCGCAGAGCGTGGCTGTAAGGGCAGACGATGTGAGCTTCGGCGGCCAGCTCTTCAGCCACCTCGCGCGCCACACCCGGCAGTTCCACGAAGATGCGCGGCTCAACACGGAACCCGGTTCCGTCTTCGCGCGGGCCAAACCCGACTTCCGCGATCACTGAAACGTTGTCAGGAAGCTGAACCTTCTTTTTTCCAGCCACGAAGCGCAAGGCTCCAAGGAAGCAGGCGGAATATCCGGCGGCAAAAAGCTGCTCAGGATTTGTACCCGGGGCGCCATCGCCGCCCATCGCCTTCGGCAATGTCAGCGTCACATCCAGCGCACCATCGGCGCTGACCGCATGGCCATGGTTTCGTCCACCGCCCGTAGCCGTTGCAGACGTGGTGTAAACAATCGCACTCATTGTGTTCTCCTTTTCTCCTTGCAGGCCTGTTCCTGCTCCTGAATTTTATGTAGTACACAATTTAATTGTTTGCAATTCATATTATCCATTGCCACGCAGCGTTGTACCTGCTTGAATTAGCGAACGGTTCGTTTCCAAAAATTTGACAAGCCGACCGACGACATCTGCCGCAGGACACTTCACATGGATAAAGCTGATCGAGAGAAGGATCTCAGGCTGGAAAGCCAGTTATGCTTCGCCCTTTATGGTGCCTCTCTTGCCCTCAGCCGCCGATACAAACCGCTTCTTGACCCACTTGGCCTCACCTACCCGCAATATCTGGCGATGATGGCGCTCTGGGAAACGGATCATCAGCCGGTCAAGTCGCTGGGCGAGAAGCTCAATCTTGATTCGGGCACGCTCTCGCCGCTTCTCAAGCGCCTTGAACAGGCGGGCTATGTCACGCGCCGCCGTGGCAGCAAGGACGAACGGCAAGTGAAAATCTCACTGACCGAGGCCGGTGCCGCCCTCAAGCCGAAGGCTCTGGATGTCATGGCTGCGATCGGGGCCGCGACCGGGTGCAGCTACGATGACATGTCAAAGCTGCGCAACGAATTGAAAAGCCTGCGCGATCATCTCATGACCGCGCACGACTGATTGCTTTTCGCAGGCTTATTGCCAGACCAGAATGCGCGCCTTGGTGGGAACGCGATCATAAAGATCCAGAATATCCTGGTTCATCAAACGCACGCATCCCGATGATGCCGCCTTGCCGATGGAATTCCATTCGGGCGAGCCGTGCAGACGGTAGAGCGTGTCCTGACCATTCTGGAAAATGTAGAGGGCGCGCGCGCCAAGCGGATTGGTAAGCCCCGGCGGCATGCCGCCATTGTCTGCCGAATATTTGGCAAGCTCGGGCTGACGGGCGATCATTTCATCCGGCGGGGTCCATTTCGGCCACTTCTGACGCCATTGGATGACGCCTTCACCACCCCAGGCAAAGCCATCACGACCAATGCCGACGCCGTAACGCATCGCCGTTCCACCCGGCTCGACCAGATAGAGGAAGCGCGACGGCGTATCGACAACGATGGTGCCGGGCCGTTCGCCGGTCGGGTCCACGACCTGCTGGCGATAAAAGCGCGGGTCGATTTTCCAGTAGGGAACAGCCGGAATGACATAACCGCCGTCGGTGATGGTTCCGTACATGGCATCCAGTTCGGGCGAGCGCCCGCGTGGCGGTGGCGGCACGACCGGCATGGCGGCTACGGCTGGACGAACGGGGCTGACGGAGGTGGTGCAACCGGCCAGCGCGGCGGAGGCCGTCACGGCGGTCAACATCAGAAATCGGCGACGCGGGAAGGAGACGTCTTGCATGGGGCGGGGATGCTCTCGTTGTATTTTGGGTTCAACGCAAAGGAACCGGGTTTGGTTCCGCAAGCGCATGCATAAACCCGCCAGCACAAAGCCACCATCGCCAAGGCAACACATCACCGTGATGTGTCGCGGCGTGATCAGATCACGACGATCTCCGACTTCGGTGTCACGCGATCAAAGAGATCGATGACATCCTGATTGAACATGCGCACGCAACCGGAGGACGTTGCCTTGCCGACCGATTGCCAGTCCGGCGTGCCGTGGATGCGATAGAGCGTATCCTTGCCATCCTTGAAGATGTAGAGCGCGCGTGCGCCGAGCGGATTATTCAGGCCCGGCACCGCGCCGCCGCGTGCGGCTGACACGGATTTGAGATCCGGCTGGCGATCCACCATTTCGTTTGGCGGTGTCCAGCGCGGCCATTTCGATTTGGACTGGATCACGCCGCGCCCGCTCCAGGCGTAGCCATCACGGCCGAGACCCACCCCATAACGGATTGCCTTGCCACCCGGCTCGATGAAATAGAGGAAGCGCGCCTTGGTATCGACCACCACCGTGCCGGGCTTTTCGCGCGTCGGGTAATCGACTTCCTGACGCAGATAGCGCGGATCGATACGGTCCAGCGGCAAAGCGGGCACCGTGCGGTCGCCATCGCGCAGGTCGCCATACTGCGCGCCGGTCAAGGGTGAGGAAACGGGCAGGCCGAAAATATCATTGACGGTCGTTCGAACGAACTCGCCACCCGGCAACTCCGCCACGGCCTTGCCGAGCGGCGTTTTCGGCGGGGCTGGACCCGGCTTTGGCGGCTGCGGCTGATAAAAGGTGGGCCAGGTTTCCGAAACGAAAACATCCGCATTGGTTCGTGAGGTATCGGTCACGAAAAGGCAACCGGACAGGGGCAGCGCCGCCACAACGGCGGCAAGCCTGACCGAAAGATGCCGGAAAGCGGAATAGCGTCGCATGCACAGGGCTCGCAGGGAATTTCAACCTCCCTGCCCTAGCAGCCACGGCTTTCGCGAGGCTTTCGCAGAGGCCGCAGTTATCAACAACCATATTTCATCGGCACGCCTTCGGTCGGATTGCCGCCATTGCGAGCGCCTACTAGTTTATTCTCACTATTCTTCAGGGGAACAATCATGAAATTGCGTATTGTCGGCTCTCTTGCCCTGCTGACACTGGCTCTTGGCGCATGCACCACGACCGAAGAAGCCCAGCAGGTTCTGCAATCGCGCTGGATCGGCCAGCCGGTGGACAACTTCTTCATGCGCTATGGCCCACCCTATGCCAGCTACCAGATGGGTAATGGCGGCGAGGTCTACAGCTGGCATGGCGGCGACAAGACCCGCTACATCGCGCCCTCGTACACAACGGGAACGCCGGCAACGACCACCGTTCAGACCACCCCCACGCCCGGCGGCGGAATGCAGACGACAATGGTGCGCACACCGGGCACCATGCCGCAGATGATCTCGCCCGGCCGCGTCGATGAACTGTTCTGCGAAATCCAGATCACGACCGATTCCACCCAGCGCATCGCCATGATCCGCGCCACGAATGATACCGATGGTGCAGGCATGAGCCTTTCACGTTGCGCTGAAGTGCTCGACGCGCATCCGGTCAAGAAGTAAGCCATCCAACAGCCAAGGGGCCGGTTTTCACCGCGCCCCTTTTGCCTGCCTGCCAGTACGCACAAAAAAAAGACCGTCCGGGAACGAAGCGTCGTTCGCCGGACGGCCAGAGAAGGCGCGCAGACCGATCACCGATGTCAGGCCCCGCCAAAGTCGCCCTTCATCGCAAAATCTGCAGCAGCCCACATTGCCAGTTCACCCGCGTGCTGCCACGGGTAAAGGGTGGATGACCGGCGCACCGCTTTCCTCGCAAAAGCGCCGGTCTCCCATGCCGCTCTCCACTTGCCTCCCGCCAAGGAACAAAGTGGAGAGACACCCAGCCTTAATCAGGCGTGGGAAACCGAACCGGGCGTCGCGGTGACGGCGGTGTAGATTTTCTTGCCAACGACGTAGGAGATCGGCAAAGCAACGACCATGCCTGCTACAAAAGCAGCGGCAATCTTCCAGCCATCCATCATGTTCATGGCGAGAAGAGCCGTCACGAAGACGCCTCCGACAACAGTCGAAACAAGAACGTAAATCACTGCGACGAGACGAAGCATTTAAACCTCCATTGGTCTTTGACCGGAAGTTATGCGACGGGCGGATAGTCTCCTTGATCTATCGCAAACGCCCTGCCCCACTAGCCTGCGCATTTTGACGCAGCAGGCCATGACCACCCCTTACTCGAGGCCGCGTTTGACCTGATACATGGCGGCATCGGCGCTTTCGAGCAGTTCATCGGGCGTGCTGCCTTCTTCGGGGAAGACCGAAATGCCCATGCTGCAGCCGCAAATGACTTCTGCGCCATCAATGCGGATTGGCTCGAGCAGCGCGGCCTGCAGACTGCGCAGGCGGGTGCGCACGCTCAACTCGTCGCCCGGCGCACAGGGCATGGCCACGGCGAATTCATCCCCCCCGAGGCGCACGGTCAAATCCGACCCGCGCACCCCCTTAATCAGGCGACTGGCCACTTCGCGCAGCACAAGATCGCCGCTGGCATGACCATAGGTGTCGTTGATCATCTTGAAATCATCAAGATCGAGATAGGCCACGACGATAATCCGCTCGCGGCGGATCGATTCCGTGATGAGTTCCTGAAACCGTTGCGTAAACATGCGCCGGTTCGGCAGGCCGGTCAGCGGATCATGCATCGCCAGATGGCGGATCTGCTCCTCGACCTTCGCCCTTGCCATGGCAATGGCCGCAAGGTCGGTCGCCATCGCCGTCAGTTCCATTTCCTCGGTGGTCGGCTCGCGAACCGTGTGGGAATAGAGCGCAAAGGTGCCCAGCAGATGGCCCGCCGGATCAAGAATGGGCGTTGACCAGCAGGACCTGAGATCGAAGGTGCGCGCCATCTCGGTATAGTTCTGCCAACGGCGATCCGTGAACGTATCCGCGACGATCACCGGCTGGCGCAACCACGCCGCCGTGCCGCAGGAGCCAACGTTTTCGCCGGGCTTCAATCCTTCCAGAAGTGACGTGTATTCGACGGGAAGGCCCGGCCCCACGGCGGGCCGCAATTCTTCCTTCTCGGCATCGTAAAGCAGAATGGACGCCGTAATGCCGCACAGCTGCGCCTCGACCAGCGTGACGAGGCCTTCCAGAACGACCGGCAAGGGATAGGCGCGGGCAATCTGTTCGAGAATGGCGGCATGACCGCGGCGCAGGAATTCTGCCCGGCGGTGATCCGTGACATCACGGCCCATGGTGAGTGTGCCGATGATCTCGCCCTTGAGATTGCGCCAGGCCGTCTTGGTAATATGAAGCCAGCCGACGCGACTGCTGGCCGCTGGCAAGGGAATCTCGATTTCCAGAGACTTGACCGCGCCGGTCAGAAGCTGTGCTTCGGCGTTCTGCACCTCAAGGACCGTCGCTTCATCGAGATGCAGACTGGGGTCAAACGATGTCCGCAGGAAAAGCGATTCGGCATCCTTGAAACCAAACAGTTCCATCGCCGTGCGGTTGGCAAAGAGGTATCGCCCCTGCCGGTCCTTCGCCGTGAAGGCACAGGAAATCTGATCGAGAAGCGGAAGAAGGGAAAGCGTCTCAAGGGCCTCGGTATTACCGTGCGCCGCCAGCAATTCCAAAAAACGCTGAACCGCTACCGTCGAACCTTCGACCGGCACCACGTCCTTGTCCTTGGTTTCATTTCGCCCCATAGAGTCTCCGAAACGCCTGATCGCAGGCGTATATCGCTAAGCTATAAACAACCGCGACTGAAGGGCAACTCCCGAGACCACATCCTTACCGCGAATTAATACGAATGTGGGACAACCGCCGGGCAGAACAACGTTTCAGTGAGACAAAGTGTCTCGACCGCGTGAGGTGCAGCATGATCAAAAGACGCGTCGCGTTGATGAGCCTGGCGGGCCTGCCTCTCTTTTTGCGCGGTTTCGAATCAGCTTCCGCCGCCTCGAAGGATGCCGAGGTGATCGGCTCACCGTTGCGTGGCTCGCTGGATGCGGGCAAGCACGGCCTTCTGCCGCAGGCCTCCGGCAACCAGAGCCGCAAGCTTCAATCGATCATCGACAAGGCCAGTGCCGCCGGGGTGCCGGTGTTTCTGCCGCCCGGTGCCTATCGCGTCTCCAACATCACGTTGCCAGCGGGTGCGCATCTGACGGGCGTTCCGGGTGCGTCGCGGCTGATCTATTCCGGCGAAGGCTTTCTGCTGGCGGCCGATGAGGCGGCGGCGATCACGCTCTCCAACCTGTCGATTGATGGGGTCAATGGTTGGATGGAGGGCGAAAACGCGGCCCTGATCCACCTGCGCGGCGTGCGCGATGTGGTGATCGACAATTGCGCCGTGGCCGGGGCGCGCGGCAGTGCCATCGTTCTGGAACGGTGCGGCGGACGCATCGAGCGCTCGCATCTTTCCGGAGCCACGCAATACGGGCTTTACGCGGTGGAAAGCCGCGGCCTTTCCATCGTCGGAAACACCGTGGCGGATTGCGGCAATGGCGGCCTTCTCGTTCATCGCTGGACGAAGGGCACCGACGGAACGCTGATTTCCGGCAACCGCATCGAGCGCATTCGCGCGACCGCAGGCGGCACAGGGCAGAACGGCAACGGCATCAACCTGTTTCGCGCCGACAGCGTGAGTGTGACCAGCAACCACATCAGCGATTGCGCCTTTTCGGCCATCCGCGCCAATGCCTCATCCAACGCGATCATCTCCGGCAATCATTGCCTTAACGTCGGGGAAACCTCGATCTATGCGGAATTCGGCTTCGAAGGCGCGGTGATTTCCGCCAATATCGTCGATGGCGCGGCCAATGGCATTGCCGTGGTCAATCTCAACGAGGGCGGGCGCATCTCCACCGTCAGCGGTAATGTCGTGCGCAACCTCTCCTCCGTTGGCCCCTACCCGGCTGAGAATGCGGGTTTCGGCATCGGCATTTCGGTGGAAGGTGACGCGGCGATTTCCGGCAACATGATTGAAAACTGCGCCAACTGGGCGATGCAACTGGGATGGGGACCGTATCTGCGCAATGTCTCCGTCACCGGCAATGTCATTCGCAAGGCCCCGGTCGGCATTGCCGTTTCGGTGGCGGAGGGCGCCGGCGCAACGCTTATTGCCAACAACCTGCTCTCGGAAACGGCGCAAGGTGCCATCCTCGGCTTTCGCTGGAAAGACAAGGCGACCGGCGAGTTGGCCAACGGCCCGTCCGGCTTCCAGCATCTTTCGATTTCCGGCAACCGGACAGATTGAACAGTTCCCTTGCCTAAAGCCCAGAATCATCCAAATCTCGCGACCTGCATTCGGGAGGACAAAACATGCTGACCATTTACGGAGCCTATCGTTCACGCGCCACGCGCACCTATTGGCTGGCCTATGAACTCGGCATCGAATTCCGCTCGGTTCCGGTGCTGCAGGCGCGGCGCATGGAAAACCCGCTTGCGCCCGATGCCCCGCTCAACACGGCCTCGCCCGCCTTCGTCGCGATCAATCCGATGGGGCAGATCCCCTGCATCGAGGATGACGGGCAGGTGGTGATCGAATCCATGGCGATCAACCTTCACCTCGCCAAGAAGCATGGCGGCCCGCTGGCCCCGACTAACCTCACCGAGGACACGGCAATGACCATGTGGTCCTTCTTTGCCGCGACCTCGATTGAAACGACGGCGTTGCGCATCAGCGCCGTTATCAATGCCGGAAAGACCGAGACGGAAGACGGCAAGGCAGAGATTGCGGTGGCAAGCCGCCTTTTGCAGCGTCCTTTTTCCGTGCTCGACCAGCATCTGGCGAAAACCGGCTTCATGGTGGGGGAACGCTTCACCGTGGCCGATCTCAACGTTGCCGAAGTCATCCGCTACGCGCAGGGTGCCACGGCGTTGATGGATGCCTATCCGACGCTCAAAAGCTGGCTTGCCAAGGTTCAGGCCCGCCCCGCTTTCGTGAAAATGTGGGCAACCCGCGAGGCAGAGGCGACCTGAGGGTCACCCCTCAGCAGCAAGGGCGCGGCGCACAGCCGGGCGTTCCTTCATGCGGGCATAATGGTCGGCGATCTTCGGGAAATCCGCGATATCGACGCCATCACTCTTCAGCCAGCCGGACATGGTGAAGAGGTAAGGATCGGCAATCGTGTAGGCCGAGCCCATGACCCATTCGCCGAACAGATAATTGGTCTCGATATGCCGGAAGCAGGCCGTCATGTTCTCCGCCACCTTGGCCTGCATGGAGGCGATGGCCTGCGGCGCATCGGCCCAGCGCGAGGCACGACGCCCGTGGGCATGGGCCACATGCACCGTCGAGGCGATATAGGCATTGAAGGACTGGAGGGCCGCCAGCGCAAAGGGGTCATCCTTCGGCATGAGATTGACCGCCGTCGCCATGGAGGCAATGTAGAACAGGATCGCCGGGCTTTCGGTCAGAACGCCACTGGTGGTGATCAGAGCTGGCACCCGCCCCTTGGGATTGATCGTCAGATATTCCGGCGCACGCTGGTCGCCGTGGGCCAGGTCGATCACCTGCACCTCAAAGGCCAGTCCTGATTCCTCCAGCGCGATGTGGCTTGCACGACCGCAACTGCCCTTGGCGGTAAAAAGTGTCAGCATGGCGTCCTCCCTCATGCTGCTGGTTTAGACCCTAAACGTCAAACACACCCTCGGCGACGCGAATATCGCCCACATGCAGGCCATTCCAGTTGAACATGCTGCGGTTGGCGAAGCCCATCAATGCGGCGTAAAGCGCATCGTCCTGCTTGAAGAAGCGGGCGAGCACCGCCGCGACCATGGTTTCGGCGGCGCGGGTGGAGCCATCCTCGCATTTCAGCGCGATGCCGAGCCCCAGTTCAGGGATCGCGGCACAGAACACGCCCTCGGCCCCGGTTTTCACAAAGATGCGGCCCGGCGCCATTTCCATCAGTTTCGTGCAGGCGCGGCCCGAGCCCGCGACGTACCACGGCTCGGCCATGCAGGCGTTGACGAGGCGCGTGGCGGCCTTGGCGCGCAGGGGAGCAAGGCCGTCCCCCGTTGCCATGCGGGCAAAGCCCTGCGCCAGCCCCTTGATCGGCACGGCATACGTGGGAATGGAACAGCCGTCCGTGCCGCAATTGTCATGGCCCAGAACACCGCCGGTCATCTCCTGCATCGTGCCACGAATCTGGCGCTGCAGTTCATGCTCGTAGGTCACATAGCCCTTCGGATCGATATGCTGATGGCAACAGGCGCAGACAAAGCCCGCATGCTTGCCCGAGCAATTGTTATGAAGCGAATTCGGCTTGTCGAGCGTGCGGGCCTGATGAATGAGGGTTTTCTGGTCGGACGACCAGTGCGCGCCGCATTCCAGCGTTTCCACATCCCGCCCGGCCTTGGCCAGCATGGCGGCGGCGGTTTCCACATGGCCTTCCTCGCCATTATGGGAGGAGCAGGCGAGTGCCAGTTCCCGGTCGGTGAAGCCATAGGCATCGGCCGCGCCGCTTTCGACCAGCGGCAGCGCCTGCATGGCCTTGCAGGCTGAACGCGGGAAAATGGCCGCTTCGGCATCACCGGCCGAAAACACCAGCTTGCCAGCCGTATCGACCACGGCCACAAGGCCGCGATGGCGGCTTTCAACGAGCGGACCGCGCGTGACTTCGACAGTGACCGGATTGTGCATGTGATACCCCGAACCTGAAACCTGTAAGAGGCAGCGCGCCTCAACAGACGCGCCTTCCCCTTGATGAATCTGCCCCTTTCTTAACGAAAGGCAAGGCATCACGCACGGGAGAAATTTCAGAGCGTCAGAACAATCTTGCCGATGTGGTGGCTCGATTCCATCAGGCGGTGCGCTTCAACCACCTCTTCCAGCGGCAGAACCGTATGGATGACCGGGGCCACCTTGCCGCTTTCGATCAGCGGCCAGACTTCGGCGACCAGTTCATCACGAATGCCGCGCTTTTCCTCATGGGTACGCGGGCGCATGGTCGAGCCCGTGACCGTCAGGCGCTTGACCATGATGGGCGTGAGGTTGACGTTTTCCGCCTTGTAGCCACCGAGGAATGCGATGATCGACAGGCAGCCGTCCTTGGCGAGCGCCGAAAGGTTCTTCTCGAAATAGGCCGCGCCGATCATGTCGAGGATGGTATCGACGCCGCGCTTGCCGGTTTCTTCCTTGATGACGGAAACGAAGTCTTCCTCGCGATAGTTGATCGCGCGGGCAGCCCCGAGCTTCAGGCAGGCGTCGCACTTTTCCTTCGAGCCTGCCGTGGTGAAGACCTTGGCACCAAAGGCATGGGCAAGCTGGATGGCGGTTGTGCCGATCCCCGACGTACCGCCATGGATCAGAACACTTTCGCCTTCCGTCAGGCCCGCCATCTGGAAGAGGTTGGCCCAGACCGTGAAGAAGGTTTCCGGAAGGGCTGCGGCGCGAACGGCGTCATAACCTTCCGGCCAGGTCATCGCCTGGCCTGCGGGCACGGTGCAATATTCGGCATAGCCGCCGCCATTGGCCAGCGCGCAAACCTTGTCGCCGATGGCAAATTCGAACACGCCCTGACCGAGCGCCACCACTTCGCCGGCCACCTCAAGGCCGAGAATCGGGCTCGCATCCTTCGGCGCCGGGTAAGAGCCTTCGCGCTGGGCCACATCGGGACGATTGACGCCCGCCGCTTCGACCTTGATGAGAATTTCACCCGGCTTGGCAACCGGCAGCGGCCCCTTCGAAATCACCATCACTTCGGGCGCGCCGAAGGACGGCAAGTCGACGAAACGCATTTCGGCGGGCAAAGTCATGTGCAATCTCCCATAACGCTTTTATTGCGGATTCGGCGGACAGGGATAAAGCACCAAGCCTCCTTTGAAAAGGAGGCCCAACGACGCAGGAGCGCGCACGCGCGCTTAAGGCGCGTGCTGCTTTGCTTTTCCAAAACGATCAGATCAGGCCGCGCGACTGGATATGCGCGCCATAAAGATCACCCACGTTGAGATGGGCCAGATCCTTGTTTTCGCGACCACAATGGCGGTTCAGCGCCACACGGCCCGGCGGTTCCGGCGGAAGCGTCTGACGATGGCGTGCCTCGCACCACATCATCAAAGCATCACGCACCACCTCGCTATCCGAGGCATAGGCACCACTTTCGACGGCAAGGCGCAGATGCTGCACCTGTTCCGGCGAAATGGAAATCGTCACCATAGGCATGTCTTCCTCCTTCCCTGAAATCAAACGGAACGCAAGGATACTGAGAACACGTCACAAGGCGGGCTTGATGAGATGGCACGCCTAACGCGCGCTGCCGCCCTGACAGTGACACAACACACAAGTCACGCAGAGGGTTCCCTCAACAGGTCGATTTTCCCCTCCCCGGCAAAATGACCTGTCGTGATACTATCACGATTTACGGATTGATATGGAGAAAAATACGGCAGATGCCGAAGGATATAGCGTCGCAGGAGAAGAACGCATTTTGGCGGCGCGGCGCGCCTTGTGTTCATATCCGCGATGTCTTTGATTTCGGGGAATTTTCGGGAGAATTCAACTGGTCGGAGTGGAGTGATTCGAACACTCGACCCCCACGTCCCGAACGTGGTGCGCTACCAGACTGCGCTACACTCCGTGACCAGTGGCGCCGTCTATAGACCGGGTTTTTTCTCTGCACAAGCACCCCCAAGCAAAAAAATAGACCTTCAGCCTGTTTTTTTCGCAGCGCGATTTTCACCGCACTGCGCAAGGGCTTGCGCGGCAGGCGAAAGCGCGGAAATGCGAAAAAACGGTGCATGGAAGCGCGGAACACATTTGACAGCGCCGCAATTCCCGCTAGAGCAGAAGATGCAAACCGCGACATATGCTGTAAGTTCCAGCATCAGCGGCACCGCCCTTACTCACCCGCGATTTCCACGGACGGACCCCGATGAACATCCGCATCCTTACGCTTGCAGGCCTTGCACTGGCACTTGGCGGCTGCACGACCACTCTTGCTCCCAACCCCATTGAAACGCGCTGGAACGGCCAGCAGGCTGGCACCTTCTTCGCCAAGTTCGGCCCGCCGATGGCCGATCAGCAGACCGGCGCCTCCACCATCTACACCTGGCGTGGTGGCTACAAGACGCGCACCGTTCCGGCCAAGTATGCCGGCGACGACAAGAAAAAGGGCAAGCTGGTTTCGCCAGCCCGCACCGAATATCTGCGTTGCGAAGTGCAGCTGACCGTTTCGCCGGAATATGTGATCCGTTCGGTTCGCACCGTCATCGACAAGCCCGGCCTGAACGGCGCGCCGAGCTATTGCGAAGAATTCCTGACGGCGAAGTAATCGCCTTCACACGCAATACCATGAAGCCGCGGCGGAGCGATCCGGCGCGGCTTTTTCATGGGCTACCTTTATGTGCGTTCTGGCAGGCGTACGAGGCCGAGCACCAGCGCGCAGCCGGCCACGATGATCGCCGCGCCAAAGGCCTGCAACGGCCCAAACGGTTCATTTAAGACCAGCGCCCCGATGACGACGGCCACCGTGGTGACGGCGAATTCCACGCTGATGGCGCGTGTCGCGCCGATGGCGGCAACCAGCCCGAAATACATGACATAGGTCAGCGCACTCATGCCGCAGGCCAGGCCCGCGAGCCAGAGATAATCGGCCAGCACCGGCACGGTTGGCACCGGAACGACCACAAGCAGCGGCAGCGTCATGGCACCGCCGAAGAAGAAGGCACCGATCGTCACTTCCCAGGCACCGGCGCGCGACAACCAGCGGCTGGCGTAATTGCTGCCAAAGGCGGCGGAAAATGAGCCAAGCAGCGCGGCGGCACATCCCCCCAGAAACGCGGCCGTCACCGGCACGGCGGGAAAGCCGACCAGCAGCACGACGCCGCCGATACCAAGGCCAAGACCGGCGAGACGGGAGGCATTAATGCGCTCCAACCCCCAGACGGCACTGATCATCATGGAAAACAGCGGAATGGTGGCGACCAGAATGGCCGACATGGCCGTGCCGATCAACGGCCCGGCAATCGACAGCCCGATCAACTGCCCCGCAACCGTCGTCGCGCCCACGACCAGCAGCGGCTTCCAACCCAGCGAAAAATCCAGCTTGCGACGCATGAGCCGCGCCAGGGCATAAAGGGTCAGCGACGCAATGAGGGCACGAAACGCAACAGCCCCGACCCAGCCGAAGGCATAAACCGCCTTCATCAACACCAGAAAGGAAAGGCCCCAGATCAACGCCAAGGCGCTATAGACGACCATGTCGCGGGATTTCATGGGAAGGTTCCGTGAGAGGGAGCTGTATCTTGAAAAGATGTGGCTGGGGCGCCAGGATTCGAACCTGGGAATGCCGGTACCAAAAACCGGTGCCTTACCGCTTGGCGACGCCCCAGCAGGGATTCGGGCGGCCAAAGAGCATCCCGACGGGCGGGTGATTAGCAAATGTCGGCGCGCCGGGCAATCCGCCATTGCAAATCCGCTGCATACTTTTCAACGACATCGGTTATATGCATCCTTGAGTTTTCGAGCATGAAGGAAAAGGCATGGCGGGTGAGCTTTTCGACAAGGCGTTCGAGCCTGCTTATGGCCATGCCGTTCCGGTGGCCGATCAGGTGGCGCGGCTGACGGTCAACAACCCTTCCGCTTTCACCTTTCACGGCACGAACAGCTATATTGTCGGCAGGGATACGCTCGCTGTCATCGATCCCGGCCCGGAAGATGAAGCGCATCTGGCCGCCCTCCTTGCCGCCATCGACGGCAGACCCGTCAGCCACATTTTCGTCAGCCACACGCATCGCGACCACGCACCTTTATCGCGGCGACTGAAAGAAGCGACCGGCGCGCTGATCGTCGCCGAGGGGCCGCATCGCGCCGCCCGCCCCTTGCATGAGGGCGAGACAAACCCCTTTGCCGAAAGCGCCGACATGGGTTTTGTGCCGGATGTTGCGGTGGGCGACGGCGAGACGATTTCCGGCGATGGCTGGGCGCTTTCGGCGATCCATACGCCGGGGCACACGGCAAACCACGTCTCCTTCGCGCTGGAAGGGTCCGGCATCGTCTTTTCCGCCGATCACGTCATGGCCTGGGCAACCACCGTTGTCGCGCCGCCGGATGGGGCGATGGGCGATTACATGACCTCGCTTGAAAAGATGCTGGCGCGCGACGACCGGCTTTACCTGCCCGGCCATGGCGGCCCGGTGAAGGAGCCCGCCTCGTTCCTGCGCGGACTTCGCACCCACCGACGGATGCGCGAGCGCGCCATTCGCGAACGCATCGCTTCCGGCGACCGGCTGATTTCCGACATGGTGAAGGCCATTTATCGCGATACGGACCCGCGCCTGCATGGCGCAGCAGCGCTCTCCGTGCTCGCCCATATCGAAGATCTCATCGAAAAGGGTGCCATCAAAGCCGATGGCCCGCCCTCGCTCAATGGCGTTTTCGAGCCGGGTTAACCGCCCAATCCAAGCATTTCCGCATCAAGGGCGGTGAAGAAGGCATTGATGAGGCCAGCGCCGATGCCGAGATCGCGGTTACCGTAGCGGGCGACGGTGCGCATATCGACAACCGTTGCCTCTTCGTCTTCGCGTAGGCGGATCACCACATCAAAAGGCAGGCCGAAGACCAGCGTGCGCACTTCCCCTTGAAGAAGCACATCGCCCGGCGCGCCCACAAGGGTCGGCGGCTGGAGAAGAAGCGGTGTCGGGCGCGGCACCGGCACCGGAATAGCCGCGCCGTGACCATGAGTGCCCGCTGGCGGTGGTCCGACATCGGGCACCGTCAGTTCATCGCCTTCCGAAGCGACGATCACAATCCGGCTGGCCTTGGCGACGCGGCGCACAGCGGCGAGAACACGGTCTGCCCCGCCATCATAGCGCTTGCCCACCAGTTCGGCATAGGCCTCGGCTCCAAGCTCGGTCTCGTCCGGAGAAATCTGGCGCGGCAGCCAGCCCTGATCATCCTCACGCGCCTTTAAAAACGTCGGCGGATCATCCGGGTCCGTCGCCACATCGAAGACCGGCGGGGTCAGGAGATAGGTGGCCAGGGTAAAAGCGGTCAGCGTCAGCGGCACGGAGGCATAGACAAGCGCCCAGAAGGCGGCAAGGCCGCCGCGTGCACCCACCTGCCACAAGCGCACAAGGCCAATCACGGCAAAGAAGGTGGCGGCAAGGCCAATGACGCCAGCCCCGATCGAAATCGTCAGCATATCCGGCATACGAAGCGGGCCGAATCGAAAGGCCAGCCCCGCGCTCACAAACATGACCAGCGAGAGGAAACCGAGCTTTCTGCCGAAATAAGCGGAAGGCGATACTGGTCTTTCAAAGCGAATGGCCATGGCCCAACCCGTTCCTTTCGCCCTAGGCGTTCAGCCGGTTACGCATCGCCCGATTTGACAGCCTTGGCCGCAATGGTGGCCTGTGCAGCGGCCAGACGCGCAATCGGCACACGAAACGGCGAGCACGACACATAATCAAGGCCGAGGTTTTCGCAGAAGCGGATGGAGGCCGGATCGCCGCCATGCTCACCGCAAATGCCAAGCTTCATCTTGGGCCGCGTGCGACGCCCGCGCACCGAGGCGATTTCCATCAACTCGCCCACACCGTCGAAATCGAGCGAGACGAAGGGGTCGTGATCAACGATACCCTTGCGCTGGTAGATCGTCATGAAGCGCG
>Ga0209794_1001070_pt1 | contig 25707 bp, 24 predicted proteins | sample EBPBio232013_DNA_FD_185869 | JGI IMG/M metagenome (GOLD analysis project Ga0209794, IMG submission 185869) | Wastewater treatment Type I Accumulibacter community from EBPR Bioreactor in Madison, WI, USA - Reactor 1_5/23/2013_ DNA (SPAdes)... | ecosystem: Engineered > Bioreactor > EBPR >... | reverse complement strand
CACCCGCGCCCAATTCAGTGCCGAGCCCGCCGCCGGCCGAGACCACGGCGACACCCGCACCGGCGCCGCCCCCCGTGCGCAATCCGCCGCGCCGCCAGACGCCGGCGGCCGAGGGCGGCACCCGGCCGGCCGCGGTGCGCAACGAGCCGCGCACCGAACCGCGCAGCGAACCGCGCAACACGCTGGAGCCGCGTTGCAGCGACCTGCTGCAGCGCATGCAGCTCGGCGAGCCGTTGAGCACCGAGCAGACGATGTTCTTCCAGACCCGCTGCACGCGCTGAGCGTGACGAAGCCGCCACGCCGGGCCGCCGGCCTGCGCATCGGAGGGGATGTGCCGCCGCCGCCGCGCGGGCATACTCGTCCGCACCCGCCCAACGCTTTAGGAACCGCGATGCATCCGTGCCTGAAGAACAACAGCGTTTCCCACCTCGCCCGTCGCAGCCTGCGGCCCAACGGCTCCGCGACCGCGCTGCTCGCGGCGCTGACGTCGCTGCTGCTCGCCGCCTGCGTCGCGCCGCCACCGGCGGCAGGGCCGGCCGCGGCCAGCGCCGAAGCCCCGGCGCCGGCCGCCGCGCCGGCGCCCGCGCCGGCGCCGGTCGCGCCGCCGCCCGCCGCGCCGCCGGCCCCGGCCGCGCCGCCGCCCATCCTGCCGTTCGACGAGGCCGTGCTCAGCGCCGCCAACAACCTGCTGGGCAAGGCGCAACTGCCGGCCGACGCCAAGTTCGACCTCGTGATCGACCCGCTGATCGACGGCATGACCGGCGCGCAGACCGTCACCACGCAGGCGATGGGCCAGCGGCTGACCCAGCTCATCAAGGACAGCTATCCGCGCTACCACGTGCAGCCCTTCCGCGCGGTGACGGTGCAGCGCGGGCCGCTGGTGTTGATCGGCACCTTCACCGGCGTGAACAACGAGCGCAAGACCGAAGGCAGGCGCGAGGCCTTCCGCATCTGCCTGGCGCTGGCCGACCTGAAGACCGGCAAGCTGGTCAGCAAGGGCCTGGCCTTCGCGCGCGCCGACGGCATCGACTCGTCGCCGACGCCGTTCTTCCGCGATGCCCCCGCCTGGATGGACGACTCGGCCACCACCGGCTACATCCGCACCTGCCAGGGCACGCGCGCCGGCGACCCCATCAACCCGGCCTATGTCGACCGCATCCTCACCGCGGCCGTCGTCGCCGAGGCCATCGACGCCTACGGCAACGGCCTGTACGCCGATGCGCTGAAGCTCTACGAGACCGCGCTGACCAGCCCCGGCGGCGACCAACTGCGCGTGCACACCGGCCTGTACCTCACCAACCTCAAGCTGCGCCGCATGGCGCAGGCGCGCAAGGCCTTCGGCGAGGTGGTCGACCGCGGGCTCGACGCCAAGCGGCTGGGCATCAAGTTCCTGTTCCGCCCCGGCACGGCGGCGCCGTGGACCGACCCCAAGGCCGGGCCGCAGCCGTACCCGCTGTGGATCAGCGAGATCGCCGCGCGCGCCAGCAAGCGCCAGACCTGCCTGGAGCTGGGCGGCCACACCAGCGCCAGCGGCGCCGAGCCGGTGAACGAGCGGTTGTCGCTGCTGCGCGCCGAGTCGGTGGAGAAGTCGATCGCCGCCTACTCGCCGCCGCTGAAGAAGCGCATGGACGCCAAGGGCTACGGCTCGAAGTTCACGCTGGTCGGCAACGGCCGCGACGACCTGTCCGACGCGCTCGACCGCCGCGTCGAGCTGCTGGTGCGCGACTGCGGCAAGTAGGCCGCGCGGGGCCGCGGACCGATCAGTCCCGCGGCACCCAGCCCGCCGGCGTGGCGCGCAGCAAGGGGCTGTCGAACACGCCCTCCACGCGCGCGGCGCGCTCGGGCCCCAGCTCGGCGCGCCAGCGCTGACCCTGGCGCATCGCGACGCCCAGCGCCAGCACCTCGGCGCCCAGCGACTGCAGCAGGTCCCAGGGCGCGCGCGCCGTGCGGCCGCTGCTGACGGCGTCGTCGACCAGCAGCACGCGCCGGCCGCGCACCAGCGGCAGCAGGTGCGGATCGAGGTACACGCGCTTGGCCGCGCCGGGGCTGGTGATCGACACCACCGCGGCCGACAGCGCATCGTCGTACCAGAACTTGCGCGAATAGCCGAGCGGCACGTAGCGCGCATGGCCCAGTTGCCGCGCGACGATGGGCGCCAGCGCCAGGCCCAGCGTCGGCAGCCCGACCACGACCTCGGCGCCCAGCGGCGCGAGTTGCCGCGCCAGCAACTCGCCCAGCGCGTCCAGCACCGCCAGCGACGCGTGGTTGCACAGCAGCGAGGCGACGGCATGGCCTGGTTCGGGCCGGACCTCGGGCTCCGGCTCCGCCGGCAACGGCCGGATCGGCAAGCGCAGCCAGCGCCCGTCGGGCAGCGCCACCGGCACGCTGCGCCGCCACGGCGGCGCCACGTCGGCCGGCGCCGCGTCCAGCAACTGCTGCCAGTAGCCGGTGGTGGCGTCGGCTTCGTGCACCGCGCCTCAGGCCGTCGGCAGCTTGTGGTCCTTGAACTGCTCGCGCAGCTTGTTCTTCTGCATCTTGCCGGTGGCGCCCAGCGGGATGGCGTCGACGAAGACCACGTCGTCGGGCGTCCACCACTTGGCGATCTTGCCGTCGAAGAAGGCCAGCAGTTCCTCGCGCGTGACTTCGGCGCCGGGCTTCTTCACCACCACCAGCAGCGGCCGCTCGTCCCACTTGGGGTGCGGCGCGGCGATGCAGGCGGCCATCGCCACGGCGGGGTGCGCCATCGCGATGTTCTCGAGGTCGATCGAGCCGATCCACTCGCCGCCGGACTTGATGACGTCCTTGCTGCGGTCGGTGATCTGCATGTAGCCGTCGGCGTCGATCTTCGCCACGTCGCCGGTCGGGAACCAGCCGCGCCCGGCCTCGTCGGTCACCAGCGGGTTGCCGCCTTCGCCCTTGAAGTACTCGGTGACGATCCACGGCCCGCTGACCAGCAGGTCGCCCGAGGCCTCGCCGCCGAAGGCCAGTTCCTGGCCCGCCTCGTCGACGATCTTCATGTCGACGCCGAACACCGCGCGGCCCTGCTTGGCCATCACCTCATAACGCTGTTCCTGCGTCTGCTTCAGGTGCGCCGGCTTGAAGCTGCACACCGTGCCCAGCGGGCTCATCTCGGTCATGCCCCAGGCGTGCAGCACGTGCACGTCGAACTCGTCGCCGAAGGTGCGCAGCATTGCCGGCGGGCAGGCCGAGCCGCCGATCACCGTGCGCCGCATCGAGCTGAACTTCAGCCCGTTGGCCTGCACGTAGGCCAGCAGCCCCTGCCACACGGTGGGCACGCCGGCCGAGACGGTGACCTGCTCGTTCTCGAACAGCTCGTACAGCGACTTGCCGTCCAGCGCGGCGCCGGGGTAGACCATCTTGGCGCCGGTCAGGCAGGCCACGTAGGGCAGGCCCCAGGCGTTGACGTGGAACATCGGCACCACCGGCAGGATCACGTCGTTGGCCGAGCAGTTCAGCGCGTCGGGCAGCGCGGCCGCAAAGGTGTGCAGCAGCGTCGAGCGGTGGCTGTACAGCACGCCCTTGGGGTTGCCCGTGGTGCCCGAGGTGTAGCACAGCGAGCTGGCGCTGTTCTCGTCGAAGCTGGGCCAGTCATAACGATCGTCTTCGGCGGCCACCAGGTCTTCGTAGAACAGCAGCCCGGGGATCTTGGCGGCGGCCTCGGCCGGCACGTGGGCGCGGTCGCTCATCGCCACCCAGTGGCGCACGGTCTTGGTCCGCCCGGCCACCGCGGCCACCAGCGGCAGGAAGGTCAGGTCGAAGAACAGCACCTGGTCTTCGGCATGGTCGGCGATGTAGACGATCTGGTCGGGGTGCAGCCGCGGGTTCACCGTGTGCAGCACGGCGCCCGAGCCCGAGACCGCGTAGTACAGCTCCATGTGCCGGTAGCCGTTCCAGGCCAGCGTGGCCACGCGGTCGCCGGCCTTCACGCCCAGGCGCGCCAGCGCCTTGGCCATGCGGCGCGAGCGCGACGCCAATTCCTTGTACGTCGTGCGGTGAATGTCGCCTTCGACCCGCCGCGAGACGATTTCGCGTTCCGGGTGGTGGCGTTCGGCATGAACGATGAGCGTGGAGATCAGCAGCGGCTGCTGCATCATCTGGCCGAGCATCGGGGTCTCCTGGTCGTTGGGGTTGCGGCGATTCTGCTGCATGCGGCCGGCGCCGCGGCTGGGCTCACGCGCCGAAGTCGGGCCACACGCCGCGCGCCACCTCCACCACGCGCTCCAGCTTGCGCCACTGGTCGTCGACCGACAGCGCGTTGCCGTGGTGCGTGCTGGAAAAGCCGCACTGCGGCGACAGGCACAGGTCCTGCAGCGGCACGAACTGTGCGGCCTCGTCGATGCGGCGCTTCAGCGCGTCGGCCGACTCCAGGTCGCCGACCTTGGTGGTGACCAGGCCCAGCACCACCTTCTTGCCGCGCGGAAGCACTTTCAAAGGCTCGAAACCGCCGGCGCGCACGCTGTCGAACTCCATGAAATAACCGTCGACCGCGGTGGAGAACATCGCCTCCACCACCGGCTCGTAGCCGCCCTCGGCGACCCAGGCGCTCTTGAAGTTGCCGCGGCAGGTGTGGATGGTCACGCGCAGGTCGGCGGGCTTGTCGCGCAAGGCCTCGTTGATCACGCACGCATAGGTGGCCGGCAGCGCCGCCGGGTCGTCGCCGTTGGCGCGGCACTTGGCCTGGATCTGCGGGTCGCACAGGTAGGCGAAGGTGATGTCGTCGAGCTGCAGGTAGCGGCAGCCGGCGCCGTACAGGTGGGCAATGGCCTGGCGGTAGGCCGCGGCCACGTCGGCCCAGAAGGCGTCGAGCTCGGGATAGGCCTCGCGCGAGATCGCGGCGCGGCCGCCGCGCAGGTGCAGCATCGACGGCGAGGGGATCGTCATCTTCGGCGTGCGCGTGGTGGTGCGGGCCAGGAACGCGAAGTCGTCGGCCATGATCGGCCGGCTGCAGGCGACGCGGCCGGTGACGGTGGCGATCGGCGGCTGCTCCTGCCCGGCGATCTTGAACTTCGGGCCTTCGTTGTCCTGCAGCGTCACGCCGTCGAGTTGCGCCAGGAAGTCCAGGTGCCACCAGTCGCGGCGGAACTCGCCGTCGGTGATGCCTTGCAGGCCGACCGCCTCCTGCCGGCGCACGGCCTCGGTGATCGCGGCGTCTTCGGCGGCGCGCAACGCAGCGGCGTCGACCTCGCCGCGCTTGAAGCGCGCGCGGGTCTCGGCCAGCGCCGCCGGGCGCAAGAGGCTGCCGACCTGGTCGGCGCGAAACGGTGCTTGGGCTTGCATGATGGAAGGGTCTCCTGGTCGGCGTCTTCGGGCGCCGGCGCCGCATCGTAGCCCCAGCCCTGGCCCCAGCCTCGGCCTCCTATCCCGGCCTCTTGGCCCGGCGCTGCCCCAGCCGCGGGCATCGGGGCCCGCTTCTGGTGCAAGCCCCGAGACCGCGCCGCGCATGGAACTTGCAGAATCGGCCGCAAGCCGCCCTTCATTTCATTTCCACGGAGAACCCCCGATGCCGCACCGCCCCGCCTTGTTCAGCCGCGCCCGCCGTGGCCTGCTGGCCGCCGCCACGGCCGCCTGGCTGAGCACGCCCGCGCTGGCCCAGACGCCGATCAAGTTCCAGCTCGACTGGCGCTTCGAAGGCCCGGCCGCACTGTTCCTGGCCTCGCAGGCCAAGGGCTACTACAAGGCCGCGGGGCTGGACGTGACCATCGACGCCGGCAACGGCAGCGGCGGCGCCGTGACGCGCGTGGCCAGCGGCAGCTACGACATGGGCTTTGCCGACCTCGCCGCGCTGATGGAGTTCCACGCCAACAACCCCGACGCGCCGAACAAGCCGGTGGCGGTGATGGTGGTCTACAACAACACGCCGGCCGCGGTGCTGGCGCTCAAAAAGAGCGGCATCGCCAAGCCCGGCGACTTGAACGGCAAGAAGCTCGGCGCGCCCGGCTTCGACGCCGGCCGCCGCGCCTTTCCGATCTTCGCCAGGGCCAACGGCGTGAGCGGCTTCACCTGGACCAGCATGGACCCGCCGCTGCGCGAGACCATGCTGGCCAAGGGCGACATCGACGCCATCACCGGCTTCTCGTTCACCAGCGTGCTGAACCTCGAAGCGCGCGGCGTCAAGACGGCCGACATCGTGGTGCTGCCCTACGCCGACTACGGCGTCAAGCTGTACGGCAACGTGGTCATCGCCAGCCCCAAGCTGATCAAGGACAACCCGCAGGCGATCAAGGCCTTCCTGTCGGCCTTCAGCAAGGGCGCCAAGGAGGTGATGGCCAACCCCGACGCCGCCATCGACTACGTGAAGGCGCGCGACGGCATCATCGACGTGGCGCTGGAAAAGCGCCGCCTGCGCATGGCCATCGACTACGTGGTGGCCAGCGCCGATGCGCGCGCCGAAGGCTTCGGCGTGCTCAACCCGGGCCGGCTGTCGCTGATGGCCTCGCAGGTGTCCGACGCCTTCGGCACCAAGACGCGCGTCGACCCCGCCGCCGTTTGGAGCGACCAGTTCCTGCCGGCCAAGGCCGAGCTGAACGTCTTCCCGCCGCTGAAGAAGTAGGCGCGGACGGCGCATGGCCTTCGTCGATTTCCGCAACGTCTGGCTCGCCTACAACGACGAACTGCTGGCGCAGGGGCAATACGCGGTCGAGGACATCAGCCTGCAGGTCGGCGAGGGCGAGTTCATCGCCATCGTCGGCCCTTCGGGCTGCGGCAAGAGCACCTTCATGAAGCTGGCCACCGGCTTGCGCCGGCCGAGCAAGGGCACGGTGACGATCGGCGGCCAGGCGGTGAACGGTCCGCTCAAGATCACCGGCATGGCCTTCCAGGCGCCCAGCCTGCTGCCCTGGCGCACGACGGTGCGCAACGTGATGCTGCCGCTGGAGATCGTCGAGCCCTACCGCTCCAGCTTCAAGGCGCGGCGCGACGAGTACGAGGCGCGCGCGCGCCAGCTGCTGCAAAGCGTCGGCCTGGGCGGCTACGAGGACAAGTTTCCGTGGCAGCTGTCGGGCGGCATGCAGCAGCGCGCCAGCATCTGCCGCGCGCTGGTGCACGAGCCCAAGATGCTGCTGCTCGACGAGCCCTTCGGCGCGCTCGACGCCTTCACGCGCGAAGAGCTGTGGTGCACGCTGCGCGACCTGCACGCGGCGCAGAAGTTCAACGTCATCCTGGTCACCCACGACCTGCGCGAAAGCGTGTTCCTCGCCGACACCGTGTACTGCATGAGCAAGAGCCCCGGCCGCTTCGTCGTGCGGCGCGAGGTGGAACTGCCGCGCCCGCGCGACCTGGAGGTCACCTACACGCCGCAGTTCACCGACATCGTGCATGAGCTGCGCGGGCACATCGGCGCCTTCCGCAACAAGGACGGCAAGAGCGGCATCGCGGTGCCGCAATGAGAAAGCACAGGCCCGCGCGATGGTGATCACCAAGACGATGGAGCGCTGGTCGCCGCTGGTCGTGCTGCTGGCGGTGCTGCTGCTGTGGCAGCTGGCGGTGATGGGCTTTTCCATCCCCGAGTACATCTTCCCCAGCCCGACGCAGATTGCCGCGCAGTTCGCCGAGTTCAAGGGCCCGCTGCTCGAAGCGGCATGGAAGACCTTCTGGGTCACGATGCTGGGCTTCGCGCTGAGCATCGTCGTCGGCGTGCTGCTGGGCTTCCTGATCGGCAGCTCGCGGCTGGCCTACACCGCGCTGTACCCGCTGATGATCGGCTTCAACGCGGTGCCCAAGGCGGCCATCGTGCCCATCCTCGTGGTGTGGTTCGGCATCGGCCTCGGGCCCGGCGTGCTGACGGCGTTCCTGATCAGCTTCTTCCCGATCACCGTCAACATCGCCACCGGGCTGGCGACGCTGGAGCCCGAGCTCGAAGACGTGCTGCGCGTGCTGGGCGCGCGGCGCTGGGACGTGCTGGTCAAGGTGGGCCTGCCGCGCTCGCTGCCCTACTTCTTCGGCAGCCTGAAGATCGCCATCACGCTGGCCTTCGTCGGCACCGTGCTGGCCGAGATGACGGCCGGCGACTCGGGCATCGGCTACCTGATGCAGACCGCCGGCAGCCAGCAGCGCATGTCGCTGGCCTTTGCCGGCCTGGTGACCATCGGCGCGATGGCGATGGCCATGTACGAGCTGTTCAGCTGGGTCGAGAAGCGCACCACCGGCTGGGCGCACCGCGGCTCGCAGGCCGATTGACGATTGACGGCGGCCGCCGGCTGGCAGGCCCACCTGCGCCTGCACTACCGACGCGACGGCAACCGCACCGTGGCGCAGGACCGCCACGCCGGCCCGCTGCGCGTGCTGAAGGCGCTGTACCCGGAAGGCGAGGGCATCTGCCACCACGTGGTCGTGCACCCGCCGGGCGGCGTCGTCGGCGGCGACACGCTGCGCATCGACGCCACGCTCGACGGCGGCGCCCATGCGCTGATCACCACGCCGGGCGCGACGCGCTTCTACCGCAGCGACGGCGCCGCCGCGCGCCAGCAGGCGACGCTGACGCTGGCCGCCGGCGCGCGGCTGGAATGGCTGCCGCTGGAGACCATCGCCCACGCCGGCTGCAGCGCCGAGAACCAGGTGACGCTGGACCTCGCGCCCGGCGCCGAATGCCTGGGCTGGGACCTGCTGGCGCTGGGCCTGCCGGCCGCCGGCGAGGCCTTCGACCGCGGCTGCTTCACGCAATGCCTGCACTGGCCCGGCGTGTGGCTGGACCGCGGCCGCATCCGCGGCGACGACCGCGTGCTGCTCGACAGCCCGCTGGGCCTGGCCGGCCAGCCGGTCAGCGGCACGCTGTGGTTCGCCGCCGGCACGCCGTGGCCCAACGCACGACGCGAGGCGCTGACCGAGGCCGCGCGGGCGGTGATCGACTCGTTGGCGACGGGCACCAGCGCGCCAGCGCTGCAGGCCGGCACCAGCGCGCCAGCGCTGCAGGCCGCTACCAGCTTGCCAGCGCTGCAGGCGGGTGTCACCGCCCTCGACGAGCGCGTGCTCGTGCTGCGAACGCTGGCGCCGCGCGTCGAGCCGGCGATGGCCCTGCTGCAAGCCGTGCGCGCCGCCTGGCGCCGCCTGGCCTGGGACCTGGACGCCGGGCCGCCGCGCGTCTGGCGGACCTGAAACGCGCCTTCGCGCCAGGGCGCCGCCGGCGTCCGGCCGAAGCGGCCAGGCCAGCTCAGGTGGCCGGCTTGGCGCAAGGCCTGAAGCCGCCGCGCAGCGGCTCGCCGGGCAGGCTTTTCAGCCGCGTCTGCAGCTCGGCATCGGCGCGCGCCGCGCGCAGCCACCATTGCGCGGCGCCGGCCGGCAACTGCGCCACGCGGGCATTGCGCACGCCCTTCTTCGCCAGATTGCCCAACGCCGACTCGGCGCCGTAGCGGTCGCTGTAGTTGCCCAGCCGCAGCCCGGGCAGCAGGGCCGGCGGCGCGGCCAGTTCGCTGGAGCGCACGCCCAGGCGCTTCAACTCATCGGCCTTGGCGCGCATCGCGTCGCGGTCGGCGAAGCGGCCCATCACCACGCCCCAGGTGAACTGGCTCCAGCTCGGCTCGCGCGCCACGCCGCCGTCGGGCACGCCGTGCTCCGCCAGCACGCGCTCGGCGGCGCCGGCCGTGGCTTCGGTGAAAGGCCCGGCCTCCAGGCACAGCGGCAGCGGCTCGGCCTCGGGCGCGGCGGCGCTGGCGCCCGTACCGGTCGCCGCACTGGCACCGGCGTTGGCCGCCGTGGCCGTGGCCTCGTTGGCGGCTTTGGGCGTCAGCACGGTGATCAATTCGGGCCGCAGTTGCTGCGCCAGGCGCTCGGGCTCGCGCGCGTCGCTGCGCGGCGGCAACAGCGGTGCCAGCCAGCCTTGCGACCACGCGAAGAACAGGCCGTTGGCCACGACCAGCAGCAGCACCAGCACGCGCAGCATCAGGCCCCCGCCGCCGGCGGCGGCAAGGGCCGCACGCTGACCTCGCCGCTGGCCACCAGCGCCACGCCGCCGGCATGGCGCAGGCGCAAGGCGCCGCTGCCGTCCACGCCGTCGGCCACGCCTTGCGGGGCGCCGGCCAAGGTGGTCTGCACCGCCTGCCCGCGCAGCAGGTCGCGGCGCGCGAAAGCCTCGGCAAACGGCGCCAGGCCGCGCTGCTCGAAGCGGCGCAGCGCGGCTGCCAGCAGCGGCGCCACGCGCGCCAGCAGCGCGGGCGCGGTCAGGCCGGCGTCGATCTCCTGCACGCAGGCGTAGCCGCTGGCCAGGTCGGCGACATCGTTTCTCGGCAGCACGTTGAGGCCGACGCCGACCACGCAGGCGCGCGCCGCGGCGCCGCCGGCGACGGTCTCGATCAGGATGCCGCCCAGCTTGCGCCAGCGCCGCTCAGGCGGCGCGGCGGGCCCGTCGTCCAGCCACAGGTCGTTGGGCCACTTGAGCATCAGCCGCGCGGGCTGCGGCTCGATGGCGTCGGCCAGCGCCGCGCCTACGGCGAGCGACAGCCCCGCCCAATCAGCCGGCGCGAACGGCAGGCCCAGCGAGAAGGTCAGCGAAGCGCCCGGCGCCGACTGCCACTGGCGCCCGTTGCGGCCGCGGCCGGCGGTCTGCGCCTCGGCCACCGCGAGCTGCGGCACGGCCTCGGTGCGCAGGCGTTCCAGCAGCAGCGTGTTGGTGGAGCCGACCTCGGCCAGCGCCTGAAGACGCAATCCCGGCAGCCAGGGCTGCAGGCGCGGCTGCAGCGCGGCCAGGCCCCAGTCCAGCAACGCCGTCACGGCCGCGCCGCCGCGCTCAGCGCCGCTTGGGCGCGAGCATGGTGCCGCGGCAGTGCGGGCTGCCGCAGCGGCATTCGTAGTCGCGCTTGAGCTTCGGGGTGTAGCGCTCGTCGATCACCAGCCCGTAGTCGTAGAACAGCTCTTCGCCGGGATGCAGGTCGCGCAGCGCCTTGATGAAGACGCGGCCCTGTTCCTCGTCGGCCTCGCAATTGGGCTCGCAGGCGTGGTTGATCCAGCGCGAGGCGTTGCCGCCCACCTTGGCGTCGATCACGTGGCTGCCGTCGTCGAGGCTGAAGTAGAAGGTATGGTTGGGGTCCTGGGGGTCGTGCGGATGGCGGCGCAGCGCCTCGGGCCAGGTGATGATCTCGCCGACGTATTCGATCAGCGTTTCGCCGGCGGGAATGGCTTGCAGCGCGTAGACGCCCTTGCCGTGCACGCCGGAGCGGCGCACCTGGATGCGGCGGCCCGTGCGATGGTTGCTTGCCGGGTTGTTGCGGCGCGGCGCTTGCGCGGTCTTCTTCATTCGGTACATTGAAATCATGGGCGCGCGCGTGTGTGCATGCGCGCGCGAGAACCTCGGCATTGTAGGCACGCCCGTTCGCGGGCCAGACTGATCACAAGCACATGGGAAAGACCGTCATCATCGCGGAGAAGCCGAGCGTCGCGCAGGACATCGTGCGCGCGCTCACGCCCGTCTCGGGCAAGTTCGACAAGGAGGCCGACCACTTCGAGAACGAGCAGTACGTCGTCACCTCGGCCGTCGGCCACCTGGTGGAGATCAAGGCGCCCGAGGCCTACGACGTCAAGCGCGGCAAGTGGAGCTTCGCCCACCTGCCGGTGGTGCCGCCGCACTTCGACCTGGCGCCGATCGACAAGGCCAAGTCGCGGCTCACGGCCGTGGTGCGCCAAGTCAAGCGCAAGGACGTCTCGGCGCTGATCAACGCCTGCGACGCGGGGCGCGAGGGCGAGCTGATCTTCCGCCTGATCGTGCAATACGCCTTCGGCGACAAGCCGGTGCCCAAGCCCATCCAGCGGCTGTGGCTGCAGAGCATGACGCCGCAGGCCATCCGCGAAGGCTTCGAGCGACTGCGCAGCGACGCGCAGATGCAAGGCCTGGCCGACGCCGCGCGCAGCCGCAGTGAAGCCGACTGGCTGGTGGGCATCAACGGCACGCGCGCGATGACCGCCTTCAACAGCCGCGACGGCGGCTTCTTCCTCACCACCGTGGGCCGCGTGCAGACGCCCACGCTGTCGATCGTGGTTGAGCGCGAGGAGAAGATCCGCCGCCACGTGCCGCGCGACTATTGGGAGATCCGCGCCAGCTTCGACGCCCAGGCGGGCCTCTACGAAGGCAAGTGGTTCGACCCCAAGTGGAAGAAGAACCCCGACGACGCCGAACAGCGCGCCGACCGGATGTGGAACGCCGCCGACGCCGAGGCCATTGCCAAGGCCTGCCTCGGCCAGCCGGCCACGGTGAGCGAGGAATCCAAGCCCAGCACGCAAAGCAGCCCCGGCCTGTACGACCTGACGACGCTGCAGCGCGAGGCCAACGGCCGCTTCGGCTTCTCGGCCAAGACCACGCTGTCGATCGCGCAGGCGCTGTACGAGAAGCACAAGGTGCTGACCTACCCGCGGACCGACTCGCGCCACCTGCCCGAAGACTACCTGGGCGTGGTCAGGCAGACCTTCGAGATGATCGCCGGCGAAGACCTGCCCGGCCCCTTGCGCGAGCTGTCCGGCCACGCCGCCAAGGGCTTGAAGGAAGGCTACGTCAAGCCGCTGAAGCGCGTGTTCGACAACGCCAAAGTTTCAGATCACTTTGCCATCATCCCGACGCTGCAGGCGCCCAAGAGCCTGAGCGACATCGAGCTCAAGCTCTACGACCTGGTGGTCAAGCGCTTCCTCGCGGTGTTCTACCCGGCGGCCGAGTACCTCGTCACCACGCGCATCAGCAAGGTGAAGACGGCCGATGCCGCCGGCGCCGCCGAGCACCACTTCCAGACCAACGGCAAGGTGCTGGTCAACCCGGGCTGGCTGGCCGTCTACGGCAAGGAAGCTCAGGACGAAGATGCCAACCTGGTGCCGGTGCAGCCCGATGAAGTGGTGCGCACCGAGAGCGTGGACGTGAAGGCGCTGCAGACCAAGCCGCCGGCGCGCTACACCGAGGCCACGCTGCTCTCGGCGATGGAAGGCGCGGGCAAGCTGATCGACGACGACGAACTGCGCGAGGCCATGGCCGAGAAAGGCCTGGGCACGCCGGCCACGCGCGCCGCCATCATCGAAGGGCTGATCCTCGAAAAGTACATGCTGCGCGAAGGCCGCGAGCTCATTCCCACGGCCAAGGCCTTCCAGTTGATGACGCTGCTGCGCGGGCTGGCGATCGAAGACCTGACCAAGCCCGAGCTGACCGGCAACTGGGAATACCAGCTCGCCGAGATGGAGCACGGCCGCCTGAAGCGCGACGCCTTCATGGCCGAGATCGCCAAGATGGCCGAGCGCATCGTCAAGAAGGCCAAGGAATACGACCGCGACACCATCCCCGGCGACTACGCGACGCTGGCCGTGCCTTGCCCGCGCTGCGGCGGCGTGGTGAAGGAGAACTACCGCCGCTTCGCCTGCACCGGCAGCGACGGCGGCGGCGGCGAAGGCTGCGGCTTTTCCATCACCAAGATCCCGGCCGGCCGCGCCTTCGAGACGGCCGAGGCCGAGGCCTTCATCCGCGACAAGAAGATCGGCCCGCTGGAGGGCTTTCGCTCCAAGGCCGGCTGGCCTTTCACCGCCGAGCTGAAGCTGGCCTTCGATGACGAGATCGACAACTGGAAGCTCGAGTTCGACTTCGGCGACGACGCCAAGGCCGCGCAGGGCGACGGCGAGCCGGTCGACTTCTCGGCCCAGCAAAGCCTGGGCCCCTGCCCCAAGTGCAAGGGCCATGTCTACGAGCACGGCAATTCGTACGTCTGCGAGCACGCGGTGGGCGCGCACGTCACCTGCGACTTCAAGACCGGCAAGATCATCCTGCAGCAGCCGGTGTCGCACGACGACATGCACCAGTTGCTGAGCAGCGGCAAGACCAAGCTGCTCGACGGCTTCGTGTCGAACAAGACGCGGCGCAAGTTCAAGGCCTTCCTGGTCTACGACAAGAAGGAAGGCAAGGTGGTGTTCGAGTTCGAGCCGCGCGCGCCGCGCGCACCGGCGGCCAAGAAGGCGGCAGCGAAGAAGGCCACGAGCTGAAGCCCAGGCAGGCGCCGCGGCGATGACGGTCGCGATCTTCTACAAGCTGGCCGCGATCTTCCTGACCGTTGCGCTCGGCTGGGTCGCCGGCCGCATGCGCTGGCTGGACGTGGCGCCCCAGCCAGGCGGCGGCAGCGAGCAGGCCGACCCGGCGCGCCTGCTCGGCAACGCGGCGTTCTACATCTTCGTGCCGGCGCTGCTGTTCCGCACCACCGTGCGGCTGGACTTCGCCACCATGCCCTGGCGCACCGTCGCGGCCTACTTCGTGCCGGCGCTGGTCTTCCTGTTCGGCGTGTACCTTTGGCAGCGCCGCCGGGCCGGCGCGGCGCGGCACGGCGCCGCGGCGCCTTCGGTGCGCGCCATCGCCGCGACCTTCGGCAACTCGGTGCAGGTGGGCATTCCGATGGCGGCCGCGCTGTTCGGCGAAGCGGGGCTGGCCATCCACATCGCGCTGGTCAGCCTGCACGCGATCGTGCTGCTGTCGGTGCTGACGACGCTGGCCGAGCTCGACATCGAACGCCGGCGCGCCGCCACCGGCCAGGCCACGCGGCTGTGGCCGATGCTGCGCCAGACCTTGCGCAACACCATCATCCACCCGGTGGTGCTGCCCGTGCTGGCCGGCATGCTGTGGCACGCCACCGGCCTGGGCCTGCACCCGGTGGTGGACGAGACGCTCGCGCTGCTGGGCTCGGCCGTGGTGCCGATCTGCCTGGTGCTGATCGGGCTGACGCTTGCCTACTACGACCTGCAGGGCCAGTTGCGCGCGGCCTTCGTGCTGAGCGCGCTCAAGCTGCTGGCGCTGCCGGCGCTGGTGCTGGCCACCGCGCACTGGGGCTTCGGGCTCTCGGGGCTGCCGCTGTCGGTGGTGGTGTTGATGGCGGCGCTGCCGGCCGGCAGCAATGCGCTGATCTTCAGCCAGCGCTACGCCACGCTGCAGGCCGAGACCACCGCCACCATCGTGATCAGCACCGTCGGCTTCATCGCCACCGCCTCGCTGTGGCTGGCGCTGCTGACGGCGCTGGGCGCGTGAGGTCATCGGGCGCCCCGGTAAGCTTTCGCGGGAGACCGCCGAAATGACCGATCGCATCATCGCCACGCTGGCCGCCGAATTCGCCGATGCCAGCGACCTGGAGCACATCACGCGGCTGCTGCTGCGCATGCTGATCGCCGCGCTGCTGGGCGGCGTGCTCGGCTACGAGCGCGAACAGCAGGGCAAGGCCGCCGGCGTCCGCACCCACATGCTGGTGGCGATGGGCGCCGCGCTGTTCGTGCTGGTGCCGCAGCAAGGCGGGCTGCTGCCAGCCGAGATGAGCCGAGTGATCCAGGGCGTGATCGCCGGCATCGGCTTTCTCGGCGCCGGCGCCATCATCAAGAGCCAGTCCGAAGAGAACGTGCAAGGCCTGACCACCGCGGCCGGCGTCTGGATGACCGCGGCCATCGGCATCGCCTGCGGGCTGGGCCTGGAAGCAACCGCCGTGCTGGCCACGCTGCTGGCGCTGGCGGTGCTGGCCTTGCTGCCCAAGCTGCTGCCGCCCGCCAAGCCCGAAGCGCCGCCGCCCGAGCGCTGATGCCTTGCGGCGCCGGCAGCGTCGCCCTCGTTCCCTAGCCCGAGCCGACCGCAGCGGCCAGCCAGCCACGAGAGAAGGGCTCTACACCGCAACGCCCCTGCCGGTGGGGCGGCGCATGCCGTGCGAACCGCGCGTACACACGAGCCCGATGGACATGCGCCTGCCCGGTGCTTAAGCTGCGGGGCAGAAGTCGGATCCGCTCGCGAAGCGCGTCCGGGAGGCGCCATGACCGGCGACTGCCAAGTCGTGTGCAGTCGACGACCGTGTCAGGCGTATCCGGATACGCCTGACAGAATGGCCAGCGTATCCGGATACGGGGCGCGTTGTGCGCCCGAGATCAGGTTAGGCCCCACAGTTCTGCGTATGCTTGTAGTCGAGGTCATGGCCCGGTTCCCGGCATTGAAGCCAACGATCCGCGCTTGGCTCCTATCAGAGTGGCCCGACTGGTATGGAGCAGGTGGGCCAGGGACTCTCGTCGAAGATGTTGAGGCCTTTGCTCGATCGGAGACCTTGCTTCCGGTTGGCTTTGTAGTCTTCGCAGCTGGTGAGCCGGTCGGCTTTGGAGCCCTGAAGCAAGAGTCCATCCCTAGCCATTCGCACTTGTCGCCCTGGGCAGCCACTGGCTATGTCAAGCCGAGTCATCGAAGGCAAGGAGTCGGCGCTATCCTTCTTGGCGCCATCGTGGGACACGCCAAGACACTCGGGTTCCCGAACGTCTACTGTGGAACCAGCACCGCCGGTTCGCTCTTGGAGCGCGCTGGTTGGCAGCGAGTGGAGCAAATCGTTCATGCTGGTCAACCACTGGGCATCTTCCGCAGTGGGGCCTAACATGTCGCTCAACCGGGAGCGCCAACGGCAAGCCGCCTGGCCCGCGCGGCGCGTTGGTCCATCATGCACCGCGCGGGCCAGGCGCCTCGCCGCTGTCGCCCGGTTAGCTCTACGTTAGGGCGCATCATTCGCGTCATGCAACATCGCCGCCTTGCTCTTCCATTGCTGCTGTCCGGCTTGCTCTTGGGAGGCTGCATGAGCATCAACACATCGCAGCCTGCAAGCTCGGCCGCCGTCGCTGACCCATCTGCGGTAGTTCAGAAGCAACTCGACGCCTATAACAAACACGATCTCAATGCATTTCTGGCCACCTACAGCGATCGCGTCCTTCTCTATCGAATTCCTGGCACAACGCCTGTAATCTCGGGCAAGCAGCAGTTGGGCGAGTTCTATCGAACGTCGCGCTTCAATCTGCCAAATCTTCATGCCGAGTTGCTGCATCGCACAGTTGTGGGCAGCAAGGTCGTTGATCACGAACGCATTTCTGGGCTGAGGCCTCAGCCCGTCGAGGCAGTAGCAGCTTACGTCGTCAATGAGGGACTCATAGAGAGCGTATGGTTGTTCTACCCCGAATAGGCGCTTCGGCCAGAATGCGCCCTAACCCCTCCGTCAAAGGGGACCTGCCTGCGGCAGGCCCCTTACGTCGAACGTTAGACGCCACCAGTAGGGTCCCCGCTCGCGAAGACCAAAGGGAGAAGCAATGCCCGACTCATACGCGTACATCATCTCCAACAACAAGATCGACCCGATCCTTTCTCGAGTCCGCTCTGCCGCCAAGCCCGAACGCTTCACACGGGAGACGCTCGCGACGTGGGGGTTCACTGCGTCGAACGATCGAGCGATGGTGGGCGTGATGAAGGGCCTTGGATTCATTACGGAAGCTGGCGCGCCGACTGAGGTCTACGACCGCTTGCGCGACCCCAACGATTGGAAGTACGTTCTTGCGGAGCGCGTGCGTACGGCGTACTCCGATCTTTTTGCGATCGACTCGAACATGAATTCCGCACCCGAGACAGAGATCAAGGGCGCAATGCTGCGCATTACCGGGAAGGATGAAGAATCCGTCAACAGGTACTACGCTACGTTCAAGACACTCGTAGGACTTGCAAGGTTCGACGCGAAGCCTTCGAGAGCAGCAGCGGCAACTGTGGAACCGAAGGTTGAGCCCACGCCGACCGCAAGTGCAACGACTGATGTTCAGCCCGTAGATCCTTCGCGTACTCGCTCGACGGAGTTCCACTACAACATTCAGATCCATCTGCCTGTAACCACCGATATCACTGTCTACAACGCAATCTTTAGGAGTCTGAAAGAAAACTTGGGAGTCTGACGTGCTCCGTCGCTTCGTCTTCAATGCCATGCTCGCCGAAAACTCGTTGGCGAGCCTCAACGAGCAAGGAATCTCCGTTCGCGGTAGTGCCGCTACCCCACCGACGATAAACGTTGAGGAAGCCGGCTTCAGTCCGCGCGTTGTCTATGAGGCCACGCAAATGGCCTCGGTCTTCGTGGCCTTCTTCTGCTTGGAGAACGCAGTCCGCGAACTAATAACTGAGCGACTGCTTGCCCGAGTCGGCACCGAGTGGTGGCAGACGGCGGTCCCTCAGAAGATTCGCTCCTCCGTTGAGAAGCTCAAGGAGAAAGAGTCGGATGCGCGGTATCACACACCTCGCTCTGCGGCATTGATCGGCTACACCATGTTCGGCAACTTGGCGCAGATCATCATCGCCAATTGGGACAACTTCTCCGATCTGTTTCCAGATCAGGCGTGGATCATGTCTAGGTTCAACGACCTTGAAATGTCCCGGAACATCATCATGCACACCGGAACACTGCCGCAGTTAGAGATCGACCGAATCGAAAGCATTGCACGTGACTGGAACAGGCAAGTGGGGTGACGTCTAACCCCTCCATCGAGCGGACAGGCTCCGGCACGGCGCTAAGGCCGCGAGACGCGGAGGCTCATGTTGCGCCTCGCGGCCTACGCGCCATGCCTACGCCTGCCGCTCATGTCGAACGTTAGACCTCACGCAACATGCGCCGCCCGCTCGCCATCGCTGTCGCGTTTGTGTCCATCTTGGCGCGGGCAGAGAACGCTGAGCCGTCGCTGTGCAGCCCGGCTGAGCGAGTTGCCTTCTCCTGCCTCCTTCGGAACGAAAAGATCGTCTCCCTTTGCACCTCACCAGAATTCAACGAGACGGCGGGATATCTTCAGTATCGCTACGGGCGCATCGATCATGTCGAGTTGGAACATCCACGAACCAAGTCTGGAACTCAAAGGCGATTCGAACTGGAGACGCACCGTCCGCACGGAATCGAGTACGAGTCGGTCAACTTCAGCATTGGCAAGTTCTCCTACTCAGTGATTCGAGTCGTCTCGACGGAGCCCGACGTACCGTCTTGGGCCGGCGTCACGGCGACCGATCGCCGAGATGCTGGTGGCACCAAGGTGACCACACTCAAATGCAGGCGGAGTCTGCTCCCTGGCATGACCAACCTTGGCGGTGTTCCACCGGCCAAGGAGCAGCCCCGGTGAGGCCCAATACCTCGGTCAACGCGAGGCCCGACGGCGGGCCTGCCGTCCCACCGTCGGCCCCGCGTGACTTCGAACATTAGTCTTACTGTGTCATTAAAATCAAGGCATTATATGCATCTCTTCATCCTTTGCGCGAGGAACGATGGATGCAAGCACCGAGTTCGACCAGTACATGGATCATCTGGCAGGCGGTTTGGGGCACGCGGACCGTCGCGCAGGGCTTCAGGGCTATTGCACGGGCCTGATGTTGCCGCTGTCACGCAAGAGCGTGGAGCCAATGGCTGCGCGGGTCGACCCACTTCACGCCAGTGCCAAGCACCAGGCGTTGCACCATTTCGTTGCCAAGGCCCAGTGGAGTGACGACGAGATGCTCAGGCGTGTTGCGCAATGGGTCGTGCCACGCATGGATCTGTCGCGTGGAGGGTTCTGGATCATCGACGACACAGGCTTTCCGAAGCAGGGCACGCATTCGGTGGGAGTTGCGCGGCAGTATTGCGGGATGCTGGGCAAGCAGGACAACTGCCAAGTGGCTGTCAGTGTGTCATTGGCGTGCGAAGAAGGCAGCCTGCCCGTGGCGTGGCGCCTGTATCTGCCGCGCGAATGGGCCGATGACGCTGCGCGCCGAGACAAAGCGCAAGTTCCGGTTGACGTACGGTTTGCGACCAAGCCGCAGATTGCGTTGCAGCAGCTCGAGACGTTGCTGTCAGAGGGCGCCCCGAGGCATTGCGTGCTGGCAGACGCTGGCTACGGAGTCGATACCGCCTTTCGGCTGCGGCTGAGCGAGTTGGGATTGACGTACATGGTCGGCATCACCTCGGCGGTGGTCGTCTGGCCGCCGGGCGTGGAGCCTTTGCCTGCCAGGCGCTACAGCGGCAAGGGGCGCCCACCGGTGATGCCCAGGCGCACTGCACGGCGCCAGCCGATGAGCGTGAAGGCGTTGGCGTTGGCGCTGCCTGCGAGCGGATTCCAGACCATCAGTTGGCGCGAAGGGACCAACGAGACTCTCAGCAGCCGCTTTGCTGCCCTGCGCGTTCGCCGTGCCGGCGGCAACTCGGGACGGGCGCGACTGCAGCCGCAGGAGTGGCTGCTCATCGAGTGGCCGGCCGGGCAGGACGAGCCAACCAAGTATTGGCTGTCAACGCTGCCCGAAGACGCTGCCATCAACGACCTCGTCGGCGCCGCGCACCTGCGCTGGCGCATCGAGCGCGACTATCAGGATCTCAAGCAGGAGGTCGGCCTCGGGCACTACGAAGGACGAGGTTGGCGAGGATTCCATCATCACGCCTCGCTGTGTATCGCGGCCTACGGCTTCCTGATGGCTCAAAGACTCACCGTCGGCATTCACACCGGCGGCAAAAAAAACTTCGCCGAATGCCAAGTGCCTGCCCTTCCCGCGGATTACATCCCCCGCGGCAGCCCTGCGCGCGCAGCGTCACGTGCCGGATTCGATACCCTCTCTGCGTCACCGGCTCAGCTACGGCCTGATCGATCGAATGGGCCTGTGCCCATGCTGCGGGAAAGACCGCCGTCAACTTGACTTTGTGACACAGTAAGACTAAGCCCGTCGCAGGTGAAGGAGTTTCAAGAGGAGCGCATTCCGTTCGACCAAGTGATGCGCAAGCTGGCCAACACCAAGCCCACGCACAAGGCGGCGAAGCCAGCTCCTAAGCCCAAGAAGGGCTAGCGCCAAAACCGAGGCCCCCTAGCGGGGCCTTTTGTTTGTGGCGCCAAGTACATACTTCTCCAAAAAAAACTTCGCCGAATGCCAAGTGCCTGCCCTTCCCGCGGATTACATCCCCCGCGGAAGCCCTGCGCGCGCAGCGTCACGTGCCGGATTCGGTACCCTCTCTGCGTCACCGACTCAGCTACGGCCTGATCGATCGAATGGGCCTGTGCCCATGCTGCGGGAACGACCGCCGTCAACTTGACTTTGTGACACAGTAAGAATAGGCGTCCCTCGCGGTCAGGGTGCTGAATGTCAATAGCACTCCCTCTATCCGCCCACCTCCACCTGGGCAGCCAATGAGCAGGCCGTCTCGCAAGCGAAGTTCTCCCCTTACCGAGGCAGGTGACGCCCGCTCAACAAATCGTCGAATGCGAAAGTGAGCCAACTCTCCTGGCCGGAAGATGCCGTACGAGAAGAAGGGCAGCGCTGCGTTCGCGGGCAGAAGCATTTCTGAGGCCTAACGTTTGACATGAGAGGCGGCGCAAGGGCATAGCCCTTGTGACGTCTTCTCGATGGAATACGAAGGGACTTCCCCAGTCCGATGACGGTATCGATGTACCAAGATTGACTCGTGGAAGTTCAATCTGAGCGGAAAGGGGAAGTCATGACGGAGATTACATGCAGTGCGGTGGTGCGGGTAGGTGTGGATCTGTCCAAGCGCGTCTTCCAGGTCCACGCGGTCGACCGCGGCGGCCGAGTCGTTCTGGCCCGACCGCTGTCGCCGGACCGCTTCTTCGCCTGGTGCGCCGAACTGCCCGGCAATTGCATCGTGGCGATGGAGGCCTGCGGCGGCGCGCACCACGTCGCGCGTCGACTGCGCTTGGGCGGTCTGGATGCGCGGCTGATCGCAGGCCACTTCGTCACGCCCTACCGCATGGCCGGCCGAAGCGGCAAGAATGACGCGAACGACGCTGCCGCGATCTGCGAAGCTGCCGGTCGCCCGCACATGCGCTTCGTGCCGGTGAAGACTGCCGAGCAGCAGGGTCAGCTCGCCGTGCACCGCCTGCGCGAGGGCTTCAAGGAGGAGCGCACCGCCGTCATCAACCGCATCCGTGGTCTGCTTGCCGAGTTTGGTCTGGTGTTCCCGCAAAGCCCCGAGGCCCTGCGCAAGGTGCTGGCCGAGGTGATCGAGGACGGCGCCAATGAGCTGCCCGGCGTGGCCCGACTGGCGCTGCAGCAAGCCCATCTGCATTGGATCGACATCGAATTGCAGATGGCCTGGTGTGACGAGCGCATCGCCAGCCACGTTCGCCAGGACGAGCGCGCCCAGGTGGCGGCGACACTGCAGGGCATTGGACCCATCACCGCGTCGGCGCTTGTGGCCAGCGTGGGCGAGTTCAAGCAGTTCGACAATGCCCGGCAGTTCGGCGCCTGGCTTGGCCTGGTGCCGAGCCAACACTCCACCGGCGGTAAGTCGAGTCTGGGGCGCATCACCAAGCGCGGGGACGACTACCTTCGGACGCTGCTGATCCAGGGCGCCAAGTCGGCGGTGATGAGTGCGGCCAAGCGCAACGATCGCATCAGCCGCTGGCTGGTCCTTCTCAAGGCGCGCGCAGGCTGGCAGAAGGCCGTCGTCGCCCTGGCCAACAAGAATGCCCGCATCCTCTGGGCAGTGCTCACCAGAGGCCACCGGTTCGATCCCGACCATGTGCCCGAGCCTCCGGCCGCCCGATGCTGCCTGGTGCCTCGGCCCGCGGAATGATCCAACTTCCCGAAATCCCGAATCCTCGACCGGACGTGCGATAGAAGATGCCCACCACAGGTCAGACCGGCGGCAGGTGAACTCGATAACCCTTCCGTGCCTCGAGCACGCCGAGTGAATGGAGCCCTGCCTAGCGGTTCGTATCTGGGGCCTCGGCGGCCAGCGCCGAAACAAGCCCGCCTGTAGATGTGCAGTCTGTCCTACCACGGTGGCGCCTTCAACTAGCCACGTCCTTGATCGCGACAAAAGGAATACAGCTAAACAGGAAAAGAATGCAATTCATTGACTCGAAGGGAAGTCCCTGTAGAGGGTTAGGCCGCTGCGAGAAATGCATCTGCATCGCTGGCTTCACATTTCCAATCGGCAAAAACTCCGACGAGTTTGCACTGTGTGCAGCGGCATCCGATGTAGCACCAGCGGACATCGTTGCTGTCTTCGTATAGCGCCACGCCCAACGCCAACTCAAACTGATCTCCATCGCACACGCACTGGTGGTGCTCGAACTCGGCGTCTGCTTCATAGTCGGCGCTATCGCCTATGAGATGCACTTGTTGGCAGTTGATACAAGTTCGCCGGCCGGCACCTTCTTCTTCATCCGACTCAAGCCTGAATGACACGCCCCCACAAGTGCAGGTGGGCTTTGCAAACTTCGTTGCGCGGTAGGCATTGCTGATGCTGTATCGGACGACTTCCTCTTGAATGTCGTCACGGGTATCGCCATACCAGTATTTGCCTTTCTTCTTCAGTGCCATGAATGTTCTTCTCCCTTCGCTTCAGAGGCCTAACGTTCGAGTTAAACGGGCATCAGCGGCAAGGCGCCAGGCCCTTGCGGCTGATGACAACCATGGCTGCTGCACGGGCCTGGCGCCTTGCCGTTGGGGCTCCGCTTGAACGAGGGGTTGGACGAAGCCGCTGCGCGGAGCCACTGAACTCACCCGTCAGACCAGAGCTTCCTATGCTTCACGAGCACCCCGTCGAATTCGCGACGCGGTGAGTTTGCCACCACTCGTGAGGACACCGCATGCCAGCCGCCGACACCGCCTGCACCGCCAATCCCCAGCGCGCCGAATTCGACGAGCGCTACACCAGCCACCTGCGCCATCTGCGCCTGAAGGGCCTGCAGGCCAAGACCGTAGAAGCCTACTCGCGCGGCATCCGCCGCATGGGCGCGTACTTCGACCACCGCATCGACGAGCTGAGCGGCGAGCAGCTCGGCCGCTACTTCAGCGAGCTGCTGGACACCCACTCCTGGAGCAGCGTCAAGCTGGACCTGTACGGCTACAAGTTCTACACGCTGCACGTGCTGGGCCGGCCCTGAGTCATGCCCGCGTTGCTCAAGGCCCCCAAGACCCAGCGGCTGCCCGACATCGTCACCGTCGAAGAAGCCGCCCGGCTGTTCTCGGCCACCCGCTGCCTGAGCTACCGCGCCTTCTTCTTCACCCTGTACAGCATGGGCCTGCGCCTGGGCGAGGGCCTGGCGCTGCAGCTGCGCGACATCGACGCCGCGCGCATGCGCGTACACGTGCGTGACGCCAAGGGCAACCGCTCTGCGCCTGGTGCCGCTGCCCGCGGCGAGCCTGGAGATCCTGCGCCGCTTCTGGGCCGTACACCGCAACCCCACGCTGCTGTTCCCCAGCCGTGCCGGCGGCGCCGCTGCCGCCGCCGCCTGCCGAGTGCCGCTGGAGCGCGCCGGCGTGCAGCGCGCGCTGGCGCAGGTGGTGGCCGACATCGGCCTCAAAAAAACATCCACCCCCACAGCCTTCGCCACAGCTATGCGACCCACCTGATCGAGGCCGGCGTCGATCTGCTGGAGGTCCAGAAGATCCTGGGCCACCACTCGATCCTCACCACCGCGCGCTACACCCAGCTGAGCGCCGGCACCGACACCCAGGCCCGCGCGCGCATCGACGCGCTGATGGGCCGCTTCGATCTGCACTGGGGGGCCGTGCGGTGATCACGCTGTCCAGCGTCATCGATCGCTTCGGCTCGGAGTACCTTGCGCAGTTCCAGCCGCTGCCCAGCTAGCGCCAGGCCTTGGGCGCGCTGCAGCACTGCCGCACCCGGCTCGGCCGCCACCTTCACCGCCCAGTGCAGCAACGACGCCTGCGCCGCGCTGCGCGTCGTGCCGCATTCCTGCGGCCACCGCCACTGCCCGCACTGCCAGCACGCCGACAGCCAGCGCTGGATCGAGCGCCAGCGCAGCCAGCGCTGGATCGAGCGCCAGCGCAGCCAGCTCGTCACCGGCCCGTACTTCCTGATCACGTTCACCTTGGCCGGCCGAGCTGCGCGCGCTGGCGCTGGGCCCACCAGCGCATCGTCTACGCCGCGCTGATGGACTGCGCCTGGCTCACCCTGCGCGAATTCGCGCTGAACCACCGCCAGCTGCGTGGCTGCCCCGGCGCGGTGGCGGTGCTGCACACCCACAGCCGCGCGCTGGACTTGCACCCGCACGTCCACCTGGCGATGCCGGCGGCGGCACTGGATACCGACAAGCGGCTGTGGCGGCAGCTGCAGCGCGATCAAGGCTATCTCTTCAACCACAAGGCCCTAGCCAAGGTCTTCCGCGGCAAGCTGCTGGACGCCCTGAAGGCCCAGGGCCTGCAGCCGCCGGTGGCGCTGCCCGAGCGCTGGGTCGTGGACTGCAAGCGACTGGACCACGGCGACTCGGCGGTGGTCTACCTCGGCCGCTACCTGTACCGCGGCGTGATCCAGGAGCGCGACATCCTGCGCTGCGACGAGCAGGGCGTGACGTACCGCTGGCGCCACAGCAAGACCGGGCGGATGCGACAGAGCACCGTGGCCGGCGCGGAGTTCCTGCGCCGCGTGCTGCAGCACGTGCTGCCCAAGGGCTTCAGACGCGCCCGCTGCTACGGCTTGCTGCACCCCAACGCCCGGCGCATGGCCGCGCTGCTGCGGCTGCTGGTCTTCGTCACGCCGGCGCCACTGCCCGAGGCCGCGCCGACGCCCCAACGCGCCACCCCGCGCTGCAGCTGCTGCGGCGCGCCGATGCGCATCATCAAGCGCCGCGGGCCGGCGCAGCAGGCCGCGACGGCCCCACCTGCCCACCGCGACGGAAGGCGCGCCCGCCTGAGCCATCCGCAACCCCACAGCAGCAGATCGCCACCATTGCGGGCGCCGCATGCATCGGCGCTCCAGCTGCCGCATGCCGGTTGCGCCACAATGCCGGCGTCGACCCGCCGAAATGGCCGCCCCGGCGCCCGAAATGGCGCGACATCGGCAGCGGCCAATTCGGCAAGGCGCAACTCAATCAGCGCCAGCGCCCTGAGCGGCAAGACGTAATTGCAGGGCCGCCGGAAAGACGCAAACCCATTACATCGACGGGCTTGTCCAACAAACGGATCAGATCGCGGCTGCGCGCGATCTATCCTTAATCGTT
>Ga0209794_1001069_pt1 | contig 25715 bp, 22 predicted proteins | sample EBPBio232013_DNA_FD_185869 | JGI IMG/M metagenome (GOLD analysis project Ga0209794, IMG submission 185869) | Wastewater treatment Type I Accumulibacter community from EBPR Bioreactor in Madison, WI, USA - Reactor 1_5/23/2013_ DNA (SPAdes)... | ecosystem: Engineered > Bioreactor > EBPR >... | reverse complement strand
CCGGCCGATACCGAGGTGATGCGCGCGACGCTGAGCTCGACCATCCTGCCGAACTGGGTGAAGCGCTGCGGCGCGCGCTGCGGCGAGACCTACAACCGCCTCGTCGCACCGATCACCGGCGTTCGCTACGCCGGCAACTGACCGGATATCGAACCGCTCTCACGCGGGCAGCACCCGCCGCCCGCGTGAAAGCCCTGACGACAAGACAAGGCGATCCGGTCAAGGATCGCTTCTGATGGCCGCAACCGGCCGAGGGGACCGTCAATGCTGAACACCCTGATCGACGCCGCGGGCGCCGGGCGGCGTTCCGTGGCCTGGCTCGGCCGGATGATGGGCTATGCCGCGGGCTGGTGCTTCATCGGCACGGCGGGGCTGATCACCTTCGACGTGCTGGCGCGCCGGTTCCTCGGCTTCTCGACGCAGGCGACGACGGAGCTCTCCGGCTATGCGCTGGCCTTCGGCATGGCCTGGGGGCTGTCGCACACCCTGTCCATGCGCGCGCATGTGCGCATCGACGTGATCGTCAACCACTTCCCCGACCGCATCCGCTACTGGCTGCACCTGACGAGCCTCGCCTTCCTCGCGGTGCTGATCGGCTACCTGTTCTACGGGGCCTGGACGCTGGTCGAGGAATCGATGCTGTTCAACGCCACCGACATCTCGGTGATCCGCACACCGCTCGCCATCCCGCAGGGGCTCTGGGCCTTCGGCATCGGCATCTTCCTGCTGCTCATCCTCGCTCTCCTGATCGAGTGCTCCCTGCTGATCGTCGCGGGCCGCGGCGCTGAGGCGGAGTTCCTCCTCCACAGTCGCACCTATCAGGAGGAGGTGGCGGAAGCGCTGGAAGCCGTCGGCGAACCCAACGCTGCCGAAATCGCCAAATCCATCCAGCCCGAGGTGAAGCCGTGATCGCCGTCGTCTTTCTGCTGATCCTCGTCGGCATCATGCTCGGCATGACCTTCACCGGTCATGCCCCCTCCGGCGAACTGATGGGCGAGATCCTGCTGCTCGTCGGCCTGTTCGTCCTGTTCTTCGGCATGGGTATCTATGTCGGCGCGGCGCTGGGCGTGCTCGGCCTGATCGTCGGCTATGCCTTTTCCGACCGGCCGTTCTGGCTGTTCATCGGCCAGACCATCTGGAACCCGTCCTCGTCCTTCGTGCTGGTGGCCGTGCCGCTGTTCCTGCTGATGGGCGAGATCCTGCTGCGCGCCGGCCTCTCCGACCGGCTCTATCGCACGCTGAACATCTGGCTGAACCGGATGCCCGGCGGCCTCCTTCACACCAATATCGCGGCATCCGGCGTGTTCTCGGCCATCTCGGGCTCATCGGTCGCGACCGCCGCGACCATGGGCTCGGTCGCGCTGCCCTTCTTCAAGGACAAGCCCTACGATCCGAAAATGGTGCTCGGCTCGCTTGCCGCCGGCGGCGCGCTCGGCAACCTGATCCCGCCGGGCATCACCTTCATCATCTACGGCCTGATCACCGAGACCTCGGTCGGCGCGCTCTATGTCGCCGCCATCGGGCCGAGCATTCTGGTGGTCGCGCTGTTCATCGCGATCATCCTGATGAAGGCCAAGACCGCCGCCCCGCGCGACCCCGACGGTCCGCGCTATTCCTGGGGCGAAAAGTTCCGCAGCCTGATCGACCTCCTGCCCACCGCCATCCTTATCCTGATCGTGCTCGGCACGATATATGGCGGCCTCGCCACGGCGACGGAATCGGCGGCGCTCGGCGTCGTCGCGGCCATCGTGCTGGCGGCGATCGACGGCAAGCTCAACTTCAAGATGCTCAACGACTCGGCCGAGGCGACCGCGCGCAACACCGCGCTGATCGGCCTTATCCTGTTCGGCGCCTACCTGCTCAACTACGTCTTCACGGCGCTCGGCGTGCCGCAGGCGCTGGCCAAGCTCGTCTCCGAAATGCCGCTGCCGCCCTGGGCGATCATGCTGCTGATCATCGGCTTCTACCTGGCGCTCGGCACCTTCATGGAGGGCTTCTCCATGATGATCACCACGATCCCCGTGATCTTCCCGGTCGTCACCGCGCTCGGCTACGATCCGATCTGGTTCGGCGTCATCGTCGTCATGCTGGTCGAGATCGCGCTGATATCGCCACCGGACGGGACGGTGCTCTACGTGCTGCAGGGCATGAGAAAGGACGGCGGGCCGATCACCGACGTCTTCTCCGGCGTGCTGCCCTTCATGCTCGTCTATATCCTCGCGGTGGGCATCCTGATGATCTTCCCAAGCATCGCGCTCTGGCTGCCGACGGTGATGCGCTAGAGGCCGGATCGGCGGGGCGGCGCTCGTGGGTAGCGCCGCCATCTTGAGGCCCCATTGCGCTTTCAATCAGCGGAACGCGTTGCCTGACCTGGCGGTTCAGGTGGCGTTCAGTTCCCTGCGTCCAATGATCTGACCTCACAACCCTGCCGGGTCGTGCAGCGAGGGGTCTTCCGAGAGTAACCGTTGCTGCGGGGATTTGCCCGCCAACGCTTTATTCGTGCGCAGACCATCGTTATAGCACGTGCCCGGAAATCAACGCACAAAGTCGGCCTCGACCAGGCCGGCAAGAGACGAAAGCTCGGATATGACACGTGTCGCGATCGTCGGTGGCGGGCCGGGCGGCCTGTTCACCAACTACCTCCTCGACCGGTTCTGCGATGGCCTGTTCACGGCCACGCTGTTCGAGGCCTCCGACCGCCTCGGCGGCAAGGTGGTCACCGACCAGTTCGACAAGGGCAAGTCGCTGTTCGAGCGTGGCGTCGCAGAATATTACGACTACTCGCATTTCGGCCCGGACCCGCTGAAGCGGATCATCACCGAGGTGATGGAGCTTGACGTGGTGCCGATGGACGGCAAGGGCGTCATCCTCGACGGCAACATCCTCAACAACCGCCGGGACATCAAGAAGCACTGCGGCGAGGCGACGCTGAAGGCGCTGGACGATTTCCACGCCAAGTGCCGCGAACTGTGCTCGCCGGACGAATATTACGAGGGCTATTCCGGCGACGACAACAAGCACCCCTGGGCGGGCAAGACCTTCCGCGACGTGCTGGACGAAATCCCGGACGAGACCGCGCGCAAATATATCGAGGTCGCCGCGAAGTCCGACGTCGCCACCGAATCGCAGCTGACCAATGCGCTGAACGGCCTGAAGAACGTCCTGATGGACGATCCCAAATACCTGCGGCTCTATTCCATCGTCGGCGGCAACGAGCGGCTGATCGACGGTCTCGCCGAGCGCATCTCGGCCAAGGTGATGCTGGAGAGCCGCGTCTCGAAGATCACCCGCAACGAGGGCGGCACCTACAATCTGACGGTCCGCCGCAAGGGCCGCGACGAGGTGCACGAGTTCGACCATGTCGTGGTCGCGCTGCCGAACTACTGGGTCAGCCAGATCGAGTTCGAGGGCCGCGGCGCCCGCATGGCGATCCAGAAGCACCAGGCGCGCTACGACAATCCCGCGCATTACCTGCGGGTGACGATCCAGTTCAAGAAGCCGTTCTGGAACGAGCATTTCCAGGGCAGCTACATCATGACGGACGCCTTCGGCGGCGCCTGTATCTATGACGAGACCTCGCGCCATCCCTCCAAGCACGGCGTGCTCGGCTGGCTGATCCCGGCGACGCAGGCCCTTGCCCTGTCGAACCTCGACGACGAGCGGCTGATCGAGCTCGCGCTCGACTCGCTGCCGCAGGACCTGATCGCCACTGCCCGCAAGCAGTATCTCGAGGCGAAGGTGCAGCGCTGGGTCGGCACGATCTCGGGTCTCCCGGGCGGCCATCCGGCTCCCGAGCTGCGTGAGCGCCACCAGCCCGACGGCAAGGTGCTGCCGAACCTCTATCTGGTCGGCGACTACCTGTTCGACTCGACCGTCAACGGCGCCTACGATTCCGCGAACTTCGCCGTCGACATGATGATGGGCAAGCTGCGCGGCGCGGCCTATTCGGGCGCCCGCAAGAAGGCGGATCTCGAGAAGCAGAAGGGCGTGGTCGAGGAGGGCTTCGTCGAGTCGACGCTGACCGACGACTACCACGACGAATATGCCGTCGGCCTCTCCTACGAGGAGAGCTTCCGCGAGTATTTCGACGAGCAGTACAATGCCGACCTCTACGAGTGCATCTTCGGCATCAAGGCGCCCTACACGCTGCTGGACGTCGGCTCGGCCTCCGGCCTGACGCTGAAGTGCTTCGCCGATATCGGCATCGACGCCTGGGGCATCGAGAATGCGCGCCACGTGCATTCGCAGACGCCGAAGGAATGGCTGCACCGGAACCTGCTCGGCGACGTCACCAACCTGCCGTTCGAGGACCAGTCCTTCGACGTCATCTACGACACGTGCCTCTGCTACGTGCCGGAAGAGCTGATCGACAAGGCGATCCAGGAACTGTACCGCGTCACCCGCATCGGCATCTTCTTCGGCGGCATCACCGCCGACATGACCCGCGAAGTGATCGAGTATCACGACGTGTTCGACGGCGTGCTGACGCTGGAATCGACCTGGCAGTGGTCCGAGCGCTTCCAGCGCCACGGCTGGCGCCCGGCGGTCCACGACCAGAAGATCCTCAAGAAGGCGTGGAAGATCGAGTGCGACGCCAACGAGGGCGACTTCCCCTGGTATCCGGACATGGAGACCATGCGCTACTGCTTCTATGCCAAGCCCGATGCCGGCAAGTGGGTGGAAAAGCTCATGGCGGGCCGCGAGAAGGGCCCGACGAGCAAGCTGAAGCTGGTGGCCGGCGGCAAGCGCTGATCCGGAGCCGTTCCGCGTTTTCTTGACGCGACCGGTACCCACTTCGCTCGAAGACACTCTGGGTAGCAATCGATCTCAACGGTATCGAAGGCCGGGCTTTTTGCCCGGCCTTCTTCGTTTCTGCCGGGAGAAGGCTTGCATCGCGATGGATTTCGGGTGCATCGCGCCCTTGAATGAGGCAAGACGGGTGGAGCGCACTTCTCGCACCCCTCGCCCCGGGCAGGCAGGATCAAGAGCCGGACATGATCCAGGACAAGAACTACGTCGAGCCCGAAGAGGACGACGAGGAGGAAGAAGAGGACGTCAGCGCCGACGACATCAAGGCGATCCTGCGGTTCCTCTCGCCCTTCGCCGCGCCCTACAAGGGTCTGCTGGCCTTTCTCGGCGTCCTGATCCTGATCGAGGCGGGGCTCAACTTCTCCTTCCCCCTCGTCACGCAGTATCTGATCGACGAAGGCCTCATCAAGAAGGAGTGGCGCGCGCTCATCAACTCGCTGCTCTTCATGGGCATCGCGGCGCTGGCGGTCTCCGTCGTCGCGCTGATCGCCGACTACGTCTACACGCGCCTGTTCACCCAGATGACCAAGGACATCCGACAGCACCTGTTCGACCACGTGCAGTCGATGTCGATGCCCTTCTTCCACACGACGCCGACCGGCACGGTGCTGTCGCGCTTCTCCGGCGATCTCGTCGCGCTGGAAGCCGGCATTGTCGGCGTGGTGCCGCAGTTCATCATGCCGTTCATGGAGGTCATCTACGCGACCATCCTGATGTTCATGTTCGACATCTGGCTCGGCCTGATCGCCTCGCTGATCTTCCCGCTGATCCTGTGGTGGCCGCGCATCTTCGCGCGCAAGGCTTTCATTGCCGCCTATGAGAAGCGCCAGACCGAGGGCCGCCTGATCGGCGCCGTGCAAGAGAACGTCGCAGCCCAGCCGGTCATCAAGGCCTTCGGGCTCGCGCCCCGCGCGCGCATCGACTTCTCGGCGCTGAACACGTCATGGTTCGGCATCGCGCGACGCACGAATTTCGCCTCGGCGCTGGTCGAGCGCACCGCCCAGACCGGCCTCTACGTCATCCACATCGCGGTCTTCGCGCTCGGCGCCTACTGGGCCTATACCGAGCGGATCACGGTGGGCACGATCATCGCCTTCGAGGGCGTGTTCCTGTCGATGGGCTATGCGCTCACCAACGTCACGCAATACGTGCCGACGCTGGCGCAGGCCGCCGGCTCCATCCACCACCTCAACGACCTGCTTGCGGTCAAGCCGACCATGGTGGATCCGCCGGATGCGGGCGAACTGAAGCCGTTCGAACGCGAGGTGCGCTTCGAGACGGTCGCCTTCTCCTATCCGGGCTCGTCGTTCCGCACCGAGGGACTGGACGTCGCGGTGCCGAAAGGCTCCTTCCTCGGCATTGTCGGCCCGTCCGGCTCCGGCAAGAGCACATTCCTCAACCTGCTGATGCGCTTCTACGACCCGAGCGAGGGGCGCGTGACCATCGACGGCACGGACATCCGCACGGTGACGCAGGAATCGCTGCGCCGGCAGATGGCCGTGGTGTTCCAGGAGAGCTTCCTGTTCAACACCTCCATCGCCGAGAACATCCGCATGGCCTATCCCACCGCCACGATCGAGGAGATCCACGAGGCGGCGCGCCAGGCGGAGGTCCACGACTTCATCATCTCGCTGCCGGCCGGCTACGACACGGTGGTGGGCGAGCGCGGCGGCCAGCTCTCGGGAGGGCAGCGGCAGCGCGTCGCCATCGCGCGCGCGCTCGTGCGCAACCCCGCGCTGCTGATCCTCGACGAGGCGACCAGCGCCCTCGACGCCGCGACGGAAGCAAAGCTCAACGACACGCTGCGCAAGATCGCGGAGACGCGCACCGTGGTCTCCGTGACCCATCGGCTCGGCAGCGTCGTCACCGCCGACCGCATCATCGTGCTGGAGCACGGCCATATCGTCGAGACCGGCACCCACAGCGAGCTGCTCAGGCAGGACGGCCTCTACGCCACCATGTGGTCGCGCCAGCAGTCGGCCCGGCGCGTGGTCGCGCAGGACGATGACGAGGAAGAAGAGGAATAGGCCGGCCGGCAGCCTTCGTGGAGAGAACCATTGCTGTCCTGCGGGCACAAAAGGCAATCTCCTTCCCTTTCTGCTTATGACCCATCCTCTTATAATTGCTGCGTTTTCCTCGATGGAGGCGCGGCATGTCCGTCAGCGTGGCCGAACCGCATGCAACAGGCCTGAGGGGCGCGCTCGCCGCGCTCCGCCGCACCTTCGCGCCGGCGGACCATCTGGCGCTCTGGACGCTGACGCTGGACGGTGCGGTCGCCGGCGCATTGATGCGGGAGGGCAGCAGCTATCGGCTCGACCTGTTCGACGCCAAAGCCCAAGCCGAGGACCTCGTGGCGGGAGCCGGCGACATCGCGACGCTGGAAGAAGCGCTATCCCGCCGCCTCGGCGGTGCGGCGCGGCTTCACGCCACCGCCGCCTAGAGCGCCGCCCCTACAGCTGCGAGGCGTCCAGCGAGGTCAGCGCTTCCTCCGAACGCGCGAGAATCAGCTCCACCACCTGCTCCGCCGCATCCTCGGCCGTAACCGCATCCGAGCGCAGGACCAGAGCCGGGTCGAGGGGCGGCTCGTAGGTCTGGTCGCGGCCGGTGAAATGGGCGATGCGGCCGGCCTCGGCGCGGGCATAGAGCCCCTTCGGATCGCGCTCGCGGCAGGTATCCGGCGAGGCATCGACGAAGACCTCCAGGAACCGCCCGTCGTCGAACTGCGCCGCCACCCGGTCGCGATCGGCGCGGAACGGCGAGACCAGCGCCACGAGCACGATCAATCCTGCTTCGGTCATCAGCTTCGCCACTTCGCCGACGCGCCGGACATTCTCGGAGCGCGCCGAAGCGTCGAAGCCGAGATCGGCGTTCAGCCCCTGACGGAGATTGTCGCCGTCGAGAAGCGTCGTGTGACGGCCAAGCGCCACGAGCCGGCGCTCGACCAGATTGGCGATGGTCGACTTGCCCGAGCCCGGCAGCCCGGTGAGCCAGACGACCAGCGGCGCCTGCCCCTTCAGCCCGGCGCGCACGGCGGGCGTCACATCGGTCGGATGACGATGGACCTCGCGGGCGCGGTCGAGGCTCTCGACGATCATGCCGGCGGCCACCGTCAGATGCGTTGCGCGATCGACGAGGATGAAGCCGCCGGTCTCGCGGTTGTCCGCATAGGGGTCGAAGGCGATACGGGTTGCCGTCTCGATCTCCACCCGGCCGATGGCGTTCAGCGCGAACCCGTCCGGGGCAGGCATCCGGGCAAGGCTCGCAACATCCAGCCGGTCCACGAGGCGCGTGACGGTGGCGGGCACGGTAGCGCTGCCGATCTTCAGGAGATAGCGGTCGCCGGCGCGGCCAGCCTTCTCGTCCATCCAGACGAGGTCGGCGGCAAGGCGGCGCGCGGTCTCCGGGCGATGACGAGGGTCGGCGAGGAGGTCGCCGCGCGAAACATCGACCTCGTCCCAGAGAGTGAGGGTGACGGCGCGTCCCGCCTCGGCAATGGCCAGATCGCCGTCCTGCGTAACGATGCGCCTGACGCGCGAGCCGCGCCCCGAAGCCGCGACCACGACGGGATCGCCGACGGCGACGCGGCCCGACGCGATCGTGCCGGCGAAGCCGCGGAAATCGAGGCTCGCGCGATTGACCCACTGTACTGCCATGCGGAACGGCGCGGCGACGTCATCGTCCGTCGTCTGAACCTGTTCGAGGTGACGGATCAGCGTCGGCCCCTCGTACCAGGGCGTATTGCGGCTGCGGATCGTGACATTGTCGCCGAACCGCGCCGAGACCGGCACGGCGACCACCGAGCGGAAGCCCAGAGGCGCGGCGAAGGCATGGAAGTCCGCGACGATTGCCTCAAAGACGTCCTGCGAGAAGTCCACGAGGTCGATCTTGTTCACCGCCAGCACGACGTGGCGGATGCCGAGCAGCGAGACGATGGCGGCATGGCGGCGGGTCTGTTCCAGGAGCCCCTTGCGCGCATCGACCAGCAGGATGGCGAGCTCGGCAGTGGAGGCACCCGTCGCCATGTTGCGCGTATATTGCGCGTGGCCCGGCGTGTCCGCGACGATGAAGGCGCGGCGGGCGGTCGAGAAGAAGCGGTAGGCGACATCGATGGTGATGCCCTGCTCGCGCTCGGCCTCCAGCCCGTCGAGCAGCAAGGCGAGATCGAGATCCTCGCCGGTGGTGCCGAAGCGGCGCGAATCCGATGCCAGCCCCGCGACCTGATCCTCGAGCAGGCCGATGGAATCGTGGAGCAGGCGGCCGATCAGCGTCGACTTTCCGTCATCGACCGAGCCGCAGGTGATGAAGCGCAGCGCGCCGCGGTCGCGGACCGGAAGCAGGTCATTGGCGGGATCGAGGCCGAGCGGCCGGGTGGCGAGCGAGACGGTCATTTCAGAAATACCCTTCACGCTTCTTGCGCTCCATCGAGGCCTGCAGTGCGCCGTCCACGAGCCGACCCTGCCGCTCCGACGAGCGCGAGGCGACGATCTCCGCGATGATGTCCTCGACGGTGGCGGCCTCGGATTCCAGGGCGCCGGTGAGCGGCCAGCAGCCGAGCGTGCGGAAGCGGACGCGCTTCGTGATCACCGCCTCGCCGGGGAGAAAACGCATGCGCTCGTCATCGACCATGATCAGCGCGCCGCCGCGTTCGACCACCTTCTGCTCGGCGGCGAGATAGATCGGCACGATCGGGATGGCCTCGGCGCGGATGTAGTCCCACACATCCAGCTCGGTCCAGTTGGACAGCGGGAAGACGCGCATCGTGTCGCCGGGGGCGAGGCGGGTGTTGTAGAGCCGCCAGAGTTCCGGGCGCTGGTTGCGCGGGTCCCAGACATGACCCGACGAGCGGTGCGAGAAGATGCGCTCCTTGGCGCGCGCCTTCTCCTCGTCGCGGCGCCCGCCGCCGAAGGCCGCATCGAAGCCGTGCTGGTCGAGCGCCGTTTTCAGCGTCTCGGTGAGCATCTGACGGGAATACTCGCCGGTCTCGGTGTCGAAGGGATTGACCCCCGCCGCCGCAGCCGCCGCGTTGCTGTGGACGAGGACGTTCAGCCCATATTCGCCGGCCATCCGGTCACGGTGGTCGATCAGCGCGCGAAAGTCCCAGCCGGAGGCGATGTGCAGGAACGGAAAGGGTGGCGGCGCGGGATAGAACGCCTTGCGCGCGATGTGCAGCATCACGCTGGAATCCTTGCCCACCGAATAGAGCATCACCGGGTTGCGGAACTCGGCCACTACCTCGCGCATGATGAAGATGGCCTCGTCCTCGAGGCGCTGGAGGTGCGGCGAGAGCGGCCGGCGGGCCTCGCCGGATGAGAAGGTGTCAGCGCCCAGGGCACGGGCGGCGGAAGCAGTCACGACGGGATACTCCGATATGCCTCAGGCGAGCGGGAACGGGACCGGCGTGCGGCGCAGCCAGGGGCGCGCGCCGGGTGCGGCGTGAGCCTCGGCCGCGTCATTCGACGCCGGCTGGTAGTGGTGCGTGACGGCGACGATGCCGCCCGTCTCGATGGCGCGGGCCGTGCCCTCGTGAGCGACGTCGAACGTGTCGACGCCGGCGCGGACGAGCAGCGCAACCTGGTCGCGCAGCACATCGCCCGACGCTCGTATTTCGCCGGCAAATGAATAGCGGTCGCGCAGCAGCCGGGCGATGGAATAGAGGCGGCCATCGGCATAGCGCGGGATGACCAGTTTCACGAGCGACAGGCGCGGCAGGATGGCCTCTAGCCCATCGAGCTTCTCGCCAGAGGCGATGACGACGCCGAGCGGAGCGTTGCGCGCCTCCAGCGCCGTCCATTCGGCGATCAGCCGCGCCCTGGGCAGCGCCACGGGGCCGCTGTCGGGGAACGCCTCGCCCTCGGCGGGAAAGGTCCAGTCGTCGGCGACGCGAACGCCGTGCCGGAAGAGTGCCATGGTCAAAGTCCTGCCGTTGCGGCCACCGGCCGATGGATGCCGCATTCGGTCTTGCTCGTGCCGCGCCAGCGTCCGGCGCGAGCGTCCTCGCCAGCCGCGACGCGCGAGGTGCAGGGCGCGCAACCGATGGACGGATAGCCTTCTGCCACCAGCGGATGGGGCGGCAGGTCGTGAGCCTCGGCATAGGCGGCGATTTCGGCCGCGCCCCAGCCCGCGAGCGGATTGACCTTGATCTGCGTGCCCTCGGCCTCGAAGACCTTGAGGCCGCTCCGCGTCTCGGCCTGAAAGCGCTTGCGGCCCGACATCCACGCCGCGAAAGGCTCGAGCGCGCGGGCCAGCGGCGCGACCTTGCGGAAGCCACAGCAGGCATCCGGGTCCTGCTCGGCCAGTGCCAGCCAGGGGTCGCGCGCCCTGGCCTCGTCGGCGGAGGGGCCGCCGGCGCGGACGTCGGTCAGCCCAAGGCGGGTGACGAGCGCGTCGCGATAGCCGAGCGTCTCGCGGAAATGGCGGCCGGTATCGACGAAGATCACGGGAACATGGCGGTCGGCCTCGGCCGCCATGTGCAGCAGCACGGCCGATTCCGCGCCGAAGGACGAGACCAGCGCGATGCGGCCCGCGAACAGGCTGCCCAACGCCAGTTCCACAAGCGCGGCCGCCTCGCGTGAGCCGTGCAGGCGTTCCAGTTCCGCCGCCTCGGCCGACAGCGCGGCGAGCGGCGCAGGTCGGGCGCGGGTCAGGTCAAGCGTCGGCATAGAGCGCCTCGCGGAACGGCGCCTCGCCCACGCGGCGATACGCATCGAGGAACTTCTCGGCCGGCGATGTCCTGATCTTCAGATAGGTCTCGACGACCGTCTCCACGGCGTCCACCACCTCGTCGGAGGAGAAGCCGCGGCCGACGATCTCGCCGATGGAGGTCGTTTCGTCGCCCGAGCCGCCCAGCGTGATCTGGTAGAACTCCTCGCCTTTCCGGTCGACGCCGAGAATGCCGATATGGCCGACGTGATGGTGGCCGCAGGCATTGATGCAGCCCGAGATCTTCAGCTTCAGCTCGCCGATCTCCTCCTGCCGGTCGAGCGCCGCGAAACGCTCGGAGATGCGCTGCGCCACCGGGATCGAGCGGGCATTGGCGAGAGCGCAGTAGTCGAGGCCGGGGCAGGCGATGATGTCGGTGACGAGGCCGGCATTCGGCGTCGCGAGGCCTGCTCGCTTCAGCGCGGCATAGACGGCGGGAATGTCGTCGAGGCACACCCAGGGCAGAACCAGGTTCTGCTCGTGGCTGACGCGGATCTCGTCCGCAGAATAGCGCTCGGCAATGTCCGCGATCACGTCCATCTGCGCCGAGGTCGCATCGCCCGGCGGCAGGCCGGTCGGCTTCAGCGAGACGGTCAGGATGCCGTAGCCGGGCGTACGGTGAGCGTGGAGGTTGCGGCGGAGGAACCGGGCCAGTTCGGGGTCCGCGGCCTTCGCCTTGTCCAGCACGTCAGAATGCGCCGGGAGGGTGGCGAGCACGGGCGGCGCGAAATAGGACTGGATGCGCGCAATCTCCTCAGCCGGCAAAGTGAGTGCCGTGCGCCCGATGGCCGCGAACTCCCGCTCCACCGCCTGCCGCATCTCGTCCTCGCCCATCTCGTGGACGAGAATCTTGATGCGCGCCTTGTACTTGTTGTCGCGCCGGCCATCGAGGTTGTAGACGCGCAGGATCGCCTCGCAATAGGTCAGCAGGTCGGCCTCGGGCAGGAAATCCCTGATCCTTTTGGCCACCATCGGCGTGCGGCCCTGCCCGCCGCCGACGAAGACGGCGAAGCCGATTTCACCCTTGGCGTTCCGCTTCAGTTCGAGGCCGATATCGTGCACCTGGATGGCCGCGCGGTCGTTCGGCGCGCCGGTCACCGCCAGCTTGAACTTGCGCGGCAGGTAGGTGAATTCAGGGTGGATCGACGACCACTGGCGCAGGATTTCGGCATAGGGGCGCGGATCGCCGACCTCGTCGGCCGCAGCGCCGGCAAAATGATCGGCGGTGACGTTGCGGATGCAATTGCCCGAGGTCTGGATGGCGTGCATCTCGACCTCCGCCAGCTCCTTCAGGATCGCTGGCATGTCGGCCAGCCTGATCCAGTTGAACTGCAGGTTCTGCCGGGTGGTGAAATGACCGTAGTCGCGGTCGTAGGTGCGCGCGATGTGGGCGAGCCGGCGCATCTGGCGCGAGGACAGCGTGCCGTAGGGAATGGCGATGCGCAGCATGTAGGCATGGAGCTGGAGATAGACGCCGTTCATCAGCCTGAGCGGCTTGAACTGGTCCTCGGTCAGTTCGCCCGAGAGGCGCCGCGCCACCTGGTCGGAGAACTCGGCGACCCGCTCGTTCACGAAGGCATGGTCGAATTCGTCATAGCGATACATGGACAGAATGACCTTCAGAGGTGGGCGTAAGCTTCGGGCGGCAGCGGCACGGTGGGGCCGGTCGCGCGGATCAGTTCGCGCAGCGAGACGGGCCGCACGAAGCCACCCTCGCGGATGATCTCGATCAGCGCCGGCTCGACGATGAGGCAGGCGTCCTGGTCCGCGTTCGCTCTCGCGAGGAGGCGATCGCCGTCTTCCGGGGTCTCGGCGATCTCGGCTCGACCGATATCGATGGACCACGTGCCGTCGCCGTGGCGGAAGACCACCGCGCCGGTGGCGAGGTCGTTGGATGTGGCGACGACCGGCCTGAAGACCTTGGCCTTGCGCGCCTGCTGGGGATTGGCGGACATCGAGCGTCTCCTTAGGCCGCTTCTGCCAGCGGCAGAGCGAAGGGTTCGGCGGAAGCGATGTCGCCATGGGCGATCGCCTCGCCGATCAGGATGAGGACCGGGCCGGAAAGGTCGTCGCGGGCGGCAAGGCTCCGGAGCTCGCCCAGCGTTCCCGCGAACAGGCGGCGGCTGGCCCGGCCGGCATTCTCGACCGCGAGGACCGGGGTCGGGAGCGGGAGGCCGGCGCCGACGAGGCGGGCGACGATCCGCTCGGCCACCGACTTGCCCATGTAGAGCGCGACGGTGCTGCCTGCCGCCGCGAGATGCTCCCAGCCCTCCGGCTCCGCGCCGTCGGCTCCGTGGCCCGTCGCGAGGATCAGATGCTGTGAGACGCCGCGCAGGGTCAGCGGCACAGCGGCATCGGCGGCGGCGGCCAGCGAGGCGGTGATGCCGGGGACAATCTCGTAGGGCACGCCGGCGGCGCGAAGGGCCGCGATCTCCTCGCCCGCGCGGCCATAGACCATGGGGTCGCCGGCCTTGAGGCGAACGACGCGGCGGCCCTCGCGCGCAAGGCGCACCAGCAGCGCGTCGATCTCGCCCTGCATCACCGAATGGCGGCCCTTGCGCTTGCCGACGGAAATGCGATGCGCGTCGCGGCGGCCCATGGCGATGACGGCTTCGGGCACCAGTGCGTCATGGACGATGACGTCGGCGGTCTGGAGCAGGCGCTGGGCGCGGAGCGTCAGCAGATCCTCGGCGCCGGGGCCCGCGCCGACCAGGAACACCCTGCCCTCGACGGTCTCGCCTTCGGCCACATCGAGCGCCTTGCGCGCAATGATCTCGGCGCGGTCGAGTTCGCCGGCGAGCGCGGCATCGGCGGCACGGCCCTCGAACAGGTGCGTCCAGAAGCGACGGCGCGGCGCGCCCTCAGCCAGCCGGTCGTTGACGCCGCCGCGGATGCAGGCCGCGAGCTGGCCGAGGCGACCGAAGGCGGGTGGCAGCAACGCTTCGATCAGCGCACGTACCTTCTGGGCGAGGACGGGCGCATGGCCATCGGTGGCGATGGCGATGGAGACGGGCGCGCGATCGACAATGGCGGGAACGGCGAAGTCGGAGAGATGCGGCCGGTCGACGACATTGACCAGCACGCCGGCGGCACGGCCGACAGCCGCGATGCGCGCATCGTTGGCTTCATCGCCCATGGCGACGAAGAGAAGAGCCGCACCGGCCAGCAAGTCTGCATCGGGCTCGGCGACAACGAGCGTCACGCCGTTCACCGTCGCAAAATCCGCGAGGTCGGCCGAGGGTGCCTGCGCGCATAGCATCAGATCGGCCTCGGTGCGGACCAGCAGGCGAAGCTTCTGCAACGCCTGTTCGCCGTTGCCGGCGACGACGACGCGACGGCCGGCGACGTCGTAGGAGACGGGGAAGAACCTGAAGCGCGACACCGATGGCTCCTCAATGCGACGGAAACAGGCGCAGGGCCTTGAGGGTGAAATTGACGGCATCGCCGCGGGCGATGGCACGGCCGGGCGCGATCTCGGCCTCGACGGGCGGATGCCCATCCGCGACCCGCAGCTCGATGCGGCGGACGGCGCCGGCGCGGCGGACGCCAGCGACGGTCGCCGCGATGCGCGGCCCGCTGGCCGCTTCCAGATCGATATCGGCCGGGCGCACGAACAGCGCGGCGGGACCGGCCGGAACGGCTGGCGCGGCAGCAGACAGCGTGACATCGCCGAGACGGACCTTGCCGTCGACCACCACGACATCGAGACGCGTCGGCTGGCCGACGAAGCCGGCGACGAAGGCGCTCGACGGGCGGTCGTAGATTTCATCGGGCGTGCCGACCTGCTCGATGCGCCCCCGGCTCAGCACCGCGACGCGGTCGGCAAGCTCCAGCGCCTCGTCCTGATCGTGCGTGACGAAGATGGTGGTGTGGCCGGTGCGCTCATGGATCTCGCGCAGCCAGCGGCGGAGGTCGCGGCGCACCTGCGCGTCCAGCGCGCCGAAGGGCTCGTCGAGCAGCAGAACCTTGGGGTCGACCGCGAGCGCGCGGGCGAGCGCCACGCGCTGGCGCTGGCCACCCGAGAGCTGGCCGGGATAGCGCTTCTCCAGTCCCGGCAGGCGCACGAGGTCGAGAAGCTCCGACACGCGCCGGCGGATGTCCGTGCGCGAGGGACGCTCAGAGCGCGGGCGGACGGCGAGGCCATAGGCGATGTTGTCGGCCACGGTCATGTGGCGGAACAGCGCGTAGTGCTGGAAGACGAAGCCGACATGGCGGCGCTGGACCGCCAGGCGCGTCGCGTCCTCGTCGCCGAACAGCACCCGGCCCGAGGTGATCGGCTCGAGGCCGGCAATGACGCGCAGCAGGGTCGTCTTGCCGGAACCCGAGGGGCCGAGCAGCGCCAGCAGTTCGCCACCGCGAATGTCGAGGTCGATGCCGTCGAGCGCAGCCGTCGCGCCGAAGGCCTTGGTGATGGCCTCGACGTGGATGGCCGCCGGCGCCGCCTCAATGCCGGTGCGCGCCCGCAAGCTCGTCGCCGTATCGCCATTCGAGGAGTGATTTGGCGAGAAGCGTGACGAGGGCGAGGCCGGCGAGAAGCGAAGCGACGGCGAAGGCGCCAACGAAATTGTACTCATTGTAGAGGATCTCCACGTGGAGAGGCATTGTGTTGGTCAGGCCGCGGATGTGCCCGGAGACGACGGCGACCGCGCCGAACTCGCCCATCGCACGGGCATTGCAGAGCAGGACGCCGTAGAGCAGCGCCCATTTCACGTTCGGCAGGGTGACGGTCAGGAAGGTTCGGAGGCCCGAGGCGCCGAGGGTGAGCGCCGCCTCCTCCTCGCTGGTGCCCTGTTCCTGCATCAGCGGGATCAGTTCGCGCGCGATGAAGGGGAAGGTCACGAAGATGGTGGCGAGCACGATGCCCGGCACGGCGAAGATGATCTTGACGTCGTTCGCCTGGAGCCATTCGCCGAACAGGCCATGCGAGCCGAACAGGAGGACGAAGACGAGGCCGGAGACGACCGGAGAGACCGAAAACGGCAGGTCGATCAGCGTGATCAGCAGGCTCTTGCCGGGAAATTCGAACTTGGCGATGGCCCAGGCGGCGGCGAGGCCAAAGACGAGGTTGGCGGGCACGGCAATGGCCGCCACCAGCAGCGTCAGTTGCACCGCCGCCAGCGTCGCCTCGTCGGTGAACGCCTCAAGGAAGGCCGGCACGCCCTTGCGCAGCGCCTCGGCGAATACGGCGGCGAGCGGCAGGAGGATGAACAGTGCGACGAAGCCGACAGCGACCACAGTCAGCACCCTGCGGATGGCAGGCCGCTCGGCCGCGACCGGCCGCCAGCCATGCCCCTGAAACGCGTGTCGGGCCTCAGCCATGACCGAGCCTCCGCCGGCTCCAGGCCTGGGTCAGGTTGATGGCGAACAGGGTTGCGAAGGACAGCGCCAGCATGATCGTCGCGATGGCGGTCGCGCCGGCATAGTTGAACTCCTCGAGCTGCACGATGATGAGCAGCGGCGCGATCTCGGAGACGAAGGGCATGTTGCCGGCGATGAAGATCACCGAGCCGTATTCGCCGACGGCCCGCGCGAAGGCGAGCGCAAAACCTGTCAGGATGGCAGGCACCAGCGTCGGCAGGATGACCCGCGCGATGGTCTGGAAGCGGCTCGCGCCCAGCGTGGCGGAGGCCTCCTCGATCTCGCGATCCAGCTCCGCGATCACCGGCTGCACCGTACGCACGACGAAGGGCAGGCCGATGAAGGTCAGTGCCACGAAAATGCCGAGCGGGGTGAAGGCGACCTTCAGGCCGAACCACGCATCCAGCCAGAAGCCGACCCAGCCGTTCGGCGCATAGAGCGCGGCGAGCGCGATGCCGGCGACCGCCGTCGGCAGGGCGAAGGGCAGGTCGACCATGGCGTCGATCAGCGCGCGGCCGGGAAAGGTGTAGCGGGTCAGGACCCAGGCGATGACGAGGCCGAAGACGGCGTTCAGCGCCGCGGCGGCGAAGGAGAGGTAGAAGCTGGTTTCCAGCGCCGCGCGTACCCGCGGCTGGGTGGCGATGCCGAGGAGGCCACCGAGGCCGAGGCCGCTCGCGCGCCAGACGAGCAGGCTGAGCGGAATGAGCACGATCAGCGACAGATAGGCCAGCGCGAAGCCGAAGGTGATGCCGAAGCCGGGCAGCGCGCTCGGCTTCGCGATCGCGATCGCGCGGCGAAGACTCGCAGGACCAGTGAGCGCGAAAGCTGTCATCGGGTCGCCGCCGAGGGACGATGGATCTGGTCGAAGATGCCGCTGTCGGCGAAGTGCTCGGCCTGCGCCCTGGTCCAGCCGCCGAAGACCTGATCGATGGTCACCAGCCTGATCTGGGGAAAGCGGGCGAGATCGGCTGCGTCGGCGTACTGCGGCAGGTTCGGCCGGTAGAAATTGTGCGCGATGATACGCTGCGCCTCGGGCGAATAGAGGAAGTCGAGATAGGCCTGCGCCGCCGCGCGCGTGCCGCGCCGGTCGACCACCTGATCGACGAGGGCGACCGGCGGCTCCGCGAGGATCGACAGCGACGGGAAGACGATTTCGAACTTGTCCTCGCCGAACTCCTTCAGCGCCAGATGCGCCTCGTTCTCCCAGGAGATGAAGACGTCGCCGACATTGCGCTGGGCGAAGGTGGTCAGCGAGCCGCGCGCGCCGGTGTCGAGCACGGAGACGTTGCGGTAAATGGCCTCGACGAAACGCTTCGCGGCAGCCGCATCGTTGCCGGTGCGGTCGAGTTCGTAGGCCCAGGCGGCGAGATAGTTCCAGCGCGCGCCGCCGGAAGTCTTCGGATTGGGGGTCACGACGCCGACACCGGGCCGGGCGAGGTCGGCCCAGTCGCGCACGCCCTTCGGATTGCCCTTGCGGACGATGAAGACGATGGTCGAGGTGTAGGGCGAGGAATTGTTCGGCAGGCGGGTCTGCCAGTTGGCCGGCAGGCGGCGCGAATGCTGGGCGATGGCGTCGATGTCACCGGCCAGCGCCAGCGTCACGACATCGGCGTCGAGCCCGTCGATGACCGAGCGCGCCTGGCGCCCGGAACCGCCATGCGAGGCGCGGATCGTGACCTGCTGGCCGGCCTTCTCGCGCCAGTGGCGGGTGAAGGCCTCGTTGATGGCGCGGTAGAGTTCGCGCGTCGGATCATAGGAGACGTTGACCAGACTGACTGGCGGGGGCGCCGCCTGCCCGCGGGCGTAGATCGTGGTGCCGAGCACCAGCCCGAACGCCAGGACCACGCCGGCGGCGTCGCGAAGGCGGGCAGTGGCGGACGTGCTCGACATGTCTGGCTTCCTCGATGCGGCCGTGCCGGAAAGCGCCGGCCGAGCATCGGAAGAGGTCCGAAAACATGTGACTATTCAAGACGTTCCGGGAAATAAGACCAAACCCTTCGAATCCGCGGATGAAAGGGGAAGGGTCTTGTTGTCCCGGCACGTCGTCAGGAGGACAGGGTTCTCCCGCGAGCCGGAGCAGTCGGCGGGCCGATTGGCCTGATCTGGCAAAAGGCCGCCCAGGAGGAGAGAGGATTTCTCCGTGAAGTCGGCAGATCATCGGCGTCGGAGTAAATTCTTCTCCAACTCGACATGCGCCCTCCCGCCACCCGGCGGGCCGGGCGAGCCCCCGGCGCTTGCGTCAGGCGTCCATCTTGAGCGCGGCGATGAAGGCTTCCTGAGGAATGTCGACCTTGCCGAACTGGCGCATCTTCTTCTTGCCCTCCTTCTGCTTGTCGAGAAGCTTGCGCTTGCGTGAGATGTCGCCGCCATAGCACTTGGCGGTGACGTCCTTGCGCAGGGCCGAGATGGTCTCGCGGGCGATGACCTTGGCGCCGATGGAGGCCTGGATCGGGATCTTGAACAGGTGCTGCGGGATCAGGTCCTTCAGCTTCTCGCACATGGCGCGGCCACGGCTCTCGGCCCGGTTGCGATGCACCAGCATGGAGAGCGCGTCGACCGGCTCGCCGTTGACGAGGATCGACATCTTCACGAGGTCGCCCTCGCGATAGTCGGTGATCTGGTAGTCGAAGGAGGCATAACCCTTCGAGATCGACTTCAGCCGGTCGTAGAAGTCGAAGACGACCTCGTTCAGCGGCAGATCGTAGGTGACCATGGCGCGCGAGCCGACATAGGTCAGGTCCACCTGAACGCCGCGCCGGTCCTGGCAGAGCTTGAGCACCGAGCCGAGATAGTCGTCCGGTGTCATGATCTTGGCGCGGATCCACGGCTCCGAGATGATCTCGATCTTCATCGGATCCGGCATGTCGGCCGGGTTGTGCAGTTCCAGCAGCGAACCGTCGCGCAGCAGGATCTGGTAGACGACCGAGGGCGCGGTCGCGATCAGGTCGAGATTGAACTCGCGCTCCAGCCGCTCCTGGATGATCTCCAGATGCAACAGGCCGAGGAAGCCGCAGCGGAAGCCGAAGCCGAGGGCGGCGGAGGACTCCATCTCGAAGGAGAAGCTGGCATCGTTGAGGCGCAGGCGGCCCATGGCGGCGCGCAGGTCCTCGAAATCGGCGGCATCCTGCGGAAAAAGGCCGCAGAAGACCACCGGCTGCGCCGGCTTGAAGCCCGGCAGCGCCTTTGCCGTCGGCTTTCGCTCGTCGGTGATGGTGTCGCCGACGCGGGTATCCGCCACTTCCTTGATCGAAGCCGTGATGAAGCCGACCTCGCCGGGGCCGAGATCCGGCACGTCCTTCAGCTTGGGGGTGAACACGCCGATCTTGTCTATGTCATAGACCGCGTCCGTGCCCATCATCTTGATGCGCTGGCCCTTCTTCATCGAGCCGTCGATGACGCGGACCAGCACGATGACGCCGAGATAGGCGTCGTACCAGCTATCGACCAGCATGGCCTTGAGCGGCGCGGCGCGGTCGCCCTTCGGGGCCGGCAGGCGCTTCACGATTGCTTCCAGCACGGCCGGGATGTTGAGGCCGGTCTTGGCGGAGACCTCCACCGCATCCGAGGCATCGAGGCCGATCACGTCCTCGATCTGCTGCTTGACGCGCTCCGGCTCGGCCGCCGGCAGGTCGATCTTGTTGAGCACCGGGACGATCTCGTGACCGGCATCGAGCGCCTGATAGACGTTGGCGAGCGTCTGGGCCTCGACGCCCTGGCTGGCGTCGACCACGAGGATCGAGCCCTCGCAGGCGGCCAGCGAGCGCGACACCTCGTAGGCGAAGTCGACGTGACCGGGCGTGTCCATGAGATTCAGGACGTAGGTCTTGCCGTCCTCGGCCTTGTATTCGAGGCGCACGGTCTGCGCCTTGATGGTGATGCCCCGCTCCTTCTCGATGTCCATGTTGTCGAGGACCTGTTCGGTCATCTCGCGCTCGGACAGGCCGCCGGTCACCTGGATGAGGCGGTCGGCGAGCGTCGATTTGCCGTGGTCGATATGCGCGACAATCGAGAAGTTGCGGATCAGGTCGAGAGGCGTGTCGGTCATGGGCCGCACATAGCAGCAGCGGCCCCGGTTTGGAAGGATGTGCGCGATTCCGGCCGGCAGGAAGCCTGCCTGACCGAGATCAAGGCGGGACGAGCCCGGACGGGTGAGGGTCGCGGCATGTTCGATTCTGCCCCTTTCACCGATCCGGTTCTCTTCGCCATCGCCGTCCTCGCGCTGCTGGGCACGCCGGGACCGACCAACACGCTCCTGGCGACATCCGGCGCCCTAGTTGGGACGAGACGGTCGCTACCGCTGATCGGTGCGGAGATTGCCGGCTACCTGCTGGCGATCCTCGCCATCCACGCCCTCGTCGCGCCCCTGGTGGCCGCCTATCCGCCGCTCGGGCAAGCCCTCAGGATCGCTGCGGGGCTCTATCTCGTCTCCGTCGCCGTCGCCCTGTGGCGGCGGCCGATCCTCGGCGATGGGGGAGAACGCAGCATCGGCATGGGGCGCGTCTTCGTGACGACACTGCTCAACCCGAAGGCGGCCATCTTCGCCCTTGCCATCCTGCCCATGTCCGCGCCGGGGGCCGGCCTTTATCTCCTCGGCTTTGCGGGACTGGTCGCCGTGGCTGCGACGTCGTGGATCCTGGTCGGAGCTGGCATCGGCCGACTGACGGCCGGCGGGACACCGCGCGGCGTCACACGCGCCTCTGCCATAGTGCTGACCTGTTTCGCCGGGCTGATCGCGGTCGGCTAGCTTGCGCGCCGCGCCCGCGGGGTGCGACATTGTGGCCTTGCGGTCGATGAGAGGCCCCGATGACCCGCAAGCGCGAAGCCTACCAGAGCGGACACAACCCCAAATTCATGGTGGTGGTGGACGAGAGCCCCGAATGCGACCGCGCCGTCGTCTTCGCCGCCCGCCGTGCCTCGCGCACGGGCCACGGGCTGCAGATGCTGGCAGTGATCGAACCGAGCGTCGGCGACGGGCAGGCGCTGTTCGGGGTGGCTGACGTCATGCGCGCGGAGGCGCACGCGGAGGCGCGCGCGAAGCTCGACGCTGCCGCCGACCGGACGATGAAGCTCGTCGGCGTCGAACCCGAACTGGTGGTCCGCGAGGGCGTGCTGGCCGACGCGATCCTCGCCCAGATCGAGGACGACCCGGACGTCGCCATCCTCATTCTCGCTGCCGGCACCGGCAAGGACGGGCCGGGACCGCTGGTCTCGAGCCTTGCCCGGACGGCCGGCTCCTACCCGATTCCGGTCGCGATCGTGCCGGGACACCTTTCCGACGACGAAATCGCGGCGCTGGCCTGACCTTCGCCCCCTTGAATCCGGTTGACGGCGCCCCTCGCCCTCGCCACATGTCTCGTGGAATGGTTCGATTGAACCATTCCAAACCGGCCCCGGCCTTGAACCGGGCGTTCGAGGAGCCAGCCATGTTCATCCAGACCGAAGCCACGCCGAATCCGGCGACCCTGAAGTTCCTGCCCGGCCGCGTCGTGCTCGACGAGGGCACCCTGCACATGCCGACCCCCGAGGCCGCGAAGCAGTCGCCGCTGGCCGAGAAGCTGTTCGCCATCGACGGCGTCGCCGGCGTGTTCTTCGGCAACGACTTCATCACCGTGACCAAGGGCTCGGCCGAATGGCCGCACCTGAAGCCGGCCATCCTCGGCGCGATCATGGAGCACTACATGTCCGGCCAGCCGCTGGTGCGCGGCGAGGCCAGCCTCGTGCCGAACGGCGACGAGGAGTTCTTCGACCCGGCCGACGCCGAGACCGTCGACACGATCAAGGAGCTCCTGGAAACGCGCGTGCGCCCGGCGGTTGCGGCCGATGGCGGCGACATCACCTTCCGCGGTTTCAAGGACGGCATCGTCTATCTCGCCATGCAGGGCTCCTGCGCGGGCTGCCCGTCCTCGACCGCGACGCTCAAGCACGGCATCCAGAACCTGATGCGGCACTTCCTGCCGGACGTGCGCGAGGTCCAGTCCGTCTGACGGACCGGGCTGGCGATCGGCAATCGCCGCCACGGTGTCGTTCGGCACCCTTCCGGCGGCGCGCGAGAGGGTGTAGCACCCTGTCATGCTCGTCCTCGCACTCGATACGGCGCTCGGCGCCTGTTCGGCCGCAGTGCTCGACACCGGTTCCGGCCGCGTGCTCGCGCGGCGTTCCGAGCCGATGGAGCGCGGCCATGCCGAACGGCTCGTGCCGCTCGCCGCGGAAGTCTGCGGCGAGGCCGGTATCGGCGCGGGCGACTGCCGGCGTTTCGTCGCGACCATCGGCCCCGGCAGCTTCACTGGCCTGCGCGTCGCCATCGCCGCGGCGCGCGGCATGGCCCTGGCGGCGGGCGGCGACGCGGTGGGCATTCCGACGCTTGCCGCGCTTTCCGAGCCCTATCTTGCCGCCGCGGAGCCGGTCGCTGTCCTTGCCGCCATCGATGCCCGACACGACCATGTCTATGCGTCGTTGACCGGTCATGACCGGATGCTCGCCGTGCCGCCGCGCTACATGCCCGCAGCCGAGGCGGCCGGCCTTGCCGCGTCCGGCCCGGTGGCGCTGGTGGGTCCCGGCGCGGATGCCGTGCTCGGCGTCTGGCCGGCCGGCGCCTCGCCGCCGGTGATCCTCGACGAGGCCGCCTATTCCGACATCGCCGTCGTCGCGCGGCTTGGCGCTGCCGCCGACCCCTCGACCGCGCCCTGTCGTCCGCTCTATCTCAAGGCCGTCGACGCCAAGCCGCAGGCCTCCGCGCCGCTGTTCGGGAGGGCGCGGTGAGCCCCTTTCTCGACCTCTGGTCCTGGTGGCCGCAAACCGCCCTCGTCATCGACCGCGCCGAGACCGCCGATGCCGAGGACCTCGCCACTATCCATGGCGGCGCATTCCACCGCGGCTGGCCCGCCGACGACTTCGTCGCCATGCTGGGCGAGAACGCCGTGCTGGCGCATGTCATCCGCCGCCGTGCCGGCGCGCCGGTGGCAGGGTTCGTGCTGAGCCGCCTTGCCGCCGACGAGGCGGAGATTCTCACCGTCGCCGTCGATGCGCGCCTGCGCGGGCGCGGGCTGGCCGGCCGCCTGCTCGCCGAACACGTCAAGGACCTGATGCGCGCGGGCATCCGCCACCTGTTCCTGGAGGTGGAATCGGAGAACGCTCCCGCGCTGAAACTCTATGCGCGGCATGGCTTTGCGACGATCGGCAGGCGCAAGGGCTATTACAGGTCGGCAAGCGGCGCGGCGGACGCGATTACCATGCGACGCGAACTGCCGCCGCTCTGATGCTGGTACCCGGATTCCGCATCTTGCAATTTCGTCGCAATGTTCCCGTTTCGGACTCTTAAACCGTGAGTCGCCGAGAGGGTAGATTGGCAGTGATTCGCGGCGCGGGGCGGCGCTGCCGCGATGCCGCTGAAGCGGGGATGATGCGGGCCGCGTGGTGAAGGATCAGCGATGCCGGGCCTGGATCAGGTCGACGATGCATCCGGCAGCGGGCAACGCGCTGCAAGCGCGCTGTTCCAGCGCCCGATCCGCCTGTCGGCCGCCGCGACCGCCCTGCTCCTGTCATCCACTGCACTCGTCTCTGCCGAAGAGGCCGGGATCGACTTCGCCCAGGCCTTTTCCTCAGTCCGGCCGCATGAATGGGCCGCCTTCGGCCTCAATGTCGGCGTCGTCGTCTTCGGTGTCATCACCGGCATCGCGCTGCTGCGCAGCCGCACCAAGGCGTCGCAGGATCAGGTCCGCACCCGCGAGGAAATCAACGCGCTGAAGCTCGCCCTAGACCGGGCCAACGCGCTGCTCACCCTCGATCCGCACATCGTCGTCGTCTGGGGCGGCGACAAGGACGAGCCGGAGATCGTCGGCGACGTGTCGCTGGTCACCGAACTGCCGGCGGCGCGACGGGCACTCGCCTTCGGGGCCTGGCTGCCGGCGGAGCGCGCGGCGGAACTCGAGCGCGCCGTGGAGGCGCTGCGGCGTGGCGGCACACCGTTCCGGATGGATCTGGTGACGCTTGCCGGACGTCCAATCGAGGCCGAGGGGCGTGCCATCGGCGGTCGCGCCGTGCTGCGCCTGCGCCTCGTCTCGGGCGTGCGCGAGGAACTGATCCAGCTCACCGCCCGCCACGAGGCGCTGAGCCGCGAGACGCAGACGATCCGCTCGTTCCTCGGCTCCATCCCGGTTCCGGTCTGGCTGCGCGATGCCGACGGCCGGATCGCCTGGGTCAACGACGCCTATGCGGCGGCAACCGACGCGGAGACCGGCGCAGCGGCGGTGGCGGCCGGCACGGAGCTGCTCGAGTCGGGCGACCGCACCGAGGCCGCCCGCAAGCGCGGCGCCGGCGAACCCTTTGCGCGACGCGTGGCGGCCATCGCCGCCGGCCAGCGGCGCGTCTTCGACGTGATCGAACGGCCAGCCGCCGGCGGTGCGGCCGGCATGGCCATCGACGTGACCGAGCTGGAAACGGTGCGCTCCGAGCTTTCCGTCGAGATGGAAACGCACAAGCGCACGCTCGACCAGCTCGCCACAGCCGTCGCCATCTTCGATTCGGCCAAGCGGCTGGTCTTCCACAACGAGGCATTCCGCCAGCTCTGGGACCTGCCGCCGGCCTTCCTGCATCAGGGGCCGACCGACGGCGACATTCTCGACCGCCTGCGCGAGCGCGGCCAGCTGCCCGAGCAGTCGAACTACCGCGAGTGGAAGAAGAGCCTGCACACGGTCTACGAGGCCGTGGATACCGAGCCGCGCCTCCACGAATGGTCGCTGCCGAGCGGACGCTTCCTGCGTGTGGTGCAGAACCCGGACCCGGCCGGCGGCGTCACCTATGTTTTCGACGACCTGACCCAGCGCCTGCAGCTGGAATCGCAAGTCGCGGCG
>Ga0209794_1001068_pt1 | contig 25726 bp, 22 predicted proteins | sample EBPBio232013_DNA_FD_185869 | JGI IMG/M metagenome (GOLD analysis project Ga0209794, IMG submission 185869) | Wastewater treatment Type I Accumulibacter community from EBPR Bioreactor in Madison, WI, USA - Reactor 1_5/23/2013_ DNA (SPAdes)... | ecosystem: Engineered > Bioreactor > EBPR >... | reverse complement strand
TAAGCGGCTAGCAATTGTCAAATTTCAGTAAAAAAAGCAAGCCCCAAGGCTTAATGTTTTAAGTCTAAGGTTTAATGTTTAAGGTTGCTGTCGCGGGTGCTGGAAACCGACCAATTGTAACTGGCAGGTTAGGGGGTATTGGTAGCGATAGCGTTTTGGACGATAGCACAGTCGCTGGCGACTGATCGTTTACATTGTTGCTTTCTGCGATTGGTGAGGGTATTGATTTGGTTTATCGCCGCAGGCAGTTTGGAAGAAGTTAACCAGGCTGTAAAGGTTTTCCTGGTGGCAAATGGTTATGCTGGTTGCAAAAGCTTATCGAGTATATTCGGGCAAACAATGCCATAACACCTGTACGGCAAACGTACATGGTCAAGAACCGTTACAGTTACTGCCAAAAACCGGTAGCAATACTGTTCGGGTAAATGCGTACAAAATATGCGGTCAATCGGTTACAGAAAACAAAAAATGAGATCGCTCAAAGCCCGCACGGATGCAATACCGACGATGCGGTGGTTGATGGCGAACTGGCATTTCCCGGTATTGCTCATGGGTTTCCTGGCACTGTTTAACAATTTCGTGGCACTGTTCAACAATTTCCCGTCACACCTGCATGAGCAAAACGATGCAGCGACTGGCTAGTAATAAGCAAACAGGCGAAAAGACTGCAATGGGGCAAATGACTGGCATGGAACCAAACCATTGACAAAACCGGCGTCGAACCTCCTGCAAGACCTGCATCGTTCCGCGACAAAAAAATCGCAGCCAAAGAAACATGTCAGAAAATACCAACGCCCGCCCGCCCGCGGAGCAACCTTAAACCCTTAAACCCTTAAACTTTAAACTATCAGCCTCTCTTCAACAACAAATCCCCGCGATAAAGCGGGGATTTGTTGTTGAAGGGAGGCTGATGGGTCTCGAACCCACGACCCTCAGAACCACAATCTGATGCTCTAACCAACTGAGCTACAGCCTCCGTAAGGGGGCACAAAAATAGCAAAAAATGGCAAACGGTAAAATATTCCCGCAAAATGCTGGGGCCAATCTGGCCAGATTTTCGCATTACCGTTCGTCATAATCACATGTTAATTGGTCGCAATGGCAACATGCTAGCCTCTTTAATCGTTATTTTTGGAAGAATGCAAAAACTGATAGACTTTATGTTCAGTAAAAGAAGCTTACCCGTACTGGTACTTATCCTCTCTTGCGCCTTATTTATTGGATTTCGGACCCTTGGCAAGGTAAAAGGCGATCCCCCGGGAAAATATGAGAAAATTCTGCATAATGTAGGCGATATCCTGTCGCAGGTGCATTATAGCCCCAAAAAAGTGGACGATACATTTTCAAAGGAGCTTTTTACCAAGTTCCTGGTGTCGGTAGATGGTGAAAAGAATATTTTTCTCCAGTCCGATATCAAAGACCTGAAGAAATTCGAAACCAAACTCGACGACGAGATCAATGGCGGCAATGTAGAATTCGTTCCGGCAGTATCGGCCATCTACAAAAAGCGCGTGTTGGAAACCGAAGCCTTGGCCAAAGAAATACTGTCAAAGCCTTTTGAGTTCAATACCGACGAAACCGTGGTGTTGGAGGCCGATAAGCTCGATTTCCCCAAAAATGATGTCGAGAAAAAAGACCGTTGGCGCAAGCGCCTGAAATACCTGGCGTTGGAGCGTTATGTAGAAATCCAGGAAACCCAGGAAAAAACCAAGGGCAAGGAAGGCTATGTAGCCAAGACCAATGAAGCGATGGAAAAAGAGGCCCGCGATCGCGTGAGCAAACTAATGGATCGGATGTTCGATCGCCTGAAACTGAAATACAGCGACGATGATCGGTTCAATCAATATGTGAATGTGGTGACCAGTTCGATGGATCCCCACACTACCTTTTTCCCACCAGTCGATAAACGTTATTTCGACGAACAGATGAGCGGCCGTTTCTTCGGCATCGGCGCATCACTGCGCGAAGAAGAGGGTGTGATCAAAATCGCGAGTGTGGTAACCGGTTCGCCGGCCTGGAAAAGCCAACAAGTGAGTGTGGGGGATGTGGTGCTTAAAGTTGGGCAGGGCGCTGAAGAGCCGCTCGATATGGCCGGCTATTCAACAGAAGATGCGGTGAAAGTGATTCGGGGGAAGAAGGGCACCGAAGTGCGACTCACCCTGCGGAAAACGGATGGCAGCACAAAAGTGGTGGTCATCATCCGTGACGAAATTGTACAAGACGAAACCTTTGCGCGCAGCGCCATTGTGAACAATGGTAAAAGCAAGGTTGGTTTTATCTGGTTGCCGGAATTCTATGCCGATTTCGATAACCCCAAAGGCAACCGCTGTGCAGTGGATGTTGCCAAAGAAATCATCAAACTGAAGGAACAAAAAGTGGATGGCATTGTGATGGACCTGCGCAACAATGGTGGTGGTTCATTGTATGATGTTGTGCAGATGGTGGGCCTGTTTATCGAAGACGGTCCGGTGGTACAGGTGCGGGAGCGCGATGGTAAACCCAGTATCATGCGCGACCGTGATAAGAGTGTGTTGTATGATGGTCCGCTGACCGTGATGGTGAATGAATTCAGCGCCTCTGCTTCTGAAATCTTTGCCGCCGCCATCCAGGATTATAAGCGTGGTATTGTAATCGGTAGCACCTCCACTTATGGTAAAGGAACGGTGCAACGCAGCATTGGCCTCGATAAAGAATCGGGTATGTATTCTGCCAATAGCGAGCTGGGTAGTATCAAATTGACCTTGCAGAAATTTTACCGAATCAACGGCGGTTCAACGCAGTTGAAAGGGGTTAGTTCTGATGTAGTTGTGCCGGATGTGCTCGAAAAATCAAAAGTGCGGGAGAAAGATGATCCCGATGCACTTCCCTGGGATGAGGTACAGCGTTCACCCTATACGCTTTGGAAAGCACCCTACGATGTTGACCAGGCAACCCGCAATAGTCAATCGCGCGTGAATGGCAATATGGCTTTCAACAATATCAAAAAGAACACCGAATGGTTGTCGGAGCAAAATGATAAAACTTATAGCCTCAATATCGACAAGTTTAAGGCCGAGAAAAAGAAAATCAGTGCGGCAGTAAAAGATATCGAAGCAAACAACAAGTTGAAAGCAGAGATTTCAGTTGATGATGTGCCTGGCCAGGACCAACGGTTTGCAACCGATACCGATAAGCTGGAGCGTTACAAAGCCTGGAAGAAAAACCTTCGTTCAGATATCTACCTCGACGAGGCGATCAATACCATCAATGATATGGTGTACCAGAAAAATGTAGCGATGGGGAACAAGCAAATGGTAAATGAGCCTGTTCAGCAATAAGTAACCTAGAACACAGGAAGTAACTTGGTACACAGAAAGTAACTTATAGCTCGGAAAGTAACTAATAAAACAGACCCTTGCTTTGCAGTGCCATACTGCCAAGCAGGGGTCTTGCCTTTGGGGAATAGTTTTAATGTCGGTAAAATTGTATCTAGCACTTTTGCGCATCGTGCATTAACCCGTCGAAAATCCTAAAAATTCGGCTGTGACTTATAGGCGTATTGCCAAAAGTCATAGTTGTTGTTCGGGAAATGAAAAAGTTGCTGTTCCGGAAATGGAAAATATAAAGTCTCGCAAATGAAACAGTTGGCGTTTCGCAAATGAGACAGTTGGCATTTTGTAAATGAAACAGTCGTCATTTCGGAGATGTAACAGCCTTCATTTCGGAGATGAAACCGCTAATGTTCGAGTCTATACGGTTTCTGATGTGCCGACAATTCGAGCTGACCCACTGAGTCGACCATTCGAGCCGACCCTTTGAGTCGACCTTTTGAGTCGACCATTCGAACCGGCAATGAGTGTAGATAAAGATTTTTACAAGTAACGTTCTTCTAAAATATTCATGTGGTGCTTCACATGGCCGGCCATAATAAAACAAATCGCCGCAGTACTGAGGGCTTTTCCATTGGATGTTCCCTCGGCTGCCAATTGTTCCTTGCTGAACTGGCCGATCATCCGAATATTGGCCTTACGCAGTTCGTTGAATTCTTTTAGCATATCGCTCCAACCGCGAGCCGTCACATCGGCTTTTTCGGCCCAGGCATTTTCATCAAAACCCGCTAAAGGTGTGCTGTCAAAGCGGGCTATCCTCAACGCTCGATAAGCAAATACCCGCTCGGCATCAATGATGTGCTGCAGCAATTGTTTGACCGTCCACTTTCCCTCCGCATAGGCATGGTTGATTTTTGCTGGCGGTATGGAAGCCATCAATGAAAGAAATCTCTTTCGATTCTTCTTTAGCGTTTTGAGCAAATCCTTGCTCTCAGCAAGTTGCACGTATTTAGCAAAGCCGTCGGCATAAACGAGGTGGTAGGCGGTACTCATACCCGTAAGTTAGATCGCAAAGGGAATAGAAAAAAATTAATTATGCGTTGGCGGTGGTTTTCTTGCGGAGATTGTTATTAGGAGATTTTTGTGACACGGTTTTTTTGCATGACGTTCCTTTTTCGCACAGAGATGGTTTCTCGCAGAGACCACGGAGGAACAGAGATAATTTTAGTTTGTAACTGGGTCATTGAATGTTGCGTTGCTTTGTTTCAAGCAGAATGCTGGCTGCAAGCGGTATTAATTTTCGTTCAGTAATTTTCGAGCAATGTATTTCGAGCAATGTATTTCGAGCAATGTATTTCGACCAATGTATTTTGAGCAATATAATTCGGGCAATGTATTTCGAGCAATATAATTCGGGCAATGTATTTCGAGCAATATAATTCGAGCAATGTATTTCGAGCAACTTATTTTGAATAAGGTATTTCGTGCGGCATATTGTAAGCAACGTATTTCCAGCATCATTCTCGTAGTTCATTCGTTCAGGTATTGTATCAAATTTCCATAATCACCCTTTAGTACTACGACAAAATATTTCAGTACAACTACAACCATTTCAGTATAACTACAACCATTTCGGTACATCGTCAACCCACTTCGGTACAACTACAACCCATTTCGGTACAACGCCAACCTAAATACCCCCACCACAAACCGCCTACCTTTCGTAATCAACTAATCCTAAAAACCTCTGTTCCTCTGCGGTCTCCGCGAGAAACCGTCTCTGCGCGAAACCATTTCCATTAGAAACCATCGCAGCGCGAAACAAAAACTCAGCGCGAAACAAAAAAACGGGCATCACACAGACGCCCGCTTCAAAAATTTTACTCCCAACCCTCCGTCACCCCTTTTTGCTCTTCTTCAACTTGGAGGCCGGCGCTTTCTTCACCGGAGGCTTCTTGGTCATCGCGTCAGCGAGCTTCACCGCTTCGTAGGCGTTCACAAATCCGCCAGACACCGAGAGCTGTGACAGATCCACTTCTTTATCGGCGCCGGGCACTTTCACTTTTTGGGTGGTATGCGACACTGATTTTAGCAGGATGGCTTTTAATTGTTCAGGCGTCAGGCTAGGGTAATAGGAGAGGATAAAAGCAGCTACACCAGCCACCACGGGCGCGGCCATGCTGGTGCCTTGTTGGTTACCGTAGGCATTGCCGGTGGGCAGGGTAGAGTAGATCTTGGTACCGGGCGCAAATACATCCACTTCTTTCTTGCCATAATTGGAAAAGGAGGCGGTATAGCTACCAAAGCCAGGTTCCGCCAGGGGATCGCTGCTGGCGCCGACGGTGATCCAGTTCTTCGCCCTTTCTTTACCACCCAGAAAGGCAGTGGAAGGGAAGTTATCCGTGCTGTCAACATTGGCGGCATCATTGCCGGCAGCATGCACCAGCAATACACCTTTTTCATCGGCATATTTCACGGCATCGTCAATCCATTTTTTTACAGGCGAAAAGCTTTTGCCAAAGCTCATATTGATCACACGCGCGCCATTGTCGACCGCATAGCGAATGGCCAGCGCGATGTCTTTGTCGTGTTCGTCGCCATCAGGAACAGCGCGAATCGCCATCACCCGCACATTGTCGGCCACTCCATCCATCCCAATGCCATTGCCTCTTTTGGCAGCAATAATACCCGCCACATGGGTGCCATGCATCGGTGTTCCGGCCATCACATCGTTGTTGCCATAATAACGATCGTTGAAATCGTTGTAGTTGTCTTTTACAATTTCACCGCGGTAATCTTCGGGTGCGTTCTCCAAGGCTGCCCGCTTGTGTTCTTCTCCTTCCACATAAGAAGAAAAGCCTTCAATGAATTCGGTATTGGGCGTTTCCATCATGTCGAAGGCCTTCATCACATACAACATACCGGCTTTTGCTTTCTGGCCGGCCGTGGTAGTAGGCGCATACATTTCCAACTCCTTGCCGGTATAGGTTTCCTTGCCCATTACCGACCGTAAAATGCTATCGTTCTTTAGACTGCTTTCCAACGCGCGCCGCATGAACAGCAAGTCGGCACCACCACCGGCAGCATCGGCTTCCAGTTTCAGCTTTGCCTTGGTCCACATGAGGAACTGTTGTTTTTCGTCGGCATTGAGTTTGGTCGAATCAAAACCAGGTGCTGTGAATTTGGCTTTGAGGCCGTGGTAAACGCGCGATGCTTCATCGCTGTCTTTCTTCACATTCCGACCATCTTTTCCGCCCAAAAAATTCCATCCATGCACATCATCTACATATCCGTTCTTGTCGTCGTCAATGCCATTGCCCGGAATCTCTTTCGGGTTCACCCACAATATCGGCTTCAAATCCTCGTGCGTCGTATCAATGCCCGAATCGATGGTCGCCACCAGGATCTGCGTACTCGGCTTGCCTTTAACAAATTCATAGGCTTTGTTCATGCTAACACCGTAGTAGCCATCTTTGGCAAAATCACCCAGGTGCCAGCCCTTGGGAATTTCTTTTTTGACGGGAGCTGTCGCTGCATCCTGTGCAGTGGCAGTAGTAACGGCAAATGCGCTAAAGAGTACGGCTGGCAGCGTAAGAATATGCTTCATTCAATCGATTTAGATTCTCAAATAGACGTGAAAAGCGGCAAAATAGTTTACCAGTTTTCAAATTTTATGACTTAGATATCAAATTTGATGCCTTGCGCCAGCGGTAATTTGGTGGAATAGTTGATGGTATTGGTCTGGCGGCGCATATAGGCCTTCCAGGCATCACTGCCACTTTCCCTGCCGCCACCTGTTTCTTTCTCCCCGCCAAAAGCGCCGCCAATCTCTGCGCCGCTGGTGCCAATATTTACATTGGCAATGCCGCAATCGCTGCCGGCCACCGACAAAAATCTTTCCGCTTCGCGCAGGTTCAGGGTCATGATAGCGCTCGACAACCCCTGTGGCACCCCATTCTGGTAGGCGATGGCTTCCTCAATGGTATCATATTTGATCAGGTATAATATCGGTGCAAATGTCTCGTGCTGCACAATCGCAAAATCATTCGAGGCTTCGGCAATACAAGGCTTCACGTAACAACCGCTTTCGTATCCGGCCCCTTCCAGCACACCACCTTCTACCAGGAATTTACCGCCTTCTTCTTTACAGCGGCGGATGGCTTCGAGGTAATGGGAAACCGCCAAGGTATCGATCAGCGGACCTACATGGTTCTCCGCCTTCAGCGGATCACCGATGCGCAACTGGGCATAAGCTTTTTTCAGCTTCTCGGTAAACGCGTCGTACACCGACGATTGGATAATGAGCCGGCGGGTAGTGGTACATCTTTGTCCGGCTGTACCAACGGCGCCAAACAATGCCCCAATCAGCGACATATCCAGGTCGGCATTCTCCGTAATAATAATGGCGTTGTTGCCACCCAGTTCCAGTATGCTGCGACCCAGGCGGGCACCTACGGCGGCACCGACAGACTTACCCATCCTGGTACTACCGGTGGCTGAAATCAAGGGCACGCGGGTATCGTTGGTCAGCCATTCGCCCACTTCGCGATCGCCGTTGATGATACATGAAACGCCTTCGGGCACTTCATTGCGGGCAAATACTTTGGCCACAATATGTTGGCAGGCAACACTACAAAGAGGTGTTTTTTCAGATGGTTTCCAGATGCATACATCGCCGCAAACCCAGGCCAGCATGGCGTTCCAGCTCCATACCGCTACCGGGAAATTAAAGGCGGAAATAATGCCGACAATACCAAGTGGATGCCATTGCTCATACATGCGATGACCCGGGCGTTCACTGTGCATCGTGAGTCCATGCAACTGGCGACTCAATCCCACCGCAAAATCACAGATATCGATCATCTCCTGCACTTCACCGAGGCCTTCCTGCAGGCTCTTGCCCATTTCGTACGATACCAACTGTCCCAAGGGTTGTTTGGCCGCGCGCAATTCTTCGCCAATTTGACGAACGATTTCACCACGTCGGGGTGCCGGCCAACTGCGCCAGATGGCAAAGGCTTCTTCCGCTTTCTTGACGATGGTTTCATAGGCGGCTTTGCTGGTGGTGGTGACGGTGCCGATCTGTTTGGCATCCACCGGACTAAAAGACGCAATCGCTGATCCCGCAGAGGGAATCCATACGGTACCGGTTGAACTACCTTCATTGCTGGCCTTCAGGCCAAGCTGTTGTAAGAATTGCATGGCAACAATTTAGCCCGCAAAGTTACAGATTATACAGGCTCAATACTGTTCTTGTTCGTTCGGAAAGTCTTGCGAACGCACATCACCAATGTATTGCTGTACGGCCTGGGTGATATTTTCGTGCAGGTTGGCGTATTTGCGCAGGAAGCGCGGATTGAATTCGTTGTTAATGCCCAACATATCGTGCATTACCAGTACTTGACCGTCGCAATACTTGCCAGCCCCAATACCTATGGTCGGGATGGAAAGACTTTCGCTCACTTCCTTCGCCAGGTTGGCCGGAATCTTTTCCAGCACCAGGGCAAAACAACCGGCTTCCTGTAACAGCAGGGCATCTTTTTTCAGTTTGGCTGCTTCGTTTTCTTCTTTCGCACGAACGGAATAGGTACCGAATTTATAAATCGATTGTGGAGTGAGGCCCAGGTGGCCCATCACCGGAATACCGGCATTGACAATCTTGCGAATACTGTCTACGACTTCTTCACCACCTTCGAGTTTGATGGAATGACCGCCGGTTTCTTTCATCATTTTGATGGCCGATGCCAGGGCGATATCAGAATTTGATTGGTAGGAACCAAAGGGCAGGTCAATCACCACCAGGGCATGCTTGATGCCACGCACCACCGATTGCCCATGATAAATCATTTGCTCAAGCGTTATGGGTACCGTGGTTTCATGCCCGGCCATTACATTGCTGGCTGAATCGCCCACCAGAATCACATCGATCCCGGCTGCATCAAAAATGCCGGCAAAAGAAAAATCATAAGCGGTGAGCATGGAGATTTTTTCACCAGCTTTTTTCATTTGCTGGAGCGTATTGGTGGTAATGCGTTTTACGTCGGGCATAAATTGGGTTTAATTGGTGGGGCGACCCAGTTGCCGCCAGAGAATTTGTATGAGTCCGTCGGCCAGGCCAATCTTCGGCACATAAATTTCTTTTGCATCGGCCCAGCGCATCACGTTGATAAAAATAGACAAAGCCGGCACAATAACATCGGCGCGGTCTTCGCGCAGGTTGTACACGCGCATGCGCTCTTCCACATTGAAACTATTCAGCTCTTTGTAGTAATCTTTCAACAGATCGAGTGGTAGCGGCTTGCCATCTTTTTTCTTCGACATCGAAAACACTTTGTTGATATTGCCACCTGAGCCGATACAGATGATCTCTTTAAAACCTTTGGTGCGGGCGCGGATATAATTCTTCATCTCGTCCCACTTGTTGTCATCCACCTGCTGTTTCAGCAGGCGAATGGTGCCGATGTTAAAAGACTCTTTGAACACGAGGCGGTTGTCACTGAAAAAAGTCAGTTCCGTACTGCCACCACCCACATCAATATACATATAAGAGTGGTCGTTGTCGAGGTTCTCCGCAATATGATTTTCGTAAATAAACGAAGCTTCTTCGTCGCCACTGATGACTTTGATCTCAACGCCAGTTTCTGCTTTGATGCGGTCGATGATGGCGGCCGAATTTTTGGCATCGCGCATGGCGGAAGTGGCGCAAGCGAGGTAATGGTTTACACCATACACATCAATCAGGGCCCGATAGGCCTTGATGGTTTTTAGAATATGTTCGGTTTTTTCGGGCGATATGGTTTGGGTATCGAATACATCGAATCCCAGGCGCAGCGGCACCCGCACCAGGTTGAGTTTGTTGAATCGCGTTTTGCCCTGTGCATCGGTGATGGATTCACTGATCAGCAAGCGGGCGGCATTGCTTCCTATATCGATCGCAGCTAATTTCAAGTTTTATTGTCCGGTTTTGTCGTTGGCAGTTCGGTTGTTTCTGGTTTATCGGCTTCTAGCGGTTGCGCTTTTCTTTTCGACTGGAGGTAATTGTATTGCTCAATCTGCGACCGGATCTTTCTGCCTTCAGCTTTCACATATTCGTTGCTAAGCGTGTTGTTCAATGTTCTCGCTTTCACGTTGTCGCTTAGCTGTATCTTAAGCAGGTTTTTCAATACTTTTCGCAGGTCGGGATCGTACACGGGACAAGCAACTTCTACCCGGTGATCCAGGTTGCGAACCATCCAATCGGCCGAAGATATAAAAACTTTCTCTTTGCCACTGTTGTGGAAATAGAACACGCGGGCATGTTCCAGGTATTCATCAACAATACTAATGGCCTTGATGGGGTGCTTGAATTTTTTACTTTCGGTGTACATGCAGAAAATGCCGCGTACAATGAGCTTGATCGGCACGCCGGCTTTGGCAGCTTCATTGAGTTTTTCGATCAACACTTCATCTGAAAGCGAATTCATCTTCAGCAATATGCCCGATTGCTTTTTCTTTTTCGCGGCGCGGATTTCGTGGTTGATCAGTTTGATCAGTTCATTGCGCAGTTGACCAGGGCAGGGAATCAGCGATTTGCAACCCTTGAGGATATCTGGTTGCGTTTTGTATTTTTCAATGTAGAGAAAAAGTCGGTTGATATCGGCCATGATGCCGCGGTGTGCGGTCAGCAGGCAATGGTCGCTGTAAAAGCGGGCGGTGTTGCCATTGAAGTTACCGGTGCTAACAAAACCATACTGAATGGTGCGGTTGTTTACGCGTTTGCGAATGATGCAGACCTTCGCATGTACTTTCATGTTAGGAATGCCAATCAGCACTTTCACACCTTCTTCCTCCAGTCTTTCTTTCCATTCCAGATTGGCTTCTTCTTCAAAACGCGCTCTTAGTTCAAGCATCACCGTTACTTCCTTGCCGTTTCTGACAGCGTTGATCAGGGCATTGATGATGCGGCTGTTGGATGCGAGCCGGTAGGCGGTTATCTTGATGGAAACAACATCGGGATCCATGGCCGATTCGCGCAACAATTCGATCAGCGGACTAAAAGAATGATACGGAAAATGCAGCATGATATCTTGCTCCAGTATGGTATCGGTAACCCGGGCATTGGTGGGCAGCAGCGGATGATTGAAGGGTTTTTTTCGCTGTGATTTGCGCGTCCACACATCCGGAAATTCCATAAAGTGGCGGAAGTTGTGAATGCGTCCACCGGGTATCAGGTTGTCTTTTCGGGTAAGTCCCAGCCGACGCATCAGGAACTCGAGCAGACCGGCATCCATCTGTTTATCGTACACAAAACGAACGGTCTTTCCCTTGCGCCGGTTTTTCACGCCTTTTTCAATCTTCTGGATGATGCTGGTAGATAGATCGGTATCGAGGTCGAGTTCGGCATCTTTGGTGACCTTAAAAACCCATGAATCAAATTTTTCGTAGCGGAAAAATGAAAACAGCGCTGGCAGGTTGAAGCGGATAATGTCTTCCAGCAGAATGATATGTTTTTCGCCTTCGGGGCCGGGCAACTGCACAAATCGCCCCAGGAGTTTGGAAGGCACTTCCACGAGGGCATATTTCTGTTCGAATTTATTGGTGCGGCGACTCATCACCACGCCGAGGTAAATGGATTTGTCGCGCAGGTAGGGGAGTTGTGGAATTTGTTCGATCATGAGCGGAATGGTGTTCACCCGCACCACGTCTTCAAAATAAGTTTTGACGAAAGCCCGCTGGTCTTTGTTGAGCTGTTTTTCGCTGATCAGAAAAACCTTCTCTTTTTCCATGTCTTTGCGCAGGTTTTCCCAGATATGGTTGAACTCGTTTTGCTGGCGAAGCACGCGCACCATAATTTCTTCCAGGATCTTTTCGGGCGATTGCTCCAGGTGGATATTGGCCCGCAGCTTTTTGCCCTTGATTTCGATCATGCGTTTGAGGGTGGCCACCCGTACCCGGAAAAACTCGTCGAGGTTATTGCTGAAAATGCCCAGGAACTTGATTCTTTCTTTGAGCGGCACGGACGGGTCGGCGGCCTCCTGCAAAACCCGGGCATTGAAAGCCAGCCAGCTAAGATCGCGGGGAATCGTCTTTCTCTTTCCTTCCATATCAATCATAATCAGCCATTTAGACCCAAAGATGGGACAGCCGACGGAGGGGCTAAGTTAAATAATTGTAATTTGCCAGTTCCACCCGACGGGTAGTACCCGACGGGTGGAACCCGTCGGGTGGACAATACAGGAAAAAATTGTTTCGGTAGATAATTCTCACTACCTTTGCCGTCCTAAATTTTGACAGTTATGGCAAGAGTATGTCAGGTTACGGGTAAAACGCCAATCACGGGTCACCGTGTGTCTCACTCGAACATCAAGACCAAACGCAGGTTTTTACCGAATCTGCTGACCAAGCGCTTTTATATCGCAGAAGAAGACAAGTGGATCACCCTGAAATTATCTGCGGAAGGCTTGCGCACCATTAATAAAAATGGCTTGTACAGTGTGGTAAAAGAACTGCGGGCCAAAGGAGTAAAACTTTAAACTGATTAACAATGGCAAAGAAAGGTAACCGCGTTCAGGTGATCATGGAGTGCACTGAGCATAAAACCAGTGGACAGCCCGGCACCAGCCGCTATATCACCACCAAGAACAAGAAGAACACGCCTGAGCGCCTGGAGTTGAAGAAATACAACCCCATTCTCAAAAAGGTAACTGTTCACAAAGAAATTAAATAAGGCGTTTTCCTGATTTACTCAACCATCTAATTTTATATAACCATGGCAAAAGCAGCAAAAACCGCGATCAAAACCAAAGACCAGAAGGCAGCCGCTGAAGCTAAAAACTGGACCAAAGTGATCAAGGCCGTTCGGAGCCCCAAAACCGGCGCCTACACTTTTAAAGAAGCGATCGTACACAAAGACAAAATCAAAGATTTCCTGTCTGAAAAATAAGGCGGGTTTCAACGATAGTAAGCTGCTTCCTCACGGAGCGGCTTTTTTGTTTTCGGGGGTCGGTTTTGGCGTATTTTTGCCCTCTCAAATTTTTACAATACATGGGGTTTTTTGATAAGATATTCGGCCGGAAGGAGAAGGAAACGCTCGACCAGGGTTTGCAAAAAACCAAGGAAAACTTTTTCAGCAAAATCACCAAGGCGGTTGCCGGCAAGAGCACGGTCGATACGGAGGTGTTGGATGAGCTTGAAGAAGCCCTGGTAGGTGCCGATGTTGGCGTTGATACCACGGTGAAAATCATCGACCGCATTGAAAAACGCGTTGCGCGCGACAAATACCTCAACACCAGTGAACTGAACGGGCTGCTGCAGGAAGAGATTACGCAGCTACTGGTAGATGCGCCCACCAATAACAGTTATTCTTTTCAGCAGGAATTGCCCGCCACGCCCTATGTGATTCTGGTGGTGGGGGTGAATGGCGTGGGTAAAACCACCACCATCGGCAAACTGGCCTATAATTTCAAAAAAGCCGGTAAGAAAGTGCTGCTGGGTGCGGCAGACACCTTCCGGGCAGCAGCGGTAGACCAGCTTACCATTTGGAGCGATCGAGTAGGTGTTGACATCGTAAAACAAGAAATGGGATCTGATCCCGCAGCTGTGGCTTTTGATACGGTGCAATCGGGTGTTGCCAAAGGCTATGATGTGATTATTATCGATACGGCCGGCCGCCTTCACAATAAGGCCCATCTCATGGAAGAGTTGAGCAAGATCAGGCGGGTGGTACAAAAAGTGATTCCGCAGGCACCGCATGAAGTGTTGTTGGTATTGGATGGTTCCACTGGCCAAAATGCCCTTGAACAAGCCCGTCATTTCACTGCTGCTACCGACGTAACCGCACTGGCCATCACCAAACTCGACGGCACTGCCAAAGGCGGCGTGGTACTGGCCATCGCCAGCCAGTTCCAGATACCTGTCAAATTCATTGGCATGGGCGAAAAAATGGAGGACTTGCTGGTGTTTGACAAGCGAGAATTTGTCCGTTCATTATTCAACATGGTGTAGCATTCTTCCGTAGTGTAAGGTTTAAAGTTTAAGGGTTTAAGGTTGCTACCGCTGGTGGAGCTTTACGCATGAAAGGCAATTTGTCTTTAAAGCAATTTGCATTTTGGGCAGATCGCCTATTTCGTTTGAAGCCAGATACGCGGCAGCAACCTTAAACCCTTAAACTTTAAACATTAAACACGGAATCGTCTTATTTTTGCGGGGCATGAAAGCACGCTCACGCAAAGGCAATAAGGTAAATATTATCACGCTGGGTTGCAGCAAGAATATGGTCGACAGTGAAGTACTGAGTGGCCAACTCGCTGCCAACGAAATCGATGTGGTACACGAGAATAGTAAACTCGACCACAATATAGTAGTGGTGAATACCTGCGGATTTATTGACAAGGCCAAAGAAGAATCAGTGAACACCATTCTCGACCAGGTGGCATTGAAGCAGAAAGGCAAACTCGATAAAGTATATGTGACCGGTTGCCTGAGTCAACGGTACCGCGACGATTTGGAAAAAGAAATTCCCGAAGTAGATGCCTGGTTCGGCACCCTCGAATTGCCGCTGATCTTACAAGAACTCCAAGCCGATTACAAGGCTGAATTACTGGGCGAACGCTTACTCGCCACACCAAAACACTATGCTTACCTGAAAATCAGTGAGGGCTGTAATCGCACCTGCGCATTTTGTGCCATTCCGTTGATGCGCGGCAAACATATTAGTCGCCCGATAGACGAACTTGTACAGGAAGCGGAGCTTCTGGTCAAGAAAGGGGTAAAAGAAATCATGCTGATTGCGCAGGAATTGACTTACTACGGACTCGACCTCTACAAAAAACGCAGCCTCAGCGAACTGCTCTATAAGCTCAGCACTGTGCCGGGCCTGGAATGGATCCGCCTGCACTATGCCTATCCGTCAAAATTTCCGCTGGAATTGCTCGATGCCATGCGCGATTGCGACAATGTTTGCAATTACCTCGATATGCCGCTGCAACATGCGTCGAATAATATGCTCCAGGCCATGAAGCGCCAGATCACCCGCGAAGAAATGGAAACCCTGATTGCCGCTATCCGTGAAAAAGTGCCGGGCATTTGTTTGCGCACCACCCTGATCACTGGTTTTCCCGGCGAAACCCGCGAAGACGTAGAAGAGCTGAAAGATTTTTTGCGGCGGATGCGTTTCGACCGGGTGGGGATATTCACCTATTCACACGAAGAGAATACCAGCGCCTACGACCTGGTAGATGATATCCCCGCCGCTGAAAAAGAAGCGCGTGCACAGGAGATCATGGAAGTACAACAGGAAATCAGCCTGGAAAAAAATCAGGAGAAAGTGGGTAAGGTATTTAAGGTGATCGTCGATAAAAAAGAAGCCGGCCGTTACCTTGGTCGCACGGAATTCGATAGTGTGGAAGTTGATAATGAAGTGGTGATCAACACCAACAAAAAATTGGCCATCGGAACTTTTGTGAACGTGCGTATCTCCAAAGCGTTTGATTATGATCTTGAAGGGGAGATCGTAGCGTAGTCATTCATTTTGTACTACCTGGCTAAAATGAAAATGAAGTTTTTTACGCATGCTTCAACGCTTCGCGTTTCGCGAGGCCTTTCAAGCCTTCTTTTTCTACCAGCGCTGCCACCCAATCGGGGTCAATTCGATGGTATTGCCGCAGCGACCAGCCGATGGCTTTCTGCACAAAAAATTCGTCTTTGTGTTTCAATTGTTTGATCGCTTTTTGCAAAAACCGCAGGTCGGTTTTTTCTTTGTACGACAATTGGAAAATCAGGGCCGTTCTGTTTTGCCAGATATTATCCGATTCCAGCCAGGGCTGCAGGGTTGCTGGTCCGCCGCCAGCAGCGAAATAAGGGCCAATCAATCGCACCGCGATGAAGTCAACCGAGTCCCACCACGATTTTTCGGTGATCATTTCCAGGAACCGGGTCAGGAATTGTTCGTCCCATTTTTTTCGGCCGGCGATCAACAATTCTATCGCGACATACTGGTATTCTCTTTCCTTCTTTTTCCAGAGCTTATTGGCTATTGCCAACACATCTTCAGCATCCAGTTTTTTGGCGTCTTGTAGAAATTCTTTCGACAAAGCTTTTCGAACTGGTTGCGGCAAACCAAGAAAAGGGAAATTGTTTTTCATGTATTTCGCCATCGGTATCGCCGCGGCTGCATTGCGGCTGAATTCGAAAGCTTCGGTTAGGGAGGTCAGTAAGTTGGTGGCGGCGGAGGTCATATCGTCGATTGATCGAAAGGGTTGGTTAATTAGTGGAGGAGGATAGTTAATTAGGCGTAAAGGTTTGTGCTTGTGCAAGGGTAATCTTGTATTCAGTTCATCGACAGTGTTGGTTGCTCATCGGCAATGTTGATTGCCCAGCGCCATATTACTACTGAATTGAAGTTTGCTTCGATCACTGAAATACTGGTGATTGTCTTTTACCTGCACCGGCCCCACGCCCTGTAGCATATTGCCATCTTTCCGCAGAAAAGCAATTTCGCGGATGCTCGTTATTCCCTCCGACTGATAAGTATAATCAGCAACCAAAGTATCGCCCAGCATTTTCCCTTTTAAGGTGCCGATATTCCTGTCTTTGCCATTCAGCATAAAGACCAGGCTGCCCGTAAGGGCGCTGTCGGGGCCTTTTACAACCAGGGTGATGGTATCGGTGCTGGAGAAATAGGAATAACATTGTTTGTCGCTCGCCGGCGCAGCGCTGGGGGCTGCCGTTGTGGCGGGCTCGGTCTTCGTACCGGTCGATGGATCGCTGCAAGCCGCCATACAAGTAAATAATCCGCCAAAAAACAGAAAACTAGCTTTCATCTGCTTGATTTTCAACTAATTTACAACGGCCCTTCGGGAATAAAATAATTATCATGGAAAACCGTTATGGTTAAATTGGCTTGGGCTTTGTAACGAATTGATTATGAAAATTTTCCGATATCTGGTTTATGTATGCATGCTGTTCATTGTCTTGCATGCGGCGGCACAGAGCGACTGGCGCAATGGCCGGTTAAAAGTGAGCGACGACGCCCATTTTTTGAAGACCACCAAAGACCGACCGTTTTTCTGGTTGGGCGATACTGGCTGGGAGCTCTTCCATCGACTCACTTTTGAAGAGATTCAACAATACCTGAACGATCGGTATAAAAAAGGTTTCAATGTGATCCAGGCGGTGGTGTTGCCCGAGTTTGATGGCATCAAAAAACCCAACCGTTACGGCGCTGTTCCCTTTAGCAATTTCAAAGTAGAAACACCCAGCCAACGCTATTTTCAACTGGTCGATACCGTGGTGCGGCTGTGCGCCAATCGCGACATGTATCTCTGTCTATTGCCTACCTGGGGCGATAAAGTGACACCGAACTGGGGTACGGGGCCGGTAATGTTCAATACTGTCACGGCTTATGCCTATGGCAAGTGGATTGGCAATCGTTACAAAGACGCCGAAAACGTGATCTGGATGCTGGGCGGCGATCGGCCACCAGTAAAAGATACGAACGACTGGCGACCGATTTGGCGTGCCATGGCCCGCGGTATCCAGGAAGCGACGAATTACCAGTGTTTTATAACTTATCATACATCGGGCGGCGCCGATGGTACGGCGAAATACCTGCATCGGGAAGATTGGCTGAACATGAATACCGTGCAGAGCGGGCATGGTGGCGGCCACGATGTGCCGGTGTGGAAATGGATTGAGCGCGATTATAAACTTGCGAATCCCAAACCGGTCATTGATGCGGAACCCAATTACGAAGATCACCCGGTAAATCCCTGGCCTACCTGGGATGAACGGAATGGTTATTTCGATAATTACGATGTGCGTAAACAATGTTATCGTTCGGTATTTGCCGGTGCGGCCGGTGTTACCTATGGCGATCATGCGGTGTGGCAATTTTACAGCGAGAACGAAGAACCCATAACGCATGTGGATCGCAGTTGGACCAAGGGGCTTACCAGTCCGGGGTCAGAAGAAGTGGGGTATTTGCGAAAGTTGATTGAATGCAGGCCCTACCTGGGTCGCGTGCCCGACAATTCAATGATAGTCGCCGGCAATGGTGAGAAGGGATTGGCGATTGTTGCGTTCCGCGGAAAAGACAACGACTATGGTATGATCTATATGCCCATTGGCAAGACCATTAAGGTGAAGACTACCTGGATGAAGAGTGCCGATATCAAGGCCTGGTGGTGGGATCCGCGCATAGGCATGATGGTTAGAGGCGAATCATTTCCCCGTCGCAATGTGATGGAGTTTACGCCGCCAACGCAGGGCGTTGGTAAAGATTGGGTGCTGATCCTCGATAACCCGGAGGCCGGTTTTCGTCCGCCGGGACAGTGATTTTTTCCCGGAACAGTGATTTAAGACGAGGGCTCCATTTTTACGGCTACCGGCTCCGTTATAAAATAACCCACTATGACTGTGGCGCCGATAAAATAAACCAACAGCATGATTTTTACCGCGGGTATTTCTTCCCCCGCGCCAAACCAATTGCCGGTTTTGTACAACAGATATATACCCAATGCATTTTTAACCGCTTCCCAGGCGATGGCCGACTTGTTTCTGTCCATCAAATCAGTAATCGCATAGACCTGTAAAAAAATAAAGAGTCCGTACCAAAACATATTGGGCGATCCAATTTGTGCGATGCGCGCAAACAACCAACTGATGAACAATAAGGTGATCAGTAATTGGAACCAGGTCCAGATTTGTAAGGCAGTTGACGCAGGCGGATTGTATTTTTCAAAATGATAGGGGTCGTCGATTTTGGGAACGGGATAACGGTTAACCATATCCGAAGGACGCCAACCCGTAGGCATAAACCAGATGCGTGCTTTGTCACGCCAGCTTTTCGTGCGCCAAGCGTCTTTGATCAACAACCACAAATGTTGAAAATTGATGCGGATCGGGTTCCAGGTTTGCACGGGCCGGGTAATGCCATATACCGGTGCCAGGTCGGGCAATTCTTCCTGGAAAGTGCCAAACCATTTGTCCCAGAAAATGAAAATTTGTCCGTAGTTTTTATCGAGATAAGTGGCATTCAATGCATGGTGAACCCGGTGGTGAGAGGGCGTTACAATTATTTTTTCCAGCCAGCCCATTTTATGGATATGCCGGGTATGGTACCAGAATTGGGCAAACAGGTGTAATGGAGCGATGATCGCGATGACCTGGTCGGGTACGCCCAACACAGCGGCCGGCACCAGGAAGATGGCGAAAATTTTGACGATCTGCGAAATGCTTTGGCGCAGGGCGCAGGCCAGGTTGAACTCTTCGCTGCTGTGGTGTACCAGGTGGTTGTTCCAGAAAAAATTGTATTCGTGGGCAATGCGGTGGGTCCAATACCCCGCAAAATCAAGGGCGATAAAAGCGACCAGGTAGGTGATCCAACCCGCAGGCACCTGCACAATGGCCAGGTGCTTCAGCAGCCAGGGATAGCTGATGATGACCAGGCTAAGCCCCAATACATCTTTGGTAACATTGGTGATGCCCGAACTGAGGCTCGACACCATGTCCATATTGCGAACGGTGTCAAAGCCTTTCCGCCAGCCCCACCATTTTTCAAATAGCACGAGCAGCAAAAAGGCTGGCATAGCAATCAGGAGAATCCTGCCATAGGTTTCCATGCGGTCAAGGTACAAAATTTACCCGTCGGGTACTACCCGTCGGGTGATACCCGTCGGGTGAAAGGTTGTAAATTTGCGCCATGCAAGCAATCGTGATTGGCGGCGGGGTGATGGGCCTCAGCTCCGCCTATTTTCTGCGCACCAGTGGCTGGGCGGTGACCGTACTCGAAAAAGGAGATTATACCGACAACTGTAGTTATGGCAATGCCGGTTATGTTTGTCCGTCGCATTTCATCCCCCTGGCCACCCCCGGCATCATCCAACAGGGACTGAAATGGATGGCCAATCCCAGCAGTCCATTTTATGTTGAACCGCGGTTCAATTGGCCGCTGATAAAATGGGCGCTCACTTTTTCCAAAAGCGCTACCGCCGAAAAAGTGGCAGCGGCGGCGGTGCCCTTGCGGGACATTGCTCTTTTTTCGCAGCAGACTTATCTTGATTGGAAACAGGAAGGCATTGAGATGTCGTACGAAGCCAAAGGCCTGCTGGAATATTTTCAGACTGCCGAAAAAGAAGCACACGCGCACCATACTGCCGAACAGGCACATGCGCTGGGGCTTCGCGCCGAAGTGCTCACGGCTGCCCAAGTACGCGCCATGGAACCACAAACCACCCTCGAACTTAAAGGGGCTTTGTATTTCAACGACGATGCACATATTTATCCGCCAAAACTGATGCGTTCGCTGCGCGAGAAATTAACAGCGATGGGGGTGCAGTTACTGGCCAATGAAGAAGCAACCGGTTTTGAAAAAAAGGGCGATAAAATCACGGCGGTTAAAACAGCCACTAAACAATTTGCTGCCGATGCCGTTGTATTGGCTGCAGGATCGTGGAGTCGGGAATTGGCAAAAGCCGCTTCGCTCGATATTCCGCTGGTAGGTGGCCGGGGTTATTCCATTACGATGGAAAACTCTTCCAACAAACTGAATCATCCGGCGGTGTTGATGGAGGGCCGGGTAGCGATCACGCCGATGGATGGCAATAAGATTCGTTTTGGTGGCACCATGGAGATCACCGCCACCGACCAACCACCACGGTTGAAAAGAGTAGAGGGCATCATCAGCGCAGTGAAACGCTACCTGCCGGAGTTTGTGATTCCCATGCCAACGGTCGATAAACTTTGGTATGGCTTCCGCCCTTGCTCAGCCGACGGATTGCCTTATATTGGTCGCAACCCAAAATATGGTAATATGGTATTGGCAACGGGCCATGCGATGGTAGGACTGAGTCTCGGTGCCGGCACCGGTAAATTGGTGGCTGAGTTATTGAATGGAGAGAAGCCTTCGGTCGACCTTAACCCTTACAATCCGGCGCGATTCGATTGAACTGATTACATTTGAACCAACTTGATTATGATGGAAGGCAGCGCCTGTAGTTATACATACGAACACACCGGCTATTTCAATGCGATTGTTACAGACTATGTAAACGCGGCACCCGCCCTTCGGCCTTTTTATAAACACCCGGTAACCCCCGATGGTATAAAAGCGGCTATACATGCCCGTGAGGAATTTGCCACCGATAGAAAACTGCTGGTAACTGTTTTGAACGACCAGTATGCACAGGCTTCTTTACAAGGCAATGCACTCGTAGACGCCAATATCAATAAGCTCTTGCAGCCAACCACTTTCAGTATTTGCACGGCGCACCAACCCAATGTTTTTACCGGCTATCTCTACTTCATCTACAAAGTGTTGCATGTGGTGAAGATCGCTGAACAACTGAAAGCAGCCCATCCGACATTTGATTTTGTGCCCGTGTATTATATGGGTAGTGAAGACGCTGACCTGGAAGAACTCAGCAAGGTTTTTTTGCATGGCGAGAAACTGGTTTGGGATACCAAACAAACAGGTTCGGTGGGGCGGATGAAACCAAAAGGTGTAGAAGTTTTAATCGAACGCATCGCGGGTGAATTGTCGGTACAGCCCCACGGACAGGAATTAATCCAGTTATTGAAGTCATCTTATATTGGCGCTCCTGATATCCAAACAGCAACATTCAGGCTTGTACACCAATTGTTTGCTGCATTCGGTGTGGTGGTATTAATTGCGGATGAGCCCCGACTGAAACGCAGCATGCTGCGGGTTTTCGCCGACGACTTGTTTTTGCAAAAGCCATCTGATCTGGTGAAGAAAACCACTACTGCACTGGAAAAAAATTACAAGGTGCAGGCCAATCCGCGCAACATCAACTTGTTTTACCTGAAAGACCAGTTGCGGAATCGCATCGAGAAAATGGGGGATGAGTGGGTAGTGGTAGATACAGATCTCCGTTTTGATGAAGCGGCCTTACGGCAGGAACTGGAAACACATCCCGAGCGGTTTAGCCCAAATGTGATTTTACGTGGCTTGTACCAGGAAACCATCCTCCCCAATATCATTTTCGTAGGTGGGGGCGGTGAACTGGCTTATTGGCTGGAGCTCGGCGATTTGTTCAAGGCTTATGGCGTGCCCTATCCGGTGCAGGTGTTGCGCAATTCATTTCTCTTACTAGAACCCAGGGCTCTTGCATTGCAGCATAAAATCGGTATCGACACCGATGATATTTTTAAAAAGGAAGACCAATTATTGAATGAGCTTGTGCAGCGGGATAGTGCCGTGCAGGTACACCTCAGCAATGAAATCAGAGATGCGGGGGCCTTCTACGACCATGTACAGGGCGTTGCGGGTAAAGTAGATGCCAGCCTGTTACCGCATGTAGCCAGTTTACAAAAGCGGATGCTGCATCAACTGGGGGAACTGGAAAAGAAATTATTACGTGCTGAGAAAAGAAAATTCAGCGACCAGTCGCGGCAGTTGGCTTCATTCAAAGCCATCAGTTTTCCCAAAGGAAATCTGCAAGAACGGTCGGAGAATTTTATGCCTTATTACGCGGCTTATGGAAATGATTTCCTGCAATGGATATACAATGCGTCGCTGACGCTCGAACAGCGTTTCGTTGTACTCAGCATTCCGCCCCAGAACTAATGCATACCCAGCAGCGCGGTTTAGCTTTTGTCAAAGCCATTTGGTTGTCCGCCGGCTTTCAACTTATCCACTTTTCCCAATACCTCTTCCTCCAGTGCTGCTTTATACGCAGCCACTTTTGCACCCACTGCTGCATCAAAAGCGCCAATGATCGAAGCTGCCAATATGCCGGCATTTTTTGCGGCGTTCAAGGCCACCGTTGCTACCGGTATGCCATTGGGCATTTGCAAAATGGACAGCACAGAATCCCAGCCATCAATACTGTTGGATGATTTTACTGGTACACCAATGACAGGCAATGGCGTTAGCGAAGCCACCATGCCCGGCAAATGGGCGGCGCCACCGGCACCGGCGATGATCACTTTCAACTGGCGGGCCGCGGCTTGTTCGGCATACTGCATCATTCTTTTGGGTGTTCGATGCGCCGACACCACCGTAAGTTCGTAGGCAATGCCGAACTGGGTTAAGATATCCGCCGCAGGCTGCATTACAGGAAGATCACTGTCTGAGCCCATAATAATTCCCACCAAAGGCGTATTGCTGGTTGCCATATAACTTGTGTTGAATGCAAAACAACAGTAAAAAACCGGTTTAGCGAAAGAATGAATGCGCTATCTTACTGTTATGCATACTGGAAAAAGATTTTCGCCCCTGGAGTTCGCCCGGTGGACATTCCACGATACGTATTGGCTATTATTGATTGCTGCTGTACCAACGGTTTTATACGTATTGGGCGCCCGATTTTTAACGGTGCCCTGGCAACCGGTAGCCATTGTTGGTACGGCCGTCGCGTTTATTGTCGGTTTTAAGAACAACGCAAGCTATGGCCGGATGTGGGAAGCGCGGCAGATTTATGGCGGCATCATCAACGACAGCAGGAGTTTTGGTTACACCTTGCGCGATGCGCTGGGTAAGCAATTATCAGCCCAAACGCAAACCATGTTTTATCGTCATTTTGCCTAGCTGACGGCCCTTCGCTACCAGTTGCGTGAGCCAAGAAGCTGGGAGAATATGGCGTCGGCAAGAAATGTTCAATACCGCGAAGCTCGGTACGATATCCCCGAACGTTCGGCGAAATTGGAAGATGAATTGGCGGCTTATCTATCACCAGATGAATTGACTTATTTGCTATCCAAAAAGAACCGGGCCACCCAGCTCATTGCCAGGCAATCAGCAGCGCTGGCGGCTTTGAAAAACGATGGCATTATTAATGACTTTCAATGGACGCAACTGCAGCAGGGTTTGATGAAGTTTACAGACCAGCAAGGAAAGGCCGAGCGCATCAAGAATTTTCCATACCCACGAAATTTTGCTTCGATCGCCACCTACCTGCTGTTTATTTTTGTGGTATTGGTGCCCTTTGCCTTGCTAAGAGAATTTGATAAACTGGGCGATGGAACATTTATGCAGGGTTATTCTATCTGGTTCAATGTTCCGTTTTCAGCCGCCATTGGCTGGGCCTTCCTGACACTCGATACGGTAGGTGAAAGTTCGATGAACCCTTTTGAAGGCAGTGCAAACGATGTGCCTATCACACAAATCAGCCGAACCATCGAAATTGATATGCGTGATATGCTTGATGAAGCAAATCTGCCTGCGGCCATAGTGCCGAAGAATAGTATTGTTTTGTAAACGAAACAGCCGCTTTATTGTGCTTCATTGATATAGGCTGCCAGTTTTTTCTTTATTTCCGGCAAGTCTAAATTTTCTGCTATTTCGCTGGTTAATGGTTGCGAATAATGAAACCGCGCGTTGATGGTTTTGATAAGCGTATTGGCTGCCATTTTTTCGCCCTCGTATTCAATTTCTTTAAGCGTTATAGACTTGCTGTCGCCACAAATAACGGTGACGCCGTCAGGCGAAATTCGCGCCACCTGCCCCGGTGTGCCATAATAGGTTTCCGGGTTCAGGGTTGCCTTCCAAATGAGCAGCTTTTTGTTTTTATGCGTGGTGAATGCACCCGGGTAGGGTTGTGATTGCGCGCGTATGAAATTGAAAATAGCATCAGCTGGTTTGCTCCAGTCGATCCGCCCGTCTTCCGGTTTTCTTTGCGCGCAATAGGTCGCTTCCTGGTGCTTTTGCGCTTTGGGTTTTAGTTCGCCCGACAGAATTTTTTTGTAGTATTTCTTCAGCAGTTCAATGGCACCGGTGTCAAATTTCTCCAACACCGATTGAATATCATCTTTGGGCTTCATCTCAAATTTGTATTGGAACCACACGTCGCCTTCGTCCATGCCTTCGGTGAAAGAAAACATAGAGAAGCCCACTTTTTTCTCGCCATTGATAATACTCCATATCAAAGGCGAACCGCCACGGTATTTGGGCAGCAGGGAATTGTGAATACCCAAAAGACCATGCGGAACGCTGTTGAGGGTTTCATTGCCAATCAGCCAATACCAGCCAACCACAATGCCGATATCAGCCCGCTGCGCTTGTATTATTTTCTCGGCGTCGGCCCGGTTCTTCGCTACAAACAGCGGTATTTTATGTTGGCTGCAAAACGCTTTGAAATCGGCTAACTTACCACGGCCATCGGCACTGTCGTCAAATGTAACCGCGCCCACCAGGGTTTCCTTCGATAAACTATACATTGTTTTCAGGCAGTTCAATCCCAGTTGTTTACTGCCCACAAATAAAACCCGTTCAATCTTTTTCATATTATACCTGGTTGTGCCGGCAATGTACGGATTCTTCTTTGGCTGTTCTCGTGCCACAAAAATCCTGTATATTACACTACTCAAAAAAGCAAAGTCAACATGAAAACGATTGCAGGATTCTCCGTATTGTTTGCCGGTATAGGTTTGCTCGCTGCTTGTGGCAATGGTGGTTCGTCGACCGCCGCCGCCGATAGCAC
>Ga0209794_1001067_pt1 | contig 25732 bp, 23 predicted proteins | sample EBPBio232013_DNA_FD_185869 | JGI IMG/M metagenome (GOLD analysis project Ga0209794, IMG submission 185869) | Wastewater treatment Type I Accumulibacter community from EBPR Bioreactor in Madison, WI, USA - Reactor 1_5/23/2013_ DNA (SPAdes)... | ecosystem: Engineered > Bioreactor > EBPR >... | reverse complement strand
TTGCTCCTGCAAAAGATTTGTATTGGCATTTGGTGCACTTTCTTGAAGGCGACGCTCCAGATTGCCCATGGAGACATCTTCACGCACACCGTGGTCTCTGGCTTTTTGTGACACGTGGGACGATCCTTCTTGCCACATCCCTTTTATCTGCTCTGCTGACAAGTCCTGATTCGTCTTCAGGCGGTGGAAGAGTGTGCTCTGTTTCTCTTGTGCGTACTGTGTCCCTATACGCACAAAATCATCATCATTTTGGGACGCCCATTGATGGGCTGCGGCAAGATCACCACCAAAGCGCTCTTTCGCGATATGAGACAAGGTTTCATCATTCAGATTGCGCGACACACTAATCTCACCGCGATCTTGCAGTTGTTGTGCGGTGGTCAGATTGCGCACGTAGCTCTCGCTGGCGCTCACATCATTTGCCAGGCGTTTTGTGTTCTCAAAACTTGCCTGGTGATCTTTCACAAGGTTAGTGCCACGTTCTGTCTTAGCTTCCACACTGCCGCTCTGGATACTTTGAATGGCCCTTGTGAAAGTATTGCGCTCAGCTTCTGACCAATTATTTTCCTTGGCAATCTTATCGATGGCCGCTTCAGACTCATGACGGGACCAAGAAGATTCAATGCCCACGCCTGCGTCAACGCCGATCACTTTTGCTATGGGTGTCCCGATGCTCGCACTTGCATGGGCTTTGAAGGCGGTACTGTTATCATCAGACCTCTGGTGAAGTCCCTCCTGTCCACCGGAGATACTTGTGCCCTTTGCTTGCTCAATAAGGCGCTGTGCATCAAGGCTTTCTTGCTTTGACATGCCCTTCAGGGCCACATCTCCTGTTCCAACTGCGTTGGCAAGGGCAATACTTTTGCTGAGGTGTCCTTGGGAGGCATCCTCATAACTTATCCTTGTCTCACGTGAAGCTGACTGAGCATCTGAGAGCTCTTTATTGAGGGAAGCGGAGAATGAATCTGTGGACGTGATATTGCTTTGCATCTGACTGACACGGTGATCCCCGTGCACGTGCCCTGTTGTAGGATCGAAGGTGAGGCCCATACCACCCGTATCAAGGTGCGATCCATAACTGAGGGATGGGCCTAGGGTTTGCTGGCCAAGGCTCACGGAGCCAGAGGTCCTATTTCCATAATTTTGGTTGTCATAGCTCACATTGCCATCAACAACATCTCCCGCGCTTCTTTCTGCATCGGGTGCCATACTGGCTTTGACATCGTTTGTAAAGCTTGTAATGGCATAACTGGACCCTGACACGATGAACCAGCTGATCACAGGAGCTACCAAAAGAAAAGATTTGTAATAAGCGTAAGCATCAAAGGCCGCATCCGCCATCGCTGTATGGGTCGCAATGGACAAGCCGACAAACGAAAACACTTTCATCACACCAACAAGTGCTATCGCTGCAAGGGCCTCAATGAGTGCAAAGCAAGGTGGCCATAAAGACACCCAAGAAATAAGACTTATCCATGTTATAAATCTTTGAAATCCTCCCGGCAGAAACACCGCAGGAGCTATAAAAATAAACAAGATGACCAAGATGGATAAAATCGCCCCTTGCACCATGGGCATATAGCCTCCCGCCACATCGCCTTTAATCAGGCTTGCCATATTTTGATGTGCCTGGGCCCTTGCCCCGTGGAAAGATACCAGCTCAGGAAAGAGCCTGTTGAGGTTTGATGCTTCACGGTCATCATCGCGCCCTTCTTTAAAGGCATTGATCATGATGAACTGATCAATGACGTCAAACGCCTTCTTTTGATGACCCAACATTTCATTCCAAGCACTGGGAATAAGCCGTAAGAGCGCACGGTTAGACACAGAAGATGACCCATCACTAGACTGAGCCTGGGAAGGTTCAGAAGACCCAAATATAGCCGCAGAAAGCTGTCTTGTTAAAAGAGGCGCCTCATGCTGTAAAAGGTTTTTAGCTCGTGCAGCCCCTTGTTTGCACGACAAAAACTCTGTTTCTCCCGTCTCATTCTCCCAATAGCTTCCACATAGGACATGGGGGTTCTCTTTGATAAAGCCAAGAATGTTGTCCGTGGTCTGCGCTTTTTCTTGGAGGCCGTTCACATTCCCATAGACGTAGGGCCATGTGAAGCATCTGTTCACAAAGTGTTTAATGTTGTCTCTTGCCCGCGGAGATGAAAGTCTCAAGTCCTTTGCCATTGTCATGAATTTTGCGCCGAACAAGTCTCCCGTTGCGGCAAAACGAATGCTTGTGTTAGCAGGCACTAAATATTGGCTGATAGCATCCGTGAGAACACGCGATATATTACTTGCAAGGCAGGGGATCGCCGCGACACCAAGGGGCACATTATCCACCGCCGCGTATTTCATACCTCCATTCACACAGTCCACAATATGGACTGTTGTTTTTGGAAGGAACGCGAGGTTAAAAACCAAAAAGGTTGGGAGGAACCATTGTTTTGCAAAAAAACCAACATTGGTATTTAGAATCGTTCTCGCAAAGGCCCACAGAAGACCTATGGTTGCTGAAATAGAGATAAGGGCGTTAATAAACGCTTTTTTTCCAAAAATAAGCGCTATACCGTCGTATACGGACCAAAGAGTCTGAGCGTTCCCGTAGCAATAGAGGATATCCATGAATTAAAGTCCTTTCATAGCCTTGACAGCACGCTCGTGGGCAACAAGCTGTTGATCGAGGCGCACGAGAGCGTCTCGCCTGTATCCCCTTGATTGCGCACGAAGACTTTCTGTTATTTCGTCGAGTTGCACTTTAAAAGACTCAATGGTTGTATCCTCAAGCTGAACCTTCGCCATGGCTGCCAGGGCCGTTTGCAATTCAAGGGCAAGGCGCTCGATGCGGCGTATGAGAATTTGTCTGGCCATATATTCCAATGCTTCATCAAGAAGACCAGAGACCCCTGTTGCCGCGCTTACCTCGATGTAACGCAACAACGGCAGGCCCGCTGCATCGGAAAAAAGAGATTGCGATTCAACAGCTCTAGAACCAGACATTTTATTCTTTTTATAGGCGGTCTGCATTTCACCGATCCACTTTTGGAAATAAGACAGGAGGGAAGTGGAGGCTGTGTAGGTGGTCTTTTTCTTCAAGATATCTAAGCATTCCCTAGTATCACCCACACACGCATACCCTTCGACGGACTGCCCCCCTTTGAGATATCCTTCAAGGAAGTCTTCGCTTGCCCCAAAACCCCTGTGGGAAACAACCTGATATCTGTCCCCTTCTTTCTTTGAGACAATTGTTCCCAAAGCTGACATGGCAAAAAGAGCCGTACGCTCATCAAAGTTGAGTTTTTTTGCAATGTGCCACGTCAAATTATAAGCGCCCTGTAGAACATCTGCGTTTTTTGCATCCCTCTTCATTGTCTCAACTTGACGTATCACCTCCTTTGGGTCCTTACACGCACTTGTGGCAAAGAAAGAGTCCTCTCCTCCTGTTTGCTTAAGATTGTGGCAATGGATGCGCTCTGCCTCAGTTCCTTTGGGAAGCATGCCTCCCACAAGATGCATACCCATTTGGCAGCTATCGAGCTCTACAGCGTTCATACGCATCACAAGATCACGAAGCTCTGCCATTAGCGCCTCTACTTCAGGCGCCATGGTTTTAATGGCGAGCTGTACGCCATACGAGGCAGCCGCAGTTCCCATGTTTTGAAGAAGCTGTACAAGCTCTTGCCCGCGGATAATGGACATGGACCCAAAAAACGCATCAATCTTTCCGCACCCTGCATTAATGCTTGGCAGGGAAAGTTGAAAGGGATTGACGCTCATACTGCGTGATCTGACAACCAGACCTCCAGCGGTTGCATATCCCGCCCGTTGATCTTGTACAGAGTGCGGCGTGGTCAGATTGCTGTTGTTTGAAAAATCCTCATAGATATTTTTCAAAATGCTCGCGTTCAGGTGAGCGCTGAAAAGAATGCTCGAAAGGAGTATATACTTCTTCATCACAAAACCCCTTCTTTCTTCAAAGCCGTCAAAACAGTCTGTGCGTTGTGCAGGAGTTGTGAGGGGGTGGAAAGGCCTCGGGCGAGGGGGTGAAAGTGTTTGCGTTTTGTATCAACCAAAAACAGCATGGGATATATGCCATCACGGTTAAGCTCATCCCCTATCCCATTATTGGGCACCGCCTCAAAAAACCCACTTGGGGTGCCAGAGGCAATCTCAAGCACATCCAGTCCAAAGTCCTTTGCAAACTCCTTCACTGTAGGCGCAAATTTCTCGCAATAAGGGCACCCTTCCTTTGTGAGGAAGAAAAGACCAAAACCCACATCCTTGGCGCGCGCCATGTCTTGTGCCCGTTGTTTTTTTTCCTGCTCTTTGGCAATCTCGCGGTACTGAGGCGAGGGGTTGGCCTCAGGGTAGTTCAAAATCCCCTTCTGCAAAGAAAGCTCCATCCACCTTCGTCCAAAATTGAGTGAGCGGTCTGTCAAATCCCTTTGCATATGTTGAACCTGGGCAACGTTTTCAGGCGTTGGATCAAAGATTGCTTTGGCCTTCGCCTCCTTAAAATTCTCCTGCCAGGCTTCTAGGCGCGCTGTATAAACATTCTTTTGAGGAGCGCTCTCTTGGGGCGTAACGGCCTTCTTTTCCTCTTCTTTTTTGGCAGGCTCCTCCTTTGGATGAGGATCGTAAAAATGCCACCCACTTGCCCGTGCATTCCAATTGCGGGAAGACTGTCCTTCAGGCGCCGCTGACCAAGACGCCTTCACAAGGAAAAGACTAGAAAACAAGATTGTTAGTGGACTGTAGTTCATGGTGTTCCTCTGGCGTATTGTCCCTTGAGATGTGCGTATGGTTCGTTGTTTTATCCTGACCGTAAGGGGCCTGCCGCGCCTTTGCTTGGGCAATAGATTCCCCCATGGGAGAAGACGTGGGATCTTGAGGCGATGGCGCTTTGGGCAAGCGTGCTTGCCAATCCTGTTGAAAATTGCGCGTGAGTGCTTCTGGATTTGGCACGGCAACGCGCGCCATGAGGTCTGAGAAAACCTCCCTCAAATCTATTTTTTCAAAATCAACGGAGGCAAGCTGTTCAAAGGTTAAGCCCTGGCAGGCCGGCTCCTTTGCGGAGCCAAACCCCATCCCAAGCTGACGCCTGGCTTCCTCATGGAAGACACGGGCAAGTTTGGAACCAAAACAACAAAAGTTCGTTTTCTTGCGCACACACACACCAAGCACTTTTTCTGCGCAGTATGTGCCCGTCAGAATGCATTTTCCCTCACCTCTCATCTTTGCAAGTTTCTTTTCGTTTTCTGAGCAGCTGGAAAGCCCCAAAGAGACACCCCATCCTCCTCCACTCACACCACAGCAACTAGAAAAACTGGCGCAGTGTGAGCCGCACCCAAGGGCTTCACCCTTAAAAACGGTGCGTGCGTTGGCGTCCATGTCCTGTGCCACTTGCTTGAGTGCCGCGAGTTTGGAAAGGGCTTCCATCATGTCTTGATTGGGCGCGTAGGAAACCTTATGGCACGACCCATCTAAGCAAAAGGGAACTTTCCCGCGAATGCGCGTTCTGCCGGGTTTTGTCAAAACCTGACGACAGGCATATGTTTGTGTGTAGACGGCACATGCATCCCCCATTTTCTTCGTGCAAGAAGAGTTCAGCTGGGTGCATCCGCGTTGTCTCAATTCCTCACAGGTATTACGACTTGGAAACTGACAGCGATATTTTCGCTTCTTCGCCCAACAAGCACGTGTGACGGGCGCACCCGCAATCACACGGGTTTGAGGCCCCTGTGTACACTCCTCACCGGCATAGTGGCACACGCCTGAGTCTACGAGGGATTCAAAGGCTTTATGTGTGCTCCATGTGTCTCGGGTGTCCCCTAGATCTTCTTGTCCCCTTAGGACATCTTCTTTACTCGTTTTTTCCCAAGGGCTAAGGGGGGCCTCTTGCGTGTCATTGTTTACGGGTACGTTTCTGACTCGTCTGAGAAAATCACTGGCTTCTTCAAAAACATCGTTTAAAGTTTGCTCGCTCATAAAAGCATACGGAAGTTCATCTTCTTTTGCGTCGCGCTTAAAGCTAAAGCTCATAATGGCCCAAGGTGAGGAGGATAGGTATCTTACAACCTGATCTGCTGACTCGAAGGTCTGCTTAGCATCGAAATTTGGGAGAAAAAGACGAGGATTTATGGAGGGAAACTCAGTAGTAAGAGAGGAGTACCCAACACCTCTTCCATTTTTTGATTCTAAGACTGCCTCAACGTCATGGGAAAACAAATTGGATTCTCCCCAGGCTGAGCCGATGCCCATCTGGTTATACCGAAATGTCATGCTTATGGGCGCTCTCTCTTTTTTCTTCTCAGCAATGGCAACGTGGGTCAGAAAAGAAGTATCCTCCAAAAGAAAGGGGGGGGCACTTTCCTCGCACGTTTCCTGGGTTGTTTTCGTGACAACCTTGGCAGGGCGTTCCTCTACTTCTGCGTTCAAGACTTTAGTGGGGTCCTGCACGATCTCGTCTGATGTTTTTAAGAGCTCTTCAAAACTTGATGGGGGAAAGTATTTTTTGTTGAGGTGACTATCAAGAATCATACCCTCTGCTGAGAGTTTTGCAGAATCTCCCGATGCAACTTCTGCGGCAGCTTTTGATAGTCTTTCCTTGGCACGTTCCTCAAGCTCGCCCACGCTCAAATGGGCCTCTGGTACGTCCGCCCCCTGAAAACCAGGCACAACGTCTGGTGAGGACACACCCTGTGGCACAAGAGACTGAGCAAAGCTTTTTCCTTGCGCGTACCCTTCGGCTGCGTTGCTGAAGGCTTCACCGACACACAAAAGACATGACAGAAGGACACACGCGTGGGCGTACCTCATAACGCCCTGTCCAGTTTGTTGAGGGCATAATCAAGGGTTATGTTGCCTTGCACTTTGTGGAACCCCTCTGGCGTCACCTTGATAAAGGTTGGTACATGGGTCACCGCGTACTTTTCAAAAATCTCTGGATCAATGTCGAGGGGTAGGCCAATCTCGCGCATACGCTTCGTTGTCTTAACCCAGGAATTCTCAATTAGGCCTCTGACGACAACACGGATATTTCGCTTGGCGGCATGGTCCAGAAGGGTTTTAAGGGAAGCTTGCGGTAAGGAGAACGAGACGCACACAATATAGTCATCTGATGGCCCTTCACGCCTCTCTTGAGGGGATGACACGGCGGGTGGCGCCTGTGGAACTTGGGTTTCTTGATAGGAGGGTCTCTCCTCATCTTTTCTTGTCACCTGACAGGAAGAACACCCTTGGGAAGGTGTCTCAACAAAGGGCATGCCAAATCCGTTAAAGGGCTTCCTTTCGTTTTTTGCGCCGGGGCTGGCTATAACAGGGGCGTGCTTGTCATCCACTAAAAACCCATTCGCAGAGACCCGTGCTTCGTTCACGACCTTTGTGACATCATGGGCGGCGGCGTTTTTTCTCATTTGATCAATAAGACGCATGGCCTCTTGTTGTGAGGCACTGGCGGACGCATTCGCCTCCTTCACAATGTCCGAAACGCTCTTAGAAGACGCGTGTTCGCCCGGCACCAAAACAAGCAAAAAAGCTAAAGCAAACAGCATGAACGTTTCCTCCAAATCAAATAGCCAAAATCTTCTCCCACGTAAGGAAACTCTCTATCTTTCTGCCACGTGACAGATGATTTTCCCAATGGCTGACAATCTGTGCTTTGGGGTACGGGATAGGTCATTTGTGTGCGGTACTGAGACTTTTTGATGACGGGCATCATGTATTTGCCACAAAGACCGGGTTTTCCCATGTATCCCCATAGAAGAAGCTCTCTGTGGAGTTTCGCCATCATGCGGGACAGGGCTAAGAGAGAGGCTCCAACTCCCCCATTATGCGCGTAGATGTAACCTGTGAAGGGATAAAGACTCCCCTGGCACCCTCCACACCAAAAAAGCATGTCGAATGGAAGATGGGCCGTTGAAGCAGCACAGTCAGCAGCGCACGCTGCTTGGGCAATGTGATTCCCAAAAAGAATGGCCTCTGGATTGAGGATCGTTGATTTCACACTGTCGGCCCAAAGAGGATCAATCTCAGTGATGTAGGCAAGATCGAAATTGGCATTCTCGAGGCATAGAAAATCCATGAGGACCTCAAGCCAGTACATAAGGGGATAAACGTACCAATGAACATGGTAGAAGGAGTGGCGTGTGACGGTTTTTTTGGTGGTTCCCCCGTGTCCACGTACCCCCGTATTGGCCACACTGATGCCTCCCATGTTTACAAGACAATAGGGAACACGGGTTACATCAGCAAGGCGAACAGGCTCCCAAAAAGAGATAGGAATGCCTGGAATGGGCACATTCAAGGGCGGTCGCTTACACATACAAAGAGGCGCGCGCGACTCGCCTGGAGACGGGCGCCCTTTTGCAACTTCCATGCCCATAATGGTGATGGGAAAGATGCACTTCCAACAAATGTCCGTCACAGGATTCACGAAGCGGCCGTGGCATTTGCCAGCGTGTACCTGCGTCGCTAAAAAGAGTCCCATCACAAACACGAGGATGCGCATCTATCTCTCCCCTACCCTATTGGCGCGCAGGATCAGCGAGCTGGCCGCCGTCTTGCGCATTAGTGCTGGCAGAATTTTCCTTAGCTTGCCTTGCCTCTTCCGCTGCAATCAGCTCCTGCTTCCTTTTTTCAAAGGCGATGTCTCTTTGTCTCTTGTTCTCCTGTGCTTCGCGTACCATGCGCTCCCACTCTGGGTGACCTTCCAGTGACTCAGGGTTAGAAAGCGCACGGCTCTGCAAATCCATGTACTCTTCCATGCTTTGTGAGAAAGCCTCATGTCTTTCCTCGGCTTTGTGAAGGTCGTTTTTTAAACCTTCTCGCCTTTCCTCAATTTCCCTCCCAACACGCTCATGTTGCTCCACAGCGTGAGAAATCACGAAATTTGAGATGCGCAGGAATTGATAAATGCTAAACCCAACAATGATGGCCACGACCGCAAAGACGAGCGTGAATTTGTTGCGCTGAATGAATGCTTCCATATTATTTTTCTCCCTTTTTTTCTATTACAAGTTCCTCAACTTTAAGGAAAAGACCATCCTGCGACACGCGGGCTGGCAAGCTTTTGATAGCAAATTTATTCACGAGAACGCTACCTTGATCAAAGTAGATGGGTACGTCTTTTTCCTCTTCCATCTCCAAGGGACGACCCCTTGTAAGCGTGATCTTAATCAGATCGTTTGCGCGGTGTTGCGCGAGCGCCCAGGACACTTGTTCCGAGTCATGGCCATCAATAAAGATAAGTGGTGCGCCCCAACTCAAAAGACTCAAAGGGTTTAATCTCGTGCCTGCGGCCACAACAATGGTTCCCTCATGATCAAGAATAGGATTTTCCACGTAAATAGACGGATCAAAGTGGGAGACCTTTCCAACACGCGCCCTTGGCAAAAGAGATCCTTTCGGCTCTTGAATGCTTTCTTTCACGCGGTTTTCAAAATCCTTTGTCAGTGTATCAAGCTTCCCTGACTCTTTAGCCGCCTGTAGGCGTGTCATGATCACATCAAGTAAGGACTCCTCCCGCACCTCAAAGGTTTGTCCGAAGGTGCCCAAATCCGCGGCAAAGGCAGGAGACGTGATGATAAAAAGACCAAACAGAAACCTTGTCATGCTGCCATCCTTTGAGAGGCAACGACACGCTCAATGGCATCCGTAATGCTCAGGCCTTCTTGCTGAAACTCCTGCACCAAACGGAACTCATTAGCATTTGTGGAGTAAAGAATGCGCGAAAAGGGATCCAGCATAAGGCGCCCTGGTATGGCTTTAAGATGTTCGTTAAAAATGGCCATCTCTGCGTAATAAGGCGGACGCGTATGGATGGACTTCATGTGCTTAATTAAAGCCTCAGAGCTTGCATATTCACGCAGTTGGGGGTGTTGCGCCCAGTATTCAATGGAATCTGGCGTCTGGTTCATGATGATTTTCCAGTTCGAGGTGTTAAAAGCAGCTGTTGCTGCTGGAGAGGAGTCTTGAAAATAGTCTGTGAGAAGCTGGGTTGCCAGAACAATTGAGCCACCATATTTTCGCACTGTGCGTGTCGCAGCAGGAATGAATTCAGCGCTCCCCTTACCTGACAAAAGCTGCCAAGCCTCATCAATGATAATCATAAAAGGAAATTTGCGGTCGCTTTGAAGAATCATTTGATTGATACGAATGATCATCATCTGAACGCAGACACTCATCAAAGACGGATGATTACGCAAATCATCTGTCTCAATGACAATCAGTTTCTCATTTAAATTGTACTGAGCCTCGCCAGAGAAAAATTTGCCGTATGCGCCCTCATCCGAGTAGGCATAGAGCATTTGGCCTACATTTTTTGCAACACGCTCTTTCTTTGACAAAAGATGCTTACGTACGTCATTAATGTCAGCGTCACGTCCTTTCTCACGTGCCACATAATCCACGGCTTCCTCGATGTATGACGCCTCAAGGTCACCAAGTGTTTCAGTGTGAGATGCCATCACCTTAATGGTTGCGATGATACACGCAAGACACTCGGCCCTGTTCTTGATGTCCGCTGAACTATCACCTTCGGGCAAATCCGAAAAGGGGTTCAAGGATACAGGGTTACCAATATCAAAGGTGATATGTTGCCCTTTTAAAAGGTGTGCGTACTTTTCAAAGGAACGTCCATAGTCAAAGATAAAAACACGCCCGCCTACGGAAAGGACATTGTTCGCCATTTCCTGAAGAAGGACCGATTTTCCTGAGCCTGACTGACCACTCACGCAGACGTTATAGTTTCCAGATGTTTGAATACCCTGTGGATTGGATATAAGCGCGCCGCCATAGGGATTCCAAAAAAAGATTTGACCTTGTCGGCCCACAAGGGGAATTCCGGGCACATTCTGGCCTGTCCACTCCCCTAAAAGAGGAAGAAGATTTTGTGCTTCCCGTGTAATTGTTTTTTTTGCCCGGCCTAAATTATAAAGCCCAACCCCAGCACCTTTTTCGTTTTTTTCTGCGGACCATGTCATGGGTAAATAAGACAAAAACATAGGAAGATGGGTATATGTGGTTGGCACAAATTCGAAATTTAGCCTGTTGAGGTGTGCCGTAAGCCTTGATGAGGACCGATCAAGAAGCTTTTCTTTTTGCAGAATGCCAATACTCAAACTTGCAACACAAACGTGTTCTCCCCTTTGCAACTCATCAACCATTTCCAAAGATTCTTGGTATTGGTCTTTGAGTTCTGGGATAAATTTTCCCAAACTAGACTTGAGAGCATGCTCCAAAGATTCTCTTTTCGCGATTCCCTTTCTTCTCTCTCCAGGCTGTTTGTCGCAAATGGTCAGACCATAATGAAGAAAGTAGGGAAAGTCCAAACCTTCACGGTCGCTTTCTCCTAAAAACTTATCCATTAAAACAAGCGACCATTCAGGGGGGGTTGTTTTTGGAACAAACGCACGAAACGCGTACCCTGAATTAAAAAGAACATGTTCTTTTTTCACATCCATGGATGCATTGGCTGGCATCAGCTGCTTTGAAATATCTTCAAACCTGTTCCAACAAAAGGGTGTTGTTGGCGTGTCCTGTAAAGTTATAATTTCCCCAAAAGATGAAACGAAATCCTGTGCCGTCATTGTTTCTGTGGGCACGCCAAGGGTTCTTAGTTTTTCCCGGAGTTGATCCCTAATCTCCAAAAGGTGGTCTGTGTCTTTTTGATTTTTAAGAGGGTACGGCACCGTAAACGAGATAAAAAGCTGATAGTCTCTTACAAGAGGAAGACCTTGTTCTGTCTCTCTTGTCATATTCATAAGATGCTCGGATCTTCTGTGGGCCAGATCTTTATACAACCCTTCTTGTCTCGGGCGCTTCCACCATTCGAAAATGGGTTCGCATTTGGGGTTTGCCCACAAAAGGAACTGCATGGATGTCCCTTCTTTAAGAAACTCCCGTCTTCTGAAGAACTCGGATAAATTCTCCTGGTCACTTAGGTGCGCACCGACCATGGGTCTGGCCCTTAAAACAAAGCCAGACGTTTCCTCATTGTGAAAGAGGCGTGTGTCAGGATCAAAGCTCCTATAGGGAAGGAACTTAGAAAAGTTCTCTGCGCCAAAAGAGTAAGGAGCCACACCCATATGTTCTAGATCCTTTCCAAAACAACATAGACTTGTGTTGGATCATGCAGCGCGTCTTGTGAGTCAAGATGATCGGAAACACGCCCAAGGGAGTGGCAGGGAAGTCCTACCCCCTTTGGACACTCAAGATCCTTTGAAGACGCACACCCTTCCAAAAAGAGCGCTGCGGCAAAGATAAACATGACTGACTTCATTCTAGATCCTTTCTCACTTGTGTAATTTGTGTGTCATCAGCGTGCTCCTTTGCAAAGCGCAGACGTGCATTCTTTGAAAGACGCACACGCGACTTGCGATATACGCTCTTTGCAAAATCCAGTTTTGACTTCAAAACGATATCAACGTTCCTTCCTGGATTGACCAGAAGAACGGGGCTCATTTTTTCAGCTGCATCAATGTAGAACTTCGCGAGCCGATCAAGGGCCTGTCCAACCCCACTGGCACCACCTGCCTCGAGCATCTCTGAAGGCTTCAAGGCATTGGTTTGTCCAAAGGGTGAGGTTGGGAAAACGTGGTTTGTGGTGGCACCTTGAAAGAAATTCGCCATACCGCCTGCAAGGCCCGCCAAAAAGGAATCCCGCAAAAGCGCGTCAGACCTATCAACGATTTCCCCTTGAAGGCCGTATCTCCCATCTTCTCCAAAAACCCAACCTTGAATCTTCTCTTCAACAATCTCGCCGCTTGCCTCCACATACGAAAGAGTCTCCAATGTACAAAAAGCGCGCTCTGCAGAACGGTCCCCGTAACACTGGCCGATCACCACGGCGTCCTTGAGGGGAGCAGAAAAACCGCGCGGCATAAGAAAATCACTTCTTACGCGAATGATAACGGGGTGTGGATCCGATTGAGAATTGGTAGAGGTACTCACAGCAAGACCGGAAAGCATCACGCCGCTTACACGGGTGCCGCCAGGAATGGTGCCCTCCACAAGGGGAGCTTCCTCTTTCATCTCTTTGCGCTTAATAACAGCAATGGTTTTAAAAGATCCTTCTGCACCGGTTGCGTGGGGTGCGCCAGGATGCAGGAGTCCACCTGTGCCACCCATGGGTTGCGCTGGGAAAGAAGACGCACCATGCTTTTCAATAAATGCATCGGGCCCTAAATCGAGGGGATTTTCTACCATATCCTCTTCGGATGTAGACTTCGTTGTGTGATCTGGTCCCTTTTCTTCTAAGAGCGGTTCTTCTTGGGTTGATGAGAGCATCTTCTCAAGCACATCAACCTTCTTGGTCATCAGATCAAGCTTTGCCTGAAGGTCCTTGTTTTGATCCTGCATGGCACTTGCTTTTCCCTCCATGCGTCTTACCCAAACCTCCTCCCTTGGGGCCGCCGAAGCTGCCCCTTCAAAGCTCACCACGTCTCTTTCTTTTTTATTGTCATGTCCATTAAGAACATTTTTAGCGTCCCCCTTTTCCGGCGACTGATCTGCAGGTGTGTGACTTGTAAGAAACAGAAAAATTACTGATGCACATCCAATCCCACTAACAAGAATCAATTTTTGACGGCGTGACCTATCTTGAAGAAAGGGAGTGTTCTTTATCTTGTCAAAATAATTTTTTATATTGGACATGATAAAATACCTACATCAGAGCAATTAGCCCTGTTCCAGCTATGGCAATTAAAGCTGCAATCCCAAGATGCTTAGGGTCCCTAGACTTAAAGGCAGCAAATATCCCTACAATAACCATGCATATACCACCATTTGTCCACACAGGGCCCTTGGCAAAGGTAGCTATTTTAACAAGTTCTGCTTCTGCCTGTGTTGTTGTTAAACTTGCCATCGCACTCTCCAAAAGGATTGCGGAAAAAACAATTGACCATAAGAATGTTTTTTTTGTAGATGTCATATCTATATTCATCATTTTTATTTCCTTTCTTGAATCACGAGAAGTTTAGTGTTTTGAGTGAGCTTTCTTTCATCCATCACGAGGGCAAGGTCACCCTTTTTTTGAAATAGTGATGGTATGAGAGGACCCTGCCCTTTCAGATAAAAAACATGCAAGACAAGGGCATCACTTGCGTGGGTGTAGGAGGCATGATGAGTTGCCGTTAAACCCTCAACGACGCGCATCGGAGCCTTTAAAGAAGAGCGGCTCCAGCCACTCAAATCACCGTCCCTGGCGCGAGCCAGAAGCTCAGCCACGTCAGGACGCTCTAAAGGCATAGGTGCTGTGTCTTCAGATTTTGGGTATGTTAAGAAGGTAGGCTCAGGTTCTTTTGCATCAAAAAGAATCTTAAAATCCTGAACCGCACCCCCTGAGGTCACAAGGGACAAATATGCCTCCCGCGTCATCTCATCACCCGTGATAAACAAGTGACCTGATGCGTCCAATTCAACATTATTAGAAAGGTTTGTTGGCGAGAGAAAAACGTTCTCTATTTCGTCTGTAACGAGTGTCAGCCTATTAATGGCACCTTGGGATAAGGAAAGAGTGAGCACACGGCTCCCATCAAGGATCACTGTTTTTGCAAAGGCGCCTTGCCCCATCACCGCACAAAGAATAAGAAGAATCTTCTTCATAGCAAGGCCTCTTTTTTTTCGTAGAAATCAGCAAGCAAAATCAATCCATTGGGCGCTCTATCCCATCTCAGGATCCATGTTTTTTTCTCCACAACGGGCGCCTTATCCTTCCCAAAATAAGTGTGAAATACCCCTTCAACCTCGACGGTATTTTTTTGCTCGAAAATGGCAAATTTAGACGGATAAAAGGCCGTCGATAGATGATGTTTTTTAAGCTCAGCCGCCTCTTTCTTAAGACGGTCTGACACAACGCCGTAGCCCGCAGGAGAAGTTTTCGCCAGAACCTCTCCCATACGCTTTTCAATGATATCTGGCGTCACGCACAAAAGCGCACTCACAAGGCCGTCTGACCATGATATGAGATATTCCTTTGAAAGGTGCTTATTGGAGAGTGCGGTCTGTTTATCTAACTGCGGCACAAGGATCCAATTTTCTTCCTTTGTTGCAACTTTAAGAACAAGAAAAACCTGGGAAATCACCAGAACAGACAGGGAGAAAATAAGAACCAAACTGGTCTTTCTCCAAAAAATGTAAGAAGTCTTTGCGTGACGGATATGCATTTTCAGTCTCCCACAAAGAGCTTTTTCTCAACTGGCGGAAATCCATCTCCAAATGAGAGACCAAAATGCCAATAGAGGTAGGACTGCCAAGAGACCCCAGAGAGCCTTTTGGCGATCCGCTTGTAAAGGACGAGAAGCGTAAACGCGCCAAAAGAGTTGGCCATTCTCAAAATCGGATTCTCTCCATAGAAAAACAATATAATACCAATGAAAAACAAGCCTATTTGCGGTATAGTCAGTCCCATAAGTTGGAAAGGAGCGTCCACAAATCTATAAAGCCTGAAGGTGGTGCTGTTCCTCATGCACACCTCCCCATGACGCTCTTCTCTTCAACGACAAGCTTCACGTCCCAAACATTGCACTCTGGATATCCTGCCCAAAGGCTGTTGTTAATTTTTCGGGCGGACCCAATAAAGTTCATGGTTTGCTCGTCTTGGCAAACAAGGGTGCCCGCGTCCCCTACCCTTTCAAAACGTACGTTCTTAAGGACATTCTGATATCCGTGGATGCCGTATTGTTGGATGTAGTGCTCGGCTACCTTGCGCCATGAAGCGTCTTCAATGAGGGACAGCTCATGTTGAATCAATTCATTACGATGGTTCTTTGCCTCAGCCTTCGCAAAAGATTGCCTTAGTTCCTCTTCAGCGTCACACCGTGTGTCCAAGTAGCCCTTGCGATCGCCAATCCCGTAGCTTTCGCCCTCCAGAATACGTGTGGTATTTTCTTGTGTTGAAACCCAGTCAAGGGTTGCCCTAAAGTTAGACGACTTAGACTCTCCCATCAAAAAGAGGGATCTTGTCACGTTGTTGCAAACCGTGTGCCACTTATCTATATCCCCCCCGAGAACCGTCTCAAAAACAAGGGCGAGCCTTTCACGGCGCTCGGGATAAATGGCAAGAGGCCTTCCATCCAAAACAATCCGAGAAAAAACGCTGCACATCTCTATCTCGTTTTCCCACTTTTTATGGCGGGTGGTGATTTCTTGAATCACAGCCGCAGGCCTTTCCTTCTCGAACTCAAGGGCTACGTCATGGGTGATGGCAACAAAGGGCTGGGCGTTCTTGGCCAGTTCTTTCTCTTGGCGTTGCGTCTCCTCGTGGACGAAATGTGCAATTTCGCGGCCACGGCTTGTGAGAGACTCCAAACGCGCATAGTCAATGCGGTAGTATTTCCGCTTCCTAAAACCCGTTGCCATAAAGCTGATGAGAAGACCCATCTCCTCCAAATTCGCAACGGCGCGTCGCAGTGTGCTCTGGGAGAATATAGGCATCTGTGCATGCCACTGTTTGTATGTATTGTAGGTCCAATAATGCCCCTTGATGAACTTCTCCGGCCTTTGAAAGCGTGGAGATAACCAGTAATGGACTTGCTGCAAAACAATGGCCTCATTATTTCCCACGGCCATGGCAAGTTTTGGCTGGATAACAAGGGCTGGCTCATCAAGAAGAAGTGTGCTCATAGGACACTCCAGCTGTGCGCGCTTTTGTCTGAAAGGGCGTCGTCGCACAAAAGAAAGCCGCCATAAAGTTCATTGTCTGTGTTAGGCACAGGAAAAGCAAAAGCCGCGTCAAAAGACCACGCTCCAAAATCCTCACACATTTCATGGGCATATGGCTCATTGAGTGTAATGAACCCTTTGAGATTATGAATGGCTTGAAGATTTTTTAATGCCGTAAGAAGCCCCCCGTAGAACCACTGGGTCAGATATAGCTTATTCGGGTCCCCCCGCAAAACGCTGTCCTCATCAAAGGACACACAGCTCACCTCCAAAAGGCCTAGCTGATTACAGTTGTCTCGGTCTACCAGGCCAGATGTCGTTAATATGCTGAGGCGCAGCGGATTCACACGGCAACTGCCAAAGAGGTTCCGTGCAGGATCTTCGTAAACGATGTAAATACTGTCCTCAGTGTCCTGAGCGTCTTGCGCGCCACCTTTGCGTTTAGCAAACATGCGCATGAGTTTGTCTTGGTATGTGTGCCTGTTTTTAGGCAAAATAAGGGTAAACACTTCAACCTCCCCGTTAAAAAGCGTCATTATTTCAATATGTTCATAAATATCTCTCTCCCTAAGAAGCCTGGCCCCCCAATAAAGGGGAGCCAAGTTTGCAGGGAGATTCACGCAAGGGAAGCAAAAACCTTGCGTGCTTTCCTGGGAACCCCTAGTGCCCAGAAAACTCTTTTGTCTCCTTTTTCACCAATCTGTCACACTTGGTCTAAAAACTAGATCTTCAATCCTTCGTCTGATACCATATGAGCAGTTATTCATAGGATCATGTTTTTTATGACTGTTTAAATATACATATACAAATGGTCATAGTCAAGCCTTTTGGGGATTAATTTTTTAGAAAAATGGGTTCAGATTTAGCGTTAAAAATTAAACAGTTGATAGACGAGCAGAACATTTCTGTCTTCGGACTGGAAAAAAAGGCTGGACTCAAGATGAATGCAGTGAGGCATATTTTATCTGGCCAAACAAAGAGACCCAGTGCCGAAACGATTCTGGCCATTTCAAGAGCTTTGGGCTGCAGCATCGGTCAGCTGATTGGTGACGAAAAGGAAGAAAAGAATTTTCTTAAGGATATAGAATTTGAGAATGAAGAACTGTTTAGGAGTATTTTTTTATTCTCTTTAGATTTCTTCAAAGAAAAAAATGTTACCTTATCCAGCCGATTGTTGTTTGAGTCTATTCAGAACATTTACGTATATCTCAACGAGAGTAATAACGGAGAGTTTGACGAAAAGTTTGCGGACTGGGTCTTGAGTAAGAAGATATCATCAAAAACACGTCTTTAATTGCATGCAGAAACGCACAATTTTTGATGATGACTGAGAAGCCCTCTTCCCACGTGTAGTGCGCAAAAGGGCTTCTTTATTGCCTTAGCTATTAAGGGCTAATACGATCTTCAAATATCGTGGATGCATCCCATCAAAGGTTTCCTTATGAAGATTTGCGCAGCGGCGCGCTTGATTGACATCATCTCTCGTTATTGCGTTTTCAACAAGATGCGCCCATACCTCGCTCATATCATCGAAAGCCTTGTGGGTTGATATCTTGTTAAAAATCTCCTCAGCTTTAAGATAGGCGTCTTTTGCCTCCTCAGACTTGCCCTGTCCTGAAAGCGCGTCACCTAGGGCGATATAAGCCACGCCCTGACGACGTATGACCGCTTCGCCATAGGCTTTGTTCATGATGTCGATGGCCTTTCTAGCTGTCTCTTGCGCAACCTTATGCTGCCCTAGACCACTTTGAGCTTGGGAAAGATAAACGTATATACGTCCAATTTGATCAACACCCTCGTCTCCATCTGCATGTTTGAGCGCGACCTTTATGGCTTCCTCACTGAGGCGTTTTGCTTCTTCATAGCGGCCAAGTTTCACAAGTGAGCACGCCTTCAAAGATGATGAGAATGGCCAGCTCGCGCTTCTGAGTGAGTCATTTGCCTCAAAGAATGGCTTGCTTGTGTCCAGCGCGTCAATGGCCGCCTGAAAGTTTCCCCTGTCTTGCGCGAGAACAGCTTCAAGCTGGTGCACAGACACATGAAAATATGGAGCGTCTCCACTTCTTAGGAGTGCTTTTGCCTCTGCCAGATTGTGCGTTACAGCTTCGATATTACCCTTCCAATGATTGAAAAATCCCAGTCCATTCACAAGAAGGGCAATCATATGAGGACGTGCTGCTTCTGGATCGGCCTTTTTGAAAAATGCGTAAGATTTCTTAAGTTCAACGAGAGAATCATCGATTGTTCCACCCGTAAGAACGGTATATCCGTAGTTCATAAAAAATATGCCGGCAATCACAGGATCCGCATCAGGTTGTTTTTCAAAAATCTCTTTCATTTTCTTTTTGTTGGGAACAGCAAAATCAAAATCATGATTTTGACGCTCTGAAAAATAGAAAAGCCTGATACCAAGGTTAAGGGCGTCTTTGGCGGGCATATAATCAGCCTGCTCGAAAGCCATTTTCATATGGCGGAGTAATCTTGGATTTTGCTCGAATACCTCAATGCAATCCTCAATTTTCTCGGGGAAGCGCTTCAGAAGCACCTGAGCGGTTAAGGCTCCGGCTGCCCTAAGGGTGTCCTCATCTGCCGTGTTTAAGACCACATCACGCACGTAGTCATGGACAGCGTAAATGTCTGAACTTACTTTAGATATGAGCGCCACTTCCGTAATTTTGCCAAAACCCGCCATGTCCCCGTTAGTGAGATTTACGTAAGCCTGCTCGATAAGAGGACGCTCAATCTTGTGCGTGTCCAGCATACACAAGGCCACAAGCAAGGTATAGTCTTGGGGGCTCGCAGCCTTTAGTTTCTCAACGGACATTTTAATGGTTGTAAAAAGAAGGGGTTGTCCTTGGAGGGCTTTGGCTTCTGATACCCAATAATCATTTTTGCTTTTTGTAAAAAAAGCGATGTAGGCGTCCACCCCCATGCCGGGAGTGGCGTTGATGTAGGTGGCAGCTTGCACCATGGCCAGGGGATGGTTGTTAAGGGTTTTGGCAAGTCGTGCAATATCTTGTAAGGACGCATCTTTTAAGTAGTGTGACAGAAGCGCGTAGGATTCTTTGTCCGAGAGTGCGTCCAACTGTAAGACGCCACTGCCACCCTTGTCCGATAGCGATGTCATGATAACGTGCTTGTCTTTTGCAGCGTGTGTTTCGGGAAGACTGTCTTTCACATGTGCAAAGCTTGCGGTGCCGTCGAAAATCAAAAGCCAGGAAAACGCACCGGTGCGCAAAAGTGTTTTAACATAATGCGCCGCGTCCTCTCTTTTTGAAAAAGACCCCATCTTACCCTTATTTTGAGAGGCATATAGTTTATTTGCAAAATCAATCATTTGGCTGTCCATTCCTTGTGACGCATCAAAGACCCAGACAACACTGTACCTGTGTGCGTGTTTTTGGGAATAGGCAAAGGCAAGATGCGACTTGCCTATCCCAGAAAGTCCCGTGACCACCACGGGCCCCTTTGTCAATTTTTGTTCTAGCTCAATGAGTTGAGGTTTTCTACCCAAAAAAGAACCATATTGTACAGGCACGTTCCATAAAACAGGCTCAGACTTACCAAAAAGCTCACAGACTAGAACCAGCGCTAGGAAGGTAATATTACGCAAAAAGTGGTACGACGTTTTCATAATGAGGGCTTTCATGTTTGGTTTTTTCACAAGGTGGGTTAAACTTAAGAAGTAGAATTTTTTCGCTTCCATCGACTGATATGGAGAGGTCTTTGCACAAAAGTTCTATGCTTTCATGGGAAATATTAACACCTCCTATCACAAAATCTTTTTCGTACAAGAACGATTGCGAGGGAACGGGATTTCCTGTGAGAGAAATGATAATTGTATTGTCATCAGATTGACTTTTCGTGACACGTACTTCTGCTCTTTTGAAGCATCTTCTCTCCACTGTCTTGAGCGCGCAAATCATATACAGAAGAAGCGCAAATTCGTTATGGATGACGTACATGCCGCGGATGGAGTCATCTAATGTAAGGGTTACTTCCGAACGAAGGTAATCAAGGGCCACTGCGGTTTTTGCGTTTTCTAATAAATCAAAAAGGCTAACTTTTTTTGATGGCGAGAGCTCAAGTGAACCAGCATTGAGTTTTGTGGCCGTATCCAATAACTCCTGTGCAATTTCGTTATGTGAATGATCGTGAGACAGAAGTGTTGCGAACGCGAGAATCCTCTCTTTTTGACGTTTTTGGGATGATTCAAGGAAATTTGTTATTTCTCGTTCTACGGCGTCTTTTTTACGGAAGAGTTCGATTTTCTCTTGAACGAGCGATAGCTCTTTTTGCTTTTCTTTTAAGAGCTGCTGTGACCTCTCTAAACCTTGCGTGGCACGGGTAAGTGATTCACGCAAAAAACGGCGTGTGTAAAGGACCGTTATAATGTGCACACACAAACAAATACAAAACACGCCAAAAAGGCAAGCTATCTCGCCTATGACACGTGATGCGCGGTCTGTTATAAAGGATGAGCCTAATGAAGGCATGCGGCTTACATAATCAAAGCGCCCCCACGGTGACACTAAAATCCCGTTTGGTTGGGGTGTAAGGGAAGCCACACCTAACGCTCGCGAAAAATTTTTCAAGGGCACCTCAACGACATAAGATGCTGCTTTCCCGGAGAAAGGCGTTTCTATGTAAAGGGAGTTTCGGCTCTTTATGTTTTTTGATCCAATAGTGTGAATATATTCCATGAAACCAATACCTTGTGGCGCATATGGAGATGAATGGCTTAGTGAGATTAGTTTTTTTCCATTTATAGAAGACAGAACAGAGACCATAAACGTGGCATGTCTTTCAATCTGCTGCACGTACGCGCCCCACTTATTGATGACACAGACTTGTTCATGATCTTTTCTCAAAAAATAATGATGAGTATGAAAGCATGCATTCATCATAAAAATTGCAAAAACGCATAACCCGATCGCCCTAAAAAGGGTTTGCTTTTCTACAATCTTTGTGTGCCTTAAAAAACTGTGAATTATCTTCACTTTCTTAAGAAGATCGTCTTTATATGATTTCCATTTTTTTGTTCTTACATTTATACATAATGACATTTTATTCTCATTTTATTGTACAAAGCTCCCTGTTAATATTTTTCACCTTCTATAGCAGAGGTCGTTTCTGGAAGTCAATAAAATCCCGAAAATGCCGCGTGCTCTATTTGCCAAAAATTTTAGTCATCTTTTTTAACAAGTTAGCGGCCATTTTATTTACAATGGCAACAATGAATTTTTCTTTTACATTACTTGTGAAACCAATTTTTATTGGAAAAATTGCACACATTCGTGATTGTCTTTGGAAAAATATTCCAAGAGATCAAAAATGAAGCATCTCTCATTTTGAGGCGACCCAATTTCCAATAAGAGAGATATTTTATAAGTATAGTATTCTTAGTATAAGAGGTGCTCAAAATGAGCAGATCGATGTGTTCAAAATGAGCAGACGAGAGGGCCATTGTTTTTAAAGGGTTTTCTTGGCAACGAATTTGGCAAAAACACCCCAATCTCCGTTGAGGTCAAAACCCACCACAACTCAGCTCTATGCGGTGATTGGTACATATTATCGCCGCATATTTTGCGGTGTTAAAACTTGATGTGATATGGCCCTTGCGCAGGCTAGAGGACGATTTTCAAGGAAACATAAGTACCTCCAAGTACGCAAAACTTGCAAAATGTTCAAATGACACTGCTCCGGGTGATATTCAGGATCTTAAGGAGCGTGGCCTTCTTATTCAAAATCCCTGGATGGAGCGCAGCACAAGCTATCACACTGCATGCGGCGTGTAGAGTATTGCGCCCTCTTCAGCGTAATTACAAAAATTAAAAAGAGGTACTTTGATGCTGGTGCGTTTCCTGTGGGTAAAGAGTCATCTTTATCCACAGGAAAGAGCTTCAACCTATAAAAGAATATATACTTATATTTATATATATAGTGCGTGGGAGTGTTTATGCGTAAAAGGAGGAGTCATTATGCGTAAAAAGAGGAGTGTTTATGCGTGGAAAGGGGGAGTGTTTATGCGTGGATAAATTTTGCGCAACTCAAATTATGTGGATAAAATCAAACAGCAAGTTTGTTGGTCTCTGGTTGGATTGATATACCCTTTTCACAGAAAGACAAGTTGACGTTTGGGAGAAGGGCACAAATTTTTCTTGTTGATAACTTTATGTTTTTTTTGAAGTCTTTTAAATTTGCATAGTCTGAACCAAGCTGCTTTGAGAAGGTTTGCCACGATATAAAATAGTTAGTGTGGTTTGCCGTTGCAAAAAAAGAGCGGTAGCTAATCCATGTATACAAATCAAGGGCAAGAGGAGAGTTTTTGAGTGCTCGCAACACACGCATATCGATGGGCACGGGCGAGGCACAGATGGCCTCATAAAAATTTGCGTCAAGTTCTATCCAGCTTGTCCATATTGTTGATTGATCCGGTTGATGATAACTCCACCAGAACTCTCCCTTGTTTGAGACTTGCATATCGAGCCAGGCATGCTCATCCTTTCTTCCGTGCACCGCGTAATAGTCAAAACTAATTTTTGACCTAAAAAGGCGGTCCATTTGGTCTTTCAAGCGCGATATTGTTCCCCATCTGCCACCTGTTGGGGTAAGACCGAGCTCTCTCATGAAGGCCGATAGGCTTTTTCCAAGCTCGATTCGTCGTGATTTTTTCCGAACAGCTTCTGTCGTGAGCCAAAATAAGATGAGTCTTGGGATCGTGCCGTATGGAACGCCAACACATCGTGGTTCACCAGTGATTTGGTCCGTTGTCCAGTCTGGCTTGATGGATAAGCAAACGTTATTGTTCGTGCGCGACCAGATAGGCACAGCTCCTGGATCTTTATGGGGGAGTGTTGCATTGATGAGGGATCTGGCAACAAAACAAAGCTCTTTGCTGTCTGGATCTATTGAAATGTCATCGGCCGCTGCAAGAATTTTTCTCACAGAAGCGCTAATTTGGATTTTTCCACTTTCATCATTCATAGGCAAGTTGCCCGTATATTATGAATCAACGAAAACAAGGGTACATACTAAAAAACGTTGATTCAACTAAAAAAAGCGTGTGAGCCTAAAATCGCAGTGTTTCTGAAAAATGCCTTTGTCGATTAAAAACGTTGATTCACCGAAAAATGATGATTATGATCAAAATTAAATTTAATTGAGAGATATTTTTTATGAAAGACATAAGATGCGCCCTCAGGACGATTGCAAACATTGTAAATTTGAGTAGTTCAACGGTATCAAAATTTGCACTTTCTAAAAATATTACTCCTTTATTAATCAAAACTAGGGAGAACATATACAATTTTGAGTCTGCAAAGGATATAATATCAGACTTCTATAAGAACAAAACAGTTGCCACAAAAAAAGTGCATTGTTTTTATAACTTTAAAGGTGGAACAGGTAAAACAAGTCTCTGTTTCCAAGTATCCTATATGCTTGCCATTTGTGGTTATAAGGTTCTAGTGGTGGACTGCGATCCACAAGCCCACCTATCAACTTTGTTTGGTTTTGATAGTATGGAAAAATTTAACACCTTACACGATGCAATCGTTGGTAACCTGTCCGTTAAGGATGTTATCCGAGAGGTGCACTCCAATCTTCATATTATCCCGTCAAACTTATCTCTCACAAAAATTATGATGCCTTTAGACCAGATGCCGAAAAGAGAAGAGGTTGTCAAAAGAACCCTTGCTGAGGTGGAAGATCAATATGATTTTATTATCTTCGACACAAATCCCACTATCAGCACCCTCAACAGAAATATTGTGTTCTACAGTGATCTTGTGAACATTGTTTGTGAAACACAACCATTAAGTATCAATGGATTAAAAATACTTTTTGAAGATCTTGCGTCATTTTTTAACGTCATGAGAGTTGATATGCCGTCCATATTCATTATTCCTAATAAGTATGAAGACAGGGCTGCATCATCTGCTGAATCAATGTCTGCGTTGCGTAAATTTTATGGAGACTACCTCAAACAAGACTTTGCAGTGAGGCGATCAGAAGATTTGAATACCGCATCAAAACAAGGCCTCCCCCTCTTTTCATTCGTGAGAAGAAACTCAAATGCCCTTGAAGACATTATTCAGCTTGCACATGAGATCATAGAAATGTCGACCATGAAAATAGAGACGGAGAAAGGAAGGAAGGTTGTAAATGGCTAAGGTCAGATACAAGGAAATATCGGCCGAGATGGAAAAGTTAGCAGCACCTACTTCCCACTGGGCAGGCAGGCAAAGCATAGGCAGTGAAGATGACGTTGGAGAGTATTACTACATCGACGTTGATAGAATAGAGCCATACAATGACCAGGCAAGACGCATTTTTGATGAAGATGAAATTAATGGACTGGCTAAAACCATAAGCGAATATGGCGTGAGACAGCCATTATCAATTATCAAAACAGATAACGGTGCTTATCAAGTCGTCAGTGGTGAACGACGTTTAAGAGCCGCGAAGAGAGCTGGCCTTTCAAAAGTACCATGCATTTTGGTGGACAAGGAAAAAGCCAGAGAGATAGCTCTTGTTGAGAACATTCAAAGAGCAGATCTTCATCCAGTTGAACTTGGGGACGCCTTTTCAAAACTTCTAAACTCCGCGGAGCGAGGGAGTGTAAGAGAACTTGCTGTCCGTTTAGGGAAAAGCGCGTCCACCATCTCAGAGTATTCCCGTTTGGCGGCTCTTCCAGATGAAATAAAGAACCACCTTATTGATCACAACATAAGGACAAAGAATATCCTTAGAAGACTTCTCTACGCCAAGGATTCCCAGGAGATGTGCGAGATTATTGGATTGGGAGAACATAAGGGCACGAGCTCAAAAAAAGCAGTTCTCCTATCTGTTGATCCCGATGGTTTTTTTGTTGAGTATAATAGAATCCATAAGCTACTCCCCTCCCAAAAGGAGGCTCTCAAGGAAAAGCTACAAGAAGTTATCAACTACCTCTAGAAAACAGAGCACCCCCACCCCAGGGGGGAGTGTTTATGCGTAGTGCAACCCAGACATTGCGGCCCCTCAGGGTAGATTTCCATGCGGAACGTTCGGCGCGCCGAACAAACCACAGAGCTCC
>Ga0209794_1001066_pt1 | contig 25743 bp, 10 predicted proteins | sample EBPBio232013_DNA_FD_185869 | JGI IMG/M metagenome (GOLD analysis project Ga0209794, IMG submission 185869) | Wastewater treatment Type I Accumulibacter community from EBPR Bioreactor in Madison, WI, USA - Reactor 1_5/23/2013_ DNA (SPAdes)... | ecosystem: Engineered > Bioreactor > EBPR >... | reverse complement strand
CATCTGGTGGAACAGTTATAACTTTGATAGACCGCATTCAGCACTGGGATATTTAACCCCACAACAGTTTATTGACAAAAATCAAAATCTCTACTTTAAAGCGGTTGCGGCTTAGGGGAGCAGGACAGCATGGCTAGTACTACTACCTAAGAAAATGTCAGAATAAATGGTTAGTTTTTTGTAATTGATTTCTTCTATAAATTCATTGTCTTTTCTTTTTCGTGCCCAATACAACGATTTGTTGAACATTTCTAGAGCTTTATTCCAATTGTATTGCGTATGACCTCTATAATATTGCCCGTATTGAAAGTAAATTTCAGGGTTGAAAATATCTATTTTATTTTTTTTTGAAAACGAACTGATTTTGTCAAGATAAATCAAAACACTGTCGTGTTTAGCATCGTAGTAAAGCGTAGTGATTTTGCTTAATACACTGCGAATATAAGTAGTATCTTTTGTGTAGCTACTTATTGACTTGTTTCTTGCAGATTGTGAATGTGATAAATTACAGCAAATCAATAGGATAAACAAGAATAAATAAGCTCGCATGGACATGTTATTAATGCGCTTATAGGTAGTGATACTTAAAACGTTATTTTAGGAATCACTACCCTATTGTCAAGGTTTAAAAATTAGGGTCAACGTTCAAGTATTGTGCCAAACGACCTCGATAGCTAACGCCTAACGCAAATTTTTGGTTACCAATCCATAAATGACGGCTATCAAAAGAAGCAATATGGATACAATTATAAATATAAGACTTGTGAAGACGGACAAGCTTGGTATGTTCTAGCTGCTTTTCTACTTCCGAAATATTACTGTTGATAAGGCTTCGTTCTCCAGATTTTAAATAAATCATACTGTAAATGCCATCGGCCTCAATGTATAAAATTTCGTCAAGTTTATACTGTTGAGTTCGGTGGCCTGCTTTAAAATAAACCGTATTTGCGTCGAGCTTTTCTACAACTTTCTCCATAGCCCTGCGGATTGCTCTGCTGATACGCGTGAGGGTAAATGGTTTTTCTACAAAATCTATCACGTCGTCGAGGTCAAAACACTCGGCAGCATATCCTGGATGGGACGTGACCACAATGGTTGGTGGCAGCGCCAGTGATTTGAGGAGCTCTATTCCACTAAGCTCTGGCATCTCCATGTCCAAGAAAAGCAAATCGTACTCGTTTTCAAGGAGTTCGGCATAGCCTTTTGTAGAGTCATTGATAACTTTGATGGAAAGAAAAATAGGTAATTTTTCTAGGATACTTTGAAGGTGTTCTGCTTGTTCTGGGTCGTCGTCAATAATTAATGCGGCCAAATTTTTCATAAAGTTTTCTGCTTTAAATGCTTGAAGAATGGTAAGTTCAGGATAGGACTAACACTTTGGGACAAAGTAACACGTTTTTTTGAATAAAAATATAGATGTTCTTCGTTCATTTTTTCTAGAAAATAGGATATACAGTATATATTTATTTTGGCTATAATTCATCTTTTAGACATTACATGGTATAAAGTAGCCATTTTGGTTTGTATTTTTATAATTCTTAGCTCTTGTAATTTGGCATAATATTATACGATTTGAAGGGAATAATGAGGCTGTTTTTGGTACATAGAATAGATTTAGCCCATTAAAACTTTTTTAACAAGCGACTTTCGACAAAAAAAGGGGCATCAAAGCCGTTAATTTCTAATGGTATGTTTCCGTTGGCAGACATTCTAGGTAAATTACTAGGGTGAATATCGCATGAATTGCCTTCTTGAGGATGCTTTTGTTAGTTATATATCTATGAAAATGTACTTGTTCATAAAATGGCATAATTATTGATAAGGGTAATTTTAATGAAATTTTCCTTTCTTTACCATTGATGCTATTTAAGCACATTTTCATGCCCATAAATAGCCATTTTGTGTAATAATAGGTGCTTTGCAGGTGAAGAAAATGAATACTTGGTAAGCTTATTGATAGGTCAATCGTCTTCTTGTTTGGTATATTTATCTTTGGTGAAGTATATAGCCATTTCATTTGGTTAAGTCGCCATTTGGTTTAAAATCACAGTTACTTCTCTCATTCTTGGTGTCATTTTAGTGTGCTTTTAGATGTGCAGTTTATAGTAAATACATGCACAACAACTAATGCCAAGTTCAAGATAATTACCTCTTATCCTTATTTCATCTTAGGGTCAATCACCTTAAAAACAGTATCGTATATGAAAGCATTTTACTACCCCTTGCTTCGAAAACATTTTTTGGTAGGGATGCCTGCTGGCATCGCTTACCGATTACGCATTGCTTATTTGTTGGTAAGTTTACTTTTGGGTGTGCAGGTTGCTCAGGCGCAGTTTGGTTCTGATTTGGGTTCACCAGCAATTTCTACGCTGGCGTGGGATCATATTTCTAGTTATGATTCTCATGATAGTCCAGCTTCGGGGTCAATAGGTATAACACGAAATAATCAAGTTTATACTTGGGGTACAAATGTTGGTTATACAATTAACGCTCAAAGAACAACAACTGGATTACCTGTAAATCAACTTGCTCCTTATTATGTTTCAATGCCCACTGGAGAGGTACCAACTAAAGTACGTTTTGCTTCTGGTGGTTATCGATTTTCATATTATTTACCTACTTATTTTTGTTTAACTGCGAGTGGGAAAATTTATGCTTGGGGATTTAACTCTGGTCTTGCAGGAAACGCTGTTGCAGGTTTTCCGATAGTATCTAGTGCACCAGCAGGTAATGATACTACTAAAGCTGTTAGAACGCCTAAACTCATATCAACCATTGGCACAGATACAACTTTTGTTGATATGGATTTTGGGAGTAATAGTGAATTTGGAGTAATTATTGGAGAGTCAGGGAAGGCCTATCATATTGGCTATGATGGGAAGTTAGATCCTGCCACAACCTATTATACTTCATATGCTGCTATTCCAAATCCTACTGGTGTAACAGGTTCATTTAAATACACGGCAGTTTGGGTATCTAAATTCACAAACTTTAATCTTGTTTATTTAAAAGGTAATGACGGAAATATTTATTACACAGGACCGATGGGAGAAGCGGGAAGCTTAGGAGTCCCTTCTTTATATTTTAGAAATTCACCAATTCCAACTACTACAACAGCAGAAAGTCAAGGCAGAGTAAGATCAATAGTTCCTCGCTTTGTGCCATTTCCCGCAGGAGAAAATATTATTGATATATCAACGTATAATTCAGATTTTCAGCAAAGTACATATGCTATTAGCGCAAGCGGAAAAGCATATATTGCAGGGCTCTGGCGCGTTAGTTTCACAAATGGCGGAGTACCTGGAGAGGACTTTAGGCAATATGTAGTAGCGCCCCTTAAGTCAGAACCGCCAGCTAATCAGATAGATGTATACTACTACAATGCAGGTGAAATTGATACAGCATATGTATTAAAACAGTTTTGTGAAATAGCTATGCCACAAGGAGCTTCGAGAGTACTTAGTATCGCAAGAGCTCACGCTGGATCTGTAGGAAGTCCGAATTTAGGTACTTTAATGGTTGTAGATAATAATCGAGTTTATTGGAGTGGAGCTGGGCATGATGAGGAGTCTTTGACTTTCTATATTGGCAACTACTTAATGCCGACGCAGGCATTAGCACCTCCAGGACCAGATTTTTGCAATACTGTAAGTTCTTCTCGTACAAACTCATATTATACATGGACTTATGAGGCAATTAATTATCGGGGTGCAGCTAAACTTTTTCCTACTAGCCGACTTTATAGGCAATTAGGTATTATAGCTAGAAATGGACGGGGATATTTCGTTGGAAGACTGTCCGCAAATACAGCTTCTGGTAAAATGATTTCTGATGGTTATCTTCATATTTACACCTCTCCATATCCTGTACCCATTGCCAATGAACAGCTATTGAGTTGCAACACCAGCCCAGGCACGGGTGGCCCGTTGGGTGAGCCAGTCTCAACGCCAGGCGTGGGAGTGATTGACTGTTCAAAAACGAAACTATACCCCGCTCCAGTACAAGGGACACCTTCTGAGCTTTCGTTGTTGGTAACAATAAACGTAACAACGGTGGGAGATTTCTCGCCCATTAGCATCAGTGGTTCGGGCATGAGTTTGGTGAGTGGTTTTGATAAGGTAACGGCTACTACTACGGGAATACAAACGTTTCACATTCCAATCAAATACGATGGTAGCACGCTGACCAATAATTTCCAATTTACGGTTGGTCAAGCGGGTAGTTGCTCGGCCGATTTGACCAACAAGCCTTCCAACGAAATTACGAGGGTATGGAGTTTGAACAACTGTTCGGCGATTACGCCAGGCGTACTTAGTAAATAACTACGACCTCACTTATCAGAGAGGGGAAATATCCCTTGGCTGACAAGTGAGGTGTTTTGTACCTCAGCAATAATATGAGAACCTATTTTGAAAATTGATAACGTTGAAAAACTCGTAACGACAAAATTTATCAATACAAATGAAAACATCTTATTACCCCTTACTCTTGAATCAAGCACGGACAAGGTTGTCAGGAGACAAGCTTCGCTGTGCGCTTGTAAGTTTATTGTTTTGTTGCTCATTTTTTGTTGGGCAAAACGTACTGGCCCAGTTTGGCTCCGATTTGGGCAAACCAGCGGTTTCCTCTCTGGCGTGGGCAGATATATCATCTCACCTCAAGAACAACGAATCGATGGCAACCATTGGCTTGACCACCGACGGGCGAGTCTATACCTGGGGCGCAAACCAATTTTTTACCATTCATGCCAAGCGGAACGGTACATCGACAGCAACCCTTGCAAATTCGTATCAGGTAACACCTTACAAGGTGTCGGTGCCAGGCAATGAACCCGTTAAAAAAGTGCGGGTCACAATTGATGAGGCAACTACCTATAACTACGCTAACACATTCTTCTGTTTGACCGCTTCTGGTAAATTGTGTGCATGGGGAATTAATACGGGACTTGTTGGAACAGTTGCGGGATGGACGCTTGGGACTCCATCTAGTTATGCTGATACGACGAGAGCAAAGAGGGTGCCAATCCCATTGACGATTTTAGGCGAAAGCGAATTTGTGGATTTTGACGTGCCAAGAAACTCTTTTTATTGGGTTGCGATTGGCGCATCAGGAAAAGCCTATCACATCGGTGATGGAGGAGCCGTAAACACGACGACTTTTGGTGAAATCCCTCAACCTTCGGGGGTAGATGCCAGTTTCAAATATACCAATGTTTGGGTGGGTAACATAGATACCCCTTTACCTCATATCTATTTAAAAGGAAACGATGGAAAAATTTACTATACAGGAAGAATGGGCAGTAGCAGTGTACTTGCATCAGGTGTACCCTCGCTTTTTCCGTTTCCAACGGCTCCGACCCTCACAACGAACGAAACGAATGGCAAAGTAACTTTGATTACCCCGCGTGAAGTTCCCTTTCCTGCGGGGGAAGATATTATTGATGTTAAAGTGGCTGCACTAGATATTTATGCAACGTCTTTTGCGATTGCGGCCAGCGGGAAAGCCTACGCTGCGGGAATTTGGCGAGTCTCTAGTCGCTACAACGACCCTGCCTATACCAAACCTGGCGTGTATCCTACTAACTATGTAATTGCTCCTTTAAAAACAGCCCCTCTGGCTGCAGATGAATTCAAACGGGTCCCATCAGGCACAGATACTGTGTGTTATCTTAATAAATTTGTAGAGATGGCTATGCCGCCAGGGGTATCAAAAATAACGGATGTCATGGTAGGGAGGCAATTTGTTACGGATTATCATACCGCGACACTTGTGGTTGGCGACAATGGAAAAGTATATTGGACTGGTACAAATGATGATAGAGTAGCAAATACCATCTATGCGGGTAACTACTTATCATTGGTCAATGCCCAAGGTGAGCCACCTGTGGGAAGTATTGGTGAGTTTACTGATGATTGCAAAGATGTTCTTGATGCAAACTCAATTTCCCGTTACTCATGGACGTATGAAGCGGTGAACTATGCAGGGGCAAAGAAACTGATTAAATCAGGTACTGCTGTCGGAGAACAATTTTTTATAATATCGCAGTCGGGACGGGGGTATGTTGTTGGAGAATTAGCGGCAAATGCTGGGATTGGTAAAATATCTTATGGTAATGATGGAATGAATGGGGACTATTCTTATTTCCCTATTCCAATCGCCAATGAACTGTTATTGAGTTGTAACACCAGTCCAGGTACAGGAGGCCCCTTGGGTGATCCTGCTCCAGCAGCTGGTACAATTGATTGCTCAAAAACCAAGCTCTATCCAGCTCCAGTGCAAGGAACACCTTCAAAGTTATCGCTATTGGTTACCGTGAATGTGACAACGGCAGGTTTGTTTTCGCCCATTACCGTAAGTGGCTCGGGAATGAGCTTACCTGCTGGGTTTAGTAGTTTAACCGTAGAAGGAACGGGAGTTCAGACGTTACACATTCCAATCAACTACGATGGTAGCACGCTGACAAACGCCTTCCAATTTACGATTGGGCAAGCGGGCAGTTGTGCTGCAGATTTGACGAAAGAGTCGAAAAAAGCCATCGTCGATGTTTGGACGCTTGAATGTGTGCCATCCGTAGGTCCGATGTTGAAGAAATAAATCAGTTGCCCCTTATAATCACATGAATATGAGAAATAAATTATCCATCATAAAAAGGGCAATTGGGTGCTGTATAGCGCTTTTGCTTGCGGTGTTTGGGAGCGCGTATTCCCAGACACCGCAAGTGAATATCACAGCGTATCAGCCAACAAGCGTGCCGTCGGGGGCTACTTTCGAGTGGCACAGCGACTTGCCCGTGGGGAGCGCGAACCTCATGACAAATGCTCAAGCGCAAGCGGCCGCACCAGGTTTGTATTATGCCGTGTACAATTTAGGTGGGAGTCCTGTCTGCTATAGTCAGCCTACACCAATCTTGGTTGTCACCAATGCCTGTGCCGCAACGAGCGTCAATTTAAAAGCGTCGGTGGACAGTACAGGGAAACCAGCGGGTTCGGTTGTTACTTTTCATACGGATCCTGTTGCGACGGATGCCAACCGAATTTCTAATACGGTGGTGACACCTACATCGACGCCCGTTATTTATTTTGTAGCCTACCGAGATGCCTCAGGTTGTTATACAACATCAAATGCTGGGATTGTGGCCATTGCTACTAATTGTTCTACGCCTTGTTTGGCTGGAACAGCCTCACCAGTGTTGAGTAGTACTTCTTTGGCTAACGTATGCCCAGCTACGTTAGTAAATTTGGGGTCGATTACGGCCAGTAATTTGCCTGCCAATACCACCCTAACGTGGCACAGTTCTAAAACGGCTACTACGGCCAATAAGTTAAGTAGTGTCTCTGGGTTAGGAGCTGGCAAATACTATGCCGCATTTTTTGACGCGACGAATAACTGTTACAGTCCTGCCGATTCAGTTACAGTAACGATTAATGCGTGTAGTTGTCCTGCAGGTACTGTTGCTCCCGTGATTACGGCCACTTCGTTGTTGAACTCATGTCCCGCAACGACGGTTTCGTTGGCTACGTTAACCAATACAGGAACCAAACCAGCGGGTACAACGCTGATTTGGAGTACCCATAAAGTGCCAACATCGCCTTCAGACACGCTTACCAATCTTACGGTGAGTGCGAGTGGTAAATTTTATGCGTTGTACTACCACAAAGTAGCCAATTGTTACAGTCCTGCTGATTCAGTCGCGGTGCAAATTAACGATTGTGAATCCCCCATTCCTCCATTGCCTCCTACGCCAACGGCCTGTGATTACAATGCCGCACCTGCCAATGTAACATTAACGGTGTCGAACGAACCTGCGGGTTATTTGAAAACGTACTTATTGGTGGATATGGCGAATGGCCAAATCGTGAAAACGAACGCTACTGCCCCAAGTTTTACGGGCGTGAACGCTGGTAACTACTACGTGCTGGGAGCTTATTATGCCGATACGTTGAAGGACGCAACGGTTGGAAAAAGAATTACGGAAGTATATAGCACGAGTGGTTGTTTGAAGTATTCGACGCCGCTTGCCTTTCGAGTTTGTGGCGCTTGTGATTATACGACAGCACCCACTACGATTACCTTTACGGCCAATCCAAGTACAACCGCAGGGGTAACGACCACCTACGTATTGATTGACGAAACAACCAACAAAATAAAAGCCATCAGTAGCAGTGCTTCATTTGCCGCAGTCGATACAGGATATTACGCGGTGGTGGCTGTATATAGAACCAAACCAATAAATTTTGTCGTTGGAGATGTTCTTTATTCAAAAGTTACGCAATTGGATAGCTGTTATGAAGTGTCGAACTCGATTCATTACCGTGTTTGTAGTAATTCTAACTTACCACCAATTGCTGTTAATGACATCTTCAATACCGTACAAGACAAGCCAGTTTCGGGTAGCGTGTTAACCAACGACCGTGACCCAGAAGGAGGGCCACTCACGGTGACTACTACCCCCGTGACGATGCCGACCAAAGGAACGGTGGTACTGAATGCCAACGGTACATTTACCTACACGCCAAATCCAGGAGTAACGGGTCAGGATGTGTTTTGTTACGAAATTTCGGACAATGCTGGTTTAAAGTCCACCGCTTGCGTGACTATCAATATTTTACCAGCGCCAACGGTTGAAAACAACAAGCCAATTGCGGCAGATGATGCGACCGAAACGTACTTAAATACGGCGGTTGTTATTAAAGTCAAAGCCAATGACGTTGATCCAGATCCAACAGGAACACCTAATGGTACGTTGGGGACACCAACGAAGTTGACGGATCCTGCGCACGGTACGGTTGCGTTAAATCCCGATGGTACCTATACTTACACACCGACAACGGGATACCTTGGTAAGGACACGTTTACCTACCGTATTTGTGACAATGGAACTCCAAGTTTGTGTGACACCGCGACGGTGACGGTGACCATTTTGCCAACACCGTTGATTGGCAATAAGCCACCAATTGCAGTGGATGACGCCAATGTAACGTTGAAAAATACGCCAGTAAGTGGAACCGTAGCAACCAATGATTTTGATCCTGATAATAATACCCCGTTGACGTTTACTAGAGTAAGCGCGCCAACAAACGGTACTGTTACGTTCAATGCCGACGGAACTTATACTTATACCCCAAACACTGATTTTGTGGGGAGCGACGTATTCACGTACAAAGTTTGTGATAGTGGTACTCCCGTGAAATGTGATACAGCCACGGTGACGCTCACTGTTTTACCAACTCCTGTGGCGAAACTGGTGCTGAAAGTGCTCTTACAAGGTGCTCTCTATGCAACAACGGATGGTTTAATGCGTGATGATTTACGTAGGTTGAATTTGATTCCTTTAAAAGAGCCATATACTGCGCTAAATGATTCCCTTGGACTAACAAGTGTTCGATTTAAACACTTGAAAGGTGGAGGAGAACTAACGACGGCTGCGGTATTAGGGGCAAACGTTGGAACGAGCAATGCGATTGTCGATTGGGTATTCGTGGAATTACGCTCAAAATCTGACTCTACCGTAGTCCTTCAAACGGCTTCAGGATTGGTACAAAGAGACGGAGATGTAGTGTCACCCGTAGATGGAACGTCAGCATTGACGTTTACGGGGCTAACGAGTACGTCTTACTTTGTTTCCGTAAAACATCGCAATCACCTCGGAGTAATGACCAACAAAGCGATTCCAATGACAACCGTTGGGACGTTGGTAGATTTCACGGTGATGGATAGTTCGAATGTCTGGAACCGACCCAATGTTTTAACATTAAACTATGACGGAGTTGAAATGAACACAACGGTCTTGCCAGGTAAAAAGGCGTTGTGGGCTGGAAATGCAGTATCTGATTTCCGCCTTAAATATGATGGTGCCAATACGGATTTGATTAAACCATTGAATGAGATTTTGGTGGATTTTGCGGCACTCCCTTACAACTTCAACAATGGCATAGGTTATAAACAGGGGGATATCAACATGGATGGAAAAGTAAAGTATGCGGGTGCAAACAACGACATCATTTACATCCAGAACAATATTTTGTTGTACCGATTGAACATTGGGCAATTGTACAATTTCAATAACATGTTTGAACAAATCCCTTAAACCTTACCCTACTAATTATTATGGAACGATTGATAAAATATCTTTTAATCTTGTTCGGGGGGCTTTTTGTGAGCGTTCAAGCAATGGCTCAAAAAGTAGAAACAACCATTCGATTCAACTCCACAACGAGTGAATACGAAGTATATGGTAAACCCGATTTTTCGGCGGCAGTGTTCAACGTGGGAGGTGGGACTCAAATCACAGTCGTGCTTCCCAAGAGTATAGCAGATGCCAAATTGACGATTACGTCAGTCAATGGTGGAGTTTGGGCGGATAATTCAACCGTCTATGCTCCAACGGCGGCACCTAATTCGGATTTTCACGGCATTTCTACGACTGGTGCACCAATGTCATGGACAACGGGGCAAGAAAAAATGCTTTTCAAATTTTCTCTTACTGGTAATTGTGTGGCGGGCGTGAGACTTTTTGAAAATACGTCTGATCCGCAATCCGATGCGCCAGGAATGCTTTTTGGTGATTACAATAACTACATTGGAAATGCCATCAACTTTGCTGACGTTTACAAGAGTAATTATGACAATACAGGAACGACTTGTTCGGTCAATTTACCACCGATTGCGACGAATGACATCGGCGAAACGCCACAGGACAAACCGTTTATAGGCAATGTGTTGACCAACGACAACGACCCAGAAGGAGGCTCATTGATGGTGACAACGACGCCAGTGACACCGCCGACGAAAGGAACGGTGAGCTTAAACCCAGACGGCACGTTCACTTATACGCCAAATCCAGGAGTAACTGGTCAAGATGGTTTCTGTTACGAAGTGAAGGACAATGTAGGCTTGAAAGATACGGCTTGTGTGGTGATTAACATCATTCCAACGCCAACGCCAGGCAATGACAAACCGATTGCAGTGGATGACAATACGCAGACGGAAGTAGGTACGCCTGTGACGATTAACGCGAAAGCGAATGATAGCGATCCAGATGCCTCAGGCACACCAAATGGAACGTTGGGTACACCAGTGAAGTTGACGAATCCAACGAACGGAACGGTGAGTCAGAATCCAGACGGTACGTTTGTTTACACCCCGAATGCGAACTTTACGGGCACGGACAAATTCACGTACCGCATTTGTGACAATGGCACGCCAAGTTTGTGTGACACGGCGACGGTGACGATTAATGTGGTGCCAGTGATAGCGGGCAACAACCCACCCGTGGCGGTTGACGATGCGAACGTAACGACGCGCAACACGCCAGTATCGGGCACGGTAGCGTCGAATGACAGCGACGTGGACAACACGGCAGCGCAGTTGACGTACGCTAAAGTGACGAATCCGACAAACGGAACGGTGGTACAAAACGCAGATGGAACATACACGTACACGCCAACGACAGGTTTTGTGGGCAGCGACCGTTACACGTACAAAGTATGTGACCCAAGCGGCGCGTGTGATACGGCGACGGTGGTGATTGCCATCTTGCCACCAGCGAACCAACCACCGATAGCGACCAATGACATCGCAGAAACGCCACAGGATAAGCCATTCACAGGCAATGTGTTGACCAATGATGATGACCCAGAAGGAGGACCATTGACGGTAACAACGACCCCAGTAACACCACCAACGAAAGGAACGGTGAGTTTGAACCCAGATGGCACGTTTACTTATACGCCAAATCCAGGGGTAACGGGTCAAGACGGTTTCTGTTACGAAGTGAAGGACAATGTAGGCTTGAAAGATACGGCTTGTGTGGTGATTAACATCATTCCAACGCCGACACCAGGTAACGACAAGCCGATTGCAGTGGATGACAATACGCAGACGGAAGTGGGCACGCCCGTGACGATTAACGCGAAAGCGAATGATAGTGACCCAGATGCCTCAGGTACACCAAATGGAACGTTGGGTACACCTGCGAAGTTGACGAATCCAACCAACGGAACGGTGAGTCAAAACCCAGATGGTACGTTTGTTTACACGCCAAATGCGAACTTTACGGGCACGGACAAATTCACGTACCGCATTTGCGATAATGGCACGCCAAGTTTGTGTGACACGGCAACGGTGAGCATCAATGTGGTGCCAGTAATTGCGGGCAACAACCCACCAGTAGCGGTTGACGATGCGAACGTAACGACGAAAAATACGCCAGTGTCAGGCACGGTAGCGGCCAACGACAGCGACCCAGATAACACGGCAGCGCAGTTGACATATACGAAAGTGACGAATCCGACGAACGGGACGGTGGTACAAAACGCGGATGGAACATACACCTACACGCCTAATACAAACTACGTAGGCAGCGACAGCTACACCTACAAAGTATGTGACCCAAGCGGCGCGTGTGATACGGCGACGGTAGTGGTTGCGATATTACCACCAGCGAACCAACCACCGATAGCGACCAATGACATCGCAGAAACGCCACAGGATAAGCCATTCACAGGCAATGTGTTGACCAATGATGATGACCCAGAAGGAGGGCCATTGACGGTAACAACGACGCCAGTGACACCACCGACGAAAGGAACGGTGAGCTTGAATCCAGACGGTACGTTTACTTATACACCAAATCCAGGGGTGACGGGTCAAGATGGTTTCTGTTACGAAGTGAAGGACAATGCAGGCTTGAAAGACACGGCTTGTGTGGTGATTAACATCATTCCGACGCCGACGCCAGGCAACGACAAGCCGATTGCGGTGGATGACAATACGCAGACGGAAGTAGGTACGCCAGTGACGATTAATGCGAAGGCCAACGACAGCGATCCAGATGCCTCAGGCACACCAAATGGAACGTTGGGTACACCTTCGAAGTTGACGAATCCAACGAACGGAACGGTGAGTCAGAATCCAGACGGTACGTTTGTCTATACGCCGAATGCGAACTTTACGGGCACGGACAAATTCACGTACCGCATTTGTGACAATGGCACGCCAAGTTTGTGTGACACGGCAACGGTGAGCATTAATGTGGTACCAGTGATAGCTGGCAACAATCCACCAGTAGCGGTTGACGATGCGAACGTAACGACGCGCAACACGCCAGTATCAGGCACGGTAGCGGCCAACGACAGTGATGTGGACAACACGGCAGCGCAGTTGACATATACGAAGGTGACGAATCCGACGAACGGCACGGTGGTACAAAACGCAGATGGAACATACACGTACACGCCAACGACAGGTTTTGTGGGCAGCGACCGCTACACCTACAAAGTATGTGACCCAAGTGGCGCGTGCGACACGGCAACAGTGGTGATTGCGATATTGCCACCAACAAACAATCCACCGATTGCGACGAATGACATCGCAGAAACGCCGCAAGACAAGCCGTTTACAGGTAATGTGTTGACGAACGATGATGATCCAGAAGGTGGACCATTGACGGTAACGACGACACCAGTGACGCCACCGACGAAAGGAACAGTGAGCTTGAATCCAGATGGTACGTTTACTTATACACCAAATCCAGGGGTGACGGGTCAAGATGGTTTCTGTTACGAAGTGAAGGACAATGTAGGTTTGAAGGATACTGCTTGTGTGGTGATTAACATCATTCCGACGCCGACGCCAGGCAACGACAAGCCGATTGCGGTGGACGACAATACGCAGACGGAAGTAGGCACGCCCGTGACGATTAACGCGAAAGCGAATGATAGTGACCCAGATGTCTCAGGTACACCAAATGGAACGTTGGGTACACCTGCGAAGTTGACGAATCCGACCAACGGAACGGTGACGCAGAATCCAGACGGTACGTTTGTTTACACGCCGAATGCGAACTTTACGGGAACGGACAAATTCACATACCGTATTTGCGACAATGGCACTCCAAATTTGTGCGACACGGCGACGGTGACGATTAATGTCGTACCAGTAATCGCTGGCAACAACCCACCAGTGGCGGTTGACGATGCGAACGTGACGACGCGCAACACGCCAGTATCGGGAACGGTAGCGGCCAACGATAGCGACCCAGATAACACGGCAGCGCAGTTGACGTACGCTAAAGTGACGAATCCGACGAACGGGACGGTGGTACAGAATGCGGATGGAACATATACTTACACGCCTAATACAAACTACGTAGGCAGCGACCGCTACACGTACAAAGTATGTGACCCAAGCGGGGCGTGTGACACGGCCACGGTGGTGATTGCGATTTTACCACCAGCGAACAATCCACCAATTGCGACAAACGACATCGGTGAAACGCCACAGGATAAGCCATTCACAGGGAATGTGTTGACCAATGATGATGACCCAGAAGGTGGGCCATTGACGGTGACGACGACGCCAGTAACACCACCGACGAAAGGGACGGTGAGTTTGAACCCAGATGGTACGTTTACTTATACACCAAATCCAGGAGTAACGGGTCAAGATGGTTTCTGTTACGAAGTGAAGGACAATGTAGGCTTGAAGGACACGGCTTGCGTGGTGATTAACATCATTCCAACGCCAACGCCAGGTAACGACAAGCCGATTGCGGTGGATGACAATACCCAGACGGAAGTGGGTACGCCCGTGACGATTAACGCGAAAGCCAACGATAGTGACCCAGATGGCAATGCGACCTTGGGTACTCCTGTGAAATTGACGAATCCAACCAACGGAACGGTGAGTCAGAATCCAGACGGTACGTTTGTTTACACGCCGAATGCGAACTTTACGGGAACGGACAAATTCACGTACCGCATTTGTGACAATGGTACTCCAAGTTTGTGCGACACGGCGACGGTGACGATTAATGTAGTACCAGTAATCGCTGGTAACAACCCACCCGTGGCAGTTGACGATGCGAACGTAACGACGCGCAACACGCCAGTATCGGGAACGGTAGCGGCCAACGACAGCGATGTGGACAACACGGCAGCGCAGTTGACGTACACGAAAGTGACGAATCCGACGAACGGCACGGTGGTACAAAACGCAGATGGCACGTACACCTACACGCCTAATACGAACTACGTGGGCAGTGACCGTTACACGTACAAAGTATGTGACCCAAGTGGAGCGTGCGACACGGCAACGGTGGTGATTGCCATCTTACCACCAGCGAACAATCCACCAATTGCAACGAATGACATCGGTGAGACGCCACAGGATAAGCCATTCACAGGCAATGTGTTGACAAACGATGATGACCCAGAAGGAGGCCCATTGACGGTGACAACGACACCAGTAACACCGCCGACGAAAGGAACGGTGAGCTTGAATCCAGACGGTACGTTTACTTACACGCCAAATCCAGGAGTAACGGGCCAAGACGGTTTCTGTTACGAAGTGAAGGATAATGTAGGCTTGAAGGATACGGCTTGTGTGGTGATTAACATCATTCCAACGCCGACGCCAGGCAACGACAAACCGATTGCAGTCGATGATAATACGCAGACGGAAGTGGGTACGCCTGTGACGATTAACGCGAAAGCCAACGATAGTGACCCAGATGGCAATGCGACCTTGGGTACACCAGTGAAGTTGACGAATCCAACCAACGGAACGGTGACTCAGAATCCAGACGGTACGTTTGTTTACACGCCGAATGCGAACTTTACGGGAACGGATAAATTCACGTACCGCATTTGTGACAATGGTACTCCAAGTTTGTGCGACACGGCGACGGTGACGATTAATGTGGTGCCAGTGATAGCGGGCAACAACCCACCAGTAGCAGTTGATGATGCGAACGTAACGACGAAAAATACGCCAGTATCGGGCACGGTAGCGGCTAACGACAGCGACGTGGACAACACGGCAGCGCAGTTGGTTTACACCCGAGTGACAAACCCGACCAACGGCACGGTGGTACAGAACGCAGATGGCACGTACACCTACACGCCAACGACAGGTTTTGTGGGCAGCGACCGTTACACCTACAAAGTATGTGACCCAAGTGGCGCGTGTGACACGGCGACGGTAGTGATTGCGATATTACCACCAGCGAACAATCCACCAATTGCGACAAACGACATCGGTGAAACGCCACAGGATAAGCCATTCACAGGGAATGTGTTGACCAACGACAATGACCCAGAAGGAGGCCCATTGACGGTCACGACGACACCAGTGACGCCACCGACGAAAGGAACGGTAAGCTTGAATCCAGACGGCACGTTTACCTATACACCAAATCCAGGAGTAACGGGTCAAGACGGTTTCTGTTACGAAGTGAAGGACAATGTAGGCTTGAAGGATACTGCTTGTGTGGTGATTAACATCATTCCAACGCCAACGCCAGGCAACGACAAGCCGATTGCAGTGGATGACAATACGCAGACGGAAGTAGGTACACCTGTGACGATTAACGCGAAAGCGAACGATAGTGACCCAGATGGGAATGCTACCTTGGGTACACCAGTGAAGTTGACGAATCCAACCAACGGAACGGTGAGTCAGAATCCAGACGGTACATTTGTCTATACGCCGAATGCGAACTTTACGGGAACGGATAAATTCACGTACCGTATTTGCGACAATGGCACGCCAAGTTTGTGCGACACGGCGACGGTAACGATTAATGTGGTACCAGTGATAGCTGGCAACAACCCACCCGTGGCGGTTGACGATGCGAACGTAACGACGAAAAATACACCAGTGTCAGGCACGGTAGCGGCCAACGACAGTGATGTGGACAACACGGCAGCGCAGTTGACGTACGCTAAAGTGACGAATCCGACAAACGGAACGGTGGTACAAAACGCGGATGGAACATATACGTACACGCCTAATACAAACTACGTAGGTAGCGACAGCTACACCTACAAAGTATGTGACCCAAGCGGCGCGTGTGATACGGCGACGGTAGTGATTGCGATATTACCACCAGCGAACCAACCACCGATAGCGACCAATGACATCGCAGAAACGCCACAGGATAAGCCGTTTACGGGCAATGTGTTGACCAATGATGATGACCCAGAAGGAGGCCCATTGACGGTAACGACGACGCCAGTGACACCACCGACGAAAGGAACGGTGAGCTTGAATCCAGACGGTACGTTTACTTATACACCAAATCCAGGAGTAACGGGTCAAGATGGTTTCTGTTACGAAGTGAAGGACAATGTAGGCTTGAAAGATACGGCTTGCGTGGTGATTAACATCATTCCGACGCCGACGCCAGGCAACGACAAGCCGATTGCGGTGGATGACAATACGCAGACGGAAGTAGGTACGCCCGTGACGATTAACGCGAAAGCCAACGATAGTGACCCAGATGGGAATGCTACCTTGGGTACACCAGTGAAGCTGACGAATCCAACGAACGGAACGGTGAGTCAAAATCCAGATGGTACGTTTGTTTACACGCCGAATGCGAACTTTACGGGAACGGACAAATTCACGTACCGTATTTGCGACAATGGCACGCCAAGTTTATGCGACACGGCGACGGTGACGATTAATGTAGTACCAGTAATCGCTGGTAACAACCCACCCGTAGCAGTTGATGATGCGAATGTAACAACGCGCAACACGCCAGTGTCAGGCACGGTAGCGGCCAATGACAGCGACGTGGACAACACGGCAGCGCAGTTGACATATACGAAGGTGACGAATCCGACGAACGGCACGGTGGTACAAAACGCAGATGGCACGTACACGTACACGCCAACGACAGGTTTTGTAGGCAGCGACCGTTACACCTACAAAGTATGTGACCCAAGCGGAGCGTGCGACACGGCGACGGTAGTGATTGCGATTTTACCACCAGCGAACAATCCACCGATAGGTATAAATGACATCGCAATTACACCTCAGGATAGCCCAGTAACTGGAAATGTGTTGGTTAATGATACTGACCCAGAAGGAGGCCCATTGACGGTAACGACGACGCCAGTAACACCACCGACAAAAGGTACAGTGACGCTGAACCCAGACGGCACGTTTACATATACGCCAAATCCAGGGGTAACGGGTCAAGACGGATTCTGTTATGAATTGAAGGACAATGCAGGCTTGAAGGATACGGCATGTGTGGTGATTAACATCATTCCTAATCCTAAGCCTACCAATGATAAGCCTGTAGCAATTGATGACAATACGCAAACGTATCAAAATACTGCGGTTGTCATACCTGTGAAGTTCAATGATACAGACCCAGATGCAGCAGGAACGCCAAATGGTACGTTAGGTACGCCAGTGAAGTTGACAAATCCGACGCATGGCACGGTTACTGCGAATGCAGATGGTACATTTACTTACACGCCAACGACAGGATTTGTTGGGTCAGATAGCTTTACGTATCAGATTTGCGATAACGGAACGCCAAGCTTGTGTGATACTGCAACGGTAACAATCAATGTCCTTGCGCTACCACCAGCAGGTAATAGACCTCCTGTAGTTGTTGATGATGCCATCATAACTTCGGTGAATACACCTAAGAGCGGGGATGTTTCTAGAAACGACTATGACCCAGATGCTGGCCAAACGTTGACTTTCAGCAAACAGACAAACCCAAGTCATGGTACAGTTGTCTTTAATGCGGATGGAACATACACTTATACGCCAACAACAGGTTACGTTGGTTCGGATATATTCACTTACAAAGTATGTGACAGTGGCAGCCCGCAACTTTGTACGCTAGGGACGGTGATTATAGCTGTTCTTCCTCCAGCCAACAAAGTTTGTTTGCAAGCCAAAGTGTATTTGCAAGGAGCATTATTTGGGGTATTGTTACCAGATACCTTGATGCGTGATGACTTACGAGTGAAAGGTTATTTGCCAACTACAAGTCCATATCCAGCAATGGGAATGACAGGCTTGACTACGGCCAATACCAGTACTTTGGCGGTGCTTGGCGCAAGTAGCCCATCTGGTAAAGATGCTATTGTTGACTGGGTATTCGTCGAGCTACGCAGTAAGACAAGTCCAACGACCGTAGTGGATAGCCGTTCGGCGCTCTTACAACGTGATGGTGACATCGTCGATGTGGACGGAGTAAGTACGATAACTTTCAATTCGGCTTCGCCAGATAGCTATTATGTAGTTGTAAAACACCGTAACCACTTAGGGGTCATGAGTAAGACACCTGTGGATATGACAAGTACATGTGGTGTGATTGACTTCCGCAAAACAACGACGCCAACGTATAATTTGGACGAAACCAACGTAGTCAACAAAGCCCAGGTGGATGTTCTTCAAGGGGTTGCGCTGTGGGCTGGTAACTCACTCTTCGATAATCAAGTGATTTATCAAGGAACGGATAATGACGTGAACGTTATCTACCAGCAAGTAATCAACTACGTAGGCAATGTCTTTGTAAGCAAGTTTTACACGCTGAAAGGCTACTATACTGGAGATATTAATCTCAACGGAGATGCCATCTTCCAAGGTACAGGTAATGATGTGGAATACATTTACCAAAACATCATTAAGAACCATCCTGGCAATACCTTAGGACAGAAGTTCTTCATCATTAAAGAGCAAATTCCCTAACCAACAATAGAGTGGAAGCCTACCAAGGCTTCCACTTCAAACTCGATACGAAAGAAGAAGCAAAAACCAATTTTAAACCTTAAAAATTTATGAAGAAAGCTCTCTGCCTCGTTTTTGGGCTTGTAATGGGAATGGTGAACACGCTCTGGGCCCAGCAATCCTCAAACACCGTTAACTACCAAGTGACGTTTAATTCTACTACACAAACGTACACGGCGTGGGTTGTCCCGAATTATGCTGTCCCAAATGCAAACAACGCAACTTCGAATGAAATCGGAGCCACGGCCCAGTTTACCCTTGTTGTTCCCAAAAATTTTGTAATTCAAAACATTACGGACATCAAAGGAACGTGGGACAAAGCTCCCGACAAACTTGGTCAAGGCCAAGTTGCCAACGGAGCAACCCAATCGTATCCTGCAACCATTCCCAATAATATCGCTTTTTATGTGATAGGTAAAACGACCGACGAAACCAACTATGGTGCTTTTGCCAATGGAACACCCGTTGCATTATTTACTTTTAAAAGTTCTACTTGTTTTGGGCCAGTGCGTGTACTTCCGCCAGGTGATCCATTTATCACGGCAGCCAGTACAACGTATAGCTTAAACGTGGCCAACAGTTTTTATTCACGTTCGGGACAGCCCGCGGGTGGAAATGTTGATCCAAGAGAACAATTTCAAAACGTAACTGGTGGCCCAGCTTTGTGTAGTAGTCCTTACATCTTTGCCTACGATGATGATAATATTACTAACCAAAATGTGGCGGTATCGGGCAACGTGCTAACGAATGATGACATCGCTACTGGTCAAGGCCCGTTGACTGTTACGACAACACCAGTGCAAGCTCCCGCTCATGGTAGCGTAGTTCTCAATGCAAATGGTACATATACGTACACCCCGACAACTGGGTACTCAGGTAATGACGTGTTTAAGTACCGAGTGTGCGATAGTGGTACTCCTGCCATTTGCGATACTGCAACGGTAACGATTCAAGTTCGTCCCGTGAACACAACGGGGAACAATCCTCCCGTAGCTTTAGGCGACAAGTTTGCTACAACCCAAGAGCAGCCCGTAAGTGGTAATGTTATTTTAAATGATAAAGATCCTGATGCTGGACAAACGTTAACGGCTTCGCTTGTTCAATCACCAGCACATGGCTCGTTGACCTTCAACGCAAACGGTACATTTACTTATACACCTGCTGCGGGATATACGGGTGATGATTTTTTCCTCTACCGTGTTTGTGACAATGGAACGCCCGTTTTGTGCGATACGGCTCGCGTTGATTTGAATGTGTATCCTGCCAACTCAGGGGCCATTCCACCAACGGCCAACGATGACTTGTTTTTTAGAACTCCTACGGGTACGGCAACGGGAAACATCATAGCGAATGACAAGGACAATTCAAATACGGGATTGGATGTAACGACCACGCCTGTATCTGGTCCAACCAACGGTACCGTGGTACTCAATGCCAATGGAACATTCACTTATACGCCCAACGCTGGTTATACTGGAGGAGACAAATTTGTGTATCAAGTTTGTGACCGCCAAAACCCTAAACAGTGTGCTACAGCAACGGTGTTCATTTTGGCGCAAACCGTAAGTACAGGCAGTGCAGATTTAAAAGTAACCAAGGTAGCAGATAAGAAAACAGCGGTGGTGGGTGATGAAATTACGTATCGCGTTGTTGTTAAAAACTTAGGCCCAGATGCGGCGACAAATGTTACCTTGAAAGATAGCTTAATGTCGGGTATGCAGTTTGTGAGTGCAACTGCCAACAAAGGAACGTATTCAAACCCACTTTGGACTATCCCAAGCATTGCATCGGGAGATAGTGCTGTGTTGACCTTGAAAGCCAAATTGCTGGGTGAAGGTGTTTGGTTTAATACCGCGAAAATCATTGGTTCAGACCAAGCAGATCCCGCGTCAGACAACAACGAAGCAAGTGCTTGTACTACCGTGCCTGTGAAACTGTGTGTAGGTGAAAAAGTGGAAGTAACTGTTCCTGCTACTTATACCAACGTACAATGGTTCAAAAATGGTGGAAATACAGCAGTGGCAACGGGTAACGTGGTGTTATTAACGGAGATAGGTACTTACACTTATACCGCAACCAACGGCGCTTGTCCAGCGGGGGGGTGTTGCCCAGTGATTATCGAAGCAGGGGTAAATTGCTGTCCAGTGCAGCTATGCGTACCTGTGGCGGTGAAAAAACGTAAAAAATAACAACAGTAACAAGGGGCTTTTTACAGCCCCTTGCTATCCTAACCAAGTTAAATAGGATGAAAATGAGATTTTTAAAACATGGAATCGCTTTTTTATCACTTCTTGTAAGTGGTACGGGCGCATTTTCGCAAAGTGCATCACCCTTGGGTGTTCATTACATGGTAGATTATGATGCAACACAGCAAACCTATACAGCGTGGGTCGTGCCACAATACAGTACTCCGAATCGCTATAATTCAGATTCAGAAGAAAAAGGGGCAACGGCGCAGGTGACAATCAAGGTGCCAAAAGGTTTTAAGTTGACAAACTTAGAGGATATTCGTGGAAACTGGGATAAAGCTCCCAGCCGAATTGGAAGCGAAGCTCAGTTTTTAAAAGCGGGAGCTAATCAACAATTTGAGTATTATGTAATAGGAAAACAAGCCGCTGAAACCAACTACGGTGTTTTCAAAGAAGGAGAACCTGTGGCGCTTTTTCGTTTTAAAGGCACGGGGACAAAACCAGAGGATGTAACGGTGTTGGATACCAGTGATCCGTTTGTTGAGATTGCCAATAAATCAATGTCGTTGAATGTAGGTAATAGTTTTTATTCACGTTCTGGCCAACAACCCAGTGTATCGGTTCGTCCGCTTGAACAGTTTTCTCAGCCAATTACGTTGCCAAAAGTATTGGCACAACTTGCTAAGAAACTTCAAACGAGTATTGGGAGTATGTCTAATGAGTTGGAAGAAGCAGCGGGCTTAATCACCTATCCCAATCCAGCGATAAATGACGTGCATGTGAAATACTTTTCGAAAAGTGACGGTGGTAAAGTTCACATTGAATTAATTGATCCGTCGGGTATTGTAAGGTACGAAGCGTATGAAACTGCAAAGCAGGGAATAAATACATTGAAGATTAATGTAGAGAAACTTTCTTCGGGTTCTTATTTAATCCGAACTGATAAAGACAATAAGATAATCATCAAGAAATTCACAAAAGGGTAAGGGTATAAAAGGAAGAAGACGAATGGTTTTCGTCTTCTTCTTAATCAATGGATAGGGCTATCTTTTTAGATGGTCCTATTTTTTTATTATTTTAACAGTAAAACCTTGCCCGTTTGTTGCCAATTTTCATTGAAGAAATCAGTGGCATTGATCACATAGGTATATATCTGATTGGGAGCTTGGCTACCATCAGGCAGTAACCCATTCCAGGAGTTTGATAGTGAATCTGACGTAAAGATTTCAACCCCACTACGGTCAAACAATTTTAACTGAAATGTTTGGATTAAATAAGAAGAGATAACCCAAGTGTCATTGATGTTGTCATTGTTCGGGGTAAAAACATCGGGTGGATAAATGCCTGGCAGGTCTATTAATTCATACAAAGAAGAATACAGTTCCGTTGTAACTACTTGGCCGTTGACTTCGATGGTTATAGATGCCGTAACTCGGTAAGTATCATTGGATTTTGACTGGTTTGGTAAGGTAAATCGCTCTGCATATTGCCAATCTGACACGTCTGTGGGAGGCGCGTCAATTTTGCTGACTTTATACTGGATTAGATTTGAATGACCAGGAAAAGGAGAGTTCCACTGGAGTGTGCGCCCTCTTCCTTTCAAATAAATGGTACAAACGCTGTTGGAAGCGTCCGAAATTTGACCGCAACTATTCTCGGTTTTGACGTAATAACAGTAGCTTCCTGCCGAGGGATCTACCTCTGTATCACTAAATTGAGATGAGGTAGTGGTAGCTATTTTTTCAAATGAGTTTGACGAAAAAGAAGTACGATAAAGGTGATACCTTTCGTTGGGTTGTGCGTCCAATATCTTTACGGTCGCTAATGAGCCCTCCACAGTCGCTAATACTGATTTTTTTACTTGAGGGGCGTTACATTGAGCGAAAATTTGAATTGGGAATAAAATTATAGTATAATAGCCAAGAAAACGCATTTTCAGTTTGATTTATCATGAAATAAAAATACGGTTTTTTGACGTAAATAAATACTAAAAGCAACATTGAAATGAAACAAAGAATTTTGATTTTTTGGTTTTTATTGTTTGTAGTGGTTGGTCAATTAAAAGGTCAATCTTCAACAAATACCATTCGTTATCAAATTACATACGAAACCGTCAATAAATTATATACCGTTTGGATAATTCCAGGGTATAACACGCCAAATACGTTTAATGCAGACACCACCGAACGGGGGCCAACTGCCCAAGTAACTTTGCGCGTACCAAAATCTTTTTTAATAACTGAGGTCATTGGGGTGAAGGGTGAATGGGACAAAACGCCGTTGCGTTTGGGTCCCAATGAACCCAACCAATCTTTCTTTAACTCACTAAGCGATGCCTATCGCTACTACGTTATTGGGAAAGCTGCGACCGAAACCATCTATGGTCGTTTTGCAAAAGACAAAGCGGTTGCCCTTTTTCAGTTCAAAGGGAATGGGTGCTTTGGGGCCATATCGGTGTTGGATGAGTCGGACGAATTTGTGAAGTTGGCAGAAAAATATGCCTTAAATGTGCGACCCAGTTTTTATTCTCGTTCGGGTCAGCGAAATTTTGTGAATGCGGTGCCATTGGAACAATTTGCAGATCCGCTCGATCCGCCAGCTTATTGCTGTGGTTCAGGGGTGACACTCAACTCCGCGATTACCATCAATACCAATCAAAGTTCTTTTTGCCCTGGTGCTACTGCAACCATTTTCCTCAAAGGGATGAGCGGTGTTTCTAACCAAGCAGTTCGCTTTCGACTGACCACCACTGAGCCTTTGACGGAAGAGGAAGCCTACGCCTCATCGGGTACGTTGCTTGGGGTAGTACCCAACAGCGCGCTGACTTCTAATAAAACGGAAGCCGTTTTAACTAACATTGTACTGCCCAAAAATGCAGGAAAGTACTTTATCGTTGCCACCCTCGATGGTGTGAGTGGCGCTTGCCGTCCTTATTCATCGGCTCGTTTTACGATTGTCACTCTTGCCAATGCGGCCATTAGTTCGGATAAAACGGGGACTATTTGTTTGGGTGAAAGCGTACTTTTGACGGCTCAACCTGCTGGACAGACCAAATACGAGTGGTTAAAAGACGGGCAATCGGTTGGGGTAACTTTGACAAATACGTACCGAGTGACGTCGGCGGGGGAGTATAAAGTGACGGTTACCAACGAACTTGGGTGTAATTTAGGAGTCTCCAATGCAACAACTTTTACGACGATTGTGGTAAACAAACCAACCATTAAGCAAGTAGGGGAGCGGTTGGTTTCAAGCTCAAAAACGGGCAATCAGTGGTTTTACAATAATGCGGCCATTCCGAATGCCACCGACACGGTTTATTTGGCTACCAAACAAGGCGTATATACACTACAGATTACTTTGGGAAACTGCAAAAGCGAACTGTCGGAGCCTGTACTTTTTGCGATAACCTCGGTGCAAGAACCGCTAAACGCCAACGAATACCGCCTGTATCCCAACCCCACCACTGGATTTTTTACGATTGAAAGCAATTCAGCAGAGTACGACGAGCTAGCTTGTTACGATTTCACAGGCAAAAAAATAGAAATCAACGTAGAAAAAGATGCCGAAAAACTCCGTGGTGACATCCGCCACCTCCCCAAAGGACTCTATATTCTCAAGCTTACAAACGTATCGAAAAATGCTAAAAGTTGGGTGGTGAGGAAGGAGTAGAAAATTTATCTGGGTAGGTCGAAAAGTACACTCAAATAAGCCAAACTCGCTTCTAATGTAATTTAAGCCCTCTTTGGAGGGCTTTTTTAGTATTTTTCGGGGTTGTTAGTTGTAAAAGCAAGATAGCGGTTGGCTTGCTGCCGTGCGTTGGGTTTGCAGGCTTTCTGTTCGGGGCATGGACAGAAAGCCGTTTTTATAGGCTTTTAATATGGATTGAATTGTAATAGTCAAGACTTAATCTGACAAATTAATTAAATTTGCAACGATTAAACAGATTAAGAAAATGACAACTCAAGAGAAAGTAATTCGTAACAAAGTGGGGATTTTAAATCTTGCCAAAACACTC